>Ga0193726_1000300_pt1 | contig 59577 bp, 54 predicted proteins | sample H2c1metaG_FD_144928 | JGI IMG/M metagenome (GOLD analysis project Ga0193726, IMG submission 144928) | Soil microbial communities from a riparian zone of the East river system, Colorado, United States - H2c1 | ecosystem: Environmental > Terrestrial > Soil > Riparian zone | place: USA: East River... | reverse complement strand
TCCGACGCCGTCATGGCGATGCGCAGCACCTTCTCCTGCGCCGACGCCGGCGACAGGGAGAGCAGCGAGGCGGCGCACGCCAAGGCTAGAAGGCGGAAACGACGGGTAATCATGGCTTCTCCGAGTGTGGGGCCGCGCGTCACGACGGTCGCGTTGACAGCTCATGCAAGCAGCGGGCCAGAGCGCACGCCGGCCAGCTCACTCGGGCTTGATGTCGGCCGCGCTTATGGCCAGCAGCTCGAGCTCTTTCGTGATGATATTCCTCGGGCCCGCTGGATAGGGTAGGTCTCGCTTGACGTTCCACTCGTCCGCGCTCCTGGGAGTCCCGCATGACTTATTCCATGGTCGCCCGCTGTCCGCGCACCGGACAGCTCGGCATCGGCGTCGCCAGCTACTCGATGGCGATCGGCCTGTATTGCGACGGCGCCGTCCGCGCCAATACCGGCGTCACGCTGACACAGGGCTTTCCCAATCCGCGTAACAACTATCTCGCGATCAACCTGCTCGCGCTGGGGCGCGCCGCTGGCCAGGCGTTGACGGAGCTCATGGGCAATGATCGCGACAGTGAATACCGGCAGATCGCGATGGTCGATCGCGACAACAATGCCGTCGCGCATAGCGGCGCCAACCTGCACAAGTGGGCCGGGCATCGCATCGGCAAAGCCTGCGTCGCGTTCGGCGACGGGCTGGCGGGCCAGCAGGTGCTGGACGCGATGGAAGCGGCTTTCGAAGCCGCGTCGCCGGCGGGCCTCGACGAGCAACTGCTGGCGGCGCTGGAAGCGGGCCGCGATGGGGCCTCGACGAGCAACTGCTGGCGGCGCTGGAAGCGGGCCGCGATGCCGGCGGCTTGGCCGGCGCCCAAGGACGGCTGCCCGAGCGCTCGGCGGCGCTGATCGTGTGGGGCAACCGCACGCACAATGAAGTCGATCTGCGGGTCGACCTGCACGACCGCGCCATCGACGAATTGCGCCGTATCTACGTCGATTACAAACCGTCCATCGCTTATTACGACGAGCGTGCGCGCAACCCGCGCAACGCGATCCCGGCGATGGAGTTCGCCGACATGCTGAAGAACCAGCGGCAGAAGGAAACCGCATGACCTACTCCATCATCGCGCGTTGCCCCCACACCGGCCGTTTCGGCGTCGGCTCGACCACGTTTTCCATAGCCTGCGGCCGGCGCAATGAAAGCGTGCGTGCCGGTGTCGGCATCAGCAAATCGCAGGCCTTCTACCTGCGTTACGTCGATCCGCTCGCGCTCAACATGCTGGCGCAAGGCTATACGCCGCAGCACATTGTGCGGACGCTGCAGGCTGGCGATCCGGATTTCGACTATCGCCAGTTCGGCATCGTCGACCGCGAGAACAACGTCGTGGCGCATACCGGCCCGGGATGCGGCAAGTGGGCCGGCCACACGGTGGGCCCCTACTACGCCGCCTATGGCAACGGCCTCGCCGGTCCGCAGACAGTGGCGGGCATCGTCTCCGGCTTCCTCAAGCACCCCGATGCACCGCTCGAGGACCGCCTGCTGGAGGCGCTGGAAGGCGGGCGCGACGCCGGCGGCCAGGCGTCGAAAGGCGTGCCGCGTCCGGAGCGCTCGGCGTGGATACGCGTCGTCGATCAGCTCGATCATCCGGAAGTCGACGTGCGCGTCGATCTGCACGACAAGAGCGTCACCGAACTGCGCCGCGTGCTCGAGGAATTCAAGCGCTACCGCGATTACTACAAAGCGCGCTGCGCCCATCCCGGCGAGGCGATTCCCGAAGAGGAGTTTGCAGCCGGGCTCGACGCCAAGGCAGCGTGATCGCGCCGGCTCTATCCGTGCCACCCCGCGAAGCGGTCGAAGCCGGCTTGGGCGCGCGCGAGATAGTCGCGGGCATGCGCCTTGTAGTCGACGCCCGGCGTCTCGAGGTGGACGTCGGAGACCATCGCCCACAGCGCCTCGCGCAAGGCGCTCGCCGCTTTCATGGCGGCAAAGGCGCGGCGCAGGTCGTCACCGACCTTGCCGTCGAAATAGGCATCGAGCAGGGCCGCGTCCCCGGCCGCGCCGAAGGCGCCGTTGGAGGAGAGATTGGCGAGATCGAACATCGCCGTGCCGAAGCCGCCATACTCCCAGTCGATCAACCAGACCTTCCTCCCGTCGTCGATGAAGTTGCCGGGCAGGAGATCGTGATGGCCGAACACGATCGGCAGCGGCACCTGGGCCTGCTCGAAGCGATCGGTCCATTCCAGGTAGCGCCGGTCGGCGTCGAGCAAGGTCACATAGTCGCGAATGACGTGGAACACCCAGAAGGCATTGACGGATCCGCGCACGTGCCGGCCAACCTTGGTGTGGCAATCCTTCAGCAGCGGCACGAGGCGGCCGATATTGGCGGCGAGGTCGGCCTCACCGAAGGTGCGGCCCTCGATGAAGCGCAGCACCATGATGCCGGGCTCAACGTGGATGATTTCCGGCGAGAGACCGGCCTCGAAGGCCGCCATGGCGGCCGCGCGCTCGCGGTCGCGGAAGACATGATGGACCGGAATGTCCTCGCCGCAGCGCACGACGAACTTTTCGCCGCAACAGGTCGCCACGAAGGAAATGTTGGTGAGGCCGCCCTTCAATTGACTGAGCTCGACCGGGCCGCGCCAGCAGGCCAGCCGCGCAGCCTTGTCCAAAAGATCGGTCATTCTTCCTTTCGCATCGCGGCGTACCTTCCGAAGGCCCCGATTCGGATCATTTCATGCGGCGGCCGGGCGCGCTACCCTGCCCGTTCCTGGGAGGAGAACCGATGCCCGACGCGCGCGTATCCAACACCATCGCCGGGCGCGACGCCTTTCTCCGCGTGCTGAGCGACGAAGGTGTCGTAAAAATGTTCGGCAATCCCGGCACGACCGAGCTGCCGATCATGCACGCGCTCTCCTCCGCGCCGGAGATGGGCTATGTGCTGGCGCTGCAGGAGGCGATCGTGATCGCCATGGCCGACGGCTATGCCCGCGCCTCGGGCAAGCTCGTCTCGTGCAACGTCCACGTGGCGCCGGGCCTCGGCAACGCCATCGGCTCGATCTACACCTCCTTCATGTCGGGCACGCCGATGATCGTGACGGCTGGCCAGCAGGAGCAGGGCCACGGCCTCACCGAGCCGCTGCTCTACGCGCCGCTGATCCCGATCGCCACGCCGGTGGTGAAATGGGCGACCGAAGTGAACCGTATCGAAGACCTGCCGCGCATCCTGCGCCGCGCCGCCAAAGTGGCGACCACGGCGCCGACTGGCCCGGTGTTCATCTCGCTGCCCGGCGACATCCTGAACAACGAGGCGGCGCTCGATCTCGGCCACTCGACGCGCATCGACACGGCGGTGCGCCCCTCCGACGCCGCCCTGGAGCAGCTCGCCAGGCGCCTCCTCGGTGCCAAGAAGCTGGTCATCCTGGCCGGCCACGAGATCGCCACGTCGGACGCCTTCGCCGAGGCGGCCGCGCTGGCCGAGATCCTGGGCGCGCCGGTGCTGCAGCAGACGGTGGTGCATGGCGCGCACTTCCCGTCGGAGCACCCCGCCTTCATCGGCTCATCGGCTCGCTCAACCGCGACCAGAAATACGTGCGCCGCGTACTCTCCGATTACGACCTGATGTTCTGCGTCGGCTCGGATGTGCTCAAGATGTCGGTGTTGAGCGAGGTCGAGCCACTGCCTGACACCACAAAAGTCGTGATGGTCGGCCTGCGCGACTGGGAGATGGGCAAGAACTTCCCGGCCGAGATTGCGCTCCGCGCCGACGTGAAGGAGACCCTGAAGGCGCTGGTGCCGCTCCTGAAGAAGCTGGGCGGCACGTCGCTCGCCGAACGCGCCAAGGCGTCGCTGGCCGAGATCGCGCCGCGCAACTGGACGGCCCAGCGTGCGGCCCGCAAGGCCAAGCTCGCCACGCCGCCGGCGGAAAAGCCGCTGCCGGCCGAATGGCTGATGATGCGGCTGTCGGAAAGCCTGCCCAGGGACGCCATCATCGTCGACGAGGGTCTCACCAGCGCGGGCAGCCTTTTGAGCTACTTCCCGTTCCGCGACCGCAACAGCTTCTTCGGCAATGTGAGCGGCGGCATCGGCTGGGGCATCGCCGCGGCGGTCGGCGTGCAGATCGCCGAACCCTCACGCCGCGTCGTGGCGCTGATCGGCGACGGCAGCGCCATGTACTCCATCCAGGCCCTGTGGACCGCGGCCAACCAGAAACTGCCGATGACGTTCCTGATCTGCAACAACGGCGGCTACCAGATCCTCAAGAACCGGCTAAAGCTCTTCCACGGCAACGACAAGCCGATCGGCATGGACTTCAAGGACCCGCCGATCGACGCCACCGCGCTCGCCAAGGGCTTCGGCGTGCCGGCCGAGCGGGTCGACACGGCGGCTGGCTTCGACGCAGCGCTCGCCAAGTCGCTGGCGAAGAAAGACGGACCGACGCTGATCGAAGTGATGGTGAAGAGCTAGCCATAGAGATGGCAGGCGACCATGCGGCCTTCCACCCGGGCCAGCGCAGGCACCTCCAGCACGCAACGCGGCATGGCGTGCGGGCAGCGCGGATGAAAATGGCAGCCGGAGGGCGGGTTGAGCGGGCTCGGCACCTCGCCTGAGACCACCACTTCCTCGCGCCGCTCGTCGGGATGGCTCGGCAGGGCGGCGGAGAACAGCGCCTTCGTGTAGGGATGCAGCGCATGGTGCGCGAGCGTGCGCGCGTCGCCGCTTTCGACGATCTTGCCCAGGTACATGACCACGATCTCGTGACTCATATGGGCGACAGCGGCGAGATCGTGGGCGATGAAGAGATAGGAGAGTCCGAGCCGCGCCTGCAGATCGCGCAGCAGGTTGAGGATCTGGGCGCGGATCGAGACGTCGAGCGCCGAGACCGGCTCGTCGAGCACCACCAGCCGGGGTGAGAGGACCAGCGCCCGGGCGATGGCAATACGCTGGCGCTGACCGCCGGAGAATTCGTGCGGGAAGAGATCGGCCGATCGTTCCGGCAGGCCGACGAGATCGAGCATCTCCAGCATGCGGCGGCGGACTTCATCGGCAGCGATCGTCTCGTTGGTGATCAGCGGTTCGGCGATGATGGCGCTGATGCGCATGCGCGGATTGAGTGAGGCGAACGGGTCCTGGAACACCGCCTGCACGGATTTGCGGTAGTGGCGACGCCCTGCCCCATCGAGGCCAGCCAGATCGCGCCCCTCGAAGAGAATGGCGCCGTCGGTGGGCGCCTCCAGCCCGAGCACGAGCTTCGCCGTGGTGGTCTTGCCGCAGCCCGATTCACCCACCACCCCCAGCGTCTTGCCGCCTTCGATGGAAAAGGTGATGCCGTCGACGGCGCGCACCACACCGCGATCAGCGCCGAAGATGCCGCGCCGCGCCGGGAAATGCTTGCTGAGGGCGGCGGCTTGCAGAACGGCGGTCATGCCACAGCGCTCCTGTTCATCTCGGCCTTCGCGCCGGCACCGGGCACGGCCAGCCAGCAGCGCGCGGTGCGGCCCTCGTCGATGGCGGCTTCCGGCGGCGCCTCGGCCCGGCAGCGGGCGAATGCCATGGGGCAGCGGGGCGCGAAGGCACAGCCTGGCGGCAAGGAGGAGAGATCGGGCGGCTGGCCCTCAATGGCGGTAAGATGCTCGCGATTGTCGGTCATGCGCGGGATCGAGCCGAGCAGCGCCTTCGTATAGGGGTGGGCCGGCGCCGAGAAGATGCGCGATACCGGTCCCTGCTCGACGACCCGCCCGGCATACATCACGGCGAGCTGATCGCACATCTTGGCGACGATGCCGAGATTGTGGGTGATGAAGATCAGCGCCAGGCCATGCTCGCGTTGCAGATCGCGCAACAGGTTGAGGTATTGCGCCTGGATGGTGAGATCGAGACTGGTGGTCGGCTCGTCGGCGATCAAGAGGCGCGGTTCGCAGGAGATGCCGATGGCACCGACGATGCGCTGGCGCATGCCGCCCGACATCTCGTGGGGAAACTGCGACACGCGGGTTTCCGGCGAGGCGATACGGACGGACTTGAGCAAGGCCACCGCGCGTTCCCAGGCGTTGGCCCGGCTTGCCCGTTCGTGCACGCGCAGCGGCTCGCCGACCTGGTTGCCGATGGAGAACAGCGGATTAAGCGAGGCCATCGGATCCTGCAGGATCATGGCGATGCGCTTGCCGCGCACGCGCCGCATCTCCTCATCCGACTTGTCGAGCAGGTTCTCGCCCTCGAACATCATCCGCCCGCTGACGATGCGCGCCGCCGGCGGCAGCAGGCGCAGGATGGTGAGCGCCAGCGTGCTCTTGCCAGAGCCCGATTCGCCCACGATGCCGAGGGTGCCGCCAGCGGCCACGCTGAGCGTCACGTCGTCCACGGCGCGCACCACGCGCGTGCCCTGCTGGGACACATAGTGGGCGGAAAGATTTTCGAGCGAGAGCAGCGGTTGCGACGACATGGCGACCCTCACAGCTGGCGCAGTTGCGGGTCGAGCTTCACGCGCAGCCAGTCACCCAGCAGATTGGCCGACAGCACCATCAGCATGATGCAGAGGCCGGGCAGCACCGTGAGCCACCAGTAGCCCACCATCAGCCCCTTCTTGCCGTCCGCCATCATCAATCCCCAGGCGGGCTTGGGCGGCGGCACGCCGACGCCCAGGAAGGAAAGCGAAGCTTCCGTCACGATCACCACGCCCAGCATGAGCGTGGCGAGCACGACGGCGGAGTTGATGACGTTGGGCAGGATGTGGCGCCACATGATGACGCGCTTGGAACATCCGGCGACGATGGCGAGGCGCACGAACTCCCGCTGCTTCAGCGACAGGACCTCGCCGCGGATGACGCGGGCGTAGCGGGTCCAGTAGACGAGGCCCAGGATGACGATGATGTTGAGCTCGCTGGGGCCGACGATGGCGGCGAGGAAGATGGCGAAGGTGAGCGCCGGCAAGGCGAGCCAGGTGTCGGTTATGCGCATGACCACCTGGTCGGCCCAGCCGCCGAGATAGCCGGAGACGATGCCAAGCAAGGTGCCGATGCCGCCGGCAACCAGCACGGCGGTGATGCCGACGATCATCGACACGCGGGCCCCGAAGATCAGCCGCGACAGGACATCGCGCCCGACATGATCGGTGCCCAGCAGGTAGGTCATGCTGCCGCCTTCCTGCCAGAAGGGCGGGCGGAAGCGGCGCGCCAGGCTGCCGACCTGCGGATCGTGCGGCGCCAGCACGTCGGCGAAGACGGCGACGAAGGCGATGAACAGCAGGATCATCACCGGGATCAGCGGAAACCCTTTCAGCCGCCAGAAGGCGGTGGGTGACACGTCGGCAGCGGCGGTGGCGGCAAGGGGAGGCGTGGTGACAGCCATGATCGTCAGCTTTCCAAGCGAATGCGGGGATCGATCAACGCGTAGAGGATGTCGACGAACAGATTGACCAGCACGATCATGGCGCCGCCGATCACCACCACGCCCTGCACGATGGGGAAATCTCGGAAGGTGATGCCCTCGTAGAGCAACCGGCCGATGCCGGGCCAGGCGAACACGGTCTCGACCACCACCGCGACATTGATCATCACGACAAGATTGATGCCGGCCAGCGTGATCACCGGGATCAGCGCGTTCTTGAGCGCATGCTTGCCGATCACCAGGGCCTCGGGCAGCCCCTTGAGCCGCGCCAGCTTGATGTATTCGGAGCCGAGCACCTCCAGCATGGAGGATCGCGTCAGCCGCATGTGCGCGGCGGCAAAATACCAGCCGAGCGTGAAGGCCGGCATCAGCAGATGCAGCGGCGTGCCGGAACCGGAGGACGGCAGCCAGCCGAGATAGACCGAGAAGAACAGGATGAGCACCAGCCCGACCCAGAAGGACGGCAGCGACAGGCCGAGCAGCGCGAAGATCTTGCCGGCGCTGTCCCAGAAGCCGTCGACCCGCACGGCGGCCAGAATGCCGCTCGGGATGCCGATCAACAGGGACAAGGTCATCGCCACCGACGCCAGGAGCAGCGAATTGGGCAGGCGCTGGAAATACAGCTCCAGCACCGGGGTGCGATAGTAGAACGATTGGCCGAGATCGCCCGTGGCGAGGCTCGCCATGAAGTGCCAGTACTGCACCCAGAGCGGTTGATCGAGACCGAACTGGCGACGCATGTTCTCGATGTCTTCCGGGCTGGCGCCGGGTTCGACCAGCAGGCTCACCGGGTCGCCGGTCACGCGCACGAACAGAAAGATCACCAGCGACAGCAGGAACATCGACAACAGCGAATAGCCGACACGGCGGAGGATGTACTGTTTCATGGCCGTACTCCCTGCTATGCGCCGCCCTTCAGGCGAACGTCTTCGTAGGGCGCGGAATACGGGTGCCCGCCAATCAGGCCGAACGCCGATTCGTCGACCCGTGGGCCCTGGCCGTTGAGGAAGGCGAGCTGCCACAGCGGCGCGTACACCGTGCGCTCATGCACCAGCTGCTGCATGCGATGCAGGATCGGCGCGCGTTTGGCACGATCGGTTTCCACCGCCTGCTGGGCAAACAGGTCGTCGATGTCGGGGTAACTGCCGTAGACATAGGCGCCGCCCTTGACGACGAAGGTCTCCATCCGTGTGGCCGCGTTGCCGAACGCGCCGCTGCCGCCCTGGATGATGTTGCGATATTTCTTCTCGGCATATCCCGTGTTGAAGGCGGCCCGTTCGATCGGACGCAGCTTCACGCGGATGCCCACATCCTCCAGGCTGTTCAGCGCCGCCTCAGCGAGGTTGGCGTAGGAGGAGTCGCAGTAATACTCCCCGGCATCGAAGCCGCCGCGAAAACCAGCTTCCGCCAGCAGTCGGCGCGCGGCCGCCGGATCGTGCGGAATCTTCGGCGGCCGCCAGTAAAACTCGTAGTCCTTCGGCACGATGCTGCCGGTGAGCAGCGAATGGCCGAGCGTCAGCGCCTGATTGATGCCCTCGCGATCCAGCGCCAGGGTCACGGCCTTGCGCACCCGCGCGTCGTGCCACGGCGATTTCGGGTCCCACTGATCGGCGAAATAGATCCAGAACGGCGAGTTGATCACCACCGGCTTCAGCTCCAGCCCCGGCGTGCGCCGCAATTCCTCGGCCAGTTCGCCGCGGATCGAGTAGGCGAGATCGACCTCGCCGCGCTTCAGCGCCGCGAGCCGCGTGGTCTCGTCCGGAATCACCTTCCAGACCAGTCTCTTCACGGTGGGCGCCTTGCGCCAGTAGCCTTCGAACGCCTCCATCACCAGTTCGACGCCTGGGGTGAACGAGACGAACTTGTACGGCCCCGCGCCTATGGGCTCCTTCTTGAACCCGTCCTCGCCTACGCTCTCGACATATTTTTTCGGCACGATCCAGCCTGCGCCGGTAACGCTGGAATAGTAGATGAGAAAATCGGGCCAGGGCTGGTGCAGACGGAAGACGACGCGCCGCGGATCGGGCGTTTCCACCGCCGCCACCTTCTCCTTGATGAAGCGTGCGGCGTTGCCGCGATAGCGTTCGAAGGAGAATTTCACATCCTCCGCCGTCACCGGCGCGCCATTGTGGAACGTGGCGCCGGCGCGCAGCACGAAGCTGTGGGCGAGCCCGTCGGCGGAGGCGGTGTAGGATTCCGCCAGACACGGTTCGGCCGGGTTGCCCGGCATCGGCTTCACCAGCCCGTCATGCAGGGCGTAGAGCAGCATGAAGGGGGTGACGATGCCCGACGTTTCCGCCGGATCGAACCAGGCCGGCGCGAGCGAGATATGCGAGGCATAGACCAGCTGGCCTTCCGCCGCCCGGGCCGGTTTCGTGCCGGCGGCGAGGATACCGAGAGCCGTGAGGCCCAGCAGGTCGCGGCGCGTGGTGCGCTGGGCGATACCCCTGATGGGATCGTCATGGTCGCGTCTGGACGTCATGGTCGCGTCTGGACGAGAGCATGCGGTTCCTCCCTGTTGCTGGCGGCGCTGTCAGTTCTGCTTGATCGTCACGTCCTCGTACGGTGCGGAATAGGGATGGCCGCGGATCAGGCCGAGCGCGGGCTCAGCCACGCGTTTGCCCTGGCCATTGATGAAGGCGAGCTGCAGGAGCGGCGCGTAGATGGCGCGCTCATGCACGATCTGCTGCACCCGGTGCAGCATCGCGGTGCGCTTGGCGAGATCGAGCTCGATCGCCTGCTCGGCGAACAGCGCATCGATCTCGGGATAGCTGCCATAGGCGTAGGCGCCGTCCTTGACGACGAATGCCTCGAGTCGCGTCGCTGCGTTGCCGAACGCGCCGGAAGAGCCCTGGATGAGGTTCTTCAGCTTCTTCTCGGAGTAGGCGGCGAAGAAGGCGGCGCGCTCGAGCGGCCGCAGCTTCACGCGGATGCCGGCTTCCTGCAGGTTGTTGATCGCCGCCTCGGCGAGATTGGCGTAGGAGGCGTCGCACGAGTAGTCGCCGGCATCGAAGCCGTTGCGGAATCCCGCCTCGGCCAGCAACTGCTTGGCCTTTGCCAGGTCGTACACCGCCGCCGGCGCCTTCCAGTAGAAGTCGAAGCCGTCGGGAATGATGCTGTTGGTTATCGGCGAATAGCCGAGAGTCAGCGCCTCGGAGATCGACTTGCCGTCGATCGCCAGCCGCGCCGCCTCGCGGACGCGCAGGTCGTGCCACGGCGATTTGGCATCCCACTGGTCGGGGAAATAGAGCCAGAACGTGGCCTGGGTCACCACCGGCTTCAGGGTAAGCCCCGGCGTCTTCTGCACTTCTTCCGCCAGCTCGCCACGAATCGAATAGGCGATATCGACCTCACCGCGCTTCAGCGCCGCCAGCCGCGTCGCCTCCTCCGGCACCACCTTGAAGACCAGCCGCTTCACGGCGGGCGTCTTGCGCCAGTAGCCGTCGAAGGCCTCGAACACCAGCTCCACCCCGGGGGTGAAGGAAACGAAGCGGTATGGCCCCGCCCCGATCGGCGCCTTCTTGAAGCCCTCCTCGCCCACCTGCTCGATGTATTTCTTCGGCACGATCCAGCCCGCACCGGTGGCCGAGCTGTAGAACGTCAGGAAATCCGGCCACGGCTTCTTCAGCACGAAGCGCACGCTCCGCTCGTCCGGCGTCTCGACCGCCGCCACCCGATCCTTCATCAGCGCCGCCGAGGTGCCGCGATAGCGCTCGAAGGAGAACTTCACGTCGTCGGCGGTCACCGGCGCGCCGTCGTGGAACTTCGTGCCGGCGCGCAGGGTGAACTCGTAGCTGAGCCCGTCGGGCGCCATCTTCCAGGCTTCCGCCAGGCACGGTTCGGCGGCGCTGCCGGGCATCGGCTTCACCATGGCGTCGTGCAGCGCGTACATCAGCAGGAAGGGCGTGATCATGCCCGGCGTCTCGGCCGGGTCGAACCAGGTGGGCGCTAGCGAGATATGCACCGCCCAGGTCAGTTGTCCGTCCGGGCTCGCGGCCAGTGCCGCGCGCTGGCCGGCCGCGGCAATCCCCAATGCTGAAAGCGTGAGGAGCCCCCGACGGGTGAGGTCGGAGGACGTCCTGCCGCGTATGTTCTCGGCCCTGCCTCGGTCGGACGCGTCGATTCTTGTCTGCCCGCCCATTCTTGCCTCCCACCGGCCTGTTTTCGCGGGGTCCAATTCCGGAACAGTTGCAGCGCGATTTTTGCGATCGTTGCGCCCAGTCTGGAGACCGTCGGAAGGCGGCATCCACCGAATGCGTGCTGCCTGGCGCGCTCAGCGGTGCGAGAAGCCTGCGAACTGCGCGGCCGCTCGGTCGAGCGTATTTGCCATGGCTTCGCCCTTGAACTGGCGGGCGATCACCCGGGTCCGGATGGCCTCGACCTAGCCTTGCTCGCGGAGCCCGAACTGGCGGCTACTGCCCACAAGACGACGACTCTTGATCTTCGGTGAAATCATTGTTGCCTCCCTGGTAGCGCTCGCCCGCTTTGGCGCGGAACGATGATCCTCAGTGGGATCTTGGGGCCAACGTTAGGCGTAACCCCAGGATCGGGCAACGAAATTCCGCCAGTCAAGATAACAGGGAATCAGGTCGCCAGCGGGAGAGCATCCCAAGGTGCGCTTCACCGCGCTGTCGATCGGCTATAGCCTGCCGTCACGATCTTCGGCGGCTTTGCTCCCTTCGTCGCGACCTACCTGATCCGTGAAACGGGCAGCTTGGTTTCGCCTATCCTCATCAAGGATCGCATGAATGCCCGACTCGCTTGAGAAGGAACGTCCCGCTCCACTCGCCAAGGCGCCGCGACCACAGCCCACCACTTGCGATCCGGTGACCCTGGAGATCGTGCGCGGTGCCATCCGCGCGGCCCAGGCCGAGATGGAGGCGCTGATCGAGCGCACCGCCATCTCCGCCTTCATCCGCGAGAAGAAGGACTTCTATACCGCCGTGTTCGATGCCGACGGCGTCATGGCCGTGGGTTCGAACCTGCCGGTGTTCGGCGACATCTGCGGGCCGGTGTTTCGCGACTTTCCGCCCGACACCATGCTCGAGGGCGACCTCTACTGGTACAATGACTGCTACGGCTCGCGCGGCGCCGTCTCCCATTCCAACGACCAGGTGCTGCTGGCGCCGGTCTTCCATGACGGCCGGCGCTGCGGCTTTGTCATGGGCTGGGCGCATTTCTCCGACATCGGCGGCCTGCGCGCCGGCTCGATCAGCCCCGACACCACCGACATCTTCCAGGAAGGCATCATCGTTCCGCCGACCAAGCTGATCGACGCCGGGCACACCAACGAGGCGACGCTCAAAATCTTCTTCCGCAACTCGCGCTTCCCCGAGCAGAATGTCGGCGACATGCGGGCTCTGATGGCGAGCGCGGCGCTGGGCGTCCGGCGCATCGCCGACATCGTGGCGCGTTTCGGCGCCGATGTCGTGGCCGACGCGCTTCGCCAGCTGCTGGCGCGCACGCGGAACCTGGTGCGCGCCAAACTCGCCGAAACCTTCGACTACGGCACCCATCGCTTCACCGATGCCATCGACTCCGACGGTCACGGCAACGGCCCCTTCCACATCAGGTTGGCGCTGACACGCGAGCGCGGGCCCGACGGCCGCGATCGCTTCATCTTCGACGCCACCGAGACCGACGACCAGTCGCCGGGGCCGGTGAACCTGCTGCTCAATCCCGACGTGCCGGGCACGGCGTCCCGACGTGCCGGGCACGGCGCTCGCCATGTTCTATCTCGGCGGCGATGCGTCCCAGGTGTGCAATGCCGGCGGCCCGCAGGCGCTCGACGAGGTGCGGCTGCGCGAGGGCTCGCTGCTGTGGCCGAAGTTCCCGGCACCGCTCGGCATGCGCGGCCTCACCCTGATGCGCTTCCTCGCCGCGGTGAACGGCCTCATAAACGTAGCCGGCGGCAAGGCGCCGGCCGCTCACTCGGCCTATGTCATCTCCTTCATGCGCGGCACCTACCGCGACGATGAAGGAGATCTGAAATCGTTCCTGATGTCCGACGGCATCGGCGTGGGCTGGGGCGCCAGGTCCTCCGCCGACGGCACCGACGCGGTCTATTTCGTGGCGCAGGAAAACTATCCCGTCGAGTTCCTGGAGATCGGCTATCCGGTACGGCTCAGGGCATATGGCATCCTGAAGGATTCGTGCGGTGCCGGGCAGTATCGCGGCGGCTGCGGCATCGTGCGCGAGTACGACGTGCTGGCCGAGGAAGCCGTGCTGGCGCTCCGCATCGACAGCATCAAGAACCCGCCATGGGGCATTGCCGGCGGCATGGCGGGCGGCGCCGGCCGGGCCGTCGTCAATCCCGGCACCAATCACGAGCGCGTCCTGGGGCCGCTGAGCGACGGCAACGTCCTCAGAAAGGGCGATGTGCTGCGCATCGAGACGGGCGGCGGCGGCGGCCACGGTCATCCTTTCGACCGCCCGACCGAGAAGGTGTTGGAGGATGTGCTGGGCGGCTTCGTCAGCGCCGATGCCGCGCGCCGCCTCTACGGCGTCGCCATCGCCGAGGGCGTGGTCGACCCGGCCGGTACGGCAAAGCTGCGGGCCAGGCGCCCGGCCACGGGTGCTTTTCATCGTCACGCTTATGTCGACAGCCTTGCCTAAGACGTCGCTTGCGATTGCCGTCGATATCGGCGGCACCTTCACCGACATCGCCCTGCACGACGCCAACAGCGGCCGGATCTGGCGCGCCAAGACGCCGAGCGTGCCGAGCGATCCCTCGCAGGCCTTCCTGATCGGCATCCGCCTCGCGCTGGACGAGGCCGGCCACGCCGCGCCCAGCCTGCAACGCGTGCTGCACGGCACGACCGTCGCCACCAACATGATCCTCGAGGGCAAGGGCGCCCGTACCGCCCTGGTGACGACCCTGGGCTTTCGCCATGTGCTGGCCATCGGGCGGCAGGACATTCCGCGCCACGCCAACTATCTCGCGTGGATCAAGCCCGCGCGCCCCGTGCCAGCCTCGCGCGTGCTCGAAGTCAGGGAGCGGATCGGGGCCGGGGGCGTGGTGATCGAGCCGCTCGACGAGGCGAGCGTGAAGGCAGCGGCGGCTGCCTGCCGCGCGCTCGGCGTCGAGGCGGTCGCGGTCTGCCTGCTTCATTCCTTCGCCAATCCCGCGCACGAACAGCGGGTCGCGGAGATCCTGCGCGACGCCCTGCCCGGCATTGCCGTCACCGCCTCGACCGATGTACTGCCGGTGGTGCGGGAATACGAGCGCTCGCTGGCGACGGTGCTCAATGCCGTGGTCATGCCGGGCGTCTCGACCTATGTCTCGCGGCTCGAGGATCGGCTTGTCGAAGAAAAGGTGAGCGCGCCGCTGCTGTTCATGCAGTCCAACGGCGGCGTCGCCGGCGGCGCCACGATCCGCCGCGCGCCCGCGCTCACCGCCCTGTCGGGGCCGGCCGCCGGCGTCGTGGGCGCCCGCGACGTCGCCGCGGCCTGCGGCATTGCCGACATCATCACCGTCGATATCGGCGGCACCAGCGCCGATATCTGCCTGATCAAGGACGGCAGGATCGACCTCACCCAGCGCGGCCATGTCGGCGAATGGCCGCTGCCGCTGCCGATGGTCGACATGGTGACGATCGGCGCCGGCGGCGGCTCGATCGCCAGGCTCGCTTCCGGCACGCTCACCGTCGGCCCGCAAAGCGCCGGCGCCGATCCTGGCCCCGCCGCCTATGGCCGCGGCGGCGAGGAGGCGACGGTCACCGACGCCCATGTCGTGCTGGGCCACCTGCCGGCGGACCTTCTGGGCGGGCGGATGACGCTCGACGCCGATGCCGCGCGCCGCACGATCGAGCACCGGGTCGCCGCACCGCTGGGGCTTTCCCCGGAGGCGGCCGCGCGCGGCATCCTCGCCATCATCGACAACCACATGGTTGGGGCGCTGCGCATCGTCTCGGTCGAGCGCGGCCACGATCCGCGCGATTTCACCCTGGTTCCTTTCGGCGGCGCCGGACCGCTCCATGGCTGCGCGCTGGCCGAGCTTCTGGGGATCACGCGGGTGCTGATACCGCCGGCGCCGGGCGTGCTATGCGCCGACGGGCTCCTGGCGGCCGATCTCAAAGCCGATTTCAGCCGCACCCTGCCCAAGGCCGGCCCGATAGACCTTTCAGCCGCGCGCGCGATCTATGCCGAGCTCGGACGCCAGGCCGACGACTGGCTCACTGCTGAACAGGTCGCGGCCGGTGACCGCCAGCAGAGCCGTGTCGCTCTGCTGCGCTATCACGGCCAGGGCGGCGAGGTCGCGGTCGGCTGGGTCGATGATGCAGGCCAGGTCGGAGCCGCCTTTGCAGCGGCGCACAAGAGCCTGTACGGCTTCACGCTGGACGCGCCGGTCGAGCTCGTGACCTTGCGGACGGAAGCAACGGGCCGTATGCCCCCTCCCCCGCGTCCGGTTCTGGCCACCGGCTCCGGGGCGGTGGAGGAGGGTCGTCTCCCCGTGCATTTCGCCTCGGGAACGGCCCAGGTACAGCTCTTCAACCGGGCCGCCTTCGGTGCCGGCGATCGCTTCGCCGGTCCAGCCATCATCTCTCAGCTCGATGCGACGACGCTCGTGTTGCCGAACTGGACGGGCGACGTGCACCCATCCGGCGCGATCCTTCTGACGATGCGAACAGCCACGTAAACCCTGCGACAGAGCGTTCAGTTGGGGCTGGCTTGAGTCTGATTCGGATTTTCAGGGATTACAATCACGGCCAAGTTTGTGGACGTCGTGGTCGTGGTGATGGGTGTAGCCGTATTCGCAACGATGATCGCTTGGATAAGGGCCTGCAGCGTGACCGCATTGCCGAGATTGCTCGCAACGAGCGTCTGGATCGCGTCAACCGTCGCTGCGGCCGCTGTCGCGTTGCCGCCGCGGGCGCGTTGCCGGCGAGGGTCGCCAACGCCGCGGCAAGGTCGCCCTGCACGGCAATTGTCGGCGCACCCGGCGTGCCGCCGGTCGGGGTGGTCACCGACAAGCCCGGCACAGTTATCGTCTGCGTCACGCCGCCTGCGGTCACTGTCAGGCTGTTGCCAAAGACGAGGATCGCGGTCGTGGCCGACGGCTGGACGCCAAGGACCGCAATGCCGCCGCGAATACCCATCGTTGCCGCCGGTGTGGTGACCGCGATCGTCGATGTCTTGCTGATCCTGCCGCCGATGATGCGGAACACGCCCTTGGTGGCGTTGACCGCCAGCTCGCCCTTCTGGGTCGTCGGATCGTAGACGAACTTGTCGATCGTCATCGAGGAGCTCGGTCCGATCGTCAACGTCGTGCCGTCGAGAAACACCAGGTGGGCTCGATCGTCGGCTGTCGTCGAGATAATCTCGTTGGCTTGGACGTCAGTCCCGACGCGGAGCACGCGGTCGACACCGCCGGGCGGCTTACCCACTGGATTGTTCTGTGTCGACTGAGTGACGCCGATGCGCCCTTGGGCATGCGCGGTACTGAACAGACCCAGTACGGCCGCGCCGACAAGGAGGGCGCGCACTAACAGGGGAACGACGGCCTTGGACTGGAGCATGATTATTCCTTTGTCGGCATTACCAGGTCAGGTGGCCCGGGACTTGGACTGCTTTGGCATCTTCGCCAGCAGCAGTTCCGCCGGCTTGCGGACCTCCGCAGGGAGAGCGGGCGACGCGAGCGCCCCTTCGAGATAGATACGCGACGTATCGTAGGATTTTAGACGATAATAGAGGATCCCGAGTTCCAGCTTCACCCGTGGCAGGTTGGAGTCGACGAGCAGCACGCTTTCGTAGGCCCCGACCGCGCCCTCGTAGTCACCGGTCTTGGTCGCCACCTGGGCGTAGGCCATCACCACGTCCAGATTGCCGGGATCGTTCAACATCTTCTGGAACGCCGCGTTGTACTCGCGCTGCAGCTCGGGCGATGCTTTTTGCACGGGATCCGGCGATTGGCATCCGACAAGCACCGTCGCCAGCAGCAGAAATATTCCTAGTTTTTTCAACCCCAACTCCCCAGTCCCACAGGTTTACTTAGCACTAATTTATCACAACTTTTATCGCACCAGCAACAATTACCCTAAAAATCCGACCAGGTTTGCGCTGAATCGACTCGGCGGAGGGGGCAAATAGCCGTCTCCCACAGGCTCAGCCTGACGCAGAACCTGCCTTCGCAGGCGCCCAATCATAGACTTTCTGCAGTGTCTGCCCCATGAGCGCGGCGCGATCACTGTCGGACAGGCGATCGGTGACCCGGAACGCCTCGACCCCCTGTTTATAAGTCAGCAGGCCGACCGCCCGCGTCCAGTCGGTGCCCCACATGCAGCGATCGAAGCCGAAGGCATCGAAGATCCGACCGAGCGGATCCCAGATGTCCTTGTAGGGAAACGGCTGGTGGCTCAGCGTGCACGCTCCCGAGATCTTGACCACGATGTTGTCGTGGGCCGCCAGCCCCAGCAGCTTCGGCAGCTCGGCCCAGGGCTGGGCCGGCGCCGGAGGCTCGAACGGCTGCTGCAGCCCGAGATGGTCGATCACCAGCCTCGTCTCGGGATGGCGCGCCGCCATCTGGCCGACCTGGTCCAGCCGGCCCCAGCACAGCAGGTTGACCGGAAAGGAATGCCGGGCGGCGGCCGCCAGCACGCGGCCGATGCCGGGGTCGGCCGCGTCGGTCGACACGCCCTGGGTCATCATGATCCGAATGGCGACGGTGCCCTCGGTATCCGCCCACTGGGCGATCGTGTCGGCCACCTGGGGATCGTTCGGGTCGACCGGCTTGATCACCGCGAACCGGTCGGGGTGCGCGGCGCGGACGTCCAGCGCGTAACTCGCGTCATAGCGGTACATGGTGTAGGGCGAGACCAGCAGCGCGCCGTCGACGCCGACAGAGTCCATGGCCTTGACCATGTCGTCGCCCGTGACCTCCGCCGGGCCATGCAGAACTGCAGCCCACGGCCGGCCCGGACGGTCGCGTTCGTAGGCGTGAACCTGGACATCGATGGTCACCATGAGATCCCTCCCGGGTCGATTATTGTTCAGACGGCTGCTGTGTCACACGAACTGCACCACATTCTCCGTGCCGATGATGTGCCGACCGACCATTTCGACATGGGGCAGCATCCCCTGCAGGTGCTGGCTGGCGCTCATCGCGTCGCGGAAGCGACGCTCGAAGGGCGCCTTCTCCGAGATCGCCGCCGTGCCGGCGGCGCGATAGCAGGCAATCGAGACGTCGGTCGCCTCGTTCATGCCGTAGGTGGTGGCCAGCCGCAGGCGCAGGCGCAAATCCACGTCCAGCGTGCCGGCGGCCGACGCGTCATAGACTTGGCCCGCCGCCTCGTGCAGGAACGCGCGCGCGGCCGAGAGCTTCGCCTCCAGGAGGCCGACTTCCCGCTGCACTGAATTGTTGCGCGCCATGACGGTGGGCGCCGACCGGCTGTGCTTGCCGCGCGCCAGCTCGGTAAAGGTCTCCAGCATCCGCCGCCCAAGCCCCAAGGTCACGCTGCAGAAGCCGCTGGCATAGAGCAGCGTCGAGCCGATCGGGTAGATCGGCCCCTTCTCCCGCCGCTCGTCCGGCACGTCGCGCGCCGGCGCATGGGCGTCGGGCACGAACAGGTCCTTCACCGAATAGCTGTCGCTGCCGGTGCCGCGCAGGCCGAGCACGTGCCAGTCGTCGATGATCGTCGCCTGCTCCCGCAGGAAGAGGAAGCTGCGGTCGTCCGGCCGGCCGTAGCGGATAAGCGGCGTGCCGTCCGGATTCTGCACGGCGCTATGGGCGCCCAGCCATTTGGTGTGACGGCCGCCGCTGGCAAAGCTCCAGGTGCCGGTCAGGCGGTAGCCGCCCTCCACCCGGACGGCGCTGCTGTTGTTGTGCCGGGCGCCCCAGGCGAGGCCCGCGCGCGGGCCGGCGAACATGGCGGCGGCCGCCTCGTACGGCATGGCGGCGGCGGACGTGGCGGCCGAGACGTTGGACTGGTTGACGAACCAGGCGCTGCTGGCATCAGCCCAGGCAATCGCCTCGCAGGCCTTGCAGTATTCGACCAGCGGCGTTTCCTGCCCACTCATGCTTTTAGGCAGCAGCATGCGCAGGAGGTCCTGCCCGGCCAGCGCGTCCACCACTTCGGGCGTGAGCTCGCGCCTCCGGTCCATCTCGGGGCCATGCGTATCGAGCAGCGCCTGCACGGCGCGGGCCCGCTCCGGGGCACTGGCGGCGAGTGCGGGCGGGGCAAGAGTCTCCATGAATGTTTCCTCGGCTTTCCAGGCGTTCGGCCCCCAGTCTAGTGGGCTCGCGGCCGGGTCTCGACCTTTGTCATTGCGAATGCTTTCGCCAGCCGGTCTCTGGCTGGCCGTTCAGCGCGATCGCTTCGGCTCGTATCCGGGCACCCATTCGCGGTGCTGCGGCAAGTCATCGTGGATTTCCCACCACGGCGCCTTGGACGCAGTGAAGACGTGCAGCCTGGGCCGCACGCCCGGATCATCCTCGAGCAGGCCCGCCGGCACGCTCACCGTCGTGAGATAGGGCGCCTGGCCGGGCGCCAGCGAGCCGCAGATCCGGCAGAAGGCGCGGAAACTGCCCGGAGCCGATTCGTAGCGGCTGATCAGTTCCTCGCCGGCCAGCCAGCGGAACTTGTCCTTCTCGACATGGGCGAAGGTGGCGAAGCTTGCCCCGGTCAGCTTGCGGCACGTCGTGCAGTGGCAATGGGTCATCGACCGCACAGCATCGATCTCGAAACGAATGCCGCCGCAGGCGCAGCTACCCTTGATCACCGGCCACCTCTACCCAGCCCCAGGGGCCTTGTCCGGCTCGACAGCGCGGACGACATAGTTGTCGGCCGCTGGCTCGTAGAGCTCCCACAGGAAGCGCAACTCGACAAGAGGCTGGGGATTGAGATCGACCCGCAAATCGACGAAGGGAAAACTTTCGCGGTGCACTACGAGAAGCGCCGCCGATTTCAATTGCTTCAGTTCACCGCCGGCGGCTTGGCCCGCCTCTATGGCGCACATGAGCCGTTCGGGAAGGGACTGACTTTCGGTTTCCTCGAAGGTCGCGATCATGGCATCGACGACGCCCGTGTTGCGCAGGATGTTGCCGGCGGCTGCGCAGTTGCGGCCGACCCTCGCATTCAAGGTCGACGTGATCTTGGCGCCGTTGAAGACCGCACCTCTGCCGTCCGCGGCGAGGACGGCGAGCTGTCGCCACCTGAGATTCGGATCGGTCTTCTCGAGATCATGAATGATCGCCTCGGGCGATGCCCCATGCTTGAGACGCTCAAGGATCTTGGGGCCGAGACGCGGGTCGGTTCGATGCTGTGTCAGGACCGCGCCGACATTGGCCTCGGCCCACGCGCACCGGCTGCCGACAGAAATCGATGACGTCGTGACGACGGCGCCCAGCATGCCTGTCCTGGGGCACCGCCCGGCGATCGAGAATGTCATGTGTCCTCCGTTCAAGCCTCCAGGGTCCGTCTCAATCTTCCGATACCACGATATGAGCGGCCTTGGGGGACAAGCGGTCCGGGCACGGATTTTGCTGTCCTGCCTGAATGTCCGTACCGCGCAAGATGCACCTGGTGGCGTACCTCAAGACCGGGCCCACGGCGAGCTACGCCAGCGCCTGGCGCCACCCGTCGGCGCCATTGCACGACATCTGGGACCCCGAGCGCTACGAGCACCTGGCGCGGCTGCTGGAGCATGCGCGCTTCGATGCCGGTTTCTTTGCCGACGGCTTGGGCCTGCCGGATTTGTACAAGGGCAGCTTCGCCGACTATGTCGGGCGCGGCGGCCAGCTCAGCCTGATCGACCCGATGACGGTGCTGCCGCTGATGGCGCGCGTGACACGCCATCTCGGCCTCGGCAACACCATCTCCACGACCTTCAACCAGCCCTACCAGATCGCCCGCAGCCTGGGCTCGCTCGACCTGCTGAGCCGCGGGCGGGCCGCCTGGAACGTCGTCACCTCGGCGACCGACTACGAGGCGCGCAATTGCGGCATGGACGGCGTGCCGCCCAAGGACGACCGCTACGACCGGGCCGACGACGTGCTGGAGGCCTGCTATGCCCTGTGGGACTGCTGGGAGCCCGACGCGCTGGTGATGGACCGCGAGAGCGGCGTGTTCGCCGATGCCAGCAAGATCCACTACGCCGACCATGTCGGCCCCTTCGTGCGCACCCGCGGCCCGATGTCCATCCCGCGCAGCCCGCAAGGCCGGCCGCTCATCCTGCAGGCAGGCTCCTCGCCGCGCGGCCGCGAGTGCGCGGCGCGCTGGGCCGACATGATCTTCTGCACGACCGCCACCAAGGCCGACGGCATCGAATTCCGCGCCGACATGCACTGCAGGCTGCACGCCGCCGGGCGCCTCCCGACCGATGTCGCGGTCCTGCCGACGCTGTCCGTCGTCATCGGCGAGACCGAGTCGATCGCGCGCGAGAAGGCCGCGTTCCTCGACAGCCTGATCGACCCCGAACTGGTGCTGGCCTCGTCCTCCACCTTGCTGGGAGTCGACCTCAGCACGATCAAGACCGCGGAGGAGGCCGAGGTCGCGGCCGGCAATCAGGGCATCGCGGGCTCGCGCGACCGCATGAGCCAGGTCGCCAAGGCGCAGGGCATCAGTTTCGCCGCGGCCGTGCGCAAGCCGCGCGGCCTGCTGGCCGGCACGCCCGACATGATCGCCGACGTGATGGAGGACTGGTTCACCAACGGCGCCTGCGACGGCTTCGTCCTGCCGCCCACCGTGTTCCCCGGCACCTACGAGGAGTTCGGCCGCATGGTGACGCCGGAGCTGCAACGCCGCGGCCTGCTGCGCCACGACTATGCGGGCCGCACCTTGCGCGAAAACCTCGCCAACCCCGGTTGAGACGCCGGCCCATCGATTGAAAGGCACGCCATGCCGCTTTCCCGCAGAACGCTGATCGGCTCTTCGCTGGCTGCGGCGACAGCCGTCGCCATCCGTCCGGCCCACGCCGCGGCTAACGTGCTGCGCATCGGCATCAGCACGTCGCTCAACACCCTCGATCCCATGATGGTGACGACGGGCGACGAGTACATCTACGCCAACCTCGTCTTCAACGGCCTGGCGCGCATGCGCGAAGACCTCGTCGTCGAGCCCGACCTGGCCGAGAGCTGGTCCTACAGCGACGACCTCAAGCGCTGGACATTCCGCCTGCGCCGCGGCGTGAAGTTCCATGACGGGCAGGAGATGGTGGCCGACGATGTCGTCGCCTCCTTCCGGCGCCTGCTCGACCCGGCCGGCACGTCGCCCGTGCGCAGCCAGTACGACATGGTCGAGAGCGTCTCCGCGCCGGATGCCGCCACGGTCGTGTTCCAGCTCACCATCCCCTATGGCGGACTGGCCGACATCCTCACCGACCGCCAGGTCAAGATCGTGCCGCGCAGCGCCACAGCCCAGCTCGCCACGCAGCCGATCGGCACCGGTCCGTTCAAGTTCGTGAGCTACACGGCCGGCGATCGCCTCGTGCTGGCACGCCATCCCGGTTATTTCGAATCGGGCCTGCCCAAGGTCGACGGGGTGGAGCTGCGCATCATCCCGGAGATGAGCGTCAAGATCTCGGCCTTGCAGGCCGGCGACATCGAGGTCCTGTGGGACCTGCCGCTCGAGCAGGTGAAGACGCTGTCCGCCCGCCCCGAGCTCAGGGTCGACAGCGTACCCACCGCCTCGTGGGACGGCGCGATCCTGAACAACGACATCCCGCCTTTCAACGACAAGCGCGTACGCCAGGCCTTTCACCTCGCCGTCGACAAGAAAGAAATCGTTGAGCTGACACTGTTCGGCCAGGGCGTCGAGACGATCAGCCCGATCCCGCCCAGCCATCCCTTCTACGCCAAGGATGTCGTCGTCCCGAAGGCCGACCCGGCCGCCGCCCGCAAGCTTTTAGCCGAGGCCGGCCATCCCAACGGCATCAAGCTGCCGATCATCCTCCCCGTGGGCCGACCGGTGCGCGAGCGGCTGGGCGTCACCCTGCAGCAACTCGCCAAGGCTGGCGGCTTCGACCTCCAGGTGCAGCGCCTGCCCTATTCGTCGTTCAACGCCGAGGTCTCGGGCAAGGCGCCATTGTACATCGACGGCTTTTTTGCCCGCCCGACCGTGGACACCAGCCTGTTCCCCTTCCTGCGCAGCAAGGGGAGCTGGAACGAGCGGCTGTGGCACTACAGCGATGAGGCCGTGGACCGTGCCCTCGATGCCGCACGGTCGAGCGCCGACCCGGCCGTGCAGAAGAAGAATTACATCGACATGCAGGCGGCGCTGGTCGCGAACCCGGCCTCTTTCTTCGCCTATTCCGTCAACTACGCCTGCGCCTACCGCAAGTCGGTCGCAGGCGTCAAAACGCACCCGATGAAGTGGTTCGACTTGCGCAACGCGACGCTGGGCTGAGCGATGCGGCTGGCCGCCTTCCTGCTGCGGCGGTTGCTCGGCCTTATCGGCGTGCTTTTGGGCATGTCGGTGCTGATCTTCGGCATCATCCATATCCTGCCGGGCAACGTCGCCTACTCGATCCTGGGCGAGTTCGCGACACCGGCCGCAGTCGCGCAGCTCGAGGCCAAGCTTGGCCTCAACGATCCTTTGCCGGTGCAGTACTGGTGCTGGTTGAGTGCCATGCTGCACGGCGACTTCGGCACGTCGATCGTGATGAACCGTCCCGCCGCGTCGCTGATCGGCGAGGCGCTGGGCCGCTCCGCGCTGCTCGCCGGCCTCGCTTTCGGCCTGATCGCCGCGGGCGGCATCTCGCTCGGCCTCTACGCGGCGACCCATCGCGGCCGCGCCTCGGACAAGGTGCTGACCCTGGCGCAGTTCGTCCTGATCGCCGTTCCGGAATTCTTCTGGGCGATCCTCGCTGTCCTGGTCTTCGCCTCGTGGCTGAACCTGCTGCCGGCCACCGGCTATGCACCGTTCGACGCCGGAGTCGCGGACTGGGCGGCGCACCTGGTCCTGCCGGTGCTGGTGCTGTCGTTCGGCCTGGTCGCCCACGTCTCGCGCCTGACGCGCTCGTCGATGCTGGAAGTGCTCGACAGCCGCTTCGTGCTCGCCGCGCGCGCCCGCGGCCTGCCCGAGCGACGGGTGCTGTGGCGACACGCTTTGCCCAACGCGCTCCTGCCGGCGATCACCGTCCTCGCCATCGACGCCGGGCTGCTGATCGGCCTCGCCATCGACGCCGGGCTGCTGATCGGCGGCATCGTGGTCGTCGAGACGGTGTTCGCCTATCCGGGCCTCGGCCGATTGCTGGTCTACGCCATCGAGCGCCACGACCTGCCGCTGCTGCAGGTCGGCATGATGGTGGTGACCGCCATCTATGCACTGGCCAATTTCGTCGCCGAGCTTCTCTACGCCGCGCTGAACCCGCGCATCCGTGTGGCGGGGGCGGCCGCGTGAGCGTGCTGACGCTGCCGCGGTTGCGCGTGCCGTCCACCCTCGTGCTGGGCGGCACCCTGCTGGTGCTGATCGCGACCGCTTCGGTCGTGGGCATCTGGATCACTCCCTACGATCCCGCCGCCTTTTCCGTGCGCGTGCGCCTGCAGCCGCCGAGCGCGCTGCATCCCTTCGGCACGGACGAGTTCGGACGCGACGTGCTGTCCCGCGTGCTGGCGGGCGCGCACCTCTCGCTCGCCACCGGCTTCGGGGCCATGGCGATAAGCCTTCTCGTCGGCGTGCCGCTCGGCCTGCTCGCCGCCTTCCACCGCGGCGTGGTGCAGGAGGTGATCATGCGCGGCGTCGATCTGGTGATCTCCCTGCCGCCGGTGCTGCTCGGCCTGCTGGTCCTTGCCGTGACGCCGCCCGGGCTGGGCAAGACCATCGCGGCCGTCGGCCTGGTCTACGTGCCCATCATGGTCCGCCTGACCCGCGCCGTGGCGCTGGGACTGCTGGAAGAAGACTTCGTACAGGCCGCCCGGGCGCGCGGCGAAGGCGCGTTGCCCATCCTGTGGCACGAGATCCTGCCCAATGCCTGGCCGCCCCTCATCGTCGAGTGCGGACTGCGCGTGACCTTCGCCATCCTGCTCGGCTCAGCTCTGTCGTTCCTGGGTCTCGGCCCGCAGCCGCCCGCCAGCGAATGGGGACTGATGATCGCCGAAGGCCGCGACTTCCTCACGCAAGCGCCGTGGGTCAGCCTCGCTCCCGGCCTCTGCCTGTGCGTGCTGTTGGTGTCGGTCAACCTTGTGGGCGAAGGCCTGCGCGAACGGCTCGACCCGCATCTCAGCGGCCGGTCGCATGCCTGACGCCGCCCTGCCCGATATGTCGCTGCGCGACGGTGCTTCACTGCAGATCGAAGCGCTGTCCGTGGCCTACTCGACGCGCGCGGGCTGGCTGCAGGCGCTCGACGCTGTGTCGCTGTCCGTTCCGCCGGGCGGCGTGCTGGGGTTGGTGGGCGAATCGGGGTCGGGTAAGTCGACCGTCGTGCTGGCCCTGCTTGGCCTGCTCGGGCCCTCGGCGCGCGTCCAGGCGCGACGCCTCGCCTTCGACGGTCACGACCTGCTGCGCGATGCGCCCGCCTTGCGCGGCCGCCGCGTCGGCGTCGTCTTCCAGGACACGGCCGCAGCGCTCAACCCGGCGCTGACGATCGGCACGCAGGTGACCGAGCCGATGCGCATCCACCTCGGCACCGAGCGCCGCGCTGCTTGGGCGCGCGCGACGGAGCTTTTGGCCGAGATGGGAATCCCCCGCCCCGCCCAGGTGATGAAAAGCTATCCACACCAGCTCTCCGGCGGCATGAAGCAGAGGGTCGGCATCGCCACAGCGCTCGCGAGCGAGCCCGACCTGCTGTTGCTCGACGAGCCCACGACGGCGCTCGACGTGACGATCGAGGCGCAGATCCTGTCCCTGCTCGACGAGCTGCGGACGCGGCGCAACCTCGCCATGCTGCTGGTCAGTCACAATCTCGGCATCGTCGATCGGCTCTGCGACACGGTGTCGGTGCTCTACGCCGGGCGCGTGGCGGAGTCCGGCACCACCCACGCAGTCCTGCATCACCCACGCCATCCCTACACCAAGGGCCTGCTGGCCGCGCTGCCCCGACCGGACCGTCCCCATGCGGGCCGCCTCGCGCCCATCCAGGGCAACCTGCCCGACCTGTGCGCACCCGAGCCCGGCTGCAACTTCCGCCCGCGCTGCGCCTTCGCGGCCACCGGCTGCGAGATGCCGCAAGTCCCGAGCCATGAGAGTCACTCGGTGAGCTGCCATCGCGTCGAGGCCATCGCCGACTTGCCGTGGCCGGCCGAGGCCGCGCCCTCCGCCGTCACGCCGGTCGCCACCGCAGTGCCGTTGCTGCAAGCCGAAGGTCTCAGCATTCGCTTCGATTCCGGCGGCTGGCTGCAGCGCCTGCTCGGCGAAGCCTCCGGCGTGCTCGCGGTGGATCGGGTGTCGCTCGCGATCCGCACCGGCGAGGTTCTGGGGCTTGTGGGCGAGTCCGGTTGCGGCAAGTCCACGCTGGGCCGCCTGCTGCTGCGGCTGCTGCCCGCCCGCAGCGGCACGCTGCGCTTTGCGTCCGCGGTTATTGGCGCAAAGCCCGACGCTCGTTTCCGCCAGCGCGCCCAGGTCGTATTCCAGAACTCCGATACGTCGCTCAATCCGCGCCAGACTGTCGGCGTGAGTCTGGGTCGTGCGATACGCTGGTTCGCGATCGCGAGCGTCAACGCCGAGGTGGCAGCCGAGGTCGATCGCCTGCTCGACCTCGTCCGCCTGCCACGCTCCTACGCCCTGCGCTATCCCCACCAGCTTTCAGGCGGCGAGAAGCAGCGCGTCGGCATCGCCCGTGCGCTCGCCTCGCGGCCCCGGTTCCTGGTGTGCGACGAAGCCGTCTCGGCGCTCGACGTCTCCGTGCAGGCCGCCGTGCTGAACCTGCTGCGCGATCTGCGCGACGAGCTGGGTGTCGCCTACCTGTTCATCAGCCACGATATCGGCGTCATCGCCCACATCGCCGACCGCGTGGCCGTGATGTACCAGGGCACCATCGTCGAGGAAGGTCCGGTCGACGATGTGCTGCACCCGCCCTACCACCCCTACACCGAGCTGCTGCTGTCCTCCGTCCCGCTGATCGGCAAGCGCCGGGTCGCCTCAGCCCCGGCCCAAGCCGCGCGCGCCGCGGCGGCGACAGGCGGCTGCAAATTCGCCAGCCGCTGTGCCCGGCGGATCGGCGCGATCTGCGACAGCGTCCCGCCGCCCTTGCAGCAGGCCGGGCCCGGTCACGCCATCCTTTGCCACATTCCCTTGGCGGAGCTGGCCGCGGTACCGCATTGGCTCGACCAATGAAGGCCTCCAGATCGACTCATTGCTGGGAGCGCGCCACTCCAGTGGCGCTCATGTGCTGTGTGATCCACGAAGATGCGCCACTGGAGTGGCGCGCTCCCAGCAAAGACTTTTGAGGAGCGTACGCGATGATGAACATTGTCACGATTCCCAACCTGGTCGGCGGCCATCTCGGCGGCTGGCGCCACAAGGATGCCTTCGCCAAACCGGTGATGAATCTCGAGGCCTTCATCGAGATGACCGAGATCGCCGAGCGCGGGAAGCTCGATGCCGTGTTCCTGGCCGACGGCAACGGCGTGCGCGACATGGATCGCCCGGCGCTGTTCGCGGCCAACCATCCGTCGGCGCGGCCCGCCTTCTTCGAGCCGACGACGCTGCTCTCGGCCGTCGCTATGGTGGCCAAGCGCATCGGTGTCGTCGCCACGGCAACCAGCACCTATGAGGAACCGTACACGATCGCCCGCAAGTTTGCCTCGATGGACCATATCAGCAAGGGCCGCGCCGGCTGGAACCTAGTCACCGCATCCAATCCGGGCGATGCCCTGAACTTCGGCCGCGCCGAGCACATGGGCCGCGAGGACCGCTACGCCCGCGCGCAGGAATTCTACGAGGTCGTCGCAGCCCTCTGGGACAGTTGGGCGCCAGATGCCTTCCCGCAGGACAAGGAAACCGGCCAGTATCTCGATCCCGCACGCGTGCGGCCTATCGACCATCGCGGCACCCACTTCACCGTGAAGGGGCCGCTCAACATCTCGCCGACGCCGCAGGGCCGGCCGGTCGTGTTCATGGCCGGCCAGTCGGGCCCGGGCATGGAGCTGGCCGCTCGCTACGCCGACGCCCTGTTCGGCGCCGGCACCACCAAGCAGGACTGCATCGACGCCTATGCCGACATCAAGGGCCGCATGGCGCGCTACGGTCGTGCGCCCGACACGCTGAAGATCCTGCCGGGTGTCAGCACCTTCGTCGGCCGCACCGCCGCCGAGGCGGAAGAGCTGTACGAGGAGCTGCAGTCGCTGATCTCACCGCCCCTCGGCGTGCACTATCTGTCCAAGATGCTGGTGCACGACCTCGAGGGCCTGCCGCTCGACGGCCCGCTGCCAACTGACCTCGCCCCGGAGACGCTGGGCGGCAGCAGCCTGCGCCGCTACATCATCGACATGGCTCGGCGCGACGGCCTCAACATCCGCCAGACCTACCAGCGCACGCTGCCCGCCCTGGGCGGCCCCGTGTTCAAAGGCAGCCCGGCGCAGGTCGCCGACGAGATGGAGGATTGGTGGCGCAGCAAGGCCGGCGACGGCTTCACCATCATGGCGCCGGTCCAGCCGCGCGGCCTGCGCGACTTCGTCGATCTGGTCGTGCCCGAACTGCAGCGCCGCGGCATCTTCCGCAAGGAGTACGAAGCCACCACCTTGCGCGGCCATCTCGGCCTACCTGAGGCACCTAGTCAGTGGCGACAGGAACAGGTGACCGGGGAGCGCGGCGCGGCATGATGGTTCTGGGTTTCACCGGCGGCGCGCTGGGCGGCCATCTCGCCGGCTGGCGCCATCCGGACTCGTTCCCGACCACCAGCATGCAACTGCAATGCATGGTCGAGATGGCGCGCATGGCCGAACGCGGCGGGCTCGACATGATGTTCCTCGCCGACGGCAACGGCGTGCGCCAGATGGACAAGCCCGCTCTGTTCGCGGCCAACAGCCCGTCCGACCGCCCCGCGGTGTTCGAGCCGGTGACCCTGTTCGCCGCCCTGTCGCAGCACACCAAACACATCGGCTTCGTCGCCACCGCCACCACGACCTACGAGGAGCCCTTCACGATCGCCCGCAAGTTCGCCTCGCTCGATCACCTGAGCGGCGGCCGCGCGGGCTGGAACCTGGTCACCACCCAGTATGTCGAGGATGCGAAGAATTTCGGCCGCGACGAGCATATGGGCCGCGTCGATCGCTACGAGCGCGCGCGCGAGAGCCTCGATGTCGTGCGGGCGCTATGGGATTCCTGGGCGACGGATGCGTTCCTGCAGGACAAGTCGACCGGGCAATACCTCGACCCCGCCCGCGTGCGCCTGACCAACCATCGGGGCACGCACTTCGCGGTCAAGGGCCCGCTCAACGTGGCGCGCACGCCGCAGGGCCAGCCGGTGATCTTCATGGCCGGCCAGTCGGAGGCGGGCAAGGAGCTGGCGGCCTATGGCGGCGAGGCGTTGTTCGGCACCGCGAGCGACAAGGCGGAGGCGCAGAAGGAGTATGCCGACATCAAGGGCAGGATGGCGAAGTACGGCCGTCCACCCGATGCGCTCCGCATCATGCCGGCCCTCAGCGTGTTCGTCGGCCGCACCGCGGCGGAGGCAGACGCGCTGTTCGAGGAGCTGCAGTCCTTGATCTCGCCAGCGCTTGCCGTCAGCTACCTGTCGAAGGTCGTGGGCTTCGACGTGACCGGCGCGCCGCTCGACGGCCCGATGCCGCAAGCAAGCGGCGAGAGCCTGGGCGGCACCGCGATCGGCCGCTCGGTATTGGACATGGCGGCGCGCGACGGCCTCAGCGTGCGCGCCACCTACCAGCGCGTCCTGCCGTCAATGAGCGGCAACATGGTGAAGGGCGACGCTCGTCACGTGGCCGACGTGATGGAGGATTGGTACAGGAGCAAGGCCTGCGACGGCTTCGTCCTCTCGATGCCGGTCGAGCCGCGCAGCCTGCGCGACTTCGTCGAGCTGGTCGTGCCGGAGCTGCAGCGCCGCGGGTTGCGGCCGCCGGAGTACCGGGGCGCGACCCTGCGCGACAACATGGGCTTGGCCCGTCCGGCGGACCCGTTCCTGGGTTAGCCGCGACCTCTCAGAAGCGCGGCAATTCCCTGTATCGCCGTCCGGCCAGGACCTCGCGCACATGCGCGGCGCCGGCCATCGCATCGTCGCGCAGGCGCTCGATGTCGATGGAGGCGAAGGCGCCGTTGGCATAGAGAACGCGCCCGTTGACGATCGTCGCCTCGACTTCGGCGCGCGTTGCGTATCGCACGATCTCGCTCGGCAAATGCTGCATGGCCATCAGATGGGGAGCATCGCCGTCGAGGATGATCACGTCGGCCGCCTTGCCAACCTCGAGCGATCCGACGATGTCGTCCAGGCGCAGGACCTGCGCCGCCTCGATGGTAGCCATTTCGAGCAGCTCGCCGGGCGAGAGGAAGTCGGGGTCATAGGCCGGCAGTCCCCACTTCGCCCCATGAATGAGCCACGCGGCGCGCATCGTGACCAGCATGTCGTTCGCCTGATTGTCGCAGCCCAGTCCCACGCGAATGCCGGCCTTGCGAAAGCGCGGAATGTTGGGGACAGCGTTGAGATTGGCCACGCATTCGATGGGCGAATGCGCAAGCCCCGCCCCGCCCCGAGCCAACAGCTCGATCTCGCCCTCGCTCGCGAGCACGGCATGGACCGCGACGAGATGCTGGTCGATGACGCCGAGATCGGCGAGCCGCTCGATCGGACGGCGCCCCCACACGGCCAGACAGAATTCGACCTCCTCGCGATCGCGGCCGACATGCACCTGAATGGTGGTATCGCGCGCCCGCGCGAGCGCGGCGCCTTGTCGGAAGTAGCGTTCGGAAAAGCCAAGCAAGGCCGAGGCGTTCACCGCGCCCCGGATCAGCCCACGCCCGCGCGGCGGATGCCGGTCGAGGAAATCGCTGGTATGCGCCAGGTCGGCATCCGCCTGCCCTTCGCGCGCCTTGATCCACGACCGGTCGTTGATCTGCGCATAGAGCGAGGCATGGTGGAAATCCTGGTCGGCCGACCCGCGCGCCATGCTGCAGCGGATGCCGACCTCCTCGAGCGCCGCGACGATCGCGGGCTCATGGGCCGGATTGAGCGTGCCTTCGCACATCGTCGTGATGCCCGAGCGCAGCAGCTGCGCCGCCAGAAGGCGGACCGTCGCCATCGCCTGATCGGGCGACAGCGAGCGCTGCGCCGGATTGTAGAGGCGCGGAATCATCGGCAGCTCGCCCGTCGTGAGCGCGCGCACGAAACACTGGGTGCAGTGCGTGTGGCTGTCGATGAAGCCCGGCAGCACGATCGCGCTCGGCCGGCCCATGACGCGGCCGGCGGCATGGCTGCGCTCGATCTCGGCCCAGCCGCCCACCGCGACGATGACACCATCGCGAACGGCGACGGCGCCGTCCTCGATGATGCGGCGATCGGCATCTACGGTGACGATGCGGCCGCGAACGACCAGATCGGCGATCTGTTGTGACACTTTCGTTCCTTCGGCTGGAGTCAGATGGAAATCGGCGCGCGGCCGGCGCTTTGCGCCTGCTCGAGGGTCGCATAGACCTCCGCGATGCTCGCGACATGCGCCGACATCGCCTTCCAGGCGGCATCGGCATTGCGCAGCGTGAGCGCTTCGACGATCCGGCTGTGCTGGTCGGTGAAGAACTGGCGTCGTTCCTGGCGCAGGATGGCGCCGCGCATGACGCCCCAGACGACCTGCTTGCGCGCCTTGTTCACCGAGTCGAACGTCGCCTGCAAGAGGACATTGCCGGCCGCCGCGGCGATCGCTCGATGGAACTCCTCGTCCCACATCTCATACTGATCCATCGTGCGCGACGCCGCGCACTTGCGGAAGGCGCTGTCGATCGCGGCAAGCTGCGCGCTGGAGGCCCGCAGCGCGGCGAGGGCGGCGATCTGCGGCTCCATCACCTGCCGTGTTTCCACGATCTCCCGTGGACGCGCGAAGGGAACGACCGCCGTCATGTCAGCCGGCGTCGCGCCCTGCCGCGGACCCGCGAAGGTGCCGCGGCCGACATGGCGCCAGATCCGGCCCTTGGCTTCGAGCAGGTCGAGCGCCTTGCGCACGGCGTGACGGGTGGCGCCGAACTCGACGGCGAGGCTGCGTTCCGTCGGCAGTCGCCGGCCGGGTTCCGCCGGCATGTCCAGGAACGCTTCCAGCTCTCTATCAAGCGACGGCATCGTGCGAACTCGACCAAATCAAGGTGCAACCAATCCTGCATTGGTTGAAAGCAGCTTGCATATATTTTTGGCGTTCTTCGCGCGCACCCTCTGGAACGGCATTGAACGTCGCAATGAATGTTGACAATAATCGATAGCATCTCAAGCATAATGTGACAGGCGCGCGGATTGCATGGAGGAGAGCGCCCCCTCGGGGCGACAACATCGGGATCGTCAACCAATATCCAACCAATCCAGAGGCTCGCATGGCGCATCGCTTGGCTCTTCCCTTCGCGGCGCTGTTGGCCGCCAGCCTTTCCATCGCTTCCGTGCGGGCCGAAACGCTGACCGTCACCCATAACGGCGGCCTCGCGGGCGTCGGCATGCGCGACGCCTATTTCAAGCCGTTCACCGCGAAAACCGGCACGCAGATCGTCGACGACTCGTTCAACCAGGAACTCGCCAAGATCCGCACCCAGGTCGAAACCAAGAATCTGGCGTGGGATGTCGTGAGCGTCACCGCGATCAACGAAGCGACCGGCTGCGAAGAAGGCCTGCTCGAAGTGGTCGACTGGTCGAAGCTCCTGGATCCCAAGGATTTCGCCGAGGTTGGCGGCTTCGGAAAATGCGGCCTGCCCAACAATTTCGTATCCGGCGGCCTCACCTACGACTCTGCCGTGATCCCGCCGGACAAGGCGCCGAAGAGCTGGGCCGACTTCTGGGACGTCAAGAAATATCCCGGCAAGCGCGGCATGCTCTATCGCGCCGAACAGACCCTTGAGGTCGCCTTGATGGCGGACGGCGTCGAACCCAAGGACGCGATGACCGTGCTCGCCGGCCCCGGCGGCGTCGACCGGGCGTTCCGCAAGCTGGCGGAATTGAAGCCCTACATCAGGTGGTGGAAAAGCGGCGACGAATCGATGCAGAACATCCTGACCGGCGACGTCGTGATGACCTTTGCCTGGAACGGCAGGGTGGCCGGCGCCAATCGCGCCAACAATCGCAAGCTCAAGATGGCCTTCGAAGCCGGACACGTCTCGGGCAGCCAGATGATCGCCATCATGAAGGGCACACCGCGCAAGGAGCTGGCAACGCAGTTCCTCACCTTCGCTTCATCGCCCGAACCGCAGGCGGAGTTCGCGCGGCGCATCGACTATGCGCCGGCCAACGCCAAGGCCTATGCGCTGCTGAGCGACGTCGAGCGCGCGACCCTTCCCAGCGGGCACATGCAGCGGGCCTCCCTGCAGAGCGGCAAGCTCTATCTCGACTTCTGGCTCAACAACGGCGACGCGCTGCTGCAGCGTTTCATCACCTTCGCCGCGCAATGACCTTGTCGCGTCCCATCCTGCCCTTCGTCGTCGCGATATCCCTGGCGACCGGCACGGCGCAGTCGCAGACCCTGACTATCGTCAATCAGGGCGGCGCGCCCGCCGACGCGCAACGCCAGGCGGTCTTCGAGCCTTTCACCAAGGAAACCGGAATCAAGATCACCGTCGACACCTACAATCAGGAGCTGGCGAAGATCCGGGCCCAGATCGAAACCAAGAACCTGATCTGGGACATGGCCAGCCTCAACCCGATCAACGAGCGCGCCGGCTGCGAAGAGGGGCTGCTCGAAAAGATCGATTGGAAAAGCCTTATCGACGAGAAGCCGTTCCGGGCGATCGGCGGTTTCGGCGAGTGCGGCGCGCCCTACCTCGTGTCGCCCGGCGGCCTTGTCTATGACGCGGCGAAATTCCCGGCCGACACGGGGCCGAAGGACTGGGCCGACTTCTGGGATACCAAAAAATATTCCGGCAAGCGCGGCCTTCTCTACCAGCCGGATCAGGTGCTCGAGGTTGCGTTGATGGCCGATGGTGTGGCGCCGCTCGATGTTCCCAAGGTCCTCGCCGGTCCCGGCGGGGTCGACCGCGCCTTTCGCAAGCTGGCTGAGATAAAGCCCTTCGTGAAATGGTGGAAGAGCGGCGATGAATCGATGCAGCTCATCCTCACCGGTGAGGTCGATATGGTCTATGCCTGGCAAGGCCGCGTGAACATCGCCAACCGCAGCAACAAGCGCGATCTCAAAATCGTCTGGCCGGCCGGCTATGTATCGGCGCTGATCTATTTCGGCGTGATGAAGGGCTCGCCGCGCAAGGAAGAGGCGATCCGGCTGGTGAAGTATCAACTCGCTGCCGAACCGCAAGCCCGCTATGCCGAACTGATGGGCTATCCGCCGGCGAACGCCGATGCCTACCCGTTGTTGTCGCCGGAAAAGCGCGCCGACCTGCCCGGCGAATACGCGAGCAGAGGCATAATGCAGGCCGGCAGCCTGTACATTAATTTCTGGCTCGATAACGGCGATTCGATTCGACAGCGGTTCGCCACCTTCGTCGCGCAGTGACGATCGCCGACGCGGCCCCTGGCGGGACGAAGGGCGGCATTGCCCGTGACGCGCTGAAGCGGGCGGTCGAGCGCTCTCAACGCCGGCAGGCCGTCACCATGCTGGTCCTCATGGCGCCCAGCATCCTGTTCGTCGCCGCGCTGTTCGTCCTGCCCATCGCCCTGTTCCTCTTCCGCAGCGTCGACAATGGCGAGATCCGGCACCTTCTGCCGCAGACGGTTGCCGCGGTCCCGGACTGGACCGCGGGCGAACTGCCCGGCGAACCGGTCTACGCCGCGCTGGTGGAGGACCTGCGAACCCTCAAGGATACGCCTGGCGTCGGCCTGCTCGGGCGGCGGCTCAACTACGCAGTGCCGGGGTTTCGCGGTCTGGTGACAAAGACCGTGCGCAATCTGCCGGCCACCGAAGTGCCATCGAAGAAGGACGCGCTGATCGCGATCGACGGCAAGTGGGCCGAGCCGGCAATCCTGGCGGTCCTGCGCCAGCAGTCCGGCCGATTGACCGATTTCTACCTCCTGACGGCGCTCGATCTCGAACGAACCCCGGCTGACCAATTGCAGCGCGTGTCGGGTGAACAGGCGATCTTTCTCGACCTCTACGGGCGGACATTGTTGATCAGCCTCGGCGTCACCCTGTTGTGCCTGGTGATCGGCTTTCCCGTCGCGGCGGTGATGGCTGCCGCCTCCCCGGCCGTCGCCAACCTCCTGCTGATCCTGGTGCTGGTGCCCTTCTGGACCTCGCTGCTGGTGCGCTCGACCGCCTGGGTCATCCTCCTGCAGAATGAGGGGCTGGTGAACAAGAGCCTCATGGCCCTGGGCCTTGTCGATCATCCGTTGCCGCTGGTCTTCAACCGTACCGGCGTCATGGTGGCCATGGTGCATGTCCTGCTGCCCTACATGATCCTGCCGCTGTACAGCGTAATGAAGGGCATATCGATCAATCATCTGCGCGCCGCCGCCTCGCTCGGCGCCTCGCCGCCGCGCGTGTTCCGCACCGTCTATCTGCCGCTCACCATGCCGGGGGTGGCGGCGGGATGCACCCTGGTCTTCATTCTGTCGGTCGGCTTCTACGTGACGCCGGCGCTGGTCGGCGGGCCGCGCGATCAGATGATCGGCTATTTCATCGCCTACTTCACGAACTCCGCCGTGAATTGGGGCCTCGCCTCCGCGCTGGGAGCGCTCCTGCTGTTGCTCGTCGCCCTAAGCTATCTGGTGCTCGGCCGCCTCGTCGGCTTCGACCGGCTGCGGGTACGCTGATGCCGGCGCGGGGTCACGCCACCGGATTCGAGCGCGCAGCGCGCGTCGCCTTGCGTGTCTTCGCGGGACTGGTCCTGCTTTACCTTGTCCTGCCCGTCTTCGTCGTCGTACCGCTCTCCTTCACCGCCGGCCAGCTGCTGGTGTTCCCGCTGCCCGGCTGGTCCCTGCAATGGTACCGGGATTTCTTCACCAATCCGCTATGGACCGGCGCGCTGCTGAACAGCCTCTCCATCGGGCTGATCGCCATGACGCTCGCCACGACACTGGGCACGCTGGCGGCGCTCGGGCTGCACGGCAGTCGCTCGCGCTGGAAGCCGCTGATCTTCGGCCTGCTGATCACCCCACTCGCCGTCCCCGTCGTCATCGTCGCCGTGGCGATCTTCTACTATTTCGCCTCGCTCGCGCTGGTTGGCACCTATCTCGGCCTGGTCCTGGCGCATACGGTGCTGGCGCTGCCGTTCGTGGTCGTCACCGTGTCCGCGACCCTGCAGGGCTTCGATCCCAACCTGGCGCGCGCCGCGGCAAGCCTGGGCGCCGCACCGACGCGGGCCTTCTGGACCGTGACCTTGCCGATCATCGCACCGGGGATTGTCTCGGGCGCGCTGTTCGCCTTCGTCTGCTCGTTCGACGAGATCGTCGTCGCTTTGTTCCTCGCCAGCCCGCAACAGCGGACGCTGCCCCGCCAGATCTTCAGCGGCGTGAGCGAGAATATCAGTCCAACCATCACCGCCGCCGCCGTCGTGCTGCTTGTCGTCTCCGTCAGCCTGATGGCGACGATGGAGCTGCTGCGTCGCCGCGGCGAACGCTTTCGCAAACAGGTCGCAACAGCATGAATTCCTCGCCAGGCACGGAGCTGCAACGGGCCGATATCGTCATATCGGGCGGAACCATCATCGCGTTCGACGGCACCGAGCATCGTCGCCTCGACAATGGCGTGATCGCCATTCGCGGCGACCGCATCGTCCATGTCGGCCGTCAGTGGACAGGCGGCGCCGGCCGGCGCATCGACGCAAGCGGCAAGATCGTCATTCCCGGCCAGATCAGCACGCACGCCCATATCGGCGCACATGAAGGTCCGCGCCTGCTGATCGATGGCGGACGGCGGAAATTCCTGCGATCGGGCTTCCTGCATTTCGTGCCGGCGAGGCGCTCCGGCGGTCCGGGCTTCTATGCCCCGCAGGATGCCCGAGCCTCGCTGCGCTATGGCTTCGCCACCCTGTTGCGGCACGGCATCACCACGGCGCTGGCCTTTGGTCCGGGCGGCCGTGATGGCGGCGAGACCATGATGGCGGTCGCCGCCGAGTTCGGCATCCGGCTCGTCTGGTCGCCGATCGCCAGCGGCGGACGCTATTGGCTCGAGGATGACGGGGCCGTGACCCAGGAGATGGACGAGGCCGCGGGGCTCAAGGCGGTCGAGCAGGCGGCCCGCTTCATCGACCGGCACAGCGGCGCAAACGACGGCCGCTACTCCGGCGCGATCGTGCTCGACGAATATCATCTCTCCACCCCCGCCCTTCGCCGCGAAGCCAAGCGGCTGTCACGCGCGCTCGGCGTTCCCTTCACGATGCATTTCGTCGAGCAGCATTCGTCGAGCAGCAGCGGGAGTTCTTCGAGACCATGGCGCGGACCGGCAAGACGCCCGTCGAGCTTCTGGCCGACGAAGGCGTGCTCGATCCCCAGACGATCCTGGCGCACACGATCTATCTCGCCGGCCATAGCCTGGTCGGCTACCCGCTGGCCGACGATATCGGCATCCTGGGCCAGGCCGGCGTTCACGTCGCCCATTCGCCCGTGGCGTTCTCGCGTCGCGGTGTCGCGCTCGAAAGCTTCGACCGCTACCGTCGGGCCGGCATCGGCGTCGCGCTCGCGACCGACGCCTATCCGCTCGACATGTTCGCCGAGATGCGGACCGCCGCCATCATGGGCAAGCTCGCCGAACGCAACTACGAGGCGGCCAATGCAGCCGACGTCTTCGCCGCGAGCAATCTCGCCGGCGCCGCGGCGCTGGGACGCCCGGATCTCGGGCGGCTGTCCGTCGGCGCCAAGGCCGACATCGTGGTGATCGACCCCGGCACGCTCACCTTTGGCGCCAATCCCGATCCCGTGCGGGCGATCGTCCATCTCGCCCAGCCGGAGAATGTCGACAGCGTCCTGGTCGATGGTCGCCTGCTCGTCGAAGGTGGAAGGATCACCATCGCCGACGAAGGCGAAATCCTCGCCGCCGTCACGACGTCGAGCCAGAAGGTCTGGGACGCCCATGCGACCTACGATCCCATGGGACGCGCGGTCGACCAGGCATTCCCGCCGGCCCTGCGCGATTGGCCCGAGGCCTGACGTCATGAACGCAATCGCGACGATGGACGAGCCGCTGGTTCGCTTCGCGGGGGTCCGCAAGAGCTACGACGGTTCAACTCTGGTCGTCAAAGAGCTCGATCTCGAGATTGCGCGCGGCGAGTTCCTGACGCTGCTCGGCCCGTCCGGCTCGGGCAAGACCACGATGCTGATGATGCTGGCGGGCTTCGAGCCGCCGACGACAGGACGGATCACGCTGGGCGGGCGCGACATCACCGCCCTGCCGCCGCACAAGCGCGGCATCGGCATGGTGTTCCAGAACTACGCCTTGTTTCCGCACATGACGGTCGCCGAGAACGTCGCCTATCCGTTGAACGTGCGCGGCGTCGCCGCGCGCGAAGCCGGCCGCCGCGTCGAGGCGGCGCTCGCCATGGTCAAACTGTCGGGATTGGGCGATCGCCGGCCGGCGCAGCTGTCGGGTGGCCAGCAGCAACGGGTGGCACTGGCGCGCGCCCTGGTGTTCGAGCCGGAACTCATCCTGCTCGACGAGCCCCTGGGCGCGCTCGACAAGCAGTTGCGCGAGCGCATGCAGGTCGAGCTGAAACTGCTGCACGAACGTCTCGGCATCACCATGGTCTATGTCACGCATGACCAGAGCGAAGCGCTCACCATGTCGGACCGGATCGCGGTGTTCAATGACGGACGGATCCAGCAGCTGGCCGCGCCGGTCGAACTCTACGAACGCCCGGCTAATGCCTTCGTCGCTGGCTTTATCGGCGAGAACAATCGCCTGTCCGGCACGGTCGTCGAGTCCCGCGGCGATCTTGCGGTTGTCGAGGTGGCGGACGGCCGGCACGTCGTCGCCACTCCCGCGCAGCCCCTCAGCATTGGCGACCGCGCCTCGCTCAGCATCCGGCCGGAGCGCCTGCTCCTCGGCGATGCGCCGGCCGACAACCGCTTTTCCTGCACGGTCGACCGTCTGGTCTATCTGGGTGACGTCCTGCGCCTCGTCGTCCGCTTCGCCGGCGAGGAGGAGCTCGTCCTGAAGGTCGGCAGTCGCACCTTGGCGGAATCGTTTCCGCGCGACGCGCAGATAGAAGTCGGCTGGGCCGCCGCCGACTGCCTGGCCTTCGCCGCACCGGAGGGGCGTTAGAGCACGTACCGATCTCTTGCATCGCTGGGCGCGCGCCACTCCAGTGGCGCGTCTTTTCATGATCTTGTGGACCGCGAAGATCATGACGCGCCACTGGAGTGGCGCGCCCCCAGCATAGGTGTGCCTCCACCACTAAGCATCAATCCGACGAGCCATGTCGAGGGGCTGCCGCATAAGGCCAAGGCAAAAACAACCGACGTGTCCAACCACCAGGCCGAAGAGTTCACGGGCCGGTTCGTTCGCCAGCGCGAGCCGTTCCGCCGCCGATTCCGCCTGGCGCCGGAGAGCGGCCTCGTCGACCGTGAGCACTCTTCCATCCGCCACGATCGTCCGCCCGGCGATCATCACCCGGCGGACCGACGCGCCGTTCTCGCCGAATACCATTTGGCGCAAGGCGTGCCGCAGCGGAACGAAGTGCGGTTCGGCAAGATCCAGGAACACGATGTCCGCAGCCCATCCCGGCGCCAGACGCCCGACCCAGTCCATGCCGAGGATGGCGGCGCTGCCGACGGTGGCCGCCGAAAGAACCTCTTCCGCCGATAGCCAGCGGTCCGGATCGACGTCCATGATCCGGGACAGGTAAGCGCACAACCGGATCGCCTCGAACATGTTCTGGCCATCGGAGGTATTGCTCGCGTCGGTTCCGATCCCGACAGTCAGCCCGGCGGAAATCATGCGCCGCACCGCCGCGACGCCGGATCCGACCCGAAGGTTGCTCATCGGATTGTGCGATACCCCGGCCACTCCGGCTTCGGCAAGCAGGTGCATGTCCTGGTCGTCAAGCCAGATGCCGTGCGCCGCCGAAAACAATGAATCCAGGAGCCCGAGCGAGGACAGATGCGCGGTCAGGCTACGGCCGTAGCGTTGCCTCCCCGCGACGGCTTGGGTTCGCGTTTCGCCCAAGTGCGTCTGAAGCGGAACGTCGAAATCCTTCGCAAGGGTATGACACCCGACGAGGAACTCGTCCGAACAATGGAGCGGGATGGTGGGCGCAATGCCGGGGCGCACAAGGGCCCGGTCGAAAGGCCATGTTCGAAGTGCGGCTTGGCACGCCGCGAGGCTCGTTGCCGCCGGTGCCGCCCTCAGATCCGCGACAAGCGCGCGATGCTCGGCGGGCAATGCATCCAGCAGTCCGGGGATGGCCTGATACACGGTGAGGTCCGCCATCATCGGCGCCACGACGGCGCGCATTCCCGTGTCGCGATAGGCCTGACCGACGGCATGCAGCCCTTCGGCCGTGGGCGCCGGCAGTTCCACGGACATGTCGTAGCAAGCAGTGCAGCCGCGGCGGACCGCGGGGTACCATCTCGACTGCCGAAAGCTTGGCGCTGAGATACTTGTCCTCCAGGGTGCGAGCGCCATTTATCCCGGAGGCAGCCGCAAGGAACTGCTCCAGCAGGATCCGATCCCCGACCGCCCCACGGCCGAGCGCTCCGTGCGAATGGGTATGCGCGTTGACCAGTCCCGGAATGAGCAGACGGTCGGTTGCCTCCAGCACAAGGGCTTCTGCGGGGGCGGCCAGGCCCGGAGGGCCCATGTCCGCGATGCTGCCGTTCACGATGAGGAAATCGATCTCGGGTGCTGTCCCCGAGGAAACATCCAGGACCCGGCCGCCTCGAATCACGGTATCGCGCGCTGCCTCGGTCATGGAGACCTGACCTTCCGGGCCCTACCTGCAGATCTGCAGGATCGTGAGGATGTAGATCCGGACCATGTCGAGGTAGTCGACGATGTCGACTCGCTCGTCCGGCATGGTGTTGTAGCGTCCGCCCGGGCCACAGACGATGCCCGGCATTCCCGCCATCCGATAGAGGTGGGCGGCATCGGTGCCGTAGAAGCCGGGCGGCGTGATGGCGCCGGTCGGCTGCTTCTCGCCGCGCACTTGCTGGTAAGCGGCATTGATCGCCTTGACGATCGGGTTGTCCGGCGCGACCTCGAACGAAGGCATCGTCACGCGACCCGTTGCCGTCTCGATGCTCACCGTCGCCTTGAGGCCGGGATGACGGCGCTCCAGTGCGTCGAGCTCCACCCGCAAGTCCGCCAGGGCGCCCTCTTCCATTTGCCCCGGCGCATAGCGTCCGGAGCCCTTGATCTTGACGTAATCGGCGACCTGGGGCGGCCGCCATTCGTGCAGCTCCTTGCCGAGGGCGCCGTGCATGACGCCGACATGGACGCGATTGATCTTTTCGTGTTCGGGTGACTTGGCGCCGGAAAACTTCAGGGCGTTCAGGCGCGGCACGAGATCGCACGCGGCGACGATGGCGTCGACCGCCTCCTCTCGCTTGGAGAGGTGGCGGGTATCGCCGACGAGCTCGATCTGGAAGACGAAGGCTGCCGCATGCATGCTGAGCGCCTGCAGGTCGGTCGGCTCGCTGTTGACGAAATAGTCGGCGCGATAGCCCTGTTTCACCATGGCCACGGTGCCGACGCCGCCCTGCAACTCGCCGACCACGTAGGTCAGCAGCACGTCGCCCCTGAGCTTCACCCCGGCATCGACCAGCGTCTTGACGGCGCAGAAATAGGCCGCGTCGCCCGACTTCATGTTGGAGACGCCGATGCCGTAGATGAACTTGTCGTCGACCTTTCCGCCCCACGGATCGACCGTCCAGCCCTCTGTGACCGGGTTGGTGTCGATATGCCCGTTGAACATCAGGCTCTTGCCGCCGCCGCTGCCGCGCAGGCGGCCGATCGCGTTGACCCGGTCGGCCTCGACCGGCGTGAGCTCGACTTCCAGGCCGAGGCCGCGCATCTGTTCGGCCATCCAGGCAGCCAGGGTCCGCTCGCCTTCGGTCTGGCTATAACTCTTGTGCTGCACCATGCGGCTCAGGAAATCGAGGCAGTAGGCGGTGTCGAGGCGGCCGAGGATGTCCTGGGTTTGCATTCTGTCTCTCCGATCAGCCGACGGGCGTCGGCGAAGCTGCGATCAACTCGCGTGTATAGGGATGCACATTACCGGAGCGCAGGTCCTCGATGCCTAAAAGATCGACGATTTCGCCGTTGCGCATGACGGCGATGCGATGGGCGACCTGCTGCACCAGGTTGAGATCGTGGGTGATGAACATGTAGGCGGTGCCGTTCGCCGCGCGCAGCCGCAGCAGAAGCTCGACGACCGACGCTTGCACGGAAACGTCGAGCGGCGCGGTGATCTCGTCGCAAATGATCAGGTCGGGCCTGGCCGCGAAGGCCCGGGCGATGGCCACCCTCTGCTTTTCGCCACCTGAGAGCTGGTGCGGGTAGCGCTTTGCGTAGGCGGCCGGCAGCCGGACCTCCTCGAGCAGCGACGGGATGGTCGAAACGTCGCCGCCGTAGAGCCGAAGCGGGCGCGCCAGGATGTCGGCTACCGTCTGGCGTGGATTGAGCGAGGAATCCGGATGCTGGAACACGATCTGCACCGCACGGCGATACGCCCGGTCCATGTCGCCCGCCGAGTCGATGCGCCGGCCGGCAAGAGCGATGCGGCCGGTATAATCGGCGAGGCCGGTCAAGGCGCGGGCAATCGACGACTTGCCGGAGCCCGATTCGCCCACGACCCCGAGAATCTCGCCCCGCCGGACGTCGATGGCGATGTTGGCGGTCGCGGGCCGGGGTGCTGGCCGAAACAGCCGCTTGCGCTGGTAGCGGACGGCGATGTTCGTGGCGCTCAGAAGCGTATCGTCCGCGACTTGGTCGGAGACGAGCCGCCGGTCCGGCCGCGGCACGGCGGCCACGAGCCGGCGCGTATAGTCGTGCAGCGGATGGCGGAAAATCGTGGCGCTCGGCGCCTCCTCGACGATCGCGCCCTTTTCCAGGATGGCGACCCGGTCGGCGACTCGCGAGACCAGCGCAAGGTCATGCGAGATATAGAGCGCGGCGACGCCGGTCTCTTCGCGCAGGCGGCCGAACAATTCCAGGATGCGTGCCCCGGTGATGACGTCGAGCGCGGTCGTGGGTTCGTCGAAGATGATGAGCTCGGGCCGGCAGGCAAAGGCGGTGGCGATGCCGATGCGCTGCTTCTCGCCGCCCGATGCCTGATGCGGATAGCGGCGCATCAGCGCCTCGGGCTGCCGCAGGTCGACATGCTCCAGCGCCTGGATCGCTTCGCGCCACGCCTCGCCTTCCGAGAGTCCGCGGTGGCGGACAAGGACCTCGGTGACCTGACGACCGATCGTCAGAGTGGGATTGAGCGCGGTCGACGGGTCCTGGAAGACCATGCTCATGCGCCGGCCGCGGATCGTCTCCAGCGCCTTCGCCGAGGCCGCGCGCAAATCGGTGTCGCCGAGGCGAATGCGGCCCGCCGGCGCCTCGCGCGCGTTAGCCGGCAGATACCGCATGATCGCCCAGGCAAGCGACGTCTTGCCTGAACCGGATTCACCCACCAGTCCGACCACCTCGCCCGCCTCGATCGCGAGATCGATGGCCTGCAGCACGCGCTGCGTGCCGCCCTGCGTCACGTAGTCGAGCGCGTAGTCGCGAATTTCCAGCGCCGGGCTCATCGCTCGTCCCGCGGGTTCAGCGCGTCGCGCAGGCCGTCGCCCAGCAGATTGAAGCAGATCGCGGTCGCGGCGATGGCAAGCGACGGCGCCACGATCACCCACGGTGCCTGATGCATGAATCGACGCGCTTCCGACACCATCAACCCCCACTCCGACGCCGGCGGCTGGGCGCCCAATCCGAGGAAGGACAGCGTGGCGAACAGCATGACGGCGAAGGCGACGCGGATCGTCGCCTCGATGATCACCGGAGCGGCGACGTTGGGCAGCATCTCGCGCAGCACGATCCAGCTGCCGCTTTCGCCGCGGGCGATCGCCGCCTTGACATATTCCTGCTGGCGGACGGCCAGCGCCACCGACCGGGTCACCCGCGCCATGCTGGGCACGACCGAAATCGCGATGGCGAAAGCGGCGTTCAGGCTGCCCTTGCCGAGCGTGCTGACCAGGATCAGCGCCAGCAGCAGGTGCGGCACCGCCATCACCGCGTCGATGGTGCGCGTGATGGCCTCGTCCCACCAGCCGCCGAGATAGGCCGATAACGTGCCGACGCAGGCGCCGACCGCCGCGCCCGAAAAGGTGGCGGCGACGGCCAGCGGTATGGTCGAGCGCGCGCCGACCAGGAGCCGGCTCAGCACGTCGCGGCCGAGTTGATCGGCGCCGAACCAGTGCTTTATGCCGGGTGCCGCGAACCGGCCGGCGAAGTCCATCGCTTCCGGTTGGTAGGGAGCCGCCGCCCCGCCGAGGACGCAGGCGAGGACGAGCGCCACCAGGAGAACGCTGCCCAGCACGCCTTGCGGGGTGCGCATCAGGCGGCGCAGCGTGTCAGTCATAGCGGATGCGCTTGTCGATCATCGCGTAGGCCATGTCGGCCAGCGTGTTGGCGATGGCGTAGGTGCCGGCCATGATCATGGCACCGGCCTGGATCGACGGCAGGTCGCGCGTGGTGATGGCGACGATCAATTGCCGGCCGATGCCGGGAATGGCGAAGATCTCCTCGACGACGATGATGCCGCCCAGAAGATAGCCGACATCGAGGGCGACGATGGTGATGGTGGGCAGCAGCGCATTGCGCAGCACGTGGCGCATCAGCACGGTGTGGGGCGGCAGGCCCTTCAGCCGGGCGGCCCGGATATAGTCGCTGTTCAGCACGTCGATCGTCTCGGAACGGACCATGCGCGAGACGTGCGCGACCAGGATCAGCGACACCGTCGCCACCGGCAGGATCAGATGGCGTATGCTGTCGACCAGGTTCTCGGACGGCGCGACGTAGCCGGTCGCCGGCAGGAGCTGGAAATGGTCGGCGACGACGATCAGCAACAGGGTCGCGGTGACGAATTCCGGCAACGAGACGCCGAGATACGAAACGAGGCCCGAGACGACGTCGGCCGCCTTGCCGCGGCGCAGTGCGGCCAGCATGCCGAGCGGAATCGCGATCACCAGCATGACCGCGATCGACAGGCCGCCCAGCAGCAGCGAACGGCTGAGCGCGATGAACATCGTCGGCCCGACGGGCTGGTCGGTCCGCATCGAGGTGCCGAAATCGCCGCGCAACAGGCCGGACAGCCAGTGCCAGTATTGCAGCCACGCCGGATCGTTGAGGCCCAGCCGCAGGCGCACCGCGGCCAGCGCCTCGGGCGTGGCGTTCTCTCCGAGCAGGGTCACGGCGGCATCGGCCGGCAGCAGCTGGGTCAGCCCGAACACCACGATTGACACGACCAGCAGCGTATAGAGGACGGTCAGCAGCCGTCGCAGCAGCCAGGCGATCGACACCGCTCAGCTCCGCTTCGGCGCGCCTTCACCCAGCCAGGTGCGTTCGAAGCGGAAGATGTGGCCGCGCGGATGCAGCCCGTAGCCCTGCACGTAGGACCGCTTGCCGCCCAAAAGATCGAAGAAGATCGGAATGATCGAGGGCGTCTCCGCGTACATCATGTCCTGCGCCTTGCCGTAGATCTCGGCGCGCTTGGCGTCGTCGCTGGTCTGGCGGCCTTCCGCCACGAGCTTGTCGAATTCGGCGTTGTTCCAGCGCGTCTCGTTCCACGCCGCATCGGAGGTGTAGAGCAGCGTGAACACGCCATCGACCGTCTGCTGGGTATTGTAGATGCCGATATAGAACGGCCCCTTCTTCCAGACTTGGTCGAGATAGGCCGCGTGCGGCATCGTCTGGACGGTAATTCGGAAGCCGGCAGGCTTGGCCATCTCGCGCATGGCGACGGCGAGCTGGGTGCGCGTGCCCGGATTGTCGGAAGCGACCAGGGTGAGATCGATGCCGTCGGGGTAGCCGGCGGCAGCGAGCAGCCGCTTGGCCTCGGCGAGGTCCTGCTTCTTGGGCGTCTCCTTCTTGTAGAACTGATAGATCGAATTCACCGGCACGTCCTGGCCGGGCGCGCCGGCATCGAGGGCGACAAAGCCGACCAGCGCTTCGCGGTCGACGCACAGCGACAGCGCCTTGCGCATGCGCGGGTCGTTGAAGGGTTTCTGGTCGCACGCCATGTTGACGTTGAGGAACTGGCCGGACGGCACCTGCATGGCATCGACGCCGCGCACGCCTTTGAGTCTCGGGAACTCGCTCTGCGCCGTGATCACCATCAGGTCGTTGTCGCCCGAGAGCAGGGCCGAGGTTTCAGCCGATGGGTCGGGATAGACGCGGATCTCGATGCGGTCGAGGTAGGGCTGCTCGGGAATGAAATAGTGTTCGTTGCGCGCCACCACGATCAGGCGGTCGGGCTCGTAGGAGACGAGCTTGAACGGCCCCGTGCCGATCGACTCGCGCGACAACCGAGCGAGATCCCCTTGGGCAATGGCGGCGGGAATGATGCGCGTTGCGTTGTAGGCCACCGTGGCCGGCAGGTCGACGAAGGGTGTGTGCAGTCGGAACAGCACCGTCTCGTCGTCGACCGCCGCCGCTTCCTTGATCACCGAGACGATCGAACGGGCAGGCGATGCGGTTTTGGGATCGAGGATCGCGACATAGGTCGCCACGACGTCCTTGGCGGTGCAGGCAGAGCCGTCGCTGAAGCGCGCGCCCTTGCGCAGCTTGAACGTCCACTCCGTGAAATCGGCATTCGACGACCACGACTCGGCGAGGTCGGGCAGCGGCTTCATGTCGGTCGTGAGCGTCGTCAGGTTGCTGTAGCAGAGCTCGGCGATCATGTGCTCGGGATTGACTCGCGTGCGCAGCGGATGAATGACGCTCGCCGCCTGGTCGACCGATACCCGCAGCGTGCCGCCGCGCCGCGGCGCCTGGGCGGCGGCAAGACGCGACAAGCCTGACAGAGCCGGCAATCCCGCTGCCGAGGCGAGAACCGCCCGCCGTGTTGGATGCCTCATCCTGAGCCTCTTGTTTTTGCAGTTGCCGGGACCACCGGGGCACTTCCCTGCAAAGTCTATGCAAGTCGCGGGCTATTGCGAAACGGCGGCGCGACCGAGCTCATCCGCCAGATCGTAGCTTTTAAGCATATCATCAAGGGCCCGCGCGGCGGCCGGCCAGTCATAGGTGCGATAGGAGTGCCCTGCCGTCACGAAGCTGGCGCCGGAATAGAACATCTCGTACTGGGCGTGGCGCGAGGCGAACTCGGAGCCAACCGCATCCCAGGCGAGCTTGTAGAACTTCACCCGCTCCGCAGCACTCGCCGCCGGCGATTGCTGGGTTTTCCCAATCAAGGCGGCAATTTCGGGATTGCGGAAATCGGCCAGGGACGAGGGCAGCATGATCATGCCGCCGCCGGCCAGCTCGCGCAGGGTGTTGAGCACCGTGGCGTACAATTTCTGGGTCAGCGTCAGGGCGGCGTAGAGCGTGTGGCGATCGGGGACGAAGTACCGCCCCTGCCGGCTGCCTTTTGCCTCCATGGCCGCGACGAACGCATCGACCATGCCGGCCTCGGCCGCCAATTGCCCCAGCGTCTCGCGGACCTGGGGGAAGCCGATCGTGCCGTTGACCTCGGTGATGCGGTGCGCGATGCCCAGCAGGAAACGGAACTTCACGGACAGCCGTACCATCGCCTGGTAGTTCTGGTAGACGTGCGCCGGCGTCGCGTGAAATTGCCGTTGGCACATCTCGAGGCTGTCGATGACGAAGACCCGTTCCCACGGCACCTTGACATCGTCGAAGAACAGGACGGCGTCGTTTTCATCGAAGCGACTCGACAGCGGGTTGTCGAAAACGCTGCGCGCCTCCTCCTCGTATGATTTGCGCGACAGGATCTTCAGGCCCTTGGTGTTCATCGGTATGGCGAACGACAGGGCGTGCTTCTCGTCGCCGGGCTGAAGCGGCTGGATGCAGCTCACGAAGACCTCGTTGGCCAGGATGCCGCCGGTCGCCAGCATCTTGGCGCCGCGCACCGTCACGCCGGAAGCGTCGCGATCGACGACGCCTGCGGCGAGGAACTCGTCCTTTTGCTGGCTGGCGCTCTTCGAACGGTCGGCTTGCGGATTGATGATGACGTAGGTCAGGTAGAGGTCGTGATCGCGGGCGTAGTGGTAATAGTCGGCGAGCGCCCCGGCCCGCGCCCCATCGTAGGCCTCGAAGACATCGAGCCCCATGTACATGCCGGAGATGCACGAGGCCACATGGTCGGGTGCGCGCCCCATGAAGCCGTTGTGCAGGCCGTTCCAGGCCTCAAGCGCTTTGCGGCGCTCGCACAGCTCCCGGTAGCTCTCGGGAAGCTGCCAGATGCGATTGGCGCGGTCGCCTGAATCGGCGACGAAAGTCATCAATTCCGGATGTTGAGAGGGGAAGTCGAACAGCCGGCCGATCGATTTCACCGAGTTCGCATAGGCGGGATGACGGGTGACATCATCGACGCGCTTGCCATGAAGGTAGACGGCGCGACCGTCCCGCAGGCTCGCAATATGGTCGACGCCAGACTTGATCATGCGGATTCCCCGGTTGCGGCGCTGCCCGAGCCTTAAGATGGGCGTCAGGTTCGCTGGCTATCATAGGAGAACAGGCGACCAAGCGTAGGCTCAAGCTTCCGCCTCAAAATAAGAGGCCGCCCGGGAGGGATCGATGATCCGCAAGACTGGCTTCTTGTGCGTCCTGGCTTTTCTGGCGTCCGGCTGCGCGCCTTCCGACCCGAACGAATCCAGATATGCCACGCCGATCGGCCCGCTGGCCGACGACTACCAGGACAGGGTCAAGGCCGACCTGGCCCACACCCTCACCCATTCGGAGGGGGCGATCTACACGTTCGCCCCCTCGCCCAGCATCGTGAACATGGGCAAGCGCAGGGCCGGTGTCCGCTACGCGTGGTATGTCTGCGGAACCGTGAACGCAAAGGATCCCGACGCTGGCTACACAGGCGCCAAGCCCTTCCTGAGCGTGCTCAGCCACAACGTCGTCATCGACCGGGAAATCGGCAGTTCGCACGCCCGGGAATGCAGGGAAGGACATTCGTAATAGATCCGCTACCCAGGACTATGTGCCAGCACTTTGCTGGCGTCGCAGCCGGACGACACATCATCGCTGGTGTTCCGGCGCGTTTCTCGGCCTCCTCCCGGTACGAAAGTATTCGCTGGCGCGTCTCTGTGCTTGACAAGACTGAGCAATGTTGTGGCGTATATCTGCCGAACTCGAACGGAGAGCTCGGCACATGTCCACGCCCCACATCCGCCCCTCGCTTTCGCACAGCCGCGCGGTGGCGCGCGCCTCCGGCGTTGGCGGAGGGTGAAAATGGCTAGCGCAAACTGCGCCAACCTTCCTCCGTCATACGGGTCGGCGAATTTATTCCGCCGCGATCGCTTTCGGCTTGGCGAGCTCCTCGGCGATCTGCACCGCGTTCCACGCGGCGCCCTTCAGGAGCTGGTCGCCGGCCACGAACAGCACCAAGCCGTTGGGGTTGGAGAGGTCGCGGCGGATGCGGCCGACATGGACGTCGAGATCGCCACTGGCCTCGAGCGGCATCGGGAAGTGATTTTTGGCTGCATCGTCGACCAGCTTGACGCCGGGCGCCAATGCCAGGATCCCGCGCGCCTCCTCGGGCGACAGCGGCTTCAGCGGCTTGTCGAGCTCGAGCGTGATCGACTCGGAATGGGCGCGCAGCACCGGCACGCGGATGCAGGTCGGCACGACGGCGAGATGCGGCATGTGGAACATCTTGCGCATCTCCTCGATCACCTTGTTCTCCTCCTCGTTGTAGCCGTTCTCGGCCACCCTGGTGTCGTGCGAAAAGACGTTGAAGGCGATCTGGTGCGGGAAGACGTTGCGCGTGATCTCCTTGCCGGCGGCGTGATCGTGGACCTGATCCTCCAGCTCCTGCATGGCCTGAGCGCCCGCACCCGAGGCCGCCTGGTAGGTCGACACGACGATCTTCTTGATGCCTGCGGCGAGATGGATCGGCCATACCGCGGTGGCGAGGACGGCCGCGGTGCAGTTCGGGTTGGCGATAAGGCCTTCATGGCGCGCGAGGTCCTGCGCATTCACCTCGGGCACCACCAGCGGCACCTTGGGGTCCATGCGGAAGGCGGACGAATTGTCGATCACGATCGCACCCGCCGCCCGCGCGGCCGGGGCGAACTCGCGGCTGCGCCCTGCACCGGCGCTGAAGAAGGCTATGTCGATGCCCTTGAAGGAATCCGCTTTCAGCTCCTCGACCTTGCAGGCTTTGCCCTTGAACTCGAGCGTCTTGCCGGCCGAGCGGGCCGAGGCGAGCAGCTTGAGGGAGCCGACGGGGAAGTTCCGTCGCTCGAGGACGCGGAGGATTTCGATTCCCACCGAGCCAGTGGCGCCGACAATGGCGATGTTTGGTGCGTTCATGGTGACGATAAAATACATGCAGGCTGCGCGCCGCTCCAGTGGCGCGATCATGAACTAAGCGAGGCCCTAGCCCGCAGCCTTTTCATGCTTCTTGATCGCCGGCATCAGGCCCGTGGGATCGACGAGCTTGCCGTGCACCAGCATGTTGTGGGCATGCGCCAAGTGATGGAGCGCGAACGAGGTCTGCATGGCGACCACCCTGCCCTGCGCGTCCTGGGCGGCATTCACCGCCTGCTTGACCAGTTTGAGTGCGAACAGCGGCTTTTGGGCAATGCGCTCGGCCATGGCGAGACCGAACGCTTCGAGCTCGGCGCGCGGCACGACGTGGTTCACCATGCCCAGCCGGTGCGCCTCGGCGGCGCCGATCCAGTCGGCGGTGAACAGAAATTCCTTGGCCTTGCGGACGCCCAGCTCCCAGGGATGGGCGAAGAACTCGGCACCGCCGACGCCCATCGCCACCGTGTGGTCGAGGAACTCGGCGTCCTCCGCGGCGACGATGAGGTCGCACGGCCAGATCAGCATCAGGCCGCCGGCGATCACCTTGCCCTGGACCAGCGCCAGGGTGGGCTTGGGAATGTTGCGCCAGCGCTCGCAGAAACCGACATAGATCTCCTGCTCGCGGGCGTACTGCGCCTCCGCGCCGGGCCTGCCGAAGCCGCCCCAGGTGCCGACCGTCTCGTGCTTCTTCATATTGCCGTGCCCATCGACCTCGCGCAGGTCGTGACCCGAGGAGAAATGCGGGCCGTTGGCCGACAGCACGATCACCTTCACGCCGTCATCGAGGGCGGCGCGGTCGAAGGCCTCGTTCAGCGCATAGAGGAACGCCGTGTCCTGTGCGTTCCGCGTCTCAGGCCGATTGAGGATGATGCGGGCGATTCCGGGTGTCGATGTCTCGTAGAGAATGGGGGCCCAACAATACCCCCAGAAAATGCCTCGGCTTCAAATCTCCAGCCCAAGCATTTCTATCCCAAGTGTTGCACTTCAAATGTGAATCCACACCCTCGCTGCGCTCGGGATGACAACAAAGCCGTAACGATAAACCGATTGAAAGTTCCGACAGCCATGCCGACCCTCAAGCACACCTTCATCGAGACCCGTGGCTTCACCACGCATGTCGCCCAGTGCGGCAATGGCCCGCCGCTCATCCTGCTGCATGGCTGGCCCGAATTCTGGGCAGTGTGGGAGCCGATGTTCGAGCGCCTGGCCGATCGTTACCGGCTGATCGCGCCCGACTTCCGCGGCTTCGGCGAGAGCGGCAATCCCGTGTCCGGCCCGTCCGATCAGGCCGGTCCCGATATCCTCGCCGCCGACATCGCGGCGCTGATGGACGGGCTCGGCATCACCCGCGCGGGCTTCGTCGGCCACGATGTCGGCGCCTTTGCCATGCAGCGGCTGGCGCTCAACCACCCCGACAAGGTCGCGGGCCTGTTCTTCTTCAACTGCGGCACGCACGGCGTGGGCGCGCGCTGGCGCGAGCCCAAGCACATCAACGAGATCTGGTACCAGACCTTCCACCAGATGCCGTTCGCACCGGCCATCGTCGGCGCTTCGCGCGAATCGTGCCGCGCCTATATCGGCTATCAGCTGAAGCACTGGTCGTACCGCAAGGATGCCTTCGACCCCGTGCTGGAGCGCTGGGTCGACAATTTCATGCGCCCCGGCAATCTCCAGGGCGGCTTCAACTGGTACATCTCGCAGAATGCCGGCCGGCTGGCGGTCATGGCCGGCACCGCGCCCAAGCCGCCCAAGATCGTCCAGCCCGCGCGCGTGCTGTGGGGCCGGCACGATCCGGTGCTGCTGAGCGAGTGGATCGACGTGGTGGGCGAGTACTTCGAAAACGTCGAGACCGGCATCGCGGAGGATGCCGGCCACTTCGTTCACTACGAGACGCCCGATCCGGCGGCCCGGGAAATCGACCGCTTCTTCAAGCGGATCGGTTATCGCGCGCCGTGAGCCTCGACCTTGCCGCGAGCCTCGACCTTCTTGGACGATTCGGTGGCCGCCTCGACCACCATGTTCTTCATCGCCTTCTGCAGCTTGTCGAAGGCGCGCACCTCGATCTGGCGCACGCGCTCGCGGCTGATGCCGTACTTGGACGACAGGTCCTCGAGCGTCTTGGGCTCGTCGATCAGACGACGCTCGACGATGATGTGACGCTCGCGGTCGGTGAGCTGCTTCAGGGCGCCCGCCAGCATCTGCTTGCGCTGGCCCATCTCCTGGCTCTCGCCGAGCTTGGTCTCCTGGTTGGGCGATTCGTCGACCAGCCAGTCCTGCCATTCCATGTCGCCCTCGGCCTTGACCGGGGCATTGAGCGAGGAGTCCGGCGCGGCCAGGCGGCGGTTCATGTTCACCACCTCCTCCTCGGGCACGCCGAGGCGGGTCGCGATCTTCTTGACCTGTTCGGGCGACAGGTCGCCCTCCTCGATCGCCTGCATCTGGCCCTTGAGCTTGCGCAGATTGAAGAACAGCTTCTTCTGCGCCGCCGTCGTGCCCATCTTCACCAGCGACCAGCTGTGAAGGATGTATTCCTGGATCGAGGCGCGGATCCACCACATGGCATAGGTGGCGAGGCGGAAGCCGCGGTCCGGATCGAAGCGCTTGACCGCCTGCATCATGCCGACATTGCCCTCGGAGATCAGCTCGGCGACCGGCAGGCCGTAGCCGCGATAGCCCATGGCGATCTTGGCGACGAGCCGCAGATGGCTGGTCACCAGCTGATGGGCGGCTTTGGAATCGCCGTGCTCACGCCAGCGCTTGGCCAGCATGAATTCCTGCTGCGGCTCGAGCAGGGGAAATTTCCGGATTTCCTGGAGATAGCGGCTGAGGTTGCCCTCTGGGGTGAGGGACGACGGCAGCGCGGGAAGGTTGGCGGTAGCACTCATGGAGCTCCCCTTTCATACGCAGTAGGCGACGTGAACGAGCGTTTAGCACTCTCGCTCACTGACTGCTAAACCCGACTCTAGAAGTCGGAGAAGCCTCAGGTCAAGAAAAACCTACTATTCCCCTCAGGTATTAGGGAATTGCTTAACATCGTTCAGCTGAGACACCAACCTCTTGAAATCTTGTGGCAATTCTGAGGCGAAGCGCATCTCGCGCCGCGTCCTCGGATGACGGAACTCGAGGACCGCGGCATGCAAGGCCTGCCGCCCGAAGTCTTTCAACGCTTGCGGCGCCGCGGCGTTGCGGGATTTCCGCCCATAGACCGGGTCGCCGACGACGGGGCAGCCAAGGTGAGCCAGATGGACGCGGACCTGGTGGGTGCGGCCGGTCTCGAGCTTGGCCCCCATCAAGCTGGCGACCGGCGCCAGCGGCGGCCCGAAGCGGCGCTCGACCCAGTACTGGGTGATCGCCTTGCGGCCGCTGGTCGTGCGCACGGCCATGCGCTTGCGGTCGACGGGATGGCGGCCGATAGCCGCGTCGACGGTGCCCTTGGGCGCCCTGGGGCCGCCCCACACCAGCGCCTGGTAGATGCGGGTGAGGTCGTGGGCGGCGAACAGCTTGGAGAGCGCCTGATGGGTGAAGTCGTTCTTGGCCACCACCATCACGCCCGACGTGTCCTTGTCGAGGCGATGGACGATGCCCGGCCGGCGCACGCCGCCGATGCCCGACAGGCTTGTTCCGCAATGCGCCAGCAGCGCATTGACCAGCGTGTGGTCGGGATTGCCCGGCGCGGGATGGACGACCAAGCCCGCCGGCTTGTTCAGCACCAGCAGATCGGAGTCTTCATAAAGGATGTCGAGATCCAGCGCCTGCGGCAGCGGCTCGGCCGGCTCGGGCTCGGGAATGTCGACGACGAAGCGTTCGCCCGTTTTGACCTTGCGGGACGGCTCTTCTATCGTCCGGCCGTCCGCCAGCGCCACGCGGCGGCTTTCGATCAGCGCCTTTACGCGGCTGCGCGTGAGGGACGGCAAGGCCGCCGCAAGGGCACGGTCGAGCCGCTCGCCGGAGGCGCTTTGGTCGAAGGTCACGAAGTGGCGGCCGGCGTCGCTCATGGAGTTTTCTTGGCGTCCCCTGCTCAGGCCTCCGCACCGCTCTGGCTGAAGGTGCTGGTCATCGTGATGGGCCTGCTGATCGTGGCGGGCTTCGTCGTCATCGCGGCCGAAATCGCCCGCCGCATGTCTACGCCCAACGCCGGGCGGCCGCCAGCATCCGCCACCTTCAGCGAACGCGTCGCGCTGCCCTCCGGCGCCCGCGTGGTGTCGATGACCGCGGCGGGCGACCGCCTGGTCGTCCATGTCGAGACGCCGGGCGGCCCGTCGGCCGCCTATGTCGTCGATCCGCGCAACGGCGCCCTTTTGGGCACCGTCGAATTCCCGCCGGGAGCGGGCCGCTAGCGATGATCGATCACCTGTCGATCACCACGACCGACCTCGACCGCGCCCAGGCCTTCTACGACGCGGCGCTGGGCGCGCTCGGCTATCCCCGCGTGCACCGCCGCGCCGATGCGATGGGCTATGGCGTGCGCGACTACGGCCCCGATGCGCCGCCCTACATCTCGATCTATCTCTGCACGGACAAAATGGTGCCCGACAACCGGCACTGGTGCTTTCGCGCCAAAAGCCGTGCTGCCGTGCGCGCCTTCCATCAGGCAGCCCTGGCCAACGGCGGTTCCGACGACGGACCGCCGGGCCTTCGAGAGAGATACAGTCCCGACTATTACGCCGCTTTCGTGCGCGATCCCGACGGCAACCGGATCGAAGCCGTCACGCGCCGGCCTGAGGAATGAACATGAACTTTCGCAGCGACAACGAAGTCGGCGCCCATACCCGCATCGTCGAGGCCGTGGGCCGCGCCTTTGCCTGCGGCGCCGCCCCCTCCTACGGCGCCGACGACTGGACGCACCGGGTCGAGCATCGCCTGCGCGAGCTGTTCGAGAAGCCCGATCTCGTGGCCTTCCCGGTCGCCACCGGCACGGCCGCCAACGTGCTGTCGCTCAACGTGCTGTCGCTGGCCTGCTGCACGCCGTCGTGGGGCGCGATCTACTGCCATCCGCAGGCCCACATTGCGGTCGACGAGGCCAATGCGCCGGAATTCTTCACCTCGGGCGCCAAGCTCTGCCTGATCGACGGGCCGGCGGGCAAGATCGATCCCAAGAAGCTCGCCGAGGCGCTGGCCCAGCCGGTCTATGGCGTCGTGCATCATCCACAGCCTGCCGCGGTCAGCATCACCCAGGCGACGGAGTGCGGCACGGTCTATGCGCCGGAGGAGATCGCCGCCCTCGCCAGCTCGACCCATCGCCATGGGCTGAAGCTGCACATGGATGGCGCCCGCTTTGCCAATGCGCTGTCCTTCGTCGGCTGCGCGCCGGCCGAGCTCTCGTGGAAAGCAGGTGTCGACGTGCTGAGCCTAGGCGCCACCAAGAACGGCGCCCTCGCCGCCGAAGCCGTCGTGTTCTTCGATGCCGGCCTGGCACGCGAGTTCGAGTTCAGGCGCAAGCGCGGCGGGCATCTCCTGTCCAAGATGCGGTTCCTGTCGGCGCAGCTCGACGCCTACCTGGCCGACGGCCTGTGGCTCGACAACGCGCACCATGCCAACGCCATGGCGCGCCGCCTGGTGGCTGGGCTCACGGCACTCAAGGGCACGCAGCTTCTCTATCCGGTCGACGCCAACGAGATCTTCGTGGTCATGCCCGCCCATATGCACGATGAGCTGCAGGCCGCGGGCGCGCAGTACCATCCCTGGCCGTCCGACCGGCCGGGCGAGCGCGCCTTCGCAGTACCATCCCTGGCCGTCCGACCGGCCGGGCGAGCGCGCCTTCCGCCTCGTCACCGCGTTCGACACGAACCCCAAGGACATCGACCGTTTCCTCTCCATCGCCAAGGCCGCCTGATCCCATGACCTACCAGCGCACCCTCACCGCCGCCCATTGGGGCGTCTACGAGGTCGAGTACGACGACAACGGCCAGGCCACGCGCCTGCATCCCTTCTCGAAGGACCCCGATCCCTCGGCGATCGGCCTGCACATGCTGTCCGACGAGGTGACGCGGCTGCGCGTGCGCCGGCCGGCCGTGCGCAAAAGCTGGCTCGAGCATGGCCCGGGCAGCCATCCCGAGCGGCGCGGCCAGGAGCCGTTCGTCGAGCTGCCATGGGACGAGGCGCTCGACCTCGTCGCCCAGGAACTGACGCGCGTGAAGACCGCCCATTCCAACCGTGCGATCTTCGGCGGCTCCTATGGCTGGTCGAGCGCCGGCCGCTTCCACCACGCGCAAAGCCAGGTCCATCGCTTCCTGAATTCGGTCGGCGGCTATGTGCGCCACCAGGATTCCTACAGCCTGGGCGCCGCACGTGTGCTGATGCCGCACATCGTGGCGCCGATGGAAGAGCTGATGGCCATGCACACGAGCTGGGACGTGCTGGCCGAGAACTGCAGGCTGTTCGTCACCTTCGGCGGCGTGCCGCGCAAGAACGCCCAGATCAACGCCGGCGGCGCCACCTTGCATCACGTCAAGGGCGGGCTCTACGCCATGCGCGAGAAGGGCGTGCGCTTCGTCAACGTGACGCCCACCGCCGAGGATTTGGACAATGGCGGCGCTGTCGAATGGCTCGCCATCCGGCCCAACACCGATGCCGCGCTGATCCTGGCGCTCTGCCACACGCTTTGGACGGAGAAGCTCTACGACCGCGACTTCCTCGATCGCTGCACGGTCGGCTTCGACAAGTTCGCGTCCTCGCTCGCCGGCAAGGACGCAGCCTGGGCCGAGAAGATCACCGGCATCCCGGCCGCGCGCATCGTCGGCCTCGCGCGCGAGATGGCGGCGACCCGCACGACGGTCAGCATCGGCTGGTCGCTGCAGCGCAGCCACCACGGCGAGCAGCCGTTCTGGGCGCTGGTGACGCTGGCCTGCATGCTGGGCCAGATCGGCCTGCCGGGCGGCGGCTTCGGCGTGGGCTACGGCCCGGTCAACCTGATGGGCAGCGCGCATCCGAAATATTCCGGCCCGACGCTGCCGCAGGGCACCAACGCGGTGAGCGACTTCATCCCGGTCGCGCGCTTCACCGACATGCTGCTCAATCCCGGCGGCAAGATTTCCTACAACGGCCGCGAGCTCGTCTATCCCGACATCAAGCTGGTCTACTGGGCGGGCGGCAATCCGTTCCATCATCACCAGGATCTCAACCGGCTGATGTTGGCGTGGCGCAAGCCCGAGACCATCGTGTTCCACGAGCAGTTCTGGACGCCGGCCGCGCGCATGGCCGACATCGTGCTGCCGGCCACCACCACCCTGGAGCGCGACGACATCGGCTACGGCAGCCGCGAGCCGTTCCTGATCGCCATGAAGAAGGCGCGCGAGCCGGTCGGCGAGGCGCGCGACGACTATTTCATCTTCTCCGAGCTCGCCAAGCGCATGGGCGCGGGCGACGGCTACACCGAAGGCCGCGACACCATGGCGTGGCTAAAACATCTCTACGAGCTGTCGCGCGTGAAGTCGGCCGAAGCCGGCGTCACCATTCCGCCGTTCGACGATTTCTGGCAGGCCGGCATTGCCGAGGCCCAGGGCGAGAACCGCGCGCCGGTGATGCTGGCGGACTTCCGCGCCGATCCCGCGGCGCATCCGCTCAGGACGCCGTCGGGCAGAATAGAAATCTTCTCCGAGAAGATCGCCTCGTTCGGCTACGACGATTGCCCCGGCCATGCGACGTGGCTCGAGCCGATCGAGTGGTTGGGATCGAAGACCGCCGAGCGCTATCCGCTGCACATGCTGTCGGACCAGCCGACCGACAAGCTGCACAGCCAACTCGACCACAGCCCGCATGCGCGCGCCACCAAGGTCAAGGGCCGCCAGCCGATCACGATTCATCCCGACGATGCGGCGGCCCGCGGCATCGCCGACGGCGATCTTTTGCGCGTGTTCAACGACCGCGGCGCCTGCCTGGCCGCGGCGCGGCTCAGCGACCGCATCCGCCGCGGCGTCGTCCGGCTCTCGACCGGCGCCTGGTTCGACCCGGCGGATGCGGGCTCCAACCGGCCGCTCGAGAAGCACGGCAACCCCAACGCCCTCACCCTCGACATCGGCGCCTCGAAGTTGAGCCAGGGCTGCATCGCCCAGACCTGCCTGGTCGAGATCGAGCGTTTCGACGGCCCGGCACCCGCCGTGACCGCCCATCGCCTACCCGAGTTCGCCGCGCGCTGACGTACCTCGCAGTGTCCTACGGCGACCGCATCGTCACTGCAGGGCAACCTCTACGCACTTGCCGGCGGCAATCGCATTCTCGCGCGCGTCGCCGCGACCGATCTTGTCGGCCATCGCGAGGCTCCGATCGCGAGGCGCCGCGTCTCCCGCTCCACTACCGAGCGCAAAGTCTCCAGTGTCGGCTTGGTGGCGACAGTGACGGCATAAATCGCCTTCCCGTCAGGCGTCAGATTGGCCGCGCAGGCATCACCGCCCGGCCCATCCGCCCGCGCCGTAGCCGCCAGGCCCGCCATCAAGACAATCGCCAGAGCCATCGTCTTCGACGTCACGCCAGTCATCTTAGCGGCGACCGGCACGATTTACCGGGCCTCCACGATTGATATCTCCGTCGACGCCATCTCTTCCGACGCCAACGCCGGGTTCAACGCCGACGCCCCGCGCGCCCACGCCGACACCGGGAGCGACGCCGACGCCGGCTGCGCCCGCACCAACGCCGGGAACGACGCCCACGCCGCGCGCGCCAACGCCATTCGGCTCCCAGACACAGCCCTGCGGTGTGCCGTCCGCGTTGCAATAAACCGTGGCTTCAGCCGATGACGCAATCAACGCTACGCCGAGCGACGCCGCGACAATCAAACG
>Ga0193726_1000299_pt1 | contig 59637 bp, 62 predicted proteins | sample H2c1metaG_FD_144928 | JGI IMG/M metagenome (GOLD analysis project Ga0193726, IMG submission 144928) | Soil microbial communities from a riparian zone of the East river system, Colorado, United States - H2c1 | ecosystem: Environmental > Terrestrial > Soil > Riparian zone | place: USA: East River... | reverse complement strand
ATCGCGCTTCACCTTGACCTTGCCGCTCTCGATGTCGCGCAGGTTGACCATTGGGTAGCCGACCGGCGTGTCGGCGCTCTGCTGCCAGGCTTCGACGATCATGTCGCGCACGGCGGTGGCGCCGGCGGCGAGGCGCGCCGTGGCGAAGGCGATGCCGCGCCGGTCGCCTGGCTTCAGCCCGCCGTCTTTCTCGAGGGCGTAAAGCGGCCCGACTTCGGCCAGGGAGGCGAGCAGCAGTGCCCGCGTGCGCTCCTCGATCGAGCAGTCGCAGGCGCGATAAGGGCCGACTTGCGCCGCCACCTCGGCGCGCACGAGGTTGTTCTTCACGAACTCGCCTTCGAAATAGGCATGGAAGTCCTTGGCGCCATAGCCGTTGGGATTGGCAAAGTTTCCCCAGCCGCTGATATGGACGGAGACGTGCAGGGGCTGCGAGGCATCGCCGTCATAGTGGCTCCAGACACCGATGTCGCGCAGCGTGAGCTTCTCGCGCAGCCGCCGGTCGGCCTCGAACCAGGCGCGCTCCTCGGGCGTGGCCGCCGTCTCCGCGCCCTTCACGGCGGCGCGCCAATAGGCGAAGTCCTTGCGGATCTGCTGCCAGCCGTCGACGATCGAATAGGGCAGGTAGCCCGCCTGGTACTGATCGAAACCCTTGGCGCGCAGCAGCGTGTCGTACTCCCGGCGGGTCGGCGGCAGCTCGGCGAGCGGCAGCACGCCCATGACCGCACCGAAATCGACGGGTGGGGCGTCGGCCAGCAGGATCCAGTGCCCCGGGTCGCGTTCGGCATCGTGCGTCCGGCCGGCGCCCTTGGAGCGGTCGAGCTCGCGGCCCATGACGGCGATCTCCGCCGCGGCTTCAGGCGAGCGTACGAAGGCGGGCAGGCTGTCGGGCAGCTTCTCGATCGCGATGCCGCTGATCATTTCGTGGCCCGTGGCGCCCCACGCCCAGCTCTCGCGGCCGGTGCCGGTGGCAAGCGCCAGCGCCAGCAGGACCGTTGCCCATGTTCGAACCATGCCGTGCCCCCGTTCTTCGTTCCCGGTCGCTTCCCCTTTAAGCGACTCGTTCGAGCAGGCCAAATGAAACGCCAAATGAAACGCTTGTCACCTTCCGTCGCGACTTTCTGGCGAGCGCGAGCCAACGCATTGAAGATACAATCGTATGAGGCGGAGACGATGGGCGGAGTATTGGCCCATCGGGCACGCACGAGTCGGTCCCTTGATCGGCTCCATCACCCCTTGCCGGCCGCTCGCCATCCATTATATCCATCGCCGACTTGCTCCACCCCGCTCGAGAGGATGCAGATGGACGCCGCAGGCGCACCGGCCGAGACCCACGTCTTCCAGGCGGAGGTCGCGGAGCTCCTGAACCTGATGGTTCATTCGGTCTATTCCGAGACCGAGATCTTCCTGCGCGAGCTCGTCTCCAACGCCTCGGACGCCTGCGACAAGCTGCGCTACGAGGCGATCGCCCGGCCCGAGCTGCTGGCCGGCGCCGACAAGCTCGCGATCCGCATTGTGCCCGACAAGGCGGCCGGTACCCTCACGATCGCCGATACCGGCATCGGCATGGATCGCCAGGAGCTTATCGACAATCTCGGCACCGTCGCCCGCTCCGGCACCAAGGCCTTCCTGAAAGGCTTGGCCGAGGCCAAGGAAGGGGCGAGCCTGATCGGCCAGTTCGGCGTCGGCTTCTACGCCGCCTTCATGGTCGCTGACCGCATCGAAGTGACCAGCCGCCGCGCGGGTTCCACCGAAGCCTGGGCGTGGACCTCGTCCGGAGGGGCGGGGTTCGAGGTGGCGCCCGCGAGCGACGAGCAGGCGGCCCGCGTGCCGCGCGGCACCGAGGTCCGGCTGCATCTCAAGGAAGACGCCAAGCGCTATCTCGAGCCCTTCGAGCTCGAGCGCCTGGTGCGAACCTATTCCGATCACATCCTCTTCCCCATCGAGCTCGTCGACGAGAAAGGCGAGGCGCGGCAGGTCAATGCCGCCAGCGCCCTGTGGCAGCGCGCCAAATCCGAGGTCAAGCCGGAGGATTACACGCAGGCCTACCGCTCGATCGCCATGGCCTTCGACGAGCCCGCGCTCACGCTCCACTACAAGGTCGAGGGACGGCAGTCCTATGCCGTGCTGCTGTTCGTGCCCTCGACGCCGCCCTTTGATCTCGGCGACCCCAACCGCAAGGGCCGGATAAAGCTCTATGTGCGGCGCGTCTTCATCACCGACGATGCCGAGCTGCTGCCGCCCTGGCTGCGCTTCGTGCGCGGCGTCGTCGACAGCGAGGACCTGCCGCTCAACATCTCGCGCGAGATGCTGCAGAACAATCCGCAGGTCACCCAGATCCGTAACGGCTTGGTGACCCGCGTGATCAGCGAGCTCGAAAGCACGGCGGACAAGGACGCCGAGACCTATGCCAAGATCTGGAACGCCTTCGGCTCGGTGCTGAAGGAGGGCCTGTACGAAGACCAGGAGCGCCGCGGCCAGCTCCTGGCGCTCACCCGCTTCGCCACGACAACAGGCGATGGCCTGCGCTCGCTCAAGCAGTACGTGGCCGACCTCAAGCCCAACCAGACCGAGATCTACTATCTCGTCGGCGAGAGCGCGGAACGGGTGAAATCCAATCCCAAGCTCGAGGCCGCCCGCGCGCGCGGCATCGAGGTGCTGCTGCTGACCGATCCGATCGACGCCTTCTGGACGATGATGCCGCAGGACTTCGACGGCAAGCCGCTCAAGTCGCTGAGCCAGGGTGATGTCGATTTCGCGCTGGTGCCGCTGCTCGACCAGGCGGCCGAGCAGAAGCCGGCCTCCGACGAGGACGCCACCGTCATCAAGGCTGTCAAGGACGCGTTGGCCGAGCAAGTCTCGGAAGTGCGCGCCTCGCAGCGGCTGACGGAAAGTGCGGCCTGCCTGGTCGCCAGCGGGCAAGGCCGCGACCGCGAGCTGGAACGCCTGCTGGCGCGCCAGAATCGCGGCACCGGCGTCAAGCCCATCCTCGAGCTCAACATGGGCCACGACCTCTTGAAGGCGCTGGCCGCCGCGCTCGGGGAGAAGCGCGAAACGGATGTTTCGGACATCGCCGCGCTTCTGCTCGACCAGGCCCACATCCTCGACGGCGAGGTGCCGGCCGATCCGGCTTCGTTTGCCAGGCGGCTCAATACGTTGGTTGTCCGCGGCCTGCGCGGCGGCGCCTAACAACAGCATTGGGATGGCAATGAATATTTGCCGCATCTCATCCCGTCACATTTGGGCCTTTGTCGTGTAAGCTCGGCGCGGGAAGTTGAGACGGGTTGTGGGAACGCGCGATGAATCGGCGTGGGTGGCGTAGGGCGCAGCTTTCGGCTGCGCTGCTTTCGACAATCTGGTTTGCACCGCCGCTCCTGGGCACCGCGCGTGCCCAGGATGCCACGTGGACCGGTGCGACCAGCAGCAACTGGACGACGGCCGGCAACTGGAGCGCGGGCGTGCCCAGCGGCACGGCGACATTCACCAACAACGGCGCGCCCACGTCGGTCTCGATCGCCGACACGGTGTCGATCAACACGCTCGAATTCACCGCAGCAGCGCCAGCGTTTTCATTCTCCATCGGCAACGCCGCGACCTTCACGATCACCGGTGGTACGTCCAACGCTTCCGCCTTCAGCCCGGCCTTCACCGTCAATACAGGCGCAACGCTGGCGGTCGGGGATGGCGCGCCCGCCGAGATCGGCTCGCTCTTGGGCGGGGGCACGGTCAATATCGGGTCTGCTGGGCTCCTCGCCATCGTCGGGAGCCCCGGCACGACGTTTTCCGGATCGTTCGCGGGGGCGGGCTCGCTCGAGCTCGACGACGGTGCCGCTCTCACGCTGACCGGCGCCAGCAACGGCGGCAACATCGGCACCATTGGCGGCAATCTCACCTTGTGCAACTGCGATACCGGCGGGCTCACGATCAGCGGCGGCTCGTTCACCGTCCTCGGCGGCAGCTTCGGTGGCGGCGTATTGGTCGAGGGCGGCACGCTCGCGGTGGTCAACGGCGGCACGCTGCAGATCGGGTCATCGTCGGCGCCCGCCGGTCTCCTGGTCGCGAGCAACATGGTCATCTCCGGCCCCGGCTCCAGCGTGACCGTGACCGGCGGCCCGACCAGCATCGGCCTTTTCGCGCAGACGGCGTCGCTGGCGATCAGCAATGGCGGCGTGCTCAACAGCCAGCGCGGCGCGGAGATCGACGCCTTCCCCCTGGACCCGAGCCTTGGTCAGCCGAGCGTGACCGTGACGGGCCCCGGCTCGACCTGGAACCTCGGCGGCCCCGGTGGCCTGACGGTCGGCGGCGGCTCGACCGGCGGCCCCGGGACGCTCACGATCGCCAACGGCGGCACGGTGAACGTGAGCGGCGGCGGCCTGTTCGTGGGCGACAACTTCGATGGCAGCTCCGCGGTGTCGGTGACCGGCCCGGGCTCGGTCTTGAACATCCGGGGCGGGCTCACGATCGGCGGCCCCGACTGCGGCTGCGGCGGCGGTCCCCTGGTCGGAACGCTCACCGTCGCCAACGGCGCCGTCGTCAATACCCCGGACGCCATGGGCATCTTCGTGGGCAGCACGCTCAATCTCGGCAATGGCGGGCTCTCCGGCGCGATCGTGACGCCCTTCATCGTCAATGATGGCCAGATCGTCGCCAATTTCACCGACACGCTCACGCTGGCCGCCAATATTTCCGGCACCGGCACGCTCAGCAAGCTGGGCTCGGGCACCCTGGTCCTGACCGGCAACAGCAGCTATTCGGGCGGCACCACGGTGTCGGGCGGCCTGATCAACTTCGCCGTGGCCGGCAATTTCGGCACCGGCCCGATCACCCTGAACGGCGGCGGCTTGCAATGGGCGACCGGCAACACCACCGACATCTCCGCGCGGCTGGCGCCGTTGGGAGCGGCCGGCGCGACCTTCGACACCAATGGCAACAACGTCGCCTTCGCGTCGGCGCTGTCGGGCAGCGGCGGCCTCACCAAGGTCGGCAACGGCACGCTGACCTTGGGCGCGGCCAGCACCTATTCGGGCAGCACGACGATCAACGGCGGCACGCTCGCCCTATCGGCGGACAGCAACCTCGGCAATGCCGCGGGAGGCCTCGCCTTCGGTGGCGGCACGCTGCAATTGCTCGGTAGCTTCACCAGCGCGCGGGCCGTCACGCTCAACGCCGCCGGCGGCACGATCGACACCAACAGCAACAGCCTCACCCTGTCGCAGGGCATCGCCGGCACAGGCGGATTGACCAAGGTGGGCGCAGGCACGCTGGTCCTCGCCGGCGCCAGCACCTACAGCGGCGGCACGACGGTCAATACCGGCACGCTGCAGCTCGCACGCGGCGGCTCGCTGGCCGCGACCGGCGCGCTCGCGGTCAACAGCGGCGCGTTCAATCTCAATGGCAACAACCAGACGGTGGGCGCGCTGTCGGGCACCGGCGGCGTCATCGCGCTGGGCGGCGGTACGCTGGCGGCGGGCGACGCCAGCAACACGACGCTGGCCAGCGTGATCTCCGGCACGGGCGGCTTCATCAAGCAGGGCAGCGGCGTCCTGACGCTCACCGGCGCCAGCACCTTCACCGGCAACACGGCGGTGAATGCCGGCGCCCTGGTGGTGAACGGCAGCCTGGCGAGCAACGTCACGGTGAACGGCGGCCTGCTGCGCGGCAACGGCACCGTCGGCGGCCTGGTCGTGACGGGCGGCACGGTGGCGCCCGGCAACTCGATCGGCACGCTCAACGTCAACGGCAACTTCGTGCAGGGCGGCGGCAGCACCTACCAGGTCGAGGTCAATGCGGCAGGCCAGAGCGACCGCATCAATGTCGGCAGCACGGCCACGATCAACGGCGGTACGGTCCAGGTGCTGGCCCAGTCCGGCACCTACGCGCGCAACACCACCTACACCATCCTCAACGCCGCCGGTGGCGTCAGCGGCGCCTACTCAGGCGTCACCAGCAACTTCGCCTTTCTGACGCCGTCGCTCGCCTATGACGCCAACAACGTTTTCCTGAACCTGTTCCAGACCAGCAGCGCCTTCGCCGCCGGCGCACAGACACCCAACCAATATGCGGTCGGCACGGTGCTAGACCAGGTCAACGCGACTGCGACCGGCGATCTCAATACGGTGCTGAATGCGTTGAGCGTGCTCAGCAACACGCAGGGTCCTGCGGCGCTCAACGCCATCAGCGGGCAGCAATATGCCGATTTCGGCACGCTGAATGTGCAGGGCGGCATGCTGTTCATGAATGCCGTCGGCCAGCAGATGGCCCTGGCGCGCGGCAGCGCCGCGGGCGGCGGCCAGCGCCAAGCCCTGGCCCAGGCCTGCGAGATCGAAAGCTGCGATGCGGTGAGCCCGTGGGGCACCTGGGCGAGCGCGCTCGGCGGCCTGGGCAGCGTCGCCGGCAACGGCAACTCCCAGACGCTCACCTACAATTTCGGCGGCGCCGCAGCCGGCATCGACTATCGCCTCGACCCGCGCTTCCTGGTCGGCCTCGGCACCGGCTACACCTCGGGTACGCAATGGGTCGACAGCTTCATGGGCCGCGGCTGGTCGGACAGCGTGAGCGTCGTGGGCTACGCCTCGTTCACGCAGGCCGCTTTCTACACCGACGCTCTGGCGGGCTACGCCTGGTCGGGCAACCAGATGCAGCGCCAGATCATGATCCCGGGCCTGCAGCAACGCACCGCCAACGGCAGCACCGGCGCCAACCAGTTCCTCGGCCAGGTCGAGAGCGGCTACAAGCTCGGCATCTACGCGCCGGCCTTCGCCAGCATCACGCCGTTCGGCCGCTTCCAGGTCATGTCCGTGAACCAGGGCGGTTTCAGCGAATGGGGCAGCGCCAATTCGCTCAACCTCAACGTGGCGCAGCAGACGACCACCTCGCTGCGCAGCACGTTTGGCGCCGAGCTCGCCGGCGCCATCGGTCTCGGCGATACCCGCACGTTCGACCTGGCACTTCGGTTGGGCTGGCAGCACGAATTCGCCGACACCGGCCGGCCGATCACGGCGGCGTTCTCCGGGGCGCCATCCAACGCGTTCACCGTCTACGGCGCGATGCCGCTGCGCGATGCGGCCATCATCGGCTTCTCGGCCAGCACCGCCGTCGCCACCGCGACGTCGCTTTATCTCCGCTACGACGACGCGATCGGCAGCGGCAACGACAATCACACCCTTAATGTCGGGGTGCGCCTGACCTGGTGAGGGGTGGCCTGCGCAGCTCTTGGCCGGGAGCACGCCACTCCGGTGGCGCTCATGAGAAGCTAGCGCCACCGACTGGCGTGCTCCCGGCAAAGACACTGATTTCGGCCAGCTATTGCTTGTTCGCCCGATAAAGAGCACCACCTCTTGCTCTGGATGTTGCCTTGCGAGCGCCACCCGCGCGCCTGCGGCGCCGACGCCGGCTCATCTGTTGGAGGCGTCATGACCTTGCGTCGCGAATACTCTCTCGGTCACTCCGAGTACAACGACTTCCTGTTCGCCGCCGTTGGCGAGGACAAGATCGGCATGCCGCTCACGGTCCTGACCGCCTTGACGCGGCTCGGCGTCGATCCATGGCTCGAAGCCGCGCGGTTGGCTGATCTGTCGAAGGAGGCGGCGCTCCTGGCCTTCACTGCGACCATCGCCCGGCTGCCCGAAGGCGACTGGAAAACTGCGGACGCGGGCGCCATCGCCACGCGTCTGCTGAAATGGCTGCCGGGCAAGAGCGCCAAAACCGTCCCGACAGTGGCGGTCCGCCGCAGCATCGGTGACAGGTTGAAGCTGGGCGTTGCGCCCTGGTTGGTCTGGGGCGCGCTGGCCGTCGCCATTCTTCTGGTTACGGTTTATCTGCAGGCCGACCATGATCTCGAACCGGCGGCGCGCAGCGGCGGGATCACTCAGCAGTAGCAGCGGCGGCCAGTCGACGCCCGAAATGGCCAGCATGTAGCCCATCTGTGAAACTACAGGCTGAACACCTGGGGCTGGGAAGACACGTTCGTCGTCGTCGGCGGCCTTCGTTCAGTCCCACGCCGCGTCGACGATGCGGCCGTCTTCCGACAGCACGAGCGTGAGCTGGTTGGGATCGAAGCTGTAGTTCGGCACGCCGTCATTGGGCTTGATCACGCGCAGCTTCCACGGCAGGTCGGCCTCGCGCACGATCTGGTCGGCCGCCACGCCGGCCGGCGGATTGGCGCCCTTGGCCACGAAGTACTTGCCCATGCACTTGGCGCAGTCCTCCTTGGCCGCCGCGCCTTCGGCGTAGCCCGGCGCTTCGATGTAGCCCGGGATCGTCTTCAGCGTCACCGCATTGGTGCTGCCGCGCACCCGCACGGCCTTGTAGGGATGGCCAGCCTCGATCGGCAGGATCGCCTCGACCGGCATGAAGGGCCCGAGCGGCTGCGCGCCGCTGGGCGAATGCGCCTGGAAGATGAGGTCGAGCACGCCGTCGAGCGGCTCACCCTGCGTGATCGGCAGCAGATGCGGGTCGCCCCAGCCATCCGACGTCACCAGGCCGCGCACGCGGATGATCTCCAGGTGGCCCTTGATGTGGGAGCGCAGCGTCTCGACGCTGGTCACCACGAGCACCGGCCACGGCGGACCGTCGCCCGACGGAGCCTGCCCTTCGGCTGATGGGCCGCCTTGTTGTGCGCCGGGTTGCCCGGCTTGTTGGTTGCCCGGTTGGCCAGAGGACGGCGATTGTCCGGCCGGCGGCGCGGCCGCGGGCGGCCGGACGCCGGCTGCCGGCGGTTGCTGGCCCTGCGAGGGCGCGCTCAGCAGGGAAGCGGCCAGGAGGGCGGTGAGAGCGAACAATTTGGATCGGGTCATGGCATCCTCGTTGACGGCGTTGAAACGACGCTGGCTTACCGATTGCGACTTACCAGTTGTGCCAACCGTTGCCCCAGTTGTGCCATCCGCCGTTGCCCCATCCGCCATTGCCCCAGCCACCGTTGCGCCATCCGCCGTTGCGCCAGCCGCCATTGCCCCACCACGCCAGCCGCGTCGCGGGATCGACGGCGACGAACGGCTCGCCGTCCGTGGCGTATTGCTCCAGCGCGCTGGCGATGTCGCTGCGAATCGTCTGCAGGCGGTCCTTCACCGAATCGGACGCCTTGGCGGGTGGGGCAGTCGTCGCCGATGCATCGGCAGCGGCCAGGCTCATCGACAGACCGGCGGCACCTGACGGTAGCAATTTGGCAAGGTTACGCAGTGTTTGACGACGCTCGGCCATGACGATCTCCCATCCAATCCAGGCCGCCATGCTAATCGGAGTTTTAATCAACACCAATCGATTGTTTGGCTGCGAAAAGGCAACCGGCAAGGTCTTCATTGTATTGTCATCGCCGCCGAACTACCTGGAGTGGGAGGGCAAGGAGGGACCACCCCGTGCGCACCACCGAGACCATGATCACCTTTCGGCGCCCCTTCACGCTCTCTGCGCTGGACAGGGCGCAGCCCGCCGGAACCTATCGCGTCGTGACGGAGGAAGAGGAGATCGACGGTCTTTCCTTCGTGGCTTTCCGGCGCACGGCGACCCTGCTGCATCTCCCGGCGCTATCGACGGCAAGCGCCACGCAACAGGTGGTCAACGTCGATCCGTTGGAATGGACCGCCATCGTCGAAGCGGACGGCCGAAACTAGGAGAAACGCAGCGATTTCGAGAGATATCGCTTGCTAGTCGGCCAAAGATCACCACATTTCAACTGTCTGTTGCATCGCGGACGCTAGGCATCCGCCCCCTTAAAAACCTCGACAATTTGAGAGAAGCCATGAAATTCCGGCCGCTGCACGATCGCGTGGTGATTCGCCGCGTCGAACCAGAAGGCAAGACGACGGGCGGCATCTTCATTCCCGACACCGTCCAGGAAAAGCCGATGGAAGGCGAGATCGTCGCGGTCGGTCCGGGCGCCCGAGACGAGAGGGGCACGATGGTGCCGCTCGACGTCAGGCAGGGCGACCGCATCCTTTTCGGCAAGTGGTCCGGTTCGGAGGTCAAGCTCGATGGCGAGGACCTCCTGATCATGAGCGAATCGGACATCATGGGCGTCATCGACAGCTCGACCGTCGCCACCATCGGCGCCGCCAAGAAGAAGGCCGCGTAACACCCATCGATCGGAAGCGTCCAGGCATCAAGAACAAGGAACAAGAACCATGGCAGCGAAAGAAGTACGTTTTGGCGGTGACGCCCGCGCCCGCATGATCCGCGGCGTCGATATCCTGGCCGACTCGGTGAAGGTCACGCTCGGCCCCAAGGGCCGCAACGTCGTGCTCGACAAGTCGTACGGCTCACCGCGCATCACAAAGGACGGCGTCACCGTCGCCAAGGAGATCGAGCTTTCGGACAAGTTCGAGAACATGGGCGCCCAGCTGGTGCGTGAGGTGGCGACCCGGACCTCGGACACTGCGGGCGACGGCACCACCACGGCGACCGTGCTCGCTCAGGCGATCGTGCGCGAAGGCGCCAAGTCGGTCGCCGCCGGCATGAATCCCATGGATCTCAAGCGCGGCATCGACCTGGCCGCCGAGTGGGTGATGGAAGAGCTGAAAGGCCGGTCGAAGAAGGTCTCGACCAGTGCGGAGATCGCCCAGGTCGGCACCGTTTCGGCCAACGGCGACAAGACGATCGGCGACATGATCGCCAAGGCGATGGACAAGGTCGGCAAGGACGGCGTGATCACCGTCGAGGAAGCCAAGAGCATGGACACCGAGCTCGAGGTCGTCGAAGGCATGCAGTTCGACCGCGGCTACCTCTCGCCCTATTTCGTCACCAACGCCGAGAAGATGATCTGCGAGCTGGAGAACCCCTACATCCTCATCCATGAGAAGAAGCTGGCTGGCCTGCAGTCGTTGCTGCCGCTCTTGGAGTTGGTCGCGCAATCGGGTCGGCCGCTGCTGATCATCGCCGAGGAAGTCGAAGGCGAGGCGCTGGCCACCCTGGTCGTCAACAAGCTGCGCGGCGGCCTCAAGGTCGCGGCCGTCAAGGCGCCGGGCTTCGGTGATCGCCGCAAGGCGATGCTCGAGGACATCGCCATCCTGACCGCTGGCAAGGAAATCAGCGAGGATCTCGGCATCAAGCTCGAGAACGTGACGCTCGACATGCTGGGCACGGCCAAGCGCGTCCATATCGACAAGGACAACACGACCATCATCGACGGCGCAGGCAAGAAGAAGGACATCGAGAGCCGTGTCACGCAGCTCAAGGCGCAGGTCGAGGAGTCGACCTCCGATTACGACCGCGAGAAGCTGCAGGAGCGGCTAGCCAAGCTGGCGGGCGGCGTAGCGATCATCAAGGTCGGCGGCGCCACCGAGATCGAGGTCAAGGAGAAGAAGGACCGGGTCGAGGACGCCATGCACGCCACCAAGGCTGCGGTCGAGGAAGGCGTCGTTGCCGGCGGCGGCGCGGCGCTGCTCTATGCCACGCGCGTGCTCGAGAACAGGAAGGGCGCCAACCACGACCAGCAGGTCGGCATCGAGATCGTGCGCCGCGCGCTGCAGGCGCCGGTCCGCCAGATCGCCGAGAATGCCGGCTTCGATGGCGCGGTGGTCGCCGGCCGGATGCTCGACCAGAAGGACGTCAATTTTGGCTTCGACGCCCAGAAGGCGGAATACGTCAACATGATCAAGGCTGGCGTCATCGATCCGACCAAGGTCGTCCGTACGGCGCTCCAGGGCGCGGTGTCGGTCGCGGGCTTGCTGATCACGACGGAGGCCATGGTCGCCGAAAGTCCGGCGAACAATCCGCCACCCGCGATGCCGGGCGGTGGCGGCGGCATGGGCTTCTAGCGCCGCCGCCAATCTGCGTCACGCATCGGGGGGCGACAGGATGAGGTCGAGCTTTGGTGCGTGGCTGGCCTGGGGCTCGCTTGCCGCCGCCGTTGTCTTTCTGGCGTTTCACCTGCTGGGCGACAACAATCTCGAGTCCGGACACGGCACCGCTGCGTCGACGCAGCAATAAGCGTCGGCATCGGTCACACGGCGCGCCAGCCGGGCTTCGATGGATCGACCAGCTTGTAGTTGACCGGCCCGATGCCGCAGATCGCGATGATCGCCGGCTCGTTGCGGTTGCGGATCACGCCGTCGTAATGCGGCGTGCCGGCTACCCGGCGCACAAAGCTGCCGGCGGGCGCGGGCACGCACGACGCCGGATCGAAATCGTTGCCGCTGTTGCACCACCACGTCCCCGACATGACCATGCAGAAACGGTCGCTGGTATAGGTGTGCGGCGCGCTCATATAGCTCGGCCACCAGCGCACCAGCGTGTAGTAGAGGCCCGGTTCGGTGGGCGAGCCCGCGAGTGCGCACGAATCCGAGCTGCGTGGCGGATTGTTGGGGTTGGGCTTCCAGGCGAGGTCGGCCGGAAGCTTGATGATGGTTTCTGCCGGATTGATCGGGCTGGCCGATGCGGATGACACGCTGAACGAAAGACCGAACGGCAGTACTGCCGTCATGACCGAGGCGAGCAGCAGGTCCCGCCGGTTTGCGTCCTTGTCCATGAAGAGCACTCCCTTGTTGGAACGCGCCGCAGGATCGCCCAGAAGATAGGCGACGGATAGGGGCGAAGCGGGCCATGATCGGGCCGCCGAGGGAACGATGGCGAGTTTGACGACTTTTGCGCGCACGGCCGGCGCGCGCATGTCCGAGCGGGTGACTGCCGCGGTCTGGGGACAGACGCGGCGCTTTTTCCGCATGCAGAGCCGGCTACGCTCCAACGAGCCGACCCAGATCTTCGTTTGCGCCGTCACCGGGTCCGCCGTGGGCGCCCTGGTCGCTGGGCTGCACTGGCTGGTCGATTTCCTGCATCAGGTCGGTTTCGCGGTGTCGGGCGATCACAGCCTCAGTACCGGCATCGGCGTCGACCCCATGCGCATCATGATCGTTCCGGCCGTCGGCGGTCTCGCGCTCGGGCTGGGGGCGCTCATCATGCGGCGTTTCCGCTCGAACGACGTCGTCGACCCGATCGAGGCCAATGCGCTGCATGGCGGGCGCATGTCGATGTGGGACAGCCTCCGCCTGGTGGTCGCCACCGTGGTTTCCAACGCCTCGGGCGTCGCCGTCGGCATGGAGGCGGGCTACGCCCAGCTCGGCTCCGGCGTGTTCTCGAAGGTCGGGCAGTATTTCAGGCTGCGCCGCTCCGACCTCCGCATCTTCGTCGCCGCCGGCGCTGCCGCCGCCATCGCCGCAGCCTTCAACGCTCCGCTGGCGGGCGCGTTCTACGGCTACGAGCTGATCCTGGGCAGCTATGCGGTGCGGCCGCTGGCGCCGGTGGCGGCCGCCGCGCTTGCCGCTACGCTCACCCTGCGCGCGCTCATGGACCCGGCGCCGCTGTTCGGTGTCGGCGTCATCTATCACTTCAGTCAATGGCTTTACCTGCTGTTCGCGCTGCTCGGCATCCTGGCGGCGGGCTTCAGCGTGCTGGCGATGCAAGCGGTGACCTGGTCGGAGCGCGGGTTGCGCCGCCTGAAGTTGCCGCAATGGCTGCGGCCGGCGGTCGGCGGCCTGCTGGTGAGTGGCATCGCGCTCCTGGTGCCGCAGGTCCTGGGCAGCGGCCACGGCGCCATCCAGCTCGTGTTCGACGGCGATTTCACCCTGCCTCTGCTGCTGCTCCTGCTGGTGACCAAACTCCTCGCCTCGGCGATCTCGCTGGGCGCGGGCTTTCGCGGCGGCATGTTCAGCTCGTCGCTACTCCTGGGCTGCCTGTTCGGCGCGGCGTTTGCCGACGTCGCGACCTACTTCCTGCCCCACCTGGTCGAGCAGCATACGACCCTGATGATGGTCGGCATGGGCTCGGTGGCGGCGGCGGTGATCGGCGCGCCGCTCACCATGGTGTTCCTCGTGCTGGAAGGTACCGGCAACTTCCCGGTGACGGTGGGCGTGCTGGTGGGCGTGGTCTTCGCCTCGACGATCGTACGCCTCACCTTCGGCTATTCCTTCTCGACCTGGCGCTTTCATCAGCGCGGCATCGGAATCCGCAGCCCGCACGATATCGGCTGGCTGGCCGACCTGACGGCGGGCCGGTTGATGCGCGCCGATCCCAAGATCGTGTCGGAAAGCATGCCGCTTGCCGAGCTGCGCGAGAAATATCCGCCGGGCAGCACCAAGCGCGTGTTCGTCGTGTCCGATAGCGGCGCCTTCACCGGCAGCCTCGACATTGCCGCCCTGCACGACACCCCGCCCGAGGAAGAGCCCGACCGCCGCATCGCCGGCGATTTCGCCACCGACCCCGATCTCTTCCTGCTGCCCTTCGAGAACGTCCGCACGGCGCTCCTGCGCTTCGAGGAAAGGGAGGTCGAGACGCTGCCGGTGCTGGCCTCCGGCAGCGACCGCGGCGTGGTGGGTTATCTCACCGAGCAATATGCACTCAGGCGCTACAACCAGGAGCTCGAGCGCCGCCGCACCGCCGACCTCGGCGAACGCGACCTGTTCTCGATCGCTGAGCCGCCGAGTTGAACCATCCCTCCCCCCGTCATATGGGGGAGGTGAACCCCCGTCATACGGGGGAGGTGAATGAGACAGACTTACACGGCCGTGCGCGGATGACGATGGCCGATCACCAGCACGCAGACCGTGCCGATGGCGGCGGTGAGGGCGATCGGCATCAGCGCCAGCGGGAAGCTGCCGGTCTCGGCCTGGATCCAGCCGAGCAGGTAGTTGAAGAAGAAGCTGGAGAGGTTGCCGAGCGCGTTGATCTGCGCCAGCCCGGCCGCCGCCGACGCCGCACCCAGCCATTCCGAGCAGATGGCCCAGAACGGCCCCTTGCTGGCGTAGGTGCCGGCGGCGATCAGGGTCAGCAGCGGGATCATGGCCCACAGGCTATGGATGGCGAAGAAGGTCGCCACCATGGCGAGCGCCATCCAGCCCAGTGGCAAGGCGTTGTGCCATACGCGCTCGCCGCTCCTGTCGGAGCTCTGGCCCCATAGGATCATCCAGACCGCGGCGATGCCGAAGGGCACTGCGTTCACCAAGCCGGTCTCCCAGTTGGTGAGGCCGAACGACTTCACGAGCTGCGGCATCCACAATGCCAGCGACGTCGAGGCGCCCGATGCGCCGGCATAGACGAGCGCCAGGATCAGCACGTACTTGTTGGACATGATGCGCCACACCGACGGGTGGCTGATGCGCGGCGCGCGCTGCGCCTCGCCGGCGAGCCTGGCGGCGAGCCAGGCGCGCTGCTCCGGCCTGAGCCACGTCGCATGCTCCGGCCGGTCGGTCAGCCAGACGAAGGCGGCGATCCCCAGCAGCACGGCGGGTGCTGCCTCGAGCAGGAAAATCCACTGCCAGCCGCCCAGGCCAAGGATGCCGTCCATGTAGAGAATGGCGCCCGAGATCGGCGAGCCTATGAGGCCGGCCACCGGGATCGCCACCATGAAAATGCCGACAATGGTGGCGCGGTAGCGCGCCGGATACCAATAGGTGAAATAGAGAATCACACCGGGGAAGAAGCCTGCTTCGGCGACGCCCAGCAGGAAGCGCAGCACCAGGAAAGAGGTCGGCCCGCCGATCAGGGCGAAGGCCGCCGAGACGAGGCCCCAGCTGATCATGATGCGCGCGATCCAGGTGCGCGCGCCGAAGCGCTGCAGGGCGAGGTTGCTCGGCACCTCGAAGATGAAATAGCCGATGAAGAAGATGCCGGCGCCCAGACCGTAGCTCTTGGGATCGAGGCCGACCGCCTTGTTCATCTGAAGGGCGGCGAAGCCCACGTTCACGCGGTCGATATAGGCGATCAGGTAGGCGGTCAGCAGGAACGGCATCAGGCGCCACGACACGCGACGCATCGTGGTCGCCTCGAGCTGCTGCTCGGGGCTCAGGGTGGGCATCTTGTTGCTTCCTCCGCTTTTGTTGCCGGCAGCGTAACATCGGGCCGCGAGCGACCCTAGGCGCCGGGCGAAGGGCTGCAATGCGTGCAGGGCCCGCGCGAAGCCATGCACAGCTTGAAATAGTGTACGGCGCGTGGTGTCGATAAATTCCAGGTATGCCTGCTCACGAGCACCACGGTCACGATCACGCGCCTGGCCACAGCCACGCTCATGGTCACGCGCATAGCCACGGTCCGGCGAACTACGACCGCGCTTTTGCCATCGGGATCGCCCTCAATGTCGGCTTCGTCGTCGTCGAGGCGGTGTATGGCATTGTCGCCAACTCGCTCGCCCTGCTGGCCGACGCGGGTCACAACCTGGGCGATGTTTTGGGCCTGGTGATGGCTTGGGGCGCGGCGACGCTGGTGCGGCGCCGCCCGACGGCGCGCTACACCTACGGACTGAAGCGCAGTTCGATTCTGGTGTCGCTGGCGAATGCGGGGCTGCTGCTGGTCGCCGTCGGCGCCATCGTGTGGGAGGCGGTGCAGCGCCTCGGCAAGCCGGAACCGGTAGCGGAGATGACGGTCATCTGGGTCGCAATGATCGGCATTGCCATCAATGGCGCGACCGCGCTGCTCTTCATGTCGGGCCGCAAGTCCGACCTCAACATCAAGGGGGCCTTCCTACATATGGCGGCCGATGCCGTGGTCTCGCTCGGCGTCGTGATCGCGGCCCTCGCCATCATGGCGACCGGCTGGCTGTGGCTCGATCCGGCCGTCAGCCTAATCATCGCCGTCGTCATCACGGTCGGAACCTGGTCGCTGCTGCGCGACTCGCTCACCCTGGCGCTCGATGCCGTTCCGGCGCATGTCGACCATCGCGAGGTCGACCGCTATCTCGCCGGGCTGCCGGGCGTCACCGACGTGCACGACCTGCACATCTGGGCGATGAGCACGACCGAAGTCGCGATGACGGTCCACTTGGTCCGCCCCGGGGCCACGCTCGATGACGGCCTGCTGGCTCGCGCGCGGCACGACCTGCAGGAACGCTTCGGCGTCTGCCACGTGACGCTGCAGATCGAGACCGGCGATCCGGCGCATCCCTGCAGCCTCGCACCGGCCGAGGTCGTCTAGCGGAAGGGCGAGGAACCGCCTCTGCCGAGCAACGTTTCGAGAGCCGCGGACGTTCAACCGGCACAAGTTCTCAAATCTCGTGGAGAGAGTTCATGGACGCGGTTCCACGCGCAAAGCGCACCGCCTTATTGTTGGCAACATTGCTCGCCGTGGTCGCTCCCGGCGGCGCCGCCTCGGCAACTGTCCCGCAGGGTGTATGGATGGTCGATGGCCGGGCTGCCTTACAGATCTACGATTGCAACGGCCTGATGTGCGGCCGGCTGCGCTGGCTCGATAAGCCGCGCGAGGCTGGCGGTGAGCCCAAGCGCGACAAGAACAACCCCGATCCCACGTTGCGCCAGCGCGAGTTGTGCGGCCTCACCCTGCTGTGGGATCTGCATCCCGCCGGACCCGATCGCTGGGAGGGCGGCCACTTCTACAATCCGGAAAGCGGCAAAACCTACAACGTCGTGACTGAGCATACGTCCCCCGACCAGCTCGTCGCGCGCGTCTATGACGGGTTCACGTTGGTGGGCGAAACCAAGACGCTCCGCCGAACCAACCCGAGCACATCGGACGGATGGTGCTGAGCGGCGTCTGTCAATCCAGGAGCTCGCGGCAGCCGAGATCGTCGACCGCGAGCAGGATGCGTTCGAGGTTGTTCCACCAGATCCAAGGCGGAATGTCGTAGGTAGCCTGCAGCACGGGCGTCAGGATCTGCAAAAGCACCGACAAACAATAATCGTCGTCCAGGGCCCGACGGTCGTAGCCGCCGACGCCCTCCGCCAGCGCAGTCACGGTTGCCGGTTATCATGCGGCGCCCACGGGTGCAAAGCCCGCGCGACCTAATGACGGGCGGGATCGCTCAGGAAGACAGGCAGATCGGTGGCCGGGTTCCTGGCCGGCACCTGGAAGAACATCTCGGCGATCCAGCCACGATGGTAGGTCGCGTGGTTGACGACATGCAGCAGAATGGCGCCGCGACGCATCGTGCTTTCCTCGCCGCCGATGAACCGGAAGCGAACCTGCTCCTCGAGGCTTGCCTCCGACTGGGCCGCCGCCCAGTCGATATACCAGCGCGTGATCGCCTGCTGCGCCGCCCACAGTTCGGCGAGGTCGGCGTGCAACACCAGATTGCGCGCGGTGAAGCCATGGTCGCGTCCCTCGAGGTGCGCCTGCCACACGCGATCGATCAGGTAGTTGTGGTTCAAGGTGCCGACCATGTTCTTGAACAGGGTGGGCCGTTCCTTGGTCGCCTCGCCGGCCGGCAGCGCCGCGACGGCGGCGTAGGTGATCTCGTCAGCCCATGCCCGGTATTGTGCGAACAGTCGCGCAGTGCCTGTATCCATGATCGTCCTCTTGCTTCCTCGTGGGCACCCTCTTGCCGCTGCAATGGCTTGCGATCAAGGCAGACAGGTGTGGCAAGGCCGACACGTTGCGGCAACCCATTGGCGGTCTCGTCGCGTAGTGTGGCAATTGCCACATTGAGACGGCCACGGCCGGGCTAGACCCCAATCTCGCTAACGAGGGGGGGCCCTCATGTGCAGAAATCGTGTATTGACGTCGTCCTTCGCGGCGGTGATCGGCGGCCTCGTGAGCGTGGCGGCAAGCGGCCGTTCGCTCGCGAATACCGATCCGACCGTCGCCGCGGCCGCCTGCATCGATGAAGGTGCGGATGGCGACCTCGACGAATTCGCCAAGTGCTGGGCCGTCAACATGATGTCCGACGATCAAAGGCGCGTCGCCCATTGCATTGCCGTAAACAAGGGTCTGGGCGGTGCGGCTTTCTGCATGAGCGGGAGGCAGCTCTCGCCTTTCGGGCTGCAGGTCGCGAAGTGCGCGCAACGCCATAGTGGCGACGCGCGCGCCATCTCGGGCTGCGTCGGCCTGCCCGTGCTGCCGCCGGAAGGCCAGCGGCTGGCGGCTTGCGTCGCCGTCAATCCGCAGAACTTCTGGGGAGCAGCGCTCTGCGCCGGCGGGCACGAACTCACGCTCGAGCAGGAGGTCTTCGCGAACTGCGCTGTGGCGACCGGCCTGCAAACACGCGGCATGGTTGTGTGCATCGGCGGCCAAGCCACGATGGACGAGTTGCAGAAGTGCCTGAACGTGACGGTCGTCCGAGACAGGTGCTTCGGCGACGCCGACGACGTCACGCAACTTGCCTGTGAGGCATGGCGGGGTATAGGTGCTGAATCCGTCCCGAACCCGCCGCCACAGATCTTTGGCGGAGCAAGGTCGGCCTTCCACAATCCCGGCCGCCTGGCGGCCGGTCCGAATTCGGCTGTCGACAACCCCGGAGAGCTTGCCGGCGGCGCCAATGCGGTCGCCCGAAACCCCGATCAGGTTCCGGGCAGCAGGCCGTCGCTGTCTCCCAAGACCCTGGCGGCGCGCTTCTAGATCGACGCGCCCCCGTAAGCGCGGGGAAGCTTCGCCGATGATGGAAGTCGCGCTGCTGCCGCTCTCGCCGACAGTCGAACCCGCGGTGCTCGCGCTCAATAATGCGCATGCCGCAGAGCTATCGTGGCTTGATCGCGATCGGCTGACACTCCTGCTCCGGCAGGTCTTCCACGCCCGCCGGATCGGCGAGGTCGACGGCTTCCTGATGGCCTTCGACCAGGGTGCCGCGTACGACAGCCCAAATTACCTGTGGTTTCGCCAACGCTATCGACGGTTCGTCTATGTCGATCGCGTTGTCGTTGCGCCTGCTGCGCGGGGGCGGGGCTATGCGGGCCTGCTGTACGCCGATCTATTCGACCGCGCCGGCCGGACCGGACACAATATCGTTGTCTGCGAGGTCAACCGCGATCCGCCGAATCCGGCCTCGGACGCCTTCCACGCTGCGCAGGGCTTTACCGAAGTGGGCCAGGCCACGATCCATCAGGGCAGCAAAACGGTCCGTTATCTCGCCCGCGCGATTGATCGCTAGACGACGCAACCGCCCCGGTCCGCGCCCGTTGGCCACGGAGGCAATTGACCGGGAGTTACTGAAATGAAGTTATTTCCTATGATTGTCGCCCTGGCCGTCGTGACCTCCCTGACGGCGTGCGAATACAAAGAACAGAGGACCGTCCAACAGCCCGCGCCCGCCCCTGCGGCGGTAGTGGCGGCACCGGCGCCCCCGGGTTCTGTCGTCTACACGCCGCCGGCACCGGCGACGACGACCGTTTATCGCTGACTTCGTTCCTGAGCGAAGCGAGGGCAAATCCCTCGCTTCGCCTTGAACAGCTTCTCTCTAGTACTTGATCTCCACGCTTCGATTGGCCGGCTCACTTACGCCGTCGGCAATCGTGGGAAGCGGGTTGCCATTCCTCGGAACGACGACGATCGAACGACTTGGAACGCCGTCGCGCACGAGCTCATTCTTCACCGCGGCTGCATAATCAGCCCGACCGACTACACGGACAAGGCCGGCGGCTTTATCCGCGTCGGCAGCTGCCCGGCGAATCGTTTCGTCGGCAATGGCCGACAACTGGCTGGTGCCCTTGTCGAAGAACACCACATAGCCCGACTGCTCGTTTGCGTGTGCGTAAGCCACGTTCGTCTGGGCCATCGATGCCTGGAACGGCACCAAGATGAGGCCGCCCAGCAGGATTGCGCCGATGTGCAATTTCTTCATCTTATGCCTCCTACGGCTTGTTGCGGAATCAACGCCTGACCGGCTGTTAAAGTTTCCGAATAAGTGGCCACTCCGCCCCGACATCGCCACATTATTGCCCCGCCACGTCACATTTGGGCGGGCGGCGATCAGGCATCGAGTCGATGGCGCTTGATCGCCTCTTCGTTCCACGCGATGCCGCTGCCGGGCCGATCGGGAACAACGAGATGGCCGGCTTCGAGCTTGAACGTCTCGGCCAGGATGGGATCCGCCCAGTCCTGCCACTCGAGCCAGTGCGCCGTTTCGGTGACCCGCATGAGATGCGCCGAGACTTCAGGATAGAGGTGGGTCGACATTTCGATGCCGGCCGCGCCGGCGATGGCGGCGGCGCGCAGCCAGCCGGTCACGCCGCCGATCCGCATCAGGTCCGGCATCATGTATTTGCCGGCGCCGGCCTGAACCGCCTGGAACAGCGCGCGCGGGCCGTAGAAGTTCTCGCCGAGCTGGATGGGCGTCTTGAGCTCGCGCGTGAGTTGGTTGTAGCCGGCGATATTGTCGTAGGCGATCGGCTCCTCGAGCCAGTACAGACCCTGGTCGTCGAGGGCGTGGCAGCGATGCAGTGCATCGCCCAGGCTGAGGCCTTGATTGAAGTCGACCATCAGCTTGACGTCGGCGCCGACTGCCTCGCGCACGACGCGGATCGCCTCGATGTCGTCGGCCAGGCGGTCACGCCCGAGACGTAGTTTCAGTCCCTTGAAGCCACCCTCGGCCACCAGGTCGGCCGCTTCGCGTCCAAGCTTGTCGATCGCGATCAGCCACAGGCCGTTGCTGTTGTAGGCCCGCACCGGGGCCGGCGAACCGCCGAGCAGGCGGACGAGCGGCAGGTCGGCGGCCTTGCCCAGTGCATCCCACACCGCCATGTCGAAGCCGGAGACGGCGATCAGCGATATGCCTTCTAGGCCGACGAGGCCGAGCGAGGTGCGGCCGGCCCGGAAGGCGTCGAACGGCGCGATCGGCTTATCCCTGGCCGCCTCCGCGAGGTCGCGGATCGCGGGGACGATGTATTTCACCGATTGCTTCAGATAGGGCTCGAGGTAGCTCCGGCCGACGATGCCCTCATGGGTGTAGAGATCGATCAGCACCATGGGCCATTGATCGAACAGTCCGACTTTGGAGACCACCGGCCGCCTGAGCGGCAGCAGGACGGCGCGGACATCGACGCTCTTCAGCGTCAGCTTGTTGGTCGACATGGTGTGCTCCCGGATACCGTTGTTACGCCAGGACCGCGACAGGAAGCAGCAGCAAGACGACAGTCGCGATGCAGCGGATCATTTGCGGAACATGCGGAACATAAGGTATCCGGCGGCAAACAGGCGAGGATACGCCTGATCCTATGCGCACACTGCGGTTGCATTTCACAGTTCTCTGCGGCACAACTTCGAGTCGGATTATCCGGTGACAACGGGGAGGACGACATGAGGAAGATACTGCTCGCTACGGCAGCGCTTGTTGCGCTCCCGGTTGCCGCTCAAGCGCAGATGCAGCCCAATCCCAATCCCGGCTTCTATATCGGCGGCGAGGGTGGTCTGAACTGGATGTTCAACACCACGGCCAACGTCCCCGGCTTCGGCGGAGCCGTGAACATCTATCCCGCCACCGGTTGGGCGGCCGGCGGCATGATTGGCTACGACTTCGTCGGGCCCCGGGTCGAGCTGGAAGGCATCTATCGCAGCAATCAGGCGACCCTGCAGGCCGCTCCCATCGGCTTCCAGCAATTCACTGCAGGCGCCAACATCAATGACACGGCCATCATGGCCAACATCATGTACGACTTCCGCCTGGGCTGGCCGATCATTCCCTATATCGGCGCCGGCGCCGGCATTGCCTTCGTCAATGCGTCCGCGCTGGGCGGCAGCACGTCGAGCACGCAGTTCGCCTATCAGGGCATCATCGGCTTGGGCTACGAAATCGATCAGAACTGGCGCTTCAACATCGACGGCCGCTATTTCGGTACGACCAACCCGACCATCAACAATCCCTTCATTGGTGGCGTCACCTACAACAACAACAACATCTCGCTGATGGCGAGCATTCAGTTCAAATTCGGCGCCGCGGCTCCGCCGCCTCCGCCACCGCCGCCGCCGGTCGTGACTCCGCCGTCCTTCATGGTGTTCTTCGACTGGGATCGCTCGAACCTGTCTCAGCAGGCGCTGACCACGATCCAGCAGGCGGCCAACGCCTTCAAGGCCAAGGGCAGCGCCCGCATCACGGCGACCGGCCATACCGACACGACGGGGCCGGAGAGCTACAACATGGCGCTGTCGCTGCGTCGCGCCAACGCGGTCAAGGATGCGCTGGTGCGTGACGGCGTGCCGGCGCAGGCGATCACGGTCATCGGCAAGGGCGAGAGCCAGCTGCTGGTGCCGACCGGCGACAATGTGCGCGAGCCGCAGAACCGCCGCGTCGAGATCGTCATCCAGTAGGGCTGGAGCCTCGCAACGGAAAAGGCGGCCTGCGGGCCGCCTTTTTGTTGGCCGAGGCTCCGCCCCAACGCACTGGCCATCCGGGAAATCTTGGATAAGGTCACCGCGCATGGACAATCAGGCGCATCAGTCGACGGTTCTGGACGGCACCATCCTCGAATGGCTGTCCAACGAAGCGTTGCAGGACTCCGAACCGGGCACGCTCTATGGCGAGCTGTGCCAGCGCCTGCGCGGCGTCGGCATGCCGATCTTGCGGGGACAGGTCGCCTTCCGAATTCTCCACCCGCTCTACAACGCCAGCGCCGTGAACTGGAATGCCGAGCGGGGCGCCGTGGTCGAGCTCTACAGGCCCGGCGACAGCACCGGGCACGAGCGCTTCATGCGCAGTCCGCTCGGTCATGCGCTGGCGCATCGCCTGCCTATCCTGCGCCGCCGGCTGACCGGCGAGACGGCGCTCCTCGATTTCGAAGCCCTCAAGGAAATGCGGGCGGCGGGCGGCACCGACTATGTCGTGTTCGTGGTGGGCTTCGACCGCGTGTCGCAGAACGGCATCCTCTGTTCCTGGCTCGGCGATCGGCCCGCCGGCTTCACTGACGGCGAGATCGCCGAGCTCCAGCGCGTCACCCGCGAGCTCGCCATTGCGCTCAAATCCAAGCTCGAGCGCAGCGTCGCGCAGAATGTCGCCCACGCCTATCTCGGCAAACGCGCCGGCCAGGCGGTGCTGAACGGCCTGATCCGGCGCGGCGACGGCGAGAAGATCACGGCGGCGCTGTGGTACAGCGATCTGCGCCAATCGACAGCGCTTGCCGATCGCCTGCCGGCCGAGGCGTTCCTCAAGCTGCTCGGCCGCTATTTTGAGATGACCGCGTCGACGGTACTCGATCACGGTGGCGAGGTCGTCTCGCTGCTGGGCGATGCGGTGCTCGGCCTGTTCCGTGTCGAAGGCGCGCCGCAGGAGGCGTGCGGCCGCGCGCTCGCCGCCGCCCACGAAGCGCGCCGGCGCCTCGGCGCGCAGGTGGCATCCGTCGACGGGCCGCTCGACTTCGGCATTGCGCTCCATCTCGGTCAGGTCATCTACGGCAATGTCGGCGTGCCCGAGCGCCTGCAGTTCACCCTGGTCGGCTCGGCAGTCAACGAGGTCGTCCGGGTGCAGGACCTGACCAAGCAGCTCGGCTACCCGTTGCTCGCCACCGCGCCCTTCGCTCGAGTCACGGCGGGGACCTGGCATCCGCTCGGCGAGCATCTCCTGCGCGGGTTCGAAACGCCGATGCCGATCCTGACCATGACGAAGTAGAGCGGAAAGCAGAGACAAACGGAGATGCTGCCTCCCGAGCTCGCCCTGCGGTCGGGAACGGTCGCGATTCTCCTGCTGACGGGCATCGTTATCCGGCGCGATCGTCGGCACCGGGAGACGGGGCCGTACGGTGGGCTGCTGGCGCTCAGCGTCGCTGCCGATTCGATCGTGACGATCGTGGGCTACCCATTGCCTGCCTGGCTGTGGCCCCTGCAACTGATTGCGGTGGGCACGGCCGCGCTATTGTGGATCTGGACGGGAGCGGTGTTCGTCGACGACTACCGTCCCTCGTGGCGCGATGCCGTGGCCTGGGCGTTGCTGCCCGCCATCGACGCGTACGGACTCTATGCCTGGCGGCCCTGGATCGGAACGGTGGAGAAGGCGCTGGCCCTGCTGTTCATCCTGCTGGCCGCCTGGCGCATCGTAGCGGGCCTGCGGGGCGATCTCGTGGAACGCCGCCGGCGCCTTCGCCCGCTGCTGGCGGCCCTGGCCGTGCTCTATGCCGGCGGCATTCTGCTCGTGAACATGCTGGGAGGTACGGGACCCATGGGCGCCTCCGGCCGGATCGTCGACGCCGCCCTATTGGCGGCGCTCGCGGTGGCCTTTGCCCTGATCACGATGCAGGCCGATCGCACGCTGTTCGCGCCACGCGCCGCCGAGGCAAGCGGGCCGAATCCGGACGCAGCTGCCCAACCGTCCGCCGCCGCCCGCGATCAGGAAGACGCCCTGCTGGCACGGCTGCGCCAGCTCATGGAGGAGGAGAAGGTCTATCGCCAGGAAGGCTTTGGCGTCAGCGCGCTGGTCGCGGCTCTTGATGTGCCCGAATACCGGCTGCGCCGGCTGATCAACCAGCGGCTGGGCCATCGCAACTTCAGCAGCTTCGTCAACGGCTACCGGCTGGCCGAAGCGATGGCGGCGCTGGCCGATCCCGCCCAGGCGGACGTCCCCATCCTGACCATCGCCCTCGATGCCGGCTTCCAGTCCATCGGACCTTTCAACCGAGCCTTCAAGGCGCATACCGGCATGACACCGACGGCCTATCGCAAGCAGGCCGATTCCCGAGCGCAGGGGCCGATTCAGGGAATCGGCCAATCGAATACCGAAATCGGCGAGACCTGACGGACGCTGCAACGCACTGTCGGTGCGCTGTTGCCTCTCCGAAAGGGATGCCCGTGACCCTGTTCACCGTTCTCGCCTGGTCGCTGCCCACCGTGATCGCCCTGGCGACGCTCGAAGGCCTGATCCTGACCTTCGTCGTCCGGCGCGCCTACGACTGGCGTTCCTGGGCCGCCTCGGCGACGGACGCCCTGGTGCGGGAATATCTTGTTTATGCCTTTGTGACTGTCAGCCTGGTCGGTCCGCTGATCGATATGGCCTGGCGGCATCGATTGACCACCATCCCGCTGAACGGCTTCGCCAGTTTCGTCGTCCTCTTCCTGGGGCAGGAGTTTTGCTATTACTGGTACCACCGCGCCGCCCACCGGGTGCGCTGGTTCTGGGCGACGCACGCGGTGCATCATTCGCCCAACGAGTTCAATCTGGGAATCGCCTATCGCTTCGGCTGGACCGGCCGGCTGGCGGGCAACGCCGTGTTCTTCGTGCCGATGATCTGGCTGGGCTTTCCACCCAAGGCGGTGTTCGCCGCCCTGGCGCTCAATCTCCTCTATCAGTTCTGGCTGCATACCGAATGGGTGCCGAAGCTGGGCTGGCTGGAATACGTCCTCAACACGCCCTCGCACCATCGCGTCCATCACGCCTCGAACGCCGACTATATCGACAGGAACTACGGCGGCGTGCTGATCGTGTTCGACCGCCTGTTCGGCACCTTCGCCGCCGAACGGGACGACCTGCCGTGCCGCTACGGGCTGGTGACGCCGCTCGTCTCCCACAACCCGATCAGGATTGCCTTCCATGAGTGGCTGAAGATGGCGAAGGACCTGTTGGGCGCGCGCACGGCGCGCGAGGCGATCGGCTACCTGTTCGGCCCGCCGGCCTGGCGGTCCGACAGGCCTGGCGCGATCGCCGGGACACCGGCGGATGCCGTCACGCCTTCGCGATGAGGCGATGAGAACGGCGCACCGGGGATAGGCATGCCGCGAACTGGATAGGGCCGGCTGAAGGCACGGCCTACGTTCGATTTGCAGGCCCGCGGTGGTCTTCCGACCAGGCGCCGACCGGCAAATACGCGGTGCATGGACAATGAACAAGATGACAGCGGCTTCCGCGACGCTGGACAGCCGCGCGGCCTGGGTGGTGGCCACCGCGGCCCTCGTCATTCTGTCGATCGCCTACGGGGCGCCGTTGCTCGCGGCGGTGGCGTTGAAGCCGATTGCCGCCGAGTTCGGCACCGCACGCGCTGCGGTCGCCGCCGCCCCGTCCTTCGCCTTCGTCGGTGCGGCCTTCGGCGGCATCGCGGCGGGCTGGTTGACCGGCTGGCTCGGCATCCGCCGGATCGTGCTGTTCGGGGCGGTGATGCTCGCCGCGGGCCTTGTCCTCTCCGCCTCGGGCGGGCTCTTCCAGCTCTATGCGGGACACGGCGTGCTGATGGGCCTGTTCGGCACCTCCTGCATGTTCTCGCCGATCATGACCTATGTCAGCCGCTGGTTCGATCGCAGCCGCGGGGCCGCGGTCGCCATGATCTCCTCGGGTCAATCGCTGGCGGGCGCTTTTTGGCCGATCGTATTCCAGGCCGGCATCACCGAGTTCGGCTGGCGCCGGACCATGCTGGTGTTCGGGTTGTTCGTTGGCGCGACGATCCTGGCGCTGGCGGCGATCTTCCTGCGTCCGCCGCCGCAGCCGCTTCCGTCGAAGGCTGGCGGTGGACAAGATCCCAAAGTGGGCGCGCCCGTCCTCGGACTGTCGCCGAACCTGGCCATGATCATCCTGTCGGTGGCGATCTTCTGCTGCTGTGTGCCCATGGCCATGCCGTCGCAGCATATCGTGGCCTTCTGCGGCGACCTGGGATTCGCCTCGCAGATCGGCGCCACCATGTTGTCGGTGCTGCTCGGCAGCGCTTTCGTGGCGCGCCAGTTCTGGGGTTGGGTCGCCGACCGGATCGGCGGCCTGCAGACGCTGCTGTGGAGTTCCATTGCCCAGGCGACGGCCTTGAGCGGCTTCCTGCTGACCAAGGACGAGGCCGGCTTGTTCTTGGTTTCCGCGGCTTTCGGTTTGGGCTTCTCCGGTCTGTTGCCGGCCTACGTGATCGCGATCCGCGAGTACTATCCGGTGAAGGAGGCGAACTGGCGGGTGCCGACGATCTATTTCGCGGGCTTCCTAGGCATGGCCGTGGGCGGCTGGGGCGCCGGCGCCCTCTATGATCGCTTCGGCTATTATCTGCCGGCCTTCGCCGTCGGCATCGGCTTCAATATCGTCAACCTGGTCATCCTCCTCACCCTGGTCTTCCGCCAGCGCGACAAAGGCTTGCGTACGGCGATGGCTTGACGGCCGAGGCGCGGTGCCAAGCGTCGAAATTCGCAGGCCGGGCTTGACCCGGATCATGTCGGGAGAAAGGCAGATGGTGCACTTATAAAGGTGGCTTTACGGTCGGAGTAAGCCTACACAGCGCCTTCTTTTCAGCTTAACCGTCGGTCGGGCCAGAACTCCAAGGCGCTTGATCCGGCAATATCGGGGTTCTCGACCATATGAAGAAGCTACTGTTGGCCGCCACCGCGGCGCTGATTGCGCTGCCTGTCATCGCGCAGGCCCAGACGCAGCCCAATCCGGGCTTCTATATCGGCGGCGAGGGCGGGCTGAACTGGATGTTCAACACGACGGCCAACGTCCCCGGCTTCGGCGGGGCCGCGAACATCTATCCCGCCACCGGCTGGGCGGCTGGCGGCATGGTCGGCTACGACTTCGTCGGACCCCGCGTCGAGCTCGAAGGCGTCTTTCGCCAAAACCAGGCGACCCTGCAGGCCGCTCCCATCGGTTTCCAGCAGTTCACCGCGGGCGCCAACATCAATCAGACGGCCATCATGGCCAACCTGCTGTACGACTTCCGCTTCGGCAGCCCGATCGTTCCCTATATCGGCGCTGGCGCCGGCATTGCCTTCGTCAACGCGTCCGCGCTGGGCGGCAGCACGTCGAGCACGCAGTTCGCCTATCAGGGCATCATCGGCGTGGGCTACGAAATCGATCAGAATTGGCGCATCAACATCGACGGCCGTTACTTCGGCACGACCAACCCGACCATCAACAACCCGCTGATCGGCGGCGTCACCTACAACAACAACAACATCTCGCTGATGGCGAGCCTGCAGTACAAGTTCGGCGCGCCGTCCGTGGCGCCGCCGCCGCCGCCGCCGCCGTCGGTTGCGCCGCCGTCCTTCATGGTGTTCTTCGACTGGGATCGCGCGAACCTCTCGCCCCAGGCCCTGACCACGATCCAGCAGGCGGCCAACGCCTTCAAGACCAAGGGTAACGCCCGTATCACGGCGACCGGCCACACCGACACGTCGGGCCCGGAAGCCTACAACATGGCGCTGTCGCTGCGTCGTGCCAACGCGGTCAAGGATGCCCTGGTGCGCAACGGCGTGCCGGCGCAGGCGATCTCGGTCGTCGGCAAGGGCGAGACCGGCCTCCTGGTGCAGACCGGCGACAACGTGCGCGAGCCGCAGAACCGTCGCGTCGAGATCGTCATCCAGTAAGACTGGACCCTCGCAACGGAAAAAGGCGGCCTGCGGGCCGCCTTTTTGTTGGCTGCAACAGCCAGTTGTGATGCAGTCATCGGATCCGGCCGAGCGCCGGAAATATAGCCTCAGGATTGCCGATCAAAAACGAGTCAGCCGGGCCCAATCGTCATTGCGGTTGCCTGCCGAAGCACGGCTGTCGGCTCATACGGCTTGTCATGAAAGCGCATGCGCAACGGCAGCTCATCGGGTCGCGGCCGGCCCGACGTCATGATGATGCCGATCGCGGGCCAGCGCCTGGCGACATCACGGGCCAGGTCAGCCCCGTTCATCGATCCGGGCATGCTGACGTCGGTGAAGAGCACCCTGATGTCCGCGTTCGTCTCCAATAGTCGCAGGGCCTCGTCGGCACTTCCGGCTTCGAGCACCCGGTATCCTGCATGGGAGAACATGTCGGAGGCGCCCATACGCTCCAGCACATCGTCGTCGACGACCATAACGAGGGATTGGGAGGGGGAATTGTCCATACAGGGCAACGGACACATATCACGATCGTTCCCAATCCACACAATGGAAAGTTGAGATTCGGGGCGGCTCGCCTTCTTTCGATCGAAGGCGGATAAGGCAACGTGTCGCCAACGAGGTGTTCCTGCAACACGCATCGGACACACCGCCGGGAGTGACCAATATTGAACAGACCCGCCGCACCTCGGGTCGTAGGGTGACAGGTCGGACTTCTTCAGGTGGTCCTTCGTTTTGCGAGCCTGGAGCTGAATAGCGGAGGCTTCGTGCACCTAACAGGCATCAGGGAACAATTTAGCGCCATCGCCGATGCGTTGGCGCTTGCCCAGGGCATCGTCGACACCGTTCGCGAGCCCGTTGTCGTCCTGGACGAGGAGCTGCGCGTGATCGCCGCCAGCCGCTCCTTCTATTCGGCCTTCAAGGTCACTGCCGAGGACACCCAGGGCAAGCTGCTTTACGCGCTGGGCGACGGCCAATGGGATATCCCGGAGCTCCGGGTGCTGCTTGAAAACATCATCCCCGAGCATGGCGTGATGGAAGGCCATGAGGTCGCGCACGAGTTCCCCGACCTCGGGCAACGCACGATGCGCCTGAATGCCCGCCAGGTGTTCTACAAGGGCGGCGCAAACAGGACCATCCTGCTCGGCATCGAGGATGTTACCGCGCAGCGCATCCTGGAGCGCGAGAAGGACGAGCTGCTGCGACAGTTCGAGGAAGCGCGTGTCTTCGCGCAGGCGATCGTCGATACGGTTCGTGAACCTTTCCTGGTGCTCGACCAGGATCTCCGCGTGCTCGCCGCAAGCCGCTCCTTCTATTCGGCCTTCAAGGTCAGCCCCGGCGACACCCAGGGCCGGCTGCTTTACGCGTTGGGCGATGGCCAATGGGACATTCCCGGACTGCGCGTGCTCCTGGAGAAAATCGTCCCGGAGCGCGGGGTGATGGAAGACTACGAAGTGAAGCATGAGTTCCCCGGCCTCGGGCAACGCACCATGCTCCTGAACGCCCGCAAGGTTTTCTATGAGAGCGGGTTCAACACGACCATTCTGCTCGGCATCGAGGATGTTACCGGGCAGCGCGTCCTGGAGCGCGAAAAGGAGGAGTTGCTGCGACAGAAGGGGGTGCTGCTTGAGGAACTGCAGCACCGGGTGGCCAATAGCCTGCAAATCATCGCCAGCATCCTTCTGATGAAGGCGCGCGCGGTGCAGTCGGCCGAGACGCGTCTCCATCTCGAAGATGCGCACCAGCGGGTCATGTCGGTGGCTGCCGTGCAAAAGCAGCTTTATGCCGCCGAGGGCACCGGGTCTGTCGAAATTGCGCCTTATCTCGTGAAATTGTGCGCCAGCCTCGCGACCTCGATGATCGGCGACACCAGGCCGATCTCGCTCAAGGTGGTCGGCGAGGGCGGTAGCGCTTCATCCCGTCAGGCCGAGAGTCTCGGCTTGATCGTGACTGAGCTCGTGATGAACGCCCTGAAGCATGCCTTCCCCGAAGTGAAGGCCGAAGGCCACATCATCGTCGCCTATGACATGGCCGGAACGAACTGGAAGCTGTCGGTCTCTGACGATGGGATCGGCAAGCCGGAGGGTGTCTTCGCCCAGCGCAAATCCGGCCTCGGAACCGGTATCGTCAAGGCGCTTTCCCAGCAGCTCGATGCCCAGGTCGATACGTCGGCCGGCCCCCTCGGCACTACCGTGTCGGTCACTCATGCCACGTTCCCGACCAAGGCAGTCCACGCCGCGTAAACAGCCATCGACGTGCCGCATGCATGGTTCAGGGGACGCTACCCCTTCACCGCCCCCGTCGTCAGGCCGGCGACATAGTGCTCGACGAAGAACGAGTAGATGATGGCGACGGGAATCGATCCCAGCAGGGCCGCCGCCATCAACTGGCCCCAGTAGAAGACGTCGCCCTTCACCAGCTCGGCGATGGCGCCGACCGGCACCGTGCGCACCTCGGTCTTGGTCAGGAAGATCAGCGCATAGAGGAACTCGTTCTGCGCCAGGGTGAAGGCGAAGATCCCGGCGGAGATGAAGCCCGGGCCGCATAGCGGCAGCACGATCTTGACCAGGGTCTGCAGCCGGCTGGCGCCGTCGATCCGGGCGGCGTCCTCGAGCTCGATCGGCACGGTGCGGAAATAGCCCATCAGCAGCCAGGCGCAGAACGGCACCAGCAGGGTCGGGTAGGTCAGGATCACGGCGGTCAGCGTATCGCCGAGGCCAAGCCGGTTGATCAGGTCGGCCAGCGGCACGAACAGGAGCGGCTGCGGCACCAGGTAGGTCGCGGCAACGGCGAAGGAAATCAGTGTCGCGCCGGCGAAGCGCAGGCGCGCCAGCGGATAGGCCAGCATGGCGCCGAGCACCAGCGAGATCGCCGTCGATGTCACCGCCACCAGGAACGTGTTCCAGGTCCACAGCAGGAAGCTGGTTTCGGTGATCAGGTCGACATAGTGCTTCAGCGTCGGCTGATGCACGATCAGCGGCATGATCTTGCGGTTGTAGAGCTCCTGGTTCGATTTCAGCGAGGTGATCGCCATCCAGTAGAACGGGAACAGCGCGAACACCAACGACACGCCGAGCGGCAGCCACAGCGTCAGCAGTCGCACCCGCCAGCCGCGGCGATCGACGGTCATGACTTGCTGGGAGCGCGCCACTCGCGCGGAATAATCTCCGCGCTAAGTGGCGCATCTTTGTTGGCTTCAACACCGCATGAGCGGCGCTGGAGTGCCGCTCTCCGAGCGATGGGGCGTTCCGCCGTCATGACTTCGCGGGGCGCATGTAGATCGCCATGGCGAGGATGATCAGCGCCAGCGGCGGCACCATGGAGAGCGCGATAGATGCGCCCTGGCCGAACTGCCCGGCGCCCATGGCGATGTCGAAGGCATAGGTGGCGAAGACATGGGTGGCGTTGGCCGGCCCGCCGCGGGTCAGCACGTAGATCAGCTGGAAGTCGGAGAAGGTGAATATCACCGAGAACATGGTGACGATGAAGATGATGGGCTTTAAGAGCGGCAGCGTGACGTAGCGGAAGCGGCCCCAGCGGCCGGCGCCGTCGATGGTCGCCGCCTCGTAGAGCTCGGGCGAGATGGTCTGCAGGCCGGCAAGCAGGGTGATGGCGTAGAACGGCAAGCCGCGCCAGGTGTTGACCATGATGAGCGAGAACATGGCCAGGTACGGGTTGCCGAGCCAGCTCGGGCCGGGATTGGCGAGGCCCGTCGCCATGAGCGCCCAGTTGATCACGCTGAAGGCGGGGTCGAGGATCCACTGCCAGGCGATGGTCGACAGCACGGTCGGCACGATGAACGGCAGCAGCAGCAGCGCGCGCGTCAGGTTCTTGAAACGGAAGTCCTGGTTCATCACCAGGGCGAGCCCCAGGCCGCCCACCATCTTCAGGAGCGTCGCCGCCGTAGTGTAGACGATGGTGTTGGCCACCACCTGCCAGAACACCGGGTTGTGCCAATCGGCGATGAAATTATCCAGGCCGACGAACACGCCCGGCTTCGCCACCTGCCGGTCCTGCAGGCTGATCCAGATGCCGTAGAAGAAGGGATAGCCGACCAGCGCCACCAGGAAGACGACCGGCGGCGCCACCATCAGCCAGCCGAACACGCCCTCGCGCTCCAGCCAGCGTCCGAGCGAGAAGGTGGAGCGCCGGCTTACCGCCGCCGGCGCGAGGACGGCCGTCATGCGCCTACGCCGTTTTGTAGATCTGCTTCAGTTGCCCCTGGGCGTCGGCGATCACCTCCTTGGTGGACTTGCCGGCGCAGGCCTTGGCGAACATGTCGATAACGACGAACTTTGCGATGGTCTCCGACTGCGCCCGGCTGAGCGGCGCCGGCCAGCCCGGTAGATGCGCGGTCTTGAGCGCGTCGCGGTACGGCAGATTACGCGGCTCGACCTTCCACATCGGCGCGTCGTCGTAGGCGTGCAGGAACGGCTGGTAGTAGGTGACCGCTATGTCGTACCAGGCGCCCGCCTGCGCCGGCGCCATCAGCCAGCGCAGGAAGTCCTTGGCTGCCTTCGGGTCCGGGGTATGTGCGAAGATCGAATGGCACAGCGGGTTCAGCATGTGGAAGCGACCCTTCGGTCCCTTCGGATTTTCCGACTGGTCGGTCACCTTGGCTATTTCCGGAAAGTCCTTCTTGGCCGACCACAGGATCGATTCGGCGTTGTTGGTGCAGGAGATCTGCTCCGACAGGAACGCCTTGTTGTTGCTGACGTCGGTCCAGCCCAGGCAGTCCTCGAACATGGTCTCCTTGAAGAACCGGCGGCAGAAGTCGATCGCCCGCGCGGTCTCGTCGGAATCGATCACGATGGTCTTGCCGTCGGCCTCGACCTCGCGGCCGCCGTAGGACCACAGCAGCGGATAGAGCCAGCCGTGATTGTCACCGAAGCCGTGGCCCAGCTCGAAGCCGAACGGATGGCCGGCCTTCTTCAGCTTGATGCCGGCCTCCAGCAACTCGTCCCAGGTATCCGGGAACTTGTCGTAGCCGGCCTCCTTGAACCAGTCGGTGCGCCAGTTCATCAGCTGGCCGATGTTGCCGAACGGGATCGCCTTCCACTTGCCGCCGACCACCACCGCTTCCTGCGCCGATTCGTACCAGCCGCCCCCTTCCTTGCCGATCTCGAGGGCGATGTCGCTCACGTCGACGAACTTGTCGTCGAACAGGAAGGCCCAGTTGAAGCCGATCGCGGTCAGGTCGGGGCCGCTCGCATTCTCTGCCGCGGTGGTGACGCGGGTCAGCAGGCTGCCGACGCTCACCACGTCGTAGTCCACCTTGATGCCCGTCAGCTTCTCGTACGCCGGCGCCAGGGTGTTCTTGACGTAGGCGTCATAGGGCGGGATGAACGAGCTCTCGTGCATCAGCGTGAGCTTCTTGGGCGCGGCCCGTCCCGGGCCGCCGCCGATCAACGTGCCGATGCCGGCCAACGCGGAAATCTTGAGCACGTCACGACGTGAGCTTGCGCGGATGATCCCGGCCATCGCGTTACCCTCCTGTGTGCGGCCAGGTTACGCGTACGCGAGCGCCATTGTTTCGGCGCGATCAGGCCGTTGGCAAAAAGCTTAGGGAGCTGGTTCCGGCGAGTCAACGGCGGGGAGATCCGACCCGCATTCACACGACGCTGCGCATCACCCCGACAATCGCCGCCGGCGTCTTCAAAAGTTCTGGAGCATCGAAGACGTCGTGGTCATGATCAAAGAATGCGAAGTCCAATCAACCGCGCAGCATGATGGAAGAAGAACGATACAGCGTCGCTTGGCGAGGCTCAGAATCCATTCTGGGGTGGAGAAATGCGCTTGGGCTACCTAACTCAGAAGACAGCGGATGGCCGGAATTTGGCTTCAAAGCGGAAGGACACGTAATGGCAAAGAACACGATTTGCGTCTGGTATGATAAGGATGCCGAGGCTGCTGCCCGCTTCTACGCCGAGACCTTTCCCGACAGCGCGGTGGGTGCCGTCCACCGTGCACCCAGTGACTACCCATCCGGCAAGCAGGGCGACGCGCTGATGGTCGAATTCACAGTTGCCGGCGTCCCTTGTCTCGGTCTCAACGGTGGTCCCGCGTTCAAACATAGCGAAGCCTTCTCGTTCCAGATCGCCACCGACGACCAGCACGAGACCGACCGCTACTGGAACGCCATCGTCGGCAATGGAGGCCAAGAGAGTGCGTGCGGCTGGTGCAAAGACAGGTGGGGCGTCTCCTGGCAAATCACGCCGCGCGTGCTGATGGAGGCGATGGCGGCCGGCGGCGATGAAGCGAAGCGCGCGTTTGATGCGATGATGGGCATGAAGAAGATCGACGTCGCCGCGATCGAGGCGGCGCGGCGCGGCTGATGTTCCTATGTTGACCCATCAAGGATTTTGCGGATTCTCGGCGCCGCCGCCACATCTGCGCCGGGATAAGGCGTTCTAATCCGCCGCCGATTCGGGCCCCGGGCATTGCCATCCTATATCTCTTCCGGCGCCACCACTCCGTCCCACGACAACAGAGTATCGAGAACAAGCCGGCGCAATCAGGCCGTTGGCGAAAAGCTCAGGGAGCCGGTTCCGGCGAGTTGACGCAGGGCCCGGGACAGGCGGTCGTTCTTCGTCCGAACGCCCATATCACACCAACCGGTCACGCCAACCGTTCACACACCGGCAGGAGGGCCCACGCTGTCGGCGGCAGCGGCGCGACGCGGTGGCAGGGCGTGTCCTTCGCCAGCATTTCGATCTTGAGTGACCCGCTGCTCTCCCACCCATTCCCCGGCCGGGTAGGCGCGCCGTCCAGCTCTGGGACGTCGCAGGACACCGCCGGCCCACAGTCTTCGGGACCGGCAGCGCGCTAGATTTGAGACGCAATGCGGCCCTGGTGGTGATCAAGTCGTGATCTTCCACCACCGCCGTGCTCTTGCGAACGTAGTTCGGTTATTATGGTCGCTTGCAGAAGCTCTCGCCAGCTTGGTCAGTTCGGGGGAACTCCAGCTTGGCTTTCAAATCGGGGGAGAAGGAATGCAAAGCGTTGTGACGGTTGCGCCGGCCGCAGATGCATCGGCAGATGCATCGGCCCGAAATGGAATGCGCCTTTCAGCCGAAGGCACCTCGGAAACCGGGACGCCTGGAGCTATCCGCATCCTGTTCGTCGAAGATGACGATTACTATCGTGAGGTCCTTGAGGGGGAATTGGCGGAGCGCGGTTTCACCGTCCGGAGCTTTGCCGATGCTGCCTCGCTTCTCGGTTCCATCGAGTTGGCCGTTGACGCCGATGTCATTCTTCTGGACTGGGCTCTTCCCAGGACGTCGGGCATCGACCTGCTTCCCCAGTTGCGGCGCCGCGGGGTGAACTTGCCGGTCGTATTTCTGACCGGCTGCGCTTTGACGGAGCGTGAAAGCCTGGCCTTCGACTGCGGCGCGATCGATTTCATCGACAAGGCGCGCGGCGTGGAGGTTGTCGTCAGGCGGCTCAAGCGGGTGGTCGACACCTCCAGATCTGCCGCCCAGCCCCGGTCCGAAAAGCTTGTGGTCCGCGGCAAGCTCGTCCTTAAACAGAGCATCAGCCGGGCCACCTGGGGCGACGTGGACGTCGGCCTCACTGTCGGGGAATACAACATCGTGCATCTGCTGGCGTCGAACGTCGGCCGCTACGTGACCTACCGCGCCATCTACGACTGCATGCACTATGCGGGATTTTTTGCAGGGAGTGGGGACGATGGATATCGGGCGAACGTCCGATCCGCAATCAAGCGCATCCGCAACAAGTTCCGCGAACTGGATCCTGCCTTCGCCGAAATCGAGAACTACACCAGTTTCGGATATTGTTGGGGAAAGCCGGATAATACCGCTTGAAGGGACGAGGCGAGCGGAGCGGTCTCTGGCATTGAGGCTCTACGCTCTTGTCGCCCTGCTCTCGGTCTTGCCGCTGATAGTTTGCGCTTATCTCGTGGCCGGTGGCCTTCGTGCGCACCAGCAGATATCGGTCGGTTTACCCGATCGCTCCGCCCCCGCCCCGGTCCCCGCCCCCAGCCTCCAGGTGTTCGCCAATGGCGCGGCGGTGGCCGATGCTCCCCGCGCCGGTCTGCGCAGCGCGCAATATGCGGGCGTCGGCCCGGAAGCCGGCGACAAGGCCGGCCGACTGCCCGTCGTGCCGCAGCCGGTCATGCCGCCGCCCGTCATGCCGTCGCCCATCGTGCCCATCGCCCCGCATCCGTCGATCGCCCAGACCGGGCCGCCTGGTGCAGATCCGTCCCGCTCTTTCGAGACGGTGAGTGTTTCGGTGCCCGATCCATCCCAGGCCATCTTTTGGGAGATGCCGGAGATCCGGGTCGCTGTGCTGGCCTATCTCGCGATCGTGGCGCTCGCGGTCCTCGTCGTCGTCGGGGTCCTGCGCAGCCTCAACCGGTTTCGCCGGGCGGCCGATGAAATCGCGCTGGGCCGCCTCGGCGACCACGCGCTCGCGGGGCGCAGCGGCGTGCGTGAACTCGCCAGCGTGGCCAAGGTTCTGGACAGGCTGGTGTTCGACCTGCGTTACATGTCTGACCAGATGAAGCTGACCGCGGAAGAAAACGCGCACTCACTGCGGACTCCTCTGGCGACGATAAGGACGGCGCTGTGTGCCGTCCGGCGCGCCCTGCCGCCCGAGGAGCCGCGGGCGCAACGCGCCCTCAAGATCATCGACGTCTCGCTCGACCGGGTTTCCCACGTCGTCAATTCGGCGCAACGCAACGACACGACCATGGCCGATCTCGTCGCCGCGCCGCGCGCGGACGTCGATCTTGCCGAGCTGGCGCGCGACACGATCGTCGAATCCCGGGAACGGGCGCAATTCCGCAACATCCGGATCCGCGAGAACCTGACGAACAGTGTCCTCGTTCGCGCCAGCGTCGAGGCCCTCGAGGCCGCCCTGGAGGACGTGCTGGCCAGCGCCATCAACGCCTCGCCGAGCTATGGCGAAATTACCGTCACGCTCGAAGCCGGCAGGACGGGCGCCCGCCTGCTCGTCGAGGATCGCGGCGGCAGTGACGAAGCGGACCTCGTCTTCCAGCATGATTTTACGCCCGTCTCGGCAGGGTCCGGTCGGCGGGCGTCGGACGACGGCGGACCGCGCCGGCTTGGCCTGTGGAGCGTGAAGCGCACCGTGGAGGCTTTCGGCGGTGAGGTCGGCGCGCAGCGCCAGGATCACGGCGGGGTCGTCGTTTCCATCGTGCTGCCGTCCAATCCGCGGTGATGGACGGCCCTCGGCGCGCGCGGCCGCAAGCCAGGTAATAGCCGGACACACTCGCCCTCGTTCGCGACCTCCCCTCGTTCGCGACCTCCCCTCGTTCGCGACCTCCACGTGCGCGGCTGCCGCCCTGCGCCGGGCGAGATCAGCCCCAGGACGAACGACGCCCTGTCCCGCGACACGTCGGGTGCATCGGGGGGTACATCGGGCCCGACGACGTGGCTGGTATCCGCCTGGGCCGACCCCGGTCCCGGCCGCTCGTCCGGGTGCAACCCATGGCCCATGGCAGGCGTTGAACGCTGAATGAGGTTCACGCGAGATATTGGGGCATGGCGCATTTGATGGCCGGACGGGGCTCTCCGCCCTCGGTGGGAACGGGATGGTTGTTCTCGGTTTGGCCACAGGAACGCCCCCTGGGGACGGCAGCGCCTTGCGGGACGACAGCTTCGTCCTGTCCCTTTCCGGCCATTTTCCCACGGACACATACGCGCATCGCTTGTATGATTGCCCGTGAAGAACAACCGAAACCCCTGGCTGCGCACGATCGCTGTGGCGTCCGATCCATCGGGCGAGCCGGCGTGGGTGCTTGCTGATACGCCCGCGTCGCTCTTGTCTCTTGGTCCGGTGAGGAGCCATGGTTGCACAGTCATCCGTCATTGCGCTGCCGTGGTATCGTCAGGGTGACTACGCAGCCCTCTTGAGGTTGTTCAGCGACCCCGACAAGGTGCCGGCTACCTACGACGCGTGGCTGAAGCGCGCCGAGTCCATCGAAAGACAACTGCAGAAGGCCGGCATGGGTGTCGCCAGGGTCTGGATTCGTCCTCGTCCTTTTGCGGCCTGGTGCAAGCAGCGGAACACGTCCCCGGACCAGGCGGCGCGCCTGACCTTCGCCAACGAGTCTGCGCGGCAGCTACATTCGCAGTGCTAGCGTCCCGCGCCGGGCTGCAACTTTTTGCCGCAGTCAAGGCGTCCCGCCTGGGAGCGATCGGGCGCACGGTCGGTTCGATCTCGGCTATCTCTACCGTCGGTAGCAAATGTGGCAGCCCTGGCGGGCGGCGAGCTATGCGTTGTGAGGCATTGTAGAAAATTCTACAATCGCTACTCCTTACGCGTCCAGGTACCAGAGTTTGTGCCGCGACCTTGAGGGATCCACATGCTTCGAGAGCAATTGCCTTCCGAGCCGGCGCCGGTCGTCTTGATTGTGGAAGATGACGTGCTCTTGCGTTTGACAATCGCAGGTAGCCTGCGCGATGCGGGATTTGAGGTTCTCGAGGCAGCCAATGCTGCCGAAGCCGTTCAGGTTCTGAACTGCATCCCGGTGGACGCATTGTTTTCCGACATCGACATGCCTGGCCGGATGGACGGTTGCGCGTTGGCGCAATGGGTCCATCAGCGCGAGCTCAATGTCAGGATTATCCTGACCTCCAGCCCGGACCGGGCATTGGGCGAGGCAGGGGAGTACGTCTCTTATCTCTCCAAGCCCTATGCGAGCGACGAAGTCGAACATCTGCTGCGAAGCGTTCTTCCTTCGTTATCGTCGTAGGAAGCCCGTTCTGTCGCGGCGACAGTTCAGGATGCGATCTCTCGCCGGGCGCTGATCGAAGGACAAAGCCGCGCCGTCGACGCGCGTTCTGGGGCCGGCCGACGGCCTTGCGCCAGCCTGCCGGCTGGGCCGGCCGGCTCCAGGCCGTAGTCGTGCAGCAAAGCGCCGATCATTTCGGCCAGCAGGTAGGCTGTCTTCGACGACGAGGATCTTCTCTCCGTGCCGCATCCGGTGGTCACGTAGGCATGGTGTCCCTCAGGACGCGGCCGTGGCGTTCGACCTCATGCCTTCTGTCTCGTGCACGATGTCGTCCGCGCGCAACGCGCCGTTCACCTGGTTCCATGAGGAGCGCTGCAAGCGGCAGCGTCGATGCCCTACAACGGCGTTTTCGAAATCGGCCGCGCTCCCGCGCCAAGGAGTGCCCAAGGCCTTCCCGGCGTCTTTCGCAACCGGGCCGTGTGTGGTGACAATCTTGTGGCATCAGGAATCAGGATGAGACGCCAGCTCGCGGTACGATATTGAGCCCCTCGGCCATTCCCCGCCGAAGGCATTCGGTCGGTTCCAGCGTTGTTTGCGTTGAAAAGTCTTCCTGGTTTGTCCGGGCGCCGCGCGTTCTGGCCGAAGATCAGGGAGTTCGCGGCGAGCGTTAGGACAATTGGTGAAGATATTGATGCCATTAGATCAGATCAGGGCCACGAAATTTCATGACGAATTGGATCAGCTTCACGGCGAATTGGACCAGGTGCGCCGCGACGGTTGGGACTCCGGCGCCCGCGTGAGCGTGTTGGAAGGCCGAATCGCGCACATCGGGGGAATTCTTCTGGGGCTTTGCGTGCTGGGCGTTGTCGTTCCCCTCATCTACCTCTTCCGCAATGCGTCGTCGTTCTGGGGTAATTCCGTCATTGTGGCTGTTGGAGCAGGCGTGGTGGCGTTGGCCTTCTGGACCCTTCAGCATTTCTACACGCCGCCTCGATAGGGTTGAGCGGTCATGCTGCGGCGCGGATGGTGGACTGCGAGCGCCACACCATCCGCGGGATGCAGGATGCAGGACGCTCTTTCTGGATGGAGTTGAAGAGGAACGCCTGACGTTCCTGGGCAATGTCGTGGATTTTTCCGTCGGCACCATCCGGGATCGCCACCTTGCCCAACAGCTTCTCGCGGCACCCTGTGTCGATCACGGTGTCGATCACGCATGCTGCTTTCTCGGCCCAGGCAGTCAGCGCCGCGCAAATGGCCATCCAGCGTGGCGCGATGGTCGGCGCTGATAGGGGAAGAGCGCTGTCGGAGCCGCGCCAGGAGCGACGCTCGCCGACAGCGCCCCGCTGCTTTCATCAATCGGCAAAACAAAATCAAAAAAGCCGCTTGACAGAACTGAGCAATGTTGTGGCGTATCCCTGCCGACACTCACGGACAGAGGATCGGCACCATGGCCAGGCGCGGCCCCTTCACCACTTGCAAACCCGAATACTGCAGCCTTGCCCACGAGTTCTGCCTGCTCGGCGCGACGAACGACGAGCTGGCGCAGATGTTCGAGGTCGCACCCCGGACGACCGACCGATGGATCGCCGGCTTTCCTGAATTCCCGGCGGCGGTGGAGGAGGGGCGTGCGGTTGCCGACGCCAACGTCGCCGAGCGGCTTTACGCCCGCACCCTGGGTTGCAGCCATCCGGCGGTGAAGATCGACGGCGACTCGCTGCTTTTGTCATTCGGCAAAACAAATTCAAAAAAGCTGCTTGACAGAACTGAGCAATGTTGTGGCGTATCCCTGCCGACACTCACGTGAGGATCGGCATCTTGCCCCACAACTTCTCCCTCTCCGCCACGCCTGATCGGCTCGCCGACAGCGACTCGCCTGCCTCAGCTTCTGTAAGCAGCCGCGGGAGCGAAGCCGAAGGGCTGCTGTCTGACAGCAGCCTGATGGCCATCCTGCGCAAGGAGGAGAACGCCGCCAGCAACTATCAATGGTCGGCGCTCAGCCAGACGCGCGAGGACGCGCTCAACTATTACGACCGCGAGCCCTATGGCGACGAGCAGGACGGCGCCTCGCAGGTCGTGACCTCGGAATTCGCCGACGTGATCGAATCGATCATGCCCGGCCTGATGCGGGTCTTCACCAGCACCGACGACGTGGCGGAATTCACCCCGGGCGCACCGGGCGAGGAGCAGTGGGCGAAGGAGGCGAGCCAATACGTGCCGCACGTCTTCATGCGCCAGAACGACGGCTTCCGCATCCTCTACTGGATGATCAAGGACGCCCTGATGTACCGCCTGGGCGCCGTCACGGTCGACCTGGAGGATTACACCGAGAAGCGCCGCGTGCCGGTGCAAGGATTGCCGCAGGACGCCATCGACCTGGTCGTGGCGCAAGCGGCGGAGGAAGGCGCCGAGCTGGCGATGGAGCTGGAGCAGGACCCAGCACCCAGTGTCGCAGTCGATCGGGTCACCGGGCTACCGCTCCCGCCGCCGGCGCCTTCCTTCTCTGGGTCGATCACCATCACCCGCAGGCGCAAGCGCGTGGTGGCCGACAACATCGCGCCCGAGGACATCCTGTTCACGCCGACGGCGCGCGACCAGGACAAGGCCTCGTTCCTGGGCTTCCGCAAGCGGGTCACGGCGTCCGACCTGGTCGAGATGGGCCTCGGCCAGGACGAGGTCGACGAGCTCGGCTCCGATCGCGACCTCTCGCCCGAGGAGGCCCAGCGCAACGACAGCGCCATCCTCAACGAGGCCGAGCGCGGCGACCTCGGTGACAGCGAGCGGCCGCTCTGGCTGGTCGTGGCCTATGTCCGCGCCGACAATGACGGCGACGGCGTCTCCGAGCTTCTGCGCGTGGTCTATGCCCATGCCGGCGGCACGGCGGGCCGCATCGTCGAGCGCGTCGAATGGGACGGCGTGGCCTCGATCGCGCTCGCCTCGCCGATCCTGATGAGCCACACCATCGTCGGCCGCTCGTTGTTCGACCAGACGCAGGACCTGCAGCAGATCGGCTCGGTCCTGACGCGCGGCCTTCTGGACAATCTCTACATCACCAACCGGCCGCGCCCTGTCATCTCTGACCAGGTCAACCTCGATAGTTTGATCGACTGGGTGCCGGGCTCGCCCATCCGGCTCAAGGCCGGCGCCCGGCCGGGCGACAATCACGTCTCCTGGCTGCAGGTGCCGAACGTGAGCGGCGGCGTGCTGGCCGCGCTCGAGTACCTGGCGACGGTGCGCGAGAACCGCACCGGCATCGTGCGCAACAACCAGGGCCTCGACGCCGACAGCCTGAACAAGACCGCGAGCGGCATGAACATGCTGATGTCGGCCGCCCAGCAGCGCCAGGAGCTTATAGCCCGCGTGCTGGCCGAGACGGCGATCAAGCGGCTCTATCGCCTGGTCTATCGCGCCATCAAGCGGGCCTGCGCCGGGCCGGTGAAATACTGGTCGGGCAGGCAGTTCGCGAACTGCGATCCGAGCCGGTGGCCCGACGAGATGGAGCTCTCGGTCAATGTCGGGCTGGGCACCGGCAGCAAGGACCAGGCGATCCAGCATCTCGCGCTGATCGGCACGCTGCAGGAGAAGCTGATCGCGCTGCAGGGCGGCCAGGCCGACGGGCCGTATGTCATGCCGGAGAACATCGCCAACGCGGCGCAGAAGGTCACTGAGACCCTGGGCTTCAAGACGCCCGGCCTGTTCTTCCAGCCGCCCGACCGGATTGCTGCTGCCGTGCCGACGACGGCCGAGCCGCAGCCCGTGCCACCGCCGCAGCCGGATCCCGCCGTCGCGCTCGCCATGGCGCAGATCGAGATCGCCAAGCAGTCCGCCGCGGCCGACGCCGAGATCAAGCGCCTGAAGGCGCAGGCCGATATCGAGATCGCCCAGTGGAAGGCCCGGCAGTGGGCGGAGGTCGAGCGTTACAAGGCCGGCTTGAAGGCCGCGCTCGACGAGCACGAGCTGCAGCACAAGACGGCGCTGCGCGGCCTCGATATCGCGACAGGCAATGGCGGGGGGTCGTCATGAGAGATGATCGCGATTTCGCGACACGCGAGGCGGAGCGCCGGATGGTCGGACTCGGGCGCGCCATGGCCGCCAGCGTAACCGGTCTCATCATCGTCCTGCTCGCTGTCGGGTTCGTCGCGGGCTTCCCCGGCGGATTCCTGGCGGGATGGCTGGTGTTCCGATGACCGGCGACCGTGAACAGCAGATCCGTCGCGCGCGCGAGGTCCTGTCGGACGCCGGCTGGCTGTTCGACGACTTCGTGAACGCCGAGATGCGCAAGGTGCTGGTGAGCCAGCCCGCGGACTGTGATGCGCGCGAAGAGGCCTACCGCCGCGCCCGCGTCGCGACCGAGATGAAGGCAGGCCTGGAAAGCCTGATCGAGACCTACGAAGCGGATGCGCGGCTAAAGGAGCGGCGCGAACAACAGAAGGAGGGCCGACATGGCCGGAGAGATTGAGTCCACTACCCCTGAGTCCGTTGATGTCGCAGGCGCCGTCGCGCTGATGGGCGACCTCGTCAAAGACGTTGGTGAAGAGGAAAAGGGCGAGCGCGATGCCGACACCGCCGCCGATGGCGGCGATGGCGACGACGCGGCTGTTGCCGAAGCCGACGAGGAGGCGGGCGAAGGCGAGGAGCCCGAAGAGGTCGCCGAAGACGAGGTGCCGGCCGAGGGTAGCGACGCACCGGAATTCTGGAGCGCCGAGGACAAGGCCGCCTGGAATGCCGTGCCGCCCGAGCTGCGGCCAGTGCTGAAGAAGTACGAGCAGCAGCGGGTCGAGTTCGTCAACGAGAAGGCGCGTGAGGCGGCGACGATCCGGGCCCGGGCGGCGGAAGAGGTGCAGCGCGCCAACGCCGTGGTCGATCAGGCCGCCCAGTGGTGGCAGCAGGCCGGCCCGGCGCTGCAGCAGGCCTTCGCCGACAAGTGGTCCCAGGTCAACTGGACCGCGCTCGCCGAGAAGAACCCCGCCGAATGGGCGCGGCTCAACCAGATCCGCATGGATGAGGCGGCCGTTCTCGCCGAAGCCAGCCGGCGCGGGCAACAGGACGTGCAAGCCGCCACCGCCCGCGCCGAGCAGGCCTTCCAGCACGCCAAGCACGTCGAGCATGCCAAGCTGGCGCAGAAGCTGCCCGACTATTTCGGTGCGCCCGAGACGTCGCAGAAGACCTACGACGAGCTCGGCAAGTTCCTGCTCGCCAAGGGCATCCCGGCCGACCGCATCAACCAGATCCATGAGGCCCCGATCATCGAAATGGCGCTCAACGCCATGCGATTCGAGCAGGCCCAGAAGAGGGCTTCGCCCGTCCTGAGGTCATCCGAAGGAACCGTCACGACGGCGAACACGACCGCGCGAACAACACCGACTCGCGTCGTTCCCGGACCGGCCTCTCGCGCCGGCAACCGGACGAGCGACGCGGCCCGGCAAGTGGGCGAGCGGTTCAGGAAGAATGGCGGGAACTCGATCGCCGATGCGGCCGAGCTGATCCGCCTCAATGGACTCTAATCAGACACCCTAACGATAGGAGGCTGCTTTGGCGGCACCGACCAATACCCTGATCAGCAACAATGCCGTGGGCAACCGCGAGTCGCTGCACAACATCATCTCGATTCTCAACAAGGATGAGACGCCGTTCCAGGCGGCCATCGGCTCCGGCAACGCGGAGGCGACCTACGAGGAATGGCAGCTCGACGCGCTCGGCAATGCCGACACGGCGAATGCCCAGCTCGAAGGCGACGATACCACGGCGGCGGCAATCGTGCCGACCAGCCGTGTCGGCAACCGCACCCAGATCCTGAAGAAGCCGTTCACCATCTCGGCCACCCAGGAAGTCGTGAAGAAGGCCGGCCGCGACAGCGAGATCAGCTATCAGACTGCGCTCGCGGGCCGTCGCATCAAGATGGATCTGGAAGCGATCGCCTGCCAGAACCAGGCCTCGGGCGCGCAGTCCGGCGGTACGCCGCGCAAGATGGGCGGCCTGGAGTCGTGGCTCGTCTCGAATGTCTCGCGCGGCGCGTCGGGCGCCTCGGGCGGCTTCTCCGCGGGCAACACCGTGGCGCCGACCGACGGCACGCAGCGCACCTCGACCGAGGCGCTGCTCAAGACCGTCATCAAGGCGGCATGGAACGCCGGCGGCAAGCCCAACCTGCTGCTGATGGGCTCGACCCAGAAGCAGAACTTCTCGGGCTTCACCGGCATCGCCACGCAGTTCCAGGAACCCAAGGGCAAGATGGCCACGGTCATCGGCGCCGTCGACCGCTACGTGTCGGATTTCGGCACGTTGTCGGCCGTGGCGAGCCGCTACATGCGCGGCCGCGAGATCGCCGTCATCGATCCCACGCTGTGGCGCATCCTGTGGCTGCGCAAGTGGAAGAAGGAATCGCTGGCGCAGACCGGCGACGCCCGGAAGTTCCACATCGTGGGCGAAGTCACGCTCGAGAGCCGCAACGAGGCCGGCAGCGGCATTGTCGCCGACCTCACCTAGACCTGACGGAGCGGCGGGGCTTTTGGGCCCCGCCACTTCAACCCCCTCTCTCTCCAAGGAGGCCAGAATGGCCCGCACCACTAAGTCGCTGTCAGACAGCGACGACAAGATCGATACAGCGGCCGCCGACAGCCGCGCCATGACCTTGATCGTCGTGACCGTCGATCACGTCTACCTGCCGCTCGACGAGGACGGCAACGGCCGCGCCGACTGGGCCACGACCAGCGAGCAGACGGCCAAGGTCGCCAAGCGCGCGCGGCTGCAGGTGCCAACCGATTTGGCAAAGCATCTCTCCGGGCGCGACCAGGCGGAGATCCTCTGATGACCCAGCGTCTTCTCGGCTGGAACCAGGAAACCGGCGTCGCGTCGTGGTGGCTCGAGGACGGCGAGGGCAACTGGGCGAAGCAGTCGTTCCAGCACACCGCCCGCCTGCTCGACCTCAACAAGGCGGCGCAGAACCACTGCGATCCCTACAACGGCGAGCGCGACGTTCGCATGGTGGCGCGCATCCCGCTGATCATCATCGAGAAATGGCGCAACGAGCTCGGCGTCGATTACTGGAACCCCGATCACCAGGACAGGATCGATCGCCTGCTGAACGACGCCGAATGGCGCTGGCTGCGCACGGATGGGGGAGCGATCTGATGGCCGTCCAGATCAACACCTACGGCGGCCTCAAGGCGGGCGTGCTGGCGTGGCTGGCGCGCAGCGGCGACAGCCTGCTCGACAGCCGCTTCGACGACTTCCTGTTGAACTGCGAACGCCGCATCTATTACGGCTTCGCGGCCGACGATCCCGCCAATCCGCTGCGCTCCGATCCGCTGCGCATCGTCGACCTGGAAACGGCCGACCCGGCCTTCGCGCTCGCGGCCGTGACGCCGCAGCCCGCGACATTCCTCGAGCTGATCTCGGCACAGCTCAACAACCCGAATGCGCCATTGCAGATCGTGGCCCAGCGCACGATCGACGGTTACGCCTCTTCGACGCCCAATCGGCCGCGGCTGATCGCCGTCAGCGGCACCAACTTCCGCGTCTTCCCGGATCCAGGTGTGGGCTCTTACACGGCGACCTTGCGCTACTACCAGAAGCTCGCCACGCCCGCCGGCGCCACGGTCAACGCCATTCTCACTGGCAGCCCCGACGTCTATCTCTACGGTTGCCTGGTCGAGGCCTCGATCTTCACCCAGGACGAGCCGGGCGCCCTGCGCTACCTCGCGCTCTACAACGCCAGCGTCTCGGGCCTCAACGCACGCACGCAACGCATCACGGGCTCCTCGGTGCCGGTGATCCGGGTGCGCGCGGGGATGGCGCCATGAGCGTGATCCCCTTCGCCGAATGGCGTCCCGACATGCCGAGCCTCAGCCAGTGGGCGCGCGAGGCGCTGAACGTCGTGCCGGCCGAGGAGAGCTATCGGCCGCTGAACGGCCTCTCCGGCGTCTCCAGTGCGCTCACGGCGCGCTGCCAGGGTGCGGCCTGGTTTCGCGGCACTGCCGGCGCGACCAAAATGTTCGCGGGCGACGCGACCAGGCTCTACCTGCTGTCGGGCACAGCCTGGAGCGACGTCACGCAGCTGGCCGCGGCGAAGGCCATCACCGCGATCACCAAGGCCAATCCCGGCAAGGTGACCGTGACGGCGCACGGATACGGCAACGGCGACCAGGTGTTCATCTCGGGCGTCGCCGGGATGACGCAGGTCAACGGCCTCCTCTTCGCGGTGACCGTGGTCGACGCCAACAACTTCACCATCGGCGTCGATACCACAGGCTACTCGACCTACACCTCCGGCGGCACGGCTCAGAAGGAGCTGCTCTACGCGCCGGGCGGCGACGACACGTGGCGCTTCACCCAGTTCGGCCCGCTTGCCATCGCCGTGAACGGCGTCGATGCCCCGCAGGCCTTCGACCTGTCGGTCGGCACGCGTTGGACGGTGCTGGGCGGCACGCCGCCGATCGCGGCCTTCATCACGACGGTCCGCGACTTCGTCCTGATGGGCAAGATCGGCACGACGCCGCAGCGCGTGCAGTGGTCGGGCATCAACAATGCCAACCTGTGGGGCTCGGTGCCGGCCAACCAGGCCGACATCCAGGACCTGCCCGACGGCGGCAACGTCACCGGCTTGGTCGGCGGCGAGTACGCGCTGATCTTCCAGGAGACCAGCGTGCGGCGCATGACCTACGAGGGCCCGCCGATCATCTTCCGCATCGACAAGATCGCCAACGACATCGGCTGCAGCGTGCCGGGCAGCCTTGCCAGCCTGATCGACATGGCGTTCTTCTGCCACAAGTCGGGCTTCTACATGGTGCAGGGCGGCCAGACGATCACGCCGATCGGCCGCGGCAAGATCGACCGCACCTTCTGGGCGGAGTTCGACGAGACCAACCACTTCCGCGCCTCGGCGGCGATCGATCCGGTGCGCGGGCTCTACATCTTCGCCTACCCGGCCAACGGCAGCAACGGCACACCCAACCGCCTGCTGATCTACAACTGGCGTACCGGGAAGTGGGCGCGCGCCCAGGTGACCTGCGAGCTGGTGTTCGGCGGCGTCAGCCAGCAGAGCTACACGCTCGAGCAGCTCGACGCCTTCAACGGCGGCAGCACGCTCGATACGTTGCCCTACTCGCTCGATTCGTCGTTCTGGAGCGGCCCGGTGTCGCTGCTGCTGTTCGCCTTCGACACGACGCACAAGAGCGGCTCGTTCTCCGGCCCGACGCTGTCGGCCGTGGTCGAGACGGCGGAGTTCGCGCCGGGCAACGGAACGCGGTCCGTCGTGCGCTCCTGCCGCCCGTTGATTGACGGCGGCACTCCGCAAATCCAGATCGGCGCGCGCGAGACCCAGCAGGGCATCGTGGTCTACGGGCCCAGCGTCGGACTGACGCCGGCCGGCCTGGCGCCGGTCTATCAGAGCGGCCGCTACTTCCGCGTCAGGGCGACGACGTTGGCCGGCGACCTGTGGTCGAACCTGCAGGGCATCGACGACCTCGACGCACGACCGGCAGGTGCGCAATGACCCTCCTTCGCCTTCGGCTTCGGAGGGCAAGCCCTCGCAGGACCTGTGCTGCGAAGCTCCGCAGGAGCGAAGAAGCATGAGCCTGCCGGCGCTTCCCGTCACGGCCGACACGCGCTCCATCACCGAGCGGGTGAACGTGCTGATCCGCGACTACAACACGCTGCTGCGCGTGCCCGCGGGCTGTGTCATGCCGTTTGCCGGCGCGACGCCGCCGGACGGTTGGCTGCTCTGCTACGGCCAGGCCGTTTCGCGGACCAGCTATCCCGACCTTTTCGCGGCGATCGGCACGAGCTACGGCGCGGGCGACGGCTCGATCACCTTCAACCTGCCCGATCTGCGCGGGCGCGTGGCTGCCGGCAAGGACGACATGGGCGGCAGCGCGGCCGGTCGCCTGACGTCGGCCGTGTCCGGCGCAACGCTCGGCGCTTCGGGCGGGGAGCAGAGCCACACGCTGTCGACGGCGGAGATTCCCGCTCACAACCACGGCGTCAACGATCCGGGACACGGCCACAGTGCGCCGGGCGGGCGCATCGTGGTCGGCGACGCCAGCATCCTCAACCAGGCTTGGTACAGCTACGCCGACGGCGCCAACATTGCGCCAGGCACCAGCGCCAACGGCTCCAACATTTCGATCCAGAACGCGGGCGGCGGCGGCACGCACAACAACACGCAGCCGACGATCGTCCTCAACCACATCATCAGCACATGACCATGATTGCCACAGGAATCCCTCTGCGCCATCTCCACCTGGTCTGGCCCGACCTCTGGCCTCTGCTCGAGCCCGCGGTGGAACGCTCGCCGGACAAGCCGGATGCCTGCCCTGAGCCTGCCGAATGGGTGCTGGCGCGGCTGATCGCGTGCGATGCGCAGCTCTGGGCGGTCTATGATGCTAACGCGCCGGTCGCCGCGATCGTCACGCAGATACAGACCGGCGGCCCTTCGACAGCGCTTCCCTCGACCGCGCCCGGGACAGGCCCGCGGCTGTCTGCAGCCGCTGAGGCAGGCGAGAAGCGCTGCCTGATCTGGCTGGTCGGCGGTTCGCGGCTTCGCGAATGGGCCGCCGATTTCATCGCCAAGCTCGAGGCCTGGGCGCGTTCGCTGGGATGCGTGACGCTGCGCGGCGTCGGCCGGCCGGGCTGGGCGCGGATCGTGAAGAAGTTCGGTGGGGTGAGCGTCGACGCCGTCGATGGCCTTCCCGCCTGGGAACGGAGGATCGCATGAGCGGCGGATCGACACCCTCACAGACGCAACAGACGCAGGCGCAGACACAGTCTCAGCAGACGAATTCCAGTACGGCGCCACCGTCCTACATCCAGCCCTATCTGCAGCAAGGCATTCAGGCGCTGGTGGGTGACTTCAACGCCAATCCGACGGCGCCGAGCTACTATCCCGGCGCGACCGTCGCGCCGCAGTCGCAGGCCACGCAGTCGGCGATCCAGGCGTTGTTCCAGCGCGGCGCCAGCGGCTCGCCGGTGGTCCAGGCCGCCGACAACAGCATCATGAGCACGCTCAACGGCGATTACCTCGACCTCGGCAAAAACCCCTACTTCGCGAACGCCGTGGCCGCCGCCGAGCAGCCGCAGACCAAGCAGTTCATGACCCAGGTGCTGCCCGGCGTCACCGCGCAATTCGAGGGCGCGGGGCGCTACGGCTCCGGCCAGCAGCAGGCCTACACGGGGCTGGCGCTCGACTCCCTCAACCAGGCCCAGGCCAACGCCGCGGCCGGGATGGCGAACACGGCCTATCAGAACGAGCGCTCGAACCAGCTCAATGCCGCGAACCTTGCGCCGACGCTCGCAAGCCAGGACTTCGCCAACATCGCGGCGATGCTGCAGGCCGGCCAGGCGATCGACGCCAACACGCAGGCCAACATCGATTCGAACGTCGCCCGCTACAACTACGAAACGACGGCCCAGCCGAACTACATCAGCAACTACCTGCAACGGCTACTCGCCGGCTATCCCGGCGGCGAAAGCAGCGGCAACAGCAGCGGCAGCAGCAACGCCAGCTCCTATGGCACGTCGACGCCGGCGACCAACCCGACGGCGAACATTCTGGGCGCACTTTTTGGCAACAAGGGACTCTTCGGATGACCGCATTCAACTTCCTTTCGGGCTCGATCGATCCCGACTCGCTGCCGACGCTGCTGCGCCAGAAAATGGCGCCGGGTCTCATTCCTGGTCCCGTGCAGTCGATGCCGCTCGCGTCGGGCTTCCGCACGCCGGCGCTGCTGCCCAGCATGGGCTTCATGGCTATGCCGCAACTGCCGCCGGTGCCGGGCTTCAAGGTGCAGGACGGTGCCGGGATACTCGGCAAGGCTCTCAGCGGTTTCCGCCTCCCGACATCCGGCATCGATCCCGGCAGCGGAGGGATCGTCAACTTGGCGGACGGATTGTCCGGATGGGGCGCGCCCGCCAACGGCGCGATCGACCCCCTGACGGGCCTTCTGCAGGACCTTGGCTTCGGCGGCGGCGTGGAGACAGGCGGCGTGGCCGGTGCGGCCGCGGCAGGAGCCGATGCTGCGGCCGGAGGTGCTGCGGCCGCGGGCGCAGGTGCTGCAGGCGCCGAAGCGGCCGGGTTCTCGATCGCCGACCTGCTGCCGTTCCTGTTGGCGGCGTGAAGGCGAGAGCGATGCCTGATCTCATTAATCCCAAACCAGCGAGGCAGCCATGAGCGGCAATCTGTTTGATCACTACGATGCCGGTGAGGCCGTACTCCTTAGCCGACCCCGAAACTCCGCAGCTCGCGTTGGCGCGCGCACTCAGATGCGCGGACGAACGCCTCGCGGCGGGAGGGAGGTGTGATGGTTCGGTCGAGCGCATCCTGCGGGCGTCCGTTCTGGGCGCCCCGTGACAGCAACCTTTGCCGTGGGAGTGACTGATGGACATCGGCGCCAGCAATTGGAGCGAGACAGACGCCAGCAACAACACGCCGGCCCCTGACGGCGCGCCGGAGGGCATGTTCCCGTCAGGTGTGAACGACACGCTTCGCGCGGTGATGGGCGCTACCAAGCGATGGTATGACTGGTCGATCCCGAAGATCACCGGTGGCACGTCGACGGCCTATACGCTCGCCTACAGCGTGGCCCCCGGCGCCTTGCTCGACGGCATGGTTCACGTGGTGCAGTTCAACGCCGCCAACGGCAATGCCCCGACGCTGAACGTGAACAGCCTCGGTGCAATCCCGCTGCATTATTATTCGGCTGGAGCATGGCGCGCGGTGCCGGTCGCGCTCTTTGACACCGACACGATCTCCCGCGTCGCCTACAACGCCAGTGTCGGTGCCTATCGGTTGCTCGATGTCAGGGGGGATACCGGGGAGGTCAAGCCCTTTGCCGGCGGCACGGTACCCAAAGGCTACCTGCTCTGCTTCGGCCAGGCTATCTCGCGCACGGCCTATGCCGGCCTGTTCGCTGTCTTGGGTACGACCTATGGCGCGGGCGACGGCTCGACCACCTTCAATCTTCCTGACCTTCGGAGCGTCGTCGTCGGCGGCCTGGGGAATATGGGTGGCACCGAGCGCGGATTGCTGAACTCGCAGATCGCTAGCACGCTTGGCGCCACAGGTGGCACGCAACAGGAAAGCGCGAGCGTGTCTGGCTCCGCTTCTGTGAGCGTCAGCGTGACTGTTGGCGGTTCATTGAGTGGCAACATTACTACCGCGGGAAGCAACTTCGGAGGGGGCTTCTTTGTCGGGGCGTCTGTCGGCGATCAAGTTTCGGTAAGCGGCACCTTGGGCGGCGGCGGTTCAGGATCGGGCTCGATCAGCGGCTCAACTGCGATAGTTACCAACGTGCAGCCAACCATCATCCTCAACCAAATGATCCGAATCTAGGAGAACACGATGCCCGGAACAGTCGACAAGGCCACTATAGCGCGGAACCCTGATGCGTGGAGTTTCGCGAGCGCCACCGGCGGCATAGTCAACACTACTACGGCGGTCACACTAAGGCCCACGCCTGCGGATGCCACGCAGCGCAACTATCTCACGGACTTTCAGATCGCCACGGATGCTTTGGGTGCCGCTACCGAGCTGGCAATCCGGGACGGCGCGGGCGGCGCGGTCTTGTGGCGAGGGAAGCTACAAACCACGGCGCTCGTCGTTACTATGATCGGCTTCCAGGAGCCGTTGCAGGGCTCCCCGGGCAACCTACTCGAGGTCGTGACCCTGACGGCGGTAACCGGCGGCGTTTACGTGAACGCCCAAGGCTATACCTGCTAGCGATGGACCCCGCGCTGAGCGGCATCATTGCACCCTGGGCCCAGCTGGGCATCGTGGGATCGGTCGTGCTCGCGCTGGGGGTAACGGTCTATCTGCAGTGGCGACACATCGTCGACCTTTACGCCGCGCATCTCGCCGACGTGAAAGCCTGCGCGTCGGCAAACGCCGATCTTCTTCTGAAGAAAACCGAGTCCGACAACAACCTCGCCAACGCGATCGAGCGCATCGGCGACAGGATCAAGCCATGAAGCCGGTACCCTGTTTCGAGGTCAACAAGCGTCTCGAGGAAGCCGCGCGCGAGGCTGAGGCACGCAAGAACCGCGCGATTGAACGGCTCACGGAAAAGCTCGGCACCCCTAGTGACCATTGCTGCGGCAGCGCTGTGCGCGATCTCATCGACGCCGGCAAGCACGCCTTGAAGGAGAGAGGACAATGAGTTTCAGCGAAGCCGACTACCAAGCCACGGCGACACGCCTGGTCGCGCCCGTCGCCAACATCAAGGCGATCGCCGACGTCGAGAGCGCCGGCGAGACGTTCTGGACGATCGACGGGCAGCAGTTGCCGGCCGTCCGCCTCGAGGCGCACTGGTTCGGAAAGTTCACCCGCTATCGTTTCAACAACAGCCGACCCGACCTGTCGTCGACCGAATGGAACCCAGCGCTCGCAGCGACGACGCGGGCCGGTGCCTGGCAGCAGGTGAGAGCGGCGATGGCGCTCGACAAGGCGGCCGCCGAGCAGGCGACGAGCTGGGGCGCCTTCCAGATCATGGGGTTCAATTGGAGCGACCTCCACTACGCCAGTATCGATGAATTCGTCGCCGCCATGTACACGGCGGCCGGCCAGCTCGAGGCCTTCGTGCGCTTAATCGAGAACGATCACGCGCTCCGGGCCTCGCTGGCGATCGGCGCCTGGCGCGATGTCGAGAACCGCTACAACGGCGGCGGCTTCAACGGAGCATACGCCGCTAAGCTGGAGGCCGCGGCCGAGCGCTATGCCAGCGGCGCCGCGGCGCTCCCGCGAGCGCTGCGCGAGGGCGATAGCGGCGATGACGTCGTGGCGCTTCAGAAGGCGCTGTGCGTCATTGCTGACGGCAGCTTTGGCCCGGCAACCGATGCCGCAGTGCGCCGACTGCAAGCCCAGCATCGCCTGGTGATCGATGGCATCGTAGGCAAGATGACGCGCGATGCGCTCGACACCGACGCCGGCGTGAAGGTGGCAGCATGAGCATCGTCGCCGCCGAGACCGTCGTCGAAGGCGCCGCAACGGCCGCAAAAGTCGGCTTCGGCGGCCTGAGCTGGCTGCCATGGGCCATCGCCACCGGTTTGCTCGCCATCGGCGCCGGCGGGACGCTCTGGTACCGAAGCCAGTGGGAAAGCTGCCAGGCCTCGGTGGCGATCGAAGCCGCCAAGGCCCAAGCGATGGTCAACGCACAGAAAGATGCGGACGCCAAATTCACGGCCGGCCTCGAGGCGAAGCTGGCGCCCCTCACGAAGCAAATACAGGATTCGAACAATGCAACCCAGTTGGCACTCGCGAAGGTCAAGAGCGTGGCGGCGTGCAGCAACACTCCTGCTGCTGCTGCCTTTGACGCTAACGTCCTGCCAAACGGTGCTGCCCAAGCCCCAGCTAGTCCAGCGCGGCCCGCCGGGCCCTGACCTCACCGATTGCACCGCCGAGCCGGTGCCGGCCGTACCGTTCGTCGACGAGGCGGCGCGGTATGCGTGGTCTGGTGCTGCGATCTGGGCGGGCCGGGACTGCCGGGAGAGGCTTGCCAAGCTCAAGGATTGGGCGCTGAACCCGCCGAAGCCATGACTGCTCAGCAAGACCGGAACCGCCGCCTCTCACCGTCGGTTCGTGTCGATGCGACGCGGCCGTCCTGGGAGTTGAAGCCCTAGCCCTTCCCACTCTGGGTGGCGCTCCAGGATTACTCTGCGGGCGCACACGCCAATTTCGTGAGCGAGCCAGCCGCCCTCATCAGGCGGCCGTCCTTCGTGGATGTATCTAAACACCTTGAAGGCGTCCTTGCTCAGATTAGGCACGAAATCGAAATCTACGGTGGGCCTCGAGGTGAACCCTCGTGCGACCCAAGCATTGTCCATGTTGGCCTTGAGATCGGGCACAGCCCGGAGAAGCAAGCCTGAATTCTTTGGCGCGCGGCGGGCTTCAGCTTGTCGAAGAGTCTCCGCAAATTATGGTCCTGAGGCCGGCCAGGTTTTCGCTGGCGCGTCGAAACTCTTCAGCCTTGCCGAACATCAGGCATGGGTCTGGCGCGGGTTTAGGCTGCCCTTTAGCCATGATAACCTTCCCTTTGGCGCCTCACTCTAAACGGGAGAAATGCGAGGCTAGAGCCCCGAGCGTTTAATCGGGCGCGTATCCGGCGCCTTTGAGGTAGTTCCAGCACTCCTTCTCGGAGTAGAGGGCGCAGATGTCACCGATGGCTCTCCAAAGCGCGTCGATCGTCCTTGCGCCGATGCGCCTGAGATGAGCCTTGAGCTTGGCGAACGCCATTTCGATCGGATTGAGGTCCGGACTGTAAGGTGGCAGGAAGAGGAACCAAGCTCCGCGCTGCCTAAGGACAGCCTCGGCCTTTGCGCTCTTGTGGCTGGAGAGGTTGTCCAGGATCACCACGTCGCCCTGCTGCAGCGTCGGAGCCAGCTGGGTTTCGACGTAGGTGTCGAAGATCTCGCGGTTCATGGGTTGGTCGACCACCCACGGCGCGGTCAGGCCATCGCACCGCAGTCCGGCGATGAAGGTCTGGGTGGCCCAGTGTCCAAAGGGCGCATCGGCTTTCAACCGGACCCCACGGCGAGCCCGGCCACGCAGACGAGTCATCTTGGTCGTCGTGCCGGTTTCGTCGAGGAAGACCAGTCGGTGGACCTCCTCGCGCATCCGTGGCTGGCGGTACGCCTTCCACTCGTCACGCGCCTGGCGCACGTCCGCGCGCTCGGCCTCCGAGGCCAGCAGTGTTTTTTTTGAAGGATAGGCCCGCCTTCAGCAGCACCCGCGACAACGAGGCCGGATGCGCTGTCACATCCTTCTCGGCTTTCAATTTGGCCGCCAGTTCCGGCATCGTGATGTCCGGCTCGGCATCGATCCACCCGAGCAGAGCCGTCACATACGGGGCCAGTTTACCGCCGCCAGGCGGCCGCCCTTGTCGCGCCGGCTCCGCCGATCCCGTTCGCGATACCCGGGCGGCTAGCTTCACTGCAAAACTTGCACTGACATCGTAGCGTCGAGCGGCGCCACGCCGCGAATGACCGCCCTCAACTTCCGCCTGAACACGCTCCCGAAGGTCAATCGAATAAGGCTTTCCCATCCAGGCTGGCCTCCCGGCCCAGCCAGCATCTTGAATCAGATTTCCGATTCCTTGGGAATCCCCTTTCGATTCCTATTTCACGCTCGACGCTCTAACTGCCGCTCAATCTACGCAAAAAGCGCTGCACTTCCTACAGCACTTGTGAAAACCGATGGCGACGCAGTCGGATCTGCTCGCGGCCGAGGTCGATGAAGCTGTCGGCGTCGCCGGTCACGGGGGCTTCCCGTCAGGGGCGGGGACGGTGGTCAGCGCGTTGCACCACCCCCACCAGCAGCGCGGTCGACCAGCCGAACATCAGCATGCCGGCCGCCGCCTCGAGGGCGCCGACCATTCGGTGTTCGGGCGGCAGCGCGAGGTCGTTGGCGCCCAGGGTGGTGAAGCTCGCCAGCGAGAAGTAGAGCGCGCTCTTGAGGTCGACGAATTCGTTCCAGTGATCGTGATAGACCAGCGCCCACAGCGTCACCTGCAGGATGTGCCCGATCATCAGGATCACGACGGCCGTCACGCTGTGCGTCATCATGTAGAAGCGCGGAAAGCGCGACAGCGGCGGCGAAGGCAAGACATCCATCGCACGGCTGAGGACGAGCTGCGCCACGACCTGGATCACGCCGGTCGCGACGATCATCAGCATGCCGATGCGGAACAGCGCTGCGTCGGGAAGCATCTCACGCTGCCTTGGGCTTGCCCAGCAGGTGATCGGAGATGATGCGCTGCTGGATCTCCGACGTGCCTTCGAAGATCTTGGTCAGCCGCGCATCACGCCAGTAGCGCTCGACGGCGTGCAGGGTGGTGTAGCCCGCGCCGCCCAGCACCTGCAGCGCCTCGGAGGTCACCCGCTCGGCCATCTCGGAGGCGAAGAACTTCACCATCGCCGCCTCCTTGTCGCAGCGCCGCTTCTGGTCGATCTCGTCGCAGACGAAATACATCAGCTGGCGCGCCGCCTCGATCTCGGTCGCCATGCGGGCGAGCCGGAAGCGCGTGTTCTGGAAGTCGCCGATCGCCTGGCCGAACTGGCGGCGCTCCTGGGCGTAGGCGGTAGCATCCTCCAGCGCGCCGCGCGCCAGCCCGATGGCGCGCGCTGCCGTGTGGGCGCGGGCGCGCTCCAACCCGGCGGAGATGTAATAGAAGGCGCGGCCTTCCTCGCCGATCAGGGCCGAGGCGGGCAGGCGGCAGTCGTCGAAGGCGAGCTCCCAGGTCTTCCAGCCGAAATAGCCGATCTTGGGAATCGGCGCGCCCTTCACGCCGGTTGGCAGCGTGCCGCGCGGCTTCTCGATCAGGAAGGACGACAGGCCGACATGCTTGCGCTTGGGGTCGGGTGGATCGGACGTGCGGGCCACCAGCATGATGTAGTCGGCGCCGTCGGCGAAGGTGCACCAGTACTTGTTGCCGTTGATCACCCAGTCGTCGCCGTCGCGGCGGGCGCGGCAAGAGATGCTGCCGAGGTCCGAGCCGACATTGGGCTCCGACATCGCCGCCGCGCCCAAAAACTCGCCGCGGGCGGCGCGCGGCAGGAAGAGCGCGCGCTGCGCCTCGGTCATGCCGCGGCCGGCTGAAAGACCGTTGCCGCGGGCGATGACGGAGGCCACGCTCATCCAGGCGCGCGCCAATTCCTCGGTGATCAGGCAGTACTCGAAGACGCCCAAGCCCAGGCCGCCATACTGCTCAGGGATGACGATGCCGAAATAGCCCATGTCGGCCAGCTTCTGCAGAAGCTCGGGCGGCATGTCGCCCTTCTCCGGGTCGAGCTTGTTGGCGAGCGGCAGCACCTCCTTCATGGCGAAGGCGCGGGCCGTCTCCTGGATCAGCCGGCGCTCCTCGGTCATGTAGCCCATGGCGTTTCTCCCTTCAGTGCCGCAGCATAGCAGCCAATTCACCCCTCCTTCGGAGACATTCCATGCTGAAGGCCCTCATGTCGAAGGTCCTGTTGGCCTCGCTCGCTCTCTTCCTCTCTGCGGCTGCCGCCCTGGCGGAAGAGTGGCCGGCGAAGCCGATCACCGTGCTGATGGGCTTCCCGGCGGGCTCCGGCGTCGACGTGGTCGCGCGCATGCTGCAGCCCTCGCTCGAGAAGTCGCTCGGCCAGCGGCTGGTGCTCGACTACAAGACGGGCGCCGGCGGCAACGTCGCCTCGGAGATCGTCGCCAATGCCCGGCCCGACGGCTACACCTTCCTGCTGGGGACGGCCGCGACGCACGGCGTCAATCCCGCGCTCTATCCCAGGCTCAGCTTCGATGTCGAGGCCGACTTCACGCCGATCTCGACCCTGGTCGACGTCTCCAACGTGCTGGCGATCAATCCCGAGGTGATCGACGCGAAGTCGGTGCAGGATTTCATCGCCAAGGTGAAGGCGGCGCCGGGCAAGTACAATTACGCCTCGACCGGCAACGGCACGGGCACGCATCTCGCCTTTGCCGAGTTCAACGCCAGGGCCGGATTGGACATGGTGCACGTGCCCTATCGCGGCGGGCCCGACGCCATCCAGGCCGTCCTGAAGGGCGACGTGTGCTGCATCTTCAACCAGGTGCAGACCATCCTGCAGCATTACCGTGCCGGGAAGGTGCGGTTGCTGGGCGTCACCACCAAGCAACGCGTGGCGGCGATCCCCGACGTGCCGACCATCGACGAGGCGGGCGTGCCGGGCTACGAGAGCTACACGTGGTTCGCCATCTTCGGGCCCAAGGGTCTCGATCCGGCGATCGCCCGGAAGTTCAATTCGGCGATCAAGCTGGCGCTCGACGATCCCGAGACGCAGAAAAAGCTCGCCGAGCTCGGCAATACGCCGCGCTACGAGACGCTCGAGCAGTTCAAGGCGACGGTGAAGCGCGACCGCGCCAAATGGGCCGAGGTCGTGAAGGCGGTCGGCGCGAAGGTCGACTAGATGTGGAGTCTCAACAGGTTGTCCTCGGAGAGGCCGAGTCTGCTAATGGGTGGCTTTCCGCCGACACTGGCATGAGGACGATGCCAGTTGTAGTGGTGCAAGAAGAAGGGCAGCTCGCGGGCGCGTTG
>Ga0193726_1000298_pt1 | contig 60206 bp, 64 predicted proteins | sample H2c1metaG_FD_144928 | JGI IMG/M metagenome (GOLD analysis project Ga0193726, IMG submission 144928) | Soil microbial communities from a riparian zone of the East river system, Colorado, United States - H2c1 | ecosystem: Environmental > Terrestrial > Soil > Riparian zone | place: USA: East River... | reverse complement strand
AATCCCGATACCCGCAAGCCCCGGTAAGCGCTGAAGAAACGCACGATTCAAACAGATTTCAACTTGGCAGAAGCACAAATCCTCAATGAATTTGCTACAACACGGCGAATTTCAACGAGTTCCTAGGGCTGCATACAAACCCCATGTTTTGTCGCGGTCAAGTGCTTGTTGCACGAAAGTAATTACGAGATTGCAAATTCGACCATCTTGAATGTTATTCTCGTACGGTGTCAGAACTTAAAAATTTGGCGTTCGTCGTTGATGATGAAGAGGTTATTGCGACGACGCTCGCCCTCATCCTTCAGGGGAGCGGTTTCGACGCGGTGGCATTCACTGATCCGTTGAAAGCATTGGTCGCCGCCGAGACGAGATGTCCTGACTTCCTTATCACCGATGTGATGATGCCAGTGTTGAACGGCGTGGAACTCGCTGTTCAGTTCAAAGCGATCTATCCTCAATGCCGTGTTTTGCTATTCTCCGGAGCAATCTCCACGGGTCTACTCCTTGACGACGCGCGCGTGAAGGGCCATGAGTTTCACATTCTCGCAAAGCCTGTGCATCCAAGTGAGCTTTTGAACAAATTGAAGCACATGGGGCTCAACGGCCAATCTCCTGTGTGATGCGGTAGAAGGCATATGGTGGCCCCGGAGCCGACTGAGCAAAATTGGACAGAAATTCTCGGCGTTTGAGGGTACATCTTTTTCATTGCCGCAGAGATACGAATTCTAACCACAGAGCTCGATGGTGATGATGGGTTGATCGTGACGTTCTCAGATGGAACGACTGGCGCGTATGTGGTCGAGGAACTACTGGCACTCAGGCCTGAGCGAGAACGATCAGAAACCAAGCGCATTAAAACGACCCCGAATGGGAATGGCGAACTCAAGGCCAGTGGAGTCCGAGTATGAAAAGGACACGGCGGAGAGATCCAAGGCGATTTTCTCGAATCCTCTCTAAAATCCGGAATGCGTGGCCCGCTCAACTTGACCGGGCGATCATGTTTGTTTCGAGGAATCCCACAGGCCGCGCGCCGTTCTTAAAGAACCTGCGGTTGAATTCCTGGGCGTAGTTGTCGTTATCGATGTACTCCGCACCGGCTTGAACCGGGCCCATGCCCTCAAAGAAGTTGCTCGGGTTCGGGAGCTGAAGGTGGATCACCTCGTACGGCTTGAATGCCATCTCAAAGTTTTCGAGTTTCATCTTGTAGCCCACGACTTGGAACGGCCATGAGCGTCGGTCGATGACCGGACGGACTTTGTCCGGCGGCATCAGGTGAATTGCTTTTGGTTTGTCGAGGTCGGACTTGACACCCTCCAAGTAAATGAACGAATTGCCCGTGAGAGTAAGGCATCCTTAGAGAAGGTACTTAAACGAGAGCGAGATCATGCTGTCGTTCACGGTATCGAGAAGATCAAGCACCTCATGCTCGGTCTGTTCCTTATGGTTCTTGCCGTTCACCTGGAACAAGCGCCAGTCGATCGTCATCACCTCGCGGGCGATGGCGTTCATCGACGCGTACACGAATCCGCGATTGTTGGCTAAGGCTTTGGCAGGGTCGATCGTCGTGCCGGCGGACGGGCGTTCAATGTTGAATTGGCTGCCGCCGTTTGCGATTTCGCTGAACTTGCCGCCCGCTGCTTTGACGATGCCATAGCGCGACATCGTGACGCCGCCCTGCGCCTGGGAATAGACTTCAGGATCAATGCGTTTGGCAAAAGGGTTGATGCGCTTCAATGCGCCGCGAATAGTCCAGCTTGGGGCTTGGGAACTGAGGCTGCGAGGTTGTTTGGGATCGGCTTGCGCCATTGAGGTGAGAGGTTATCTGCCACCTGTCGGTTGTTCGCTGCCTGCCCTTTGAAATATTGCGAGGCCTTTTCGCTTCCTACGGCGTTCTCCTCTTCTGCTTTGGCGGTCTGCCGTTTGTTCTCGGCGATCGTCTGCGCTTCCTTGCGCTCTTTCTCGGACTCGTACTTCTCCTGACCGGTCATCGTGGTGAGTTCCGCCCATTTCGTGGTGGCGCCGCACTCGGGGCAGAGAGTGGCAACAGTGGTTTCGCTAGGCTTTGCCTTCGCGGTCTCATGCCCGTTCTCGCACTCCCAATAGCCGGTTGCAAGTTTCTCGTCCACGGTTTTGATGTTCGCCTCGATCTCGTCGGCGTCTTTATTTAACTGCTCGATGAGCGCGCGCTTCTCGGCCGCTAACTTCAGGGAGAGACTGGCGTGAAGATCGGCGGTGGATGCCTGGAACTCCTGGCTGAAGATGTAATACTTTCTTGCTGCCCACTTCGCTAATACTCGAATCATGAAAGGAATTGATTAATTTAGAAGATCCGCGCGGCAAGTTCGACCATCGCCACGCCTGCAAGGAATGTAAGTAGAATGGTGCAGAGCAATCTAAGGAATTTCTTGAATGACTTGTCCGTCATGGGGGAATAGCCTAATCGTACAATGTAGGCGGAATTCGTCAATCCCCACGGAGAACCTATGAAGGGCTATGTCGTACGGTGGAAAATTCGAGACGACAATCAAATCATCGATTACTGGTTCTCAAGTTCGCCGAGAGACGGAGCTACGTGGCCAACGCGTGAGTCCGTGGAGGTCCATGTGCAGGACTTCAATCGAAAGGGCGTGACGATTCCTTCGTCACTTGGCGACCGCACGATCCACGATTTCAAAGTCGAGGAACGGGAAGATGGCAAATTCGTCGTATTCTACGAAGCTCCTGTCATCCTGCGGGAGCCGTAGCGATTGTCCTAGACGTCTCCACGCTCGATGTTTTCGTCGAGCTCTTCTTCTTCGGGGTCCAATTCTTCTACTTCCCCGGTCTCAAGATCCCTGAGCGGAATGTCATGAATTTCGGCGCTGTCGATGTCGGTCTCTGCGTTGGGCGCGAGTGGGTTGTTTGAGGTGGCCATGATTCCCTCCTTGCTGATGGGATGCACGAAATGGAGTTCGGGGCTGTCCACTTGTGCGCGCGGATGCTGTTCCGAAATCCGCGTACACTATTTGAATGTTGAGCAAAAACGGTAAAAGCGTTTTATGCGACGTACCCGGATGCGGCAAAGCGGCCGTCGGCGGGTGTGAACTGAGAGTCGCTGCGGGCATCGGCGGCGATCACAGTACTATCCCGGGAGATCTGGTTGCTTGGTGCGAGTCTGACGAGGAGAATGTCTTTGAAAAGATAAGAGACGAATTCATCATCCTCGATCTTGAGCAGCTAAAAGTGGGGTACATCACTCGTCGCGATAAACGTGGAAGAGGTACTTAACGAAAATGGTGTGGTCGTAGTTGTTTATAAAACCGTTCGTATGCCCTCGACCCCATCCGCGCCGCAGTCCTGAGCCGTTCGTTCGAGTTCTATCATCGTCCAAATCTCTTTAACGCCGTGCAGGCGTACAATAGTTATTATGTTGAGCACAGACGGCAAGGATGTTTTATGTGACGTACGCGGGTGCGGCAAAGCGGCCGTGGGTGGATGTGAACTGAGAATTCATACTGGCTACAGCGGAAGTCAAGGCACTATTCCCGGAGACCTGATTGCGTGGTGCAAGACTCACGAAGAGAGTATCCGTGAAAAAATAGAGAGCGAGTTCATCCCCTTCAATCCTGCGCGGCTAAAAGCCGGGTACACCGCACGGGGGCCTCACCTGAGCCAGAACTATTTAACCACTAAGTAAGTATGGTCTGGATGATTGGGCAGCTACATTGAGTCCACGCTCCACATCATCAATTGAAAACGCAAGGATGTACTTCCCTCCTGCCGCCTCAAGCCGCCGCTGAAACTCCTTTTGGTTATTACTCTGCCGGCCCTTTGGCGCTTTAACCTCGATTCCCACAAACTGCCCGTTGATCACGCACACGATGTCCGGCGCTCCAACTACGCCGGCGCGGAAGAACCTACGCGCATGGCTTGCAGTCTCCGGCATCACGAACGCTCCGCTGTTATTGCGATAGTGAAATATATGCTTCCATGCGAGCCATTCAAGAATTGCCTTTTGCGTCTCGCTTTCTTTCATTCCCTTTCGTAATTAGGTTTATGGCACTCACAGGAACACTCGTGATCGTGGAGCTCGTCGTACCCGCGCGGCACATAGCCGTCGCAATCAGCATGATGCTTTCGCGTGCACTCCTGGCTGATGTATTTAGGTTCACCGCGCATGAGGGGATAAGGTAAGCGTACAATTCTCAAATCTAATGTTCAATTGGGGACAACGTGCCGCACGCGAGAAAGATTGCCTATCAGTATTCGAACAGTTTGTGGTCGGACGATCTAGAGATCGATCTCACAGGCGAGCTGACGTTTAAGCAAGGGGACCTCATTTCGCGGCGGGGAAAGAACTGGAAGATCAATTCGGTTCTCTCTGAAGATGTCATTGATTACAAGGACGGGATGCCTACGATTTGGGTCTTGTTGGTCAATGCGCCGGTAAATTGAGGCCCGAAAGCGTAGAATCGGAACAGATATGAAACACATTGTGTACAAATATAGCGGCGTTGTGAGATCTGATGATGTAGCCTTCGATGCGCATGGTGAGATGAATTTCGCGAAGGGCGATGTTGTGTCAAGACATGGAACAGCCTGGAAAATTGAGGCTGTCGATGAGGAAAAAGTCCTCGGCGGCCTCATACAGATCCCTACTTGTTGGGTGTATTTGAGCCGCGTGTTGATGGACTAGCACTCGCGCTTCACTTGGGGGGAGGATTCATGGAGCAGGCAATTGAGATTCGACTAAACGAGGAAAGCGTAAGGCACTTAGAACGTTTTCTGCAGGGGTTCCTATCGACGCACAAGTTTCAACCGCCCTACGCGGGTTCTGAAATTAAGGCGTTCAATGAGTTGTATGCCGAAATTCGGAAGGTTCTCGGCCATTAAGGCGAAGTAATCGGTACACGCAGATGAAGTCGATGCGGGTGGTCATAGGAATAGCAATGACTTTGCTTTAACCTTTCCCGAGTCGTATTCGATCAGCCCGAAAGATTTGAGCCTTCCGCGCGGGTTCGTATAGCCCGTGCTACGTTCGTGCATGTATCCCGCCGTCGCGCAGAGGTCGGCGTTCGATATTCCCTCCGGGTATATTTTCAACAATGGCGTGAGCAATTTCCGTTCGGGACCATCAAGCTTGTCGAGGACTGCTTGATGCAACGCTTCTTCCGTGAGCGGAGATTCGGGACTGAAGGCGAGTGGTCTTCCCTCCTGGGTTAGATACACCGATCCGGAAGAGTAATCGATCAAGCCTTTCGATTTAAGGTAGCCCCGAGGGTTCGTATACCCAGTAGAGCGGAAGTGGCTATATCCAGAAAGAAACGCCACAAGTTCATTGGGTGGTTTCTGATTGCCAATGGACTCGCACCAGGCCAACGCGTTCAAGACGCGCTGCTCGGGGCCGGAGAGGGATTCGCCATCAATTGGCGTTCTAGTTTGAAGCGGTGCTTCGGTTTTCTGTAAAACTCTTTCGGCATTCGCCGGCATGATCGTAAACTGCGGCGACTGAATCGATACGGTCGGCACGTCAAGGAGCTCTTTCGCGTTCTCAGTGAATTTCGAGACGAGCATCGCGAGCTTTCCCTGACTTCGAATAATGTCATCCTCACGTTTCTTAAAGCGGAGTTCCTGTGCTCTGAGCGCCTCCTGGACCGTGCGCTCGACAACTTCCTTACTCGGAACGGATGGTACACGCGCCGTTCGTTTGAGCGATACGAGCTCCGCCTTCAATTCTGCGACAGTGCGGGCTTCTGCCTCGGCCTCGGCGGGAAGATCGGCGAGCTTTCCAAGGATCGCTCTCACCTTGGCGGTCGGCGGCGGCGTGGCCTTTACTCCCATACCCGGTTTCGGCGGCTTCACATGAACATCGCCGATCACCGCCTTCACAACCTCGCGGGAGATCGCCGGGCCGAAGGTATAAAACTCTCCTGGTTCAAGATTGCGGAGCGAAAGGATCTGTTCCTTTGTAGTAAATCCAAGTTCCTCAGCCGATCGCTTACGGTCGATGTCGAGCGACGCGCGACCGATAAGCTTGTTATTGCACTCAGCCGATACATCCTTATTGAGCTGCGCGGGCCTCCTGGTCGCAGGAATGAGGCAGTAGCCCCGTTTACGTCCGCGGCCTGCCATATCGATCACCGCCGATAGCGCCTCGCTCTCGCGCTTCTCAGGAGCAAAGAGATCGGCCTCATCCAAGAAGACAAGGCAGCCCACATAGTTGATCGGCCAAACGACACGACCCAGTCAAGATGCTCCTCTGGTATTGCGCTCACCGAGCCGTGAGGCTGCCCACATCCGATTACTTGGGGATTTCTGATGTTCGTTGAAGAATCCAATCGGGACAATCGAGCGTGCACAAGTCTTCTGGAATTTGCACAGTGAATTTCTCTCTCAGTCCCGTGGGCGTGGAGAAGCCGGTCAGGTCTTCGGCAAAACTTCCTGTCTTGTTTGGGAATAGACAAGTACTGCGCGTGTTCTACCGATACGGGCGCACGGCAGCACTCCACACTGTGCGATTCGTGGAGATGAAATTCAAAAGGAGATCAGTAATGAGCGAAGTCGCGGTTCAGGCCTCGACGCCTGAACAGGTAGTATCGGCGGTGATCATGCAGATAAGCGAGGGACAGGTCGAGGACGCCATCGCTTCCTTTGCCGAGGAATTCAGGTTCAAGGACAATGGCATTGAATTGGAGTTTACGGACAAAGGTCGCTTGATTGAATTCTTTCAGAGGGCGCGGGAACTATATCCAGATTGCATGCAGCAGGTGGACCGCATCTTCGTGAGCGGTGAGTATGTGATCACGGAGTGGACACTACAACTGACGATAATGGAGCACTTCTACGCTGGACTCACCAGAAGGGTCCCCATTTCGCTCGGCGGAGCTTCGATCGTCTGGGTCAGACAGGGCAAGATTGCGGACTGGGCCGATTACTACGATGGCTTGAACTCACGGCGTACTGCTTTGGCGGAGTACTTCGAGGAATGGGTCGAACTCTGAAGGATCGTGTATAGAAACCGCCAGGTCATCGGACAACAAAACTTCCGGTCTTGTTTTGGGAATAGACGAGTACTGCGCGTGTTCTATCGATACAGGCGCACGGCCAGCGTTCTACGCCGTGCAATTCGTGAAGATGAAATACCAAATCGCTGGATCGAGAGGAATACCAACAAAAAATGTGCGCAACAACCTATGCACTTGGACATTCGTCGGCTGAGATTCTGCGTTTGAAGAATCAGGGGGACATGTTACGACCGATTACCGAGCGTCTTCTGCGCAGTGCAAGAATCCACGCCGGCATGCGCGTGCTGGACTTGGGCTGTGGCGCCCCCATGCATCCATACCCATTGATTCTAATGGCATTTACCCCATCACTCCTGTCGGACCCCGTCTGATACCCCACAATTTTCTCGGAAATTCTCGAACGAAATCGCGCCGCGCGAACCACACGATCTCGACGCAGATTGATCTGAGAGGGTTTGTGCGCTAGGGACGCAACTCTGGAATCAGCTCTATGGGAGCGATAGTTCTCTTCCCTCTTCTGCACTGTCACTGGTCTCACGATGTATCCCGAAGCGCGATGAGCCTCGGCATGGGCCGGAGAAGAGGGCATTCTCAAGTACCCGACTTTATCAGGGATGATTCGTGGGCATCCGCGGACTCTTCTTGCGCAATAGCACGCGCTTGGTCGAATAACCGTGCAGTTGCGGCCCTACCACGTTCGAGAACGCATAGCTCCCGTTCCGATCTCCGTCAATTGTCCAGAACATCGCGCCAATCATGGCGGGATATCCGCCCGGCTGCCGCAACCTGTACGTCACGCCTTCGGGAGCCTTTCCAGTGATCAAGTACTGCATCGCCCCGCTCACCAGTTTCGGTGTTGCGGTTCCCACCAGAAATCCTACCGCCACCTTATCCGCAGGCACGGGCGGAAAGAAATCGCCCGCGCTCCCACTCACCGGAAACCCTTGCAGCAGCAGCTCCGTCATCGCCGCGTCATAGTTCACCGATCCGAGCTGATAGATTTCTCCATCCAGTCCCTGCAGCGGCGGAGTGTTGTAGTCCTGGATGTCGACAAAGCTCAGGATGTCTCGAACTCCCCACAGCAGCGGCAAATACGATCCGAACTGCCCACCATAGCCCGGATAGCCTGCCGGGATCTGCGTACCTTCCGGCACCAGGGTCAAAATGAACTCCGGCCCGAAGTGTTCGCGCAACTGGTGCAGAGCGGCGATCAGATTGACCTGCGAGGGGGTCTTCGGATGCCGGAAGTCGGTGTCTCCAGGATCCAGCGCCAGCGAGGGGCTCTCAAGGTCAATGTCGATTCCGTTAAACCCGAACTCCGTTTCGATTTGCGTCACCGAGTTCACGAAGTTGGGGATGCTGGTTTGCCGGTCCATCGTGAAATACTCGCCGCCACCGCCGAGCGAGATCAGCACCTTCTTCCCCTGGTTCCTGAGCCACGCAATATCGTCTTTCATTTGCGCGAGGTCCAACCCCGGCCGCACGTGCATCTGCATTGTGCCCTCTGGCGCCAGATGATTCACGTTCGCGAACGCAACGATGATCACATCCCACTGCGGCGGAACATCTCGCAGGCGCAGGATCGTCCCTCCGGGTCCGTTCCCTGTCCAGTACCCGATCAGTTCGTGCCCGCTCTCTGCGGCTGCCGACGGAACGGCCGCAACGGCCGGTGGCGGCGCGGGCTCATTAGAGACTCCCGATGCCGGAGATGGAGGCGCAGGGCAAGGAGTCGCTGGTTTCTGCAGCAGCCGCGCATTTGGAAAGCTGTACGGCTCAACTCCACTTGTGTACCAACCCATCAGCGCCACATTGGCTACATGCCAGGCCGCGCCGCGCGCATGCACCACCCACGCCGGCCCAGCCGGCAGGTCGCTGCGTTCATTCGTATCCAGCAGATCCTGAAGTGTGTATCGCGTGGCCGGACTGTCTCCACCGCAGCCGCGGAGTTCGGCACTCTGAACGTTCGGCCATTGCCACCGCGGAGTGACGTTCTCTCCTTCAGGCAGTGATACACGAAAGGTCACATGAAACAGCGGGTCATGCAGCGGATCGTTCACCCACTCCGCCAGTTGCTCAGTCAGCGCCTGCGCGTCGCGCTCTTCCACAAGCGATGGCGTGGCCTCCAAGTAAGACGCCAAAACAAATGAGTTGCCTGTTCCCTTGTCTACCCCATGCGTTCCCCACGTGCAACACACCGTCGCGTCGCCATAGGTGTAGTAAGCAGTATTCGACGTTACCGCGATCACCAGCTTTCCTTCCTGCCGCGGAATCTGCTTGAAGATCGCCTGCTGCACATACTCTGCGTCCGCCATCCCCAGGATTGTTCCGGTACGTTTCGACGTGAGCACGTATCCGTATCCCGGCGGGATCTCCACAGTCACCGGCTGCACTTCCGGCTGTCCGAGCAACGTGTGCCAACCTGCCGCCGTTCGCGTCGTAGCGCGCAACATGGCATCTCCGTACTGCGTCGTTCCCTCCGCTCCGAATGCCGCCTTCGAGAACACCGGCGAATTGAGCACCCTCGGAACATCCTTTGCGGCAACCAGACTCCATGGCTTGTTTGAGGCCGACCGCACAGAGAACTCGAGCGTCACGGGCACAAGCACCGTCGGAATCACTGTCGTTCCGCCCTGCGCCGGATCCCGACCTGGTAGGGTTACGAGGCGGTGACCCGAGTCATAACGGAAAGTTGGTGCCGTCCCCTGTCCGTATCCCACCCCACCCGCAAGCATGAAGAAAACAATCAGCAGAAAATGCACATTTCTCATAAGAAGACGATCATAGCGTCCGGACCATCCCTGACCTCCGTCGACGAGATCGTTTCCTCAACTGAAGCAGCGAAACCCGATCGCCGATTCGGAGGGCTACACTCGCCATAGGCTAGTGCTGAGGCTCCTCAATGGTGAGAATCTGGTCAGCGGCAACATTGTGCAACACCTGACGGGTCCCGCTTGGCCAACGGATTTCAATATCTTTGATCCGCTGGTTACCGCCCAGGCCAAAGTGCACCCGATTATCACTTGAGGACGTGTAACCTACCGCGGTCGTCACTTCGTTCCACTGCTGGCGTCCATTCTCAGTTGTAATGTGAATCTGCGCTCCGATTCCCATGCGATTGCTTTTGGTACCGACAAGTTTCAGAAGGATCCAATGGTTCCCGGTATTGGAAATGTTGCGAAGAAGCTCGACCGGGCCATTGAGCACTGTCACCACAGCGTCGACGTGTCCATCGTTGAACAGGTCGCCAAATGCAACCCCGCGGTGCGGGGCTGCAAGTTGGAAATCGGGGCCCGCCGTGCTGCCTACGTCAACGAACTTCCCGTTGCCCAGGTTACGAAACAGCGAATTGGGCTCGGGATATTTTCGAGTCGGAGTCAACTCGCTGACGTTATCAAGCACATTGGCCCTTGCTACAAAAAGATCCTTCCATCCGTCATTGTCAAAATCGAAAATGCCATTGCCCCATCCCGACATCTCGTTGGTGGATTGTAGTCCGCTCGTGTGCGTCGCGTCATCGAAAACGCCGCCCCCAGCGTTCACCAACAGGGGGAACATCTGGTGCTCAACGGCGGTGTACCAGATATCAGGCAACCCATCATTGTTTATATCCCGAAAATCCGATCCCATTCCTGAGAGCGTGAATCCTTCCGGAGAGTACGCCACGCCCGCCGTGGTCCCAACTTCTTCAAATTTTTGACCGTGAAGATTATGCAAGAGGAATGCTGGAGTTGTATCGTTGGCCACGAAGGCGTCGAGAAATCCGTCGCCGTCATAGTCTGCAAAGGAAACACTCATGCCCTTGCCCAAGTGCGCCGCGATCCCCGTCTCCTCGGAAACATCTGTGAAGGTCCCGTCGCCATTGTTTCGGTATAGAGTGTTGTGAAGTGACTGGTAATTCTTGGGATGACAGTAGGCCCGCACTCCATCCTTTAGCAGGCATACCGGATCTTTGTTTACCTCCCAGCCGCAGTAATTCACTACGAACAGGTCGAGCAAGCCGTCGTTGTTGTAGTCGAACCAACCGGCTCCGACAGACCACATTTTCTTGCCGTTCATCTTGCCGCCGCCTAGCCCGGCTTTTGCGGTTACGTCTGTGAATGTACCGTCTCCGTTGTTATGGAATAGCTGGTTGCCATTGACGTTAGCAAGAAATATGTCTGGTCTGCCGTCGTTGTCAAAGTCGCCGACGGCAACGCCCATTCCGTAGCCTGCGCCGGCGACTCCGGCATGCTCGGTGACGTCGGTAAATGTGCCGTCGTGATTATTTCGATATAGACGGTTCCAGTATGTCGGAGAGTCTTTTTTGAGCGAAGGAATAGCGGCGCCATTCACCAAGTAGATATCAAGCCAACCGTCTCCGTCATAGTCGAGCAGCGCGACTCCGGCAACCATGGTTTCTATTTGATTCTTGTTTGCAGTCGGGGAGTTTTGAGTCGTGAAGCGCAGGCCTGCTTTGGCAGCAACGTCCTCGAAACGGATGGTCCCCGAATGGCCCGATGTCTGTGCCGAGGCATTCGATTTGACCAAGGCAGGAGTCAGCGCGACCGTGGCGACCAGACTGACGGCAAGTATCACGGTTAAGAAACGCATGATGAATGAATGGGCGAGATGGTTCGCCTGCCGAGATGTTTCCGCAATCCGATGCTTCAAAATAGTATTCCACCTCAGCCCGGTATCGCGGATCTTCGCTTGCTTAGTGACGCGCTTCCGCTCCTGTGACCTCGCGGCGTTGAGCCAGCACGTCATCCGGTATCACTACCGCGACCCATGGTGTATCTGCGGAGAGAACGTGGGCATGCCAGACGGCCTGTTGAACTTTGCCGGCCGTTAGATCAACTTTCAGGCTTGTTTGCTCTTGCAAGCCGAGATTATCGCTTCGAATCGAAAACTCGTGATGACCAGCGCCTTCCGCATACACTCGCACCAGAATTTCGTTCTCGCCGAGATCCTGAAAGGACACCTTGAAATCGAGGAAGTGTGCCGGGCGAAGATCCACCGCGTCGTCTCCACCGGGTAAGACCGTAAGGTTGGTATGAATTGAGCCTTGCCGAACATCATAGCGGCCTTCCGGCAGATGGAGGCTGAAGGCGCCGTCAATCGGACTTGGTGAAGTCGTCACTACCTGCCCGCTTCCCTGTTCACGGAACTCTATCGGTTGATGGCTAGGCGGGGCAACTATTCCTCTGACCGTGGCGCGCACCGCTATATCCTGCATCAACCATATCCACTGCCCGACCGGCTGCGTCCAGACTTCTTTATAGGTCCAACAGATTTGAGTTGGCCAATAGGGCGCGTCCTCCGTGCCTCTGGTTTCGATTCCAACCGGCAGCGCCCCCACCATTTGACCAGAACGTACGCTGTAGAGCGGCGTCCAGTCATATCCCTCGCCGTACATCAGGCTGGCTGAGAAAGGATTGCGACCGACCAACCATTGCGCCTGTTTTTGAGCCAGATCTTCAGCCTCCAGATCACCTCGCAGACGTCCGGCGGCTGACAGTGCCTTGGCTTGCGATAACAGAACGCTGGAATTGCCTCGAAAATCAAACCAGACCGGGAATCTGCGCAGATAGTAATCGCCGCCGAGCGCAATCCCTTTGTGAACTTGCTGCATGTAAGCATCACGATCGGCAGCACGCAGCGGGGTCCACTTCTTGGATTCGGGAATGAGGCGGACCTCACTATCGCGATAGACTGCGGCGGGCAACACACCATAAGGCTCATCGACTGCTGCCGCGGCCTTCAGGTAGTACTGCGAGTGCAGGACAACTGCCGAGTACCACTTCATCCATTTGTCGTGGTTGGGCAGTGCTTCACACAGCCGGATCAAAGCTATGATCGGCTCCTGTTCTTGACCGACATGAAAACGGTGAAACAGGTTCTCTCGTTTGGGGCTGGTATAGAAATATCCCGTCAGGGGAATGCTCCACGGCTGCAGCTTGCGTTCCTGCGACGCCAGCACCTGATCGCCCAGAGCCACAGCCTCATCGGCGTATCGCTGCTCCCCGGTTGCCTGGTAGAGTTCGACGGATGCAACCACTCCATATGAAATTCTCTCCAATTCGTCGGATGCGCCATACACTTCGGGGAGCGGAGCCGCGGTTTTCAGGCCTTCCACTGCATACTGCCAATCTTCCTCCGCAGTCGCCAGGCTGCGGGTTGCCAACGCCGGGTCACTGTCTTTGAACATCCGCGCCGCCAGAGCTTCGACGGTGGTCACTCGGAAATTCCATTCTGGATTGTTGACGGCTTCTCCGAAGCGATCATCTGCCGTTCCCATGATGCCGTCAGTCCAATAACTCACGAGCTGTCCGGTGCTGCGATAGCCATCACCAAAGCGCGTTTTAAGAACCCAGTTCAAACCCCACCGTGCTTCTTCAAGCAGACGAGAGGTTAGAACAGGATCGTCGCCCTGGCGCTGGAGGGAGTCGGCCAGAGACAGCAGCGCATAGGCCATCGCGGGCGTATGTCCGGTGGCGCTGAGGTCGCCGGCATCGTGGTATCCGCCGTTGACCACGATTCGCTCGTCACCATGTGTCGTATAGACGTCCTGGTGACAACGGTTGTGGATGCCGGGAATTTCTGTTCCGCAGCGCTCGGAGTACATGAAGTTGATTGCCTTCCAGATACTGCTGCGCCATGCGTCATCGCCGATTCGGAAAGAACGAGTCAGCGTGTTTCCGGCTTTGATCGCATAGGTGCCTGGCTGTCGAAACTCAGAAAAGTCCAGTGTCTGATATTTGCCGAGCGGAGTACTTGGCTGTTCGACCGGCTTTGTGAAAACCACCTGACCTGTTTGTTGATCGACGAGTGAAAACTGACGGGCAGATAGATCGCTGGCTATGGCGGTCTTCTGCGTACCCACTGTGTACCCGCTGTGGCTGAAGGCGATTTTGCCGGCGGCGACGTCCCAGCCTTCGACATGATCGGCCGCTACGGTCTGCAACTCGAGCCGATCGAGATCGAGAGACGTCCGGTCGCCGGGATCGGGAAATTTCTTGGGGAAGCTGTAAGCGAAATCGATGGCCGTGACGCGGTCACGGTCCAGAGGGGCGATTTCCCACACGATCTGGTTCCACTCACGGTTCTTGAGAATGATGGATTCGTGGCGGCCCTCGTTGTAGCTGTCGGGAAGTTTGTGCTTGCCGTCATTGTGAAGCACCAGCGTGCAGGAGATCGCGGGAGCGCCGACCACGTCGGGATATACCCACAGAGAAATGCGGTTGAAATGCGACCAGTCCTCATTGGCGAACTTCCGCGTGGCCACCAGGTCTTCCCATTCTTCATTGCCGCCAGCTCGTGCCACATTCGTAGTTGAACGGATCCGCAGAGCATACTTTCCGTCTTTGGCTCGATCTGTGGTTAGCGTCATCTCTCCAACGCCTGCGAACGACCATAAGGAAAGGTCCTCCATACTATCGAGCACGCGCGAATCCAAAACCTTTTTGTGGAGCCAGCGAAATTCGGCGCCGTCTTCAGAGTGCGCTTGCATCGGCATGTTGGGCTCGGCCTCCTGCGCCCTGAGAGATGAGGCGAAACAAAGCAAAAACAGCACTGCGGCCACGCTGAATTGTAGCGCCGGAATTCGGCTGGAGAAGCGTTCGGATCTGTTTCGCATGAACTTCCCTGTTTCTGAGTGAGTTGAAAACCGACCGCGGCTGTTCAAGAAAGATAATTAAACTTTACAAGGTCGCGCACGTTCTGCACATATTCTTCGGGAGCTAAATGGCTCAACGCCACTTATTCCCTTGGAATAAATCTGACACCCTTGTTGTTGGGCGTAGATAATGGCGGGGTGCACTCCAAGCACACCTGCCAAGATGATGCGCCTGAAATTACTCTCCGCTTTCCTGCTTCTTCCTTTATGCCAGGCAACTGCTCAAGTCCGGGTGTGGCAAGGCACTCTAACACTACCCACCTATGAAGAAGCGGCGCCCGACCCCAATCCTCCGTTTGATCAATATGCGAACGACCGATTCAACTATCCCTATACGCTTCGCACGAATTTAACCAACCAACGAACCGATCATGCCTGGCGCTCTCTCTTTCTAGAGAATGAGTACTTGAAGTGCTCGGTGCTGCCCGACCTCGGAGGCCATCTTTATACCTGCACAGATAAGATCAGCGGCCAATCCATGTTTTACGCCAATCCCTCCGTTAAGAAGGCGGCTATATCCTATCGGGGCGCTTGGGCGGCGTTTGGCATCGAGTTCAATTTTCCGGTTTCCCACAATTGGGTGAGTCTTTCTCCTGTCGATTTTGCTTTCGGGCAAAAGGACGACGGCAGCGGATTCGTTCAAGTTGGCAATATTGACCGCGTGTACGGAATGCAGTGGTCGGTGGAACTCGTGCTCCAGCCTCACTCTACCGTTCTCGAGGAGAGAGTCACTCTCAACAATCGCAGCGACGTTCGGCATCGGTTCTACTGGTGGAACAACGCGGGCGTGCAAGTTTGGGATGACTCGCGAATTCAGTATCCAATGCGATTCACGGCGAGCCACGGATTCCGAGACGTCGAGCCCTGGCCGATCGAGAAGGACGGCGCCGACCTGAGCATTGTGAAGAATCAGACGAGTGGCCCTGTCTCTCTATTCGTGCATGGCAGCCGCGAGCCCTTTATGGGCGTTTGGAATCCGCACACCAGCACGGGCGTTGTCCACTACGCCGAATACGCGCAACTTCCTGCCAAGAAGATCTGGTCATGGGGCACCGATCCAGATGGTTTGGACTGGCGGACGGCTCTGTCGGACAACAACAGCGCATACGTCGAAGTGCAGGCGGGGCTCTTCCGTAATCAGGAAACCTATGCCTTTCTCGAACCGCGACAGACCATCAGATTCTCTGAGTTTTGGATGCCGGTGCGTGATATTGGCGGAATTTCCAGGGCCAACCTGAGCGGGGTCGTCCATCTGGACCGGCAGCAACAAGCGATTGTTACCGGACTGAACGTGAACCAGGCTGTTCCTCAAGCCACGCTTCGCATTCTGGCTGGGGATCATGAGGTCTTTCAAGAGAAGACTGACCTCAGTCCTCAGCAGACCTGGTCACATCGACTCGAAAAGGCCGAGGAGCAACAGAAGTACACCTTCGAACTTCGCGACGGCAAAGGGTCCCTGCTTCTGCGGCAGACCGAGGGCCAATACGATTGGACGCCGGCGGAACAGATACGAACCGGTCCTCAGCCTTCCTTCAAGATTCCAGACCGAGAGCATCGCAGGGAAGATGACTGGCTCCAACTGGGAAATGAAGAGGAACTCGACGGTGGCCTCCTGGTAGCCCTCAAAACTTATCACGACGCCCTTGCCCGATTTCCAGAGAGCATGCAATTACGCAAAGCCACAGGACGCCTATGCGCGAGTTTGTTGCGCTACGAAGAAGCCAAAAACCTTCTGGAGCCGGTAGCGGCTCGAGATACCACCGATGCAGAAGTTTCCTATTACCTCGGAATTGCATACGAAGGCTTGGGGCAGAATCGCGAGGCGCGTGAATCCTATGAAGCTGCCGAGCGACTGCCAGCTTTTCGCGCGGCAGCGGGAGTGCGTCTGGCCGAACTGTCAGCCCGCGCGGAAAACCTGCAGCAGGCGGAGTCTTATTTGCGATCGGCAACACGCTCTGCTCCGGATGATCCACGCGCTGCAGAAGAATTGTCTGCGGTCTTGGAGGCTGAAGGACAGACGGAAGAGGCTCAGAGCCTCGCCAACGAATGGCTAGGGCGATTTCCGCAGCGTTATTTCCTGCTGGAGCAAATCGGCAAGCCCGATCTGCAACACCTTGGTGATGACGCTGAGCGTGTATTGAATGTCGCGGCTGAATACATGCGTCTCGGCATGTATTCCAGGGCACTTGATGTTTTATCGCGCAATTATCCCCCAGCGGTACCCGATGAAACAGAACCGGGAATGCTCGCTCCAGGCAAACATCCACTGGTTACCTACTTCCGGGCATATTGTCGCGAGAAGCTGGGCGAATCCTCCTCGGCAGACTTCAAAGCTGCGGCACACCTTTCAACGAATTATGTATTTCCGAATCGCCCGGAAGATCTGGAAGCTCTGCGGACCGCTGTTCGTCTTAATTCGCAGGATGCGGCGGCACATTACTTGCTCGGAACCCTCTACTTTTCACGAGATCTAACAGGAGAAGCTCTTTCTGAATGGGAGCAGGCCCGCACTCTGAATCCGCAGATTCCGGTCCTGCATGCCAGCCTGGGGCGCGCACTACTCCATGAAGAGGACAACCCCGAAAAGGCATTGAGCGTGTTTCAGGAAGGTCTGCGCGGGGATCCTGGCAATATCGAACTCTACACGGGGATGGATCAGGCGCTGAGCATCCTGCGACGCCCCCCGCAGGAACGTGTGGCCGCCTTGGAACGATATCCCGATCATGCCCAAATTCCTTCCAATCTCGTTTACGAACTGATTCTGAATCTGGTCGAGGCCGAAGAGTTCGAGAAAGCAGAAGCACTGTTCCATAGTCGCTTCTTTCCTCGCGAAGAAGGCGGTCTCAATGTGCGAGGAGTCTGGCTCGAACTAGAAGTGCAACGCGCTACCTCATTTGCACGAAGCGGACGATGCGCGGAGGCAGTTGGACTTGTTGATCATCTCGCGGAATCGGTACCGGATTTGCCGTTTACGCATGATGGTCTCGAGCCGTTCGTGCGCTCGGCCAGATTCAGCTATCTGATTGGGAATGTGTACAAGGTCTGCGGCGTAGACGAAAAAGGCCGAGCCAGCTTCGAACGCAGCGCTCAACAATCTGGTCTTGAAAACGCAGTCTGGTCGTGGAAAGCATCGAGGGAACTCCCTGATTTCGATGAAAGCGCAGCCAAACTGAAACTGAACGACATTCTCGAGCGCTCGAGCAATAATGGCGAGAGGAGTTCCTGGTGGCTCTATAATAGGGCGATGCTCGATGGCACTGTGGGCGATGGTCAGCAGGCACAGAAAGAATTTCGGGAAGCACTCTTGGCGCCTGACCACCTGATGGCATATCACTTGACGCGGCTTGCGATGTCGAGCAATTCCCAGGGTAATTGAGAATGTTGGGATTGAAGATCTCAGTGATTGGGTTCATTTGCGTCTCCACGATGCACTTCACCTGCTGCGGTGAAGTGCTCAGGGACGATCGGATCATTCAGAGCAACTGGGCCGATTCGGATCCAAGTCTTGACACGAACCCCGCATCTTTATTTTGGCGCGATTCGCTGCCGACCTATATGGAGGCAGATGCCCAAGGGAAGCCTGACCCCAGGTATCGTACGGAAGTTCGAACGCGGTGGACGGCCAAGAATCTGTATTTCCTGTTCGTATGTCCATACGAAGAGCTCAACCTGAAACCAAATCCAAATCGCTCGGCCGAAACAAACGAACTTTGGAACTGGGATGTGGCGGAAGTTTTCATCGGAGCCGATTTCACAGACATCCGGCGTTACAAGGAATTTGAGATTTCTCCGCAGGGCGAGTGGATCGATTTGGAGATTGATCTCAGCAAACCGCATCACGAGGACGGTTGGAAGTGGAACTCCGGGTTTCGGGTTTCAGCGCGAATCGATGACACTGCCCATGTTTGGTATGGGGCGATGAAGATTCCATATTCTGCCATCGATAATCGCCAGGCGGCGCCCGGCAATGAGCTTCGCATCAACCTGTTTGGGAGCCAAGGGCCAGCATCGGATCGGCATGAGATTGCGTGGAGCTCCCCGATGAGCGACAGCTTTCATGTGCCGGAAAGATTTGGGTTGCTGAAACTTGTGAAGAAGTAGCGACGCGGATAAAGGCGAGTTCCGACAAGGTCTATTGTGGGCTTTCAGAGCCTTGCCCGGCAGTGAGACTGCGGTGAATGGAGAATTCCTTGTCTGCTTCCTCTTTGTGCCCGGATCTCTGAAGTGCCGTAGCAAGCGAGTGGTGGACCTCAGGATTCCCTGGTGTGAGGCGCTCCGCGATGCGCAGTGGAGGAACTGCCTCTTCATATTTCTTCAAACTCACGAGACAAAGCCCCTTGCCGAGATAAGCCTCCGCAAAATCGGGGTTGAACTTGATCGCATCCGAGAATTGCGGGAGCGCGTCCTCGCATTTCTCATCTCTACGCGCCAGTTCTCCCAAGATGTAATGTGCGCCGGCATTGCTCGGATCGATCGCGATTTCCTTGAGGAACTCCTGCCTGGAACGTTCCGCGGCTTCGGGCCCAGCATCCGGCCGCGAGAGAAGCAGTCTTCCCAGCAAGAAGTGGATGCCGCGAACGTTCGGGTCTTTTCGGATTATCGCTTCGTACTCAAGCTGAGCTGGTTCCCACTTACCCTGCATCTCGAGGGCTTCCGCATTCAACTTATGTGCGGCGATGGATTGCGGAGCTTCGCGCCCCAGATCCTGTGCTGTTCGCGTGGAGAGGTCGGAATAGGCGTGGACGATTACAAAGAGGACGTCCGGGTCCTTGCGAAATTGCCTGGTCAACAAGCGGATAAATTCATCGCTTGAGTCACGATCATCCATGGCCAGGGAACAGCGAACGCCGAGCACGCCAGCCTGTTTCCGCACGTCGGCGGGGACAGTGGTCGCCATTGCATGTTTCAGTGCAGAGATGCTTTCGCCGCAACGCCCCTGCTCCGCCAGACTGATTGCTTTCTCGGGAGTTAGAACGGGGCGCGAACCGGGAGTTGGGAATTGCTGAGCGATCAGGATCGACCCATGCCAGAAACAACCCAGTAAGGCGGGAAACGCCGCGGCCTTCGACAAGTATCTAAACATCTGGAAGTAGATTTCCGAAGGTCCTTTTCTGAGGAGTATCAAAAATGATGCAGGCGAGTGGTCCCGCCTGCATCATTATACGAGTTTGGTTTTCAGTAGTAGAGTTTCAGCGCCAGCTGTATGTTTCTTGGGGGCTGGGCACCGGTAATCTGTCCCATCGTGGATCCCAAACCCATGTTGGGAGCGTTGTATTGGACATGGTTGAAAGCGTTGACGAAGTCGGTTCGGAACTGCAACCGAATTCGCTCGCCCATTGGGAAGTCCTTATGCAAACTCATGTCGACGTTGGTGTAACGGGGCGAACGCAGCCCGGCGAGTTGAGGTGAGCAGTTGCCGAAGGTGCCAAGTGCTGGCTGGGTGAATTGTCCAGTATTCGTGAACCACTGAATGCCTGTTCCCGGCAGCGCTGTCTTCGTAATCGACGGGGTGCCGCTGCAGTCTGCTCGCGCTCCGCGCCCGAATGTACCGGAATTATCGTCGGCTCCATAAACGGGTAATGGCCAGCCGGTGCGGAAAGAGACGATGGGGCTAACCGCCCATCCTCCAATTACCTGATTGACTGCCCCATTGACGCCACTCCCAACCATCTTTCCGCGCCCAAAGGGGAGGTCATAAACCGCATAGGATGAAAGGACGTGAGTGGCATCGTAGTAGCATGGCGCATACTCCGATCGCTGATCGTAGACGTTCTGCCAGTATGCTGAGGCACTCAGCGCATTATTCCATGCGCCGTAATACCCCGTGCTGTCGGACATGCACTTGGAGAAGGTGTACGCAACCTGATACTGCAAACCGTGGCTGATCTCTTTCTGCATTACGGCTTGCAATGAGTTGTATCTCATGGTGCCATTGGACTTGGTGCCTGAAACTTGCGCACTAGCGCCCAAAACGCCATAGAGCGTCGGGTTGGCTGCGAAATACGGGCTGGGCGCCGTGGCCCCACCCGACAGCAACTGTCTCTGCGCATAGTCGAAGGGCACCATCAGGTGAGTTCCCCTCTGCCCGACGTATCCGACTTGGACCGTCATGTTACCGGCAAATTGGTGTTGTACCGCCGCGCTGTATTGATCCGCGATGGCAGGCTGCACATTGGGATCCCAAACCCGGAGGTTAGCCCCAGCGTAGCAAGCATAAGTCGGCGCAGCGCAAGAGGCACCCGCAGCCGCACCCACAATACCATCGGTTGTGTCGGTCAGAGGGAGCGGAAGGCCGGAATAGTTGGCGTTGATTTCTGCCGGAACGAAAGGTGCATTGAGAGTCAAACGAAGGTTCGTGCCGGTACCTTCCATATACGACGAAATTGTGAAAGCGCCGCGGATCACTGTGCGTCCACCCAATGCCGCCGGAGTCCACGCGACCCCGATGCGGGGCTGGAAGTCTCTGCCTCCGTAGAAGCCGTTGTAGAGAGCGCGGCTGGCCCCGTTCTTGCCAGCGAGGTCGATATTGCCTGTGGCGATGTTGTAGTTCGCTTGCTCGTCTTTGGCTTCCACCCAGGGGGTGTGCGCATCGTACCGCAGGCCGAGATTCAAGGTTAGGCTATCCGTGAGGCGCCATGTGTCTTCGGCATAAGCCCCGATAACGTTGCTGGATTGCTGCCAGGTACTCCCGGTACTGATCCCGCGACCGATTTGCGAGGTGAGGCCCAAGACAAAGTCGGCGCCGCCGTCACCTCCATCACCTCCAACAACCGCCCTGGTATACCTTCCGTCGAAGTTCATGATGCCAAGTTCGCCGTTGTTACCGGCATAGAAGGTCTTGATGATCTGACGGGTTAATTGACCGCCAAACTTGAAGTTATGCCGTCCGTGGGTCCAGCTCAACCCATCCCCGAACTGCCAGACGTGGTCATCAAAGCTCGTGGTCTGCTCAGAGGATCCTAAACTGTTGACAGCTGTGTTGCTCAAATTGAGCGAAAGCAGGCCAGGAAGAGATCCAGGATTGCCGTTCCCAATGCCCAGCGTGTTGCCATACTGCCCAACGCCGGATGCCCAGGTGGTGCCACTATTCAGCACGATGTGGCTCCAACCAATGCGGGCATCGTTCACCAGGTTGTTTCCGATGGTGCGAGTCCAATCGCCAACCGTGTTGTAAATCGGCGTCGTTGAGGTGCCATTCCCCAACAGTGCCTGCGAATTGAAGGATGGATTGTCTTGATAAGCCCTGGTGAAGCGATAGGAGATGTTGTCCTTCTGCGAGACCTTGAAGTCTATCTTGAAATCTCCTTGGACCACGTTTTCGGCAGAATTGGAGGTATTCACCGAATTGTTTTGCAACCCGGTTCCGGTGGCACTCGGATACAGACTTGACTTGAATAGGGCAGCCGCCACGGGGCTGATCATCACAGCCGGAATTACGTTGTTCGGAAAGGGTTGGCGCGTCGCAGCGGGCGCCGATGACGGAGTACACGGGGCGGTAAAGGAGGCGCAGGGGTTGTATAGCTGCACTCCGTGGGCTGATGTGCCGACGTTCTGGCAGACGCCTGACGAGTCGAATGTTCCACCATTTTGCGTGCAAATATCGCCGTAGTCCCCGCCGCGCTCAGCAGTGGTGAAAACCGTCTTGGTACCCGCGGAACTTGGGACGTCGAATCGCTGATCCTGAAAGTCGGCAAAGAAGAAGAGTCTATTCTTTAGAATCGGCCCACCGGCGGTGCCGCCGAACATATTCCAGCGCAGCGTAGACTTAGGAAGAGGGTCCCACTTGCCCGTAGCCTGGTCGATATTAAGATTATTCGACCAGCTATTCGCGTTCAGAACGTCGTTGCGGAAAAACTCCCAGACATCGCCGTGAAGCGAATTGGTGCCGGACTTGATCGTCGCGTTGACGATTCCGCCTTCAAAATTGCCGTACTCTGCCGGGGCGTTGCTCGTGATCAGGTTGAACTCCTGGATCGCGTCCGGAGCCGGCGTGTAACCCAGCAAATTATCCGAGACCTGATTGTTGTCCATGCCGTCGAGCATGAAGTTATTTGCCTGCTCACGATTGCCGTTGATCAGCGGACGGCTACCATAACTGCCGGTGTTGTTACCGCTACTGAAACTGCTCGGATCGGTCGAAACCGCACCCGGCGCCAGCAGCGTCAGTTGCACGTAATTGCGCGAAGCCAGCGGAAGATTATCGTTGGTTGCGGAATTGATGATGGTGTCGACCTGTGTCGTCTCTGTTGCAAGCAAGGGCGCAGCGCCAGTTACTTCCACTGTCTCGTTCGCCTGGCCGACTTTCATCGCGATGTCGATACGGGCTACTTGATTCAAAGTAAGCACAAATGACGGGTAGGACGCCAACGAGAATCCGCTTTTCTCGACCTTAACGGTGTAGGCGCCAACGGGAAGTTGGGCGATCCGATAAAGACCGGTGTCATTCGTGAGGGCGGTGTAAGTCTCACCGCGCTCCTGCGACGTCGCCGTCACGGTGGCTCCAGGCAACGCGGCGCCCCTTGGATCCGTAATCGTGCCGGTAATGGAAGCCGTAACTTCCTGACCCCAGCCGAAGTGACTAATTCCGGCTAAAGCCGCAATTAGCAGGAGCGAACGGAACAACGCAGAAAAACTCCTCATTACATGCCTCCTAAAATTTCGACAAAACTTCATAGGTTATGCAGCAAATTCCAAAGGGATCCCTCGTCAAGGTCTACCGGCCGATGCCGGCTTGACGTAGCATTGAGGATCGAGCCTCGCCGCCGTTGACTCATTTCCGACCTATCCTTGCGACCTCCTTTGTTATCGTTATAAAGAAAGTTTGCGGAGGGCTCCTCGTTTAAAGGAATTATGACCGCAGGAACGGCGATGAAAGGAAATTACACGGAATTCTGCTTGAATACAAGGTTAAATTTCGTTCAATAGTTCTTGCGTTCCGGCAGCCGCTTCAAAGTCAATATGCCGGGGCCGCACCGATGGCGGTCTTCGCTGTGCGCTGCTTGACACAAGAGAATGTATAGTCTTATGCGGAATAAATCGGATTATCTGTGGGATTCTCGCTGTGCGGTGTTGAGCCGACTGCATGCATGGCCTGCGCTACTTTCAACGGCCGCGAATGAAAACAAAAGCTCGTTCAAGCGAGTACGTTGGGACAAAAAAACATATGGCGCTAAACTCGGTCCGACCGGGCCTTGCCTTCATTTTCCGAATATGCTGGTGGACTGCAGACCGGCGGTGTCGAGCGCGAAGCGCAGTGCCCCAAAGAGCTGTGCATCTCGGCCCAATAAGCTGTGGGTAAGCTGAAGTAACGAATCCATCTGCCATTCGGTTGACAGGCGGTTGACCTCGCGCAGGAGCGCCGGATGAAGTCCCACGCCGCCGCCCAACACAAACAGCGGGCAGTTCAATACCGACCAAATGTTGTAAATGGCATAAAACAATATTCGCGCGGTTTGAGCAAGGATGGTCTGCGCCAACGCATCGCCTTGCACAGCATGATCGAAGATTTCGGTGGCAAGCAGGCTGCTCGGCAGCGGTGTGGCCATTTCGTTCCAGAGAATGCGCCACTGAGCCCGAATGCCTTCGCCTCCGATCATCTCTTCCAGCGAGCCGGCCTGGCCGGTTTTGCGCTTTGTTTCGAGCGTGCCGGGCACTAGCATGTAGCCTACTTCGCCAGCGTTCCAGTTGACGCCGCGAAAGAGCTGGCGATTGAGAACAATACCCGCACCGACGCCGGTTCCGATTCCCAGAAAGACAAATTCGCTTGCATGTTGCGCGGCACCCAGCCATCCCTCGCCCAGCGCTGCCAGATTGACGTCGTTGTCGACGGCTGCGGGAACATGTAGGGCGTCTTCCAGGAGCGCGCGAAAGGGCACGTTGCGCCATCCCATCAGATACGAAGTCGCAACGACGATTCCATCGCCTACGTTGGTTGCGCCGGGCGCCCCAGCGGCGATTGCCTTGAGCGACTCCGCAGGCGCCGAAATCTCGTCCAGCATCGCGTGCACTCCGTCGCGAATGAGTTCAACAACGGACTCTGCGTTACGAATCCCAACGGTGGATGCGGACCATCGCGCGGCGAGGACGCCCTGGGCATCGGCCAGAGCGAGGCGCAAGTTCGTTCCACCTATATCGGCGCCGGCAACGTAGCTTGGCCAGGATTCTGGCAGAGCCGGCCCCGTGCCGGCGTGGTTGCCGAATGCATTCCGGTTCGCTCCAGATAGGGGCCTGGGCAAAGAATTGGTCATGCTGGCGGCGTCTTTATTGCACAACTGCGTTTGCCTCTGAGCTGATGCTCTCCAGTTCGCGTCCTCGTGTTTCCGGGATAACGAACCGGACAAAGAACAAGGTGATAATGCAAAAGGCCGCATAAATCAAAAAGGTTAAGGAATTCCCTGCGGCATGAATGAGAGAGAGAAAGGTCACAGAAATCGCGAAATTGCAGGCGCCAGAGCCCAGGGAGGCGGCGGCAACTCCACGGCCGCGCACCCGGAGTGGAAAGATTTCCGAGACAAGTATCCAAGCAATTGGCCCCATACTGAATGCAAAGCAGGTGATGTAGACCATCAAGCAGATTGTGGCCACGATTCCGGGCGGCGCGCCGAAGGCGCTCGGGGCATGAAATGAATATGCCAGCAAAACCAATGACATGGTCATTCCGCCCACGCCCCAATAAAGGAGCGGTTTGCGGCCTACGCGATCGACCAGGACCAGGGCGATGATCGTGGCCAGTACATTGGTGACAGCCACGAGCAGGGTGGCAAGGATCGCGTGCTCGCTCGAAGCAATTCCCGCGAGTGTAAATATCTTCGGACCGTAGTAAATGATGGTGTTGATGCCGGTGGCCTGCTGGAGGACGGTGAACCCCACGGCAATCATCAGCGACATGCGCACTGCTGGAGACCAGAGCGCGCTCCAGCGCTGCTCCATCTTGACTTGCAACCCGGCACGAATATCTTCGATTAGCACCTGGGCTCCGGGCTTGTCGGTGTAGGTGCTCAGTACGACCTCAGCTTCATGGTCGCGGTTCTGCGCAAGCAGCCAGCGGGGACTCTCTGGAAGTGTGAGGACGCAGACGAGGAAGACGGCTGCCGGAATGGCTCCAATGCCGAACATCATCCGCCAGCCGTGTTGCGACGCGAGCCGATAGCCGACCAGGTCAGCCAATGCAATCCCCAAGGTGAGCGCGAATTGATACAGCCCAATGAGCATTCCGCGCAATTGCGGCGGCGCCAGTTCCGAGACATACACCGGGGCGGTTACAGATGTGAAGCCGATGGCGATCCCGAGAAGCGCACGGGCCACAATAAGCAAAACGACGCCCGGCGAGGCGAAGGCCAGCACAGAGCCGGCCAGAAACAGAGCTGCGCCCCAGAGCAGGGTCGCGCGCCTGCCGATTCTGTCTGCAATCGCGCCTCCGCCGATAGCGCCGCCCATGGCTCCGACCAGCACGACGCTCACAACCAATTCCTGCATGATTGTGGAGAGCTGGAAGGATTCCCGGACATAGACAAGTGCGGCGGCGATGACGCCCATGTCGAAACCGTAGAGGACTCCGCCCAGCCCGGCGATGAACGAGACTCGCCACAGGAATCCCCTGCGAACCTTCGGTTGCGGCGGCGTTGCGGTTGCGGCCAAGGCTTTCTCCTGCTCTGAAGACCTTCCCATCCTGATTACTGCTCCATCGTGCCGTACTGAAAACGAGGCGGCAAACGGCATCCGATGCGCTCCACCATCGCCAGCGTAAGAGCCTGTGGCACCAGCAGTGAAGTGATGCCTTCCCATGGTTCCGGCACCTCGCCAATCCGCACCGGAAAAAGCAAGGCAGTGGGCTTTTGCTCCTCCGCAGTCGAAATCAACACCACCTTCCCTCCGCGCCTGTTGCAATCCTCGGCCAAGCGATTGGCCAGAGCTGCAGCGCGGCCCAGGGCAAAAATGATGGACACGTGTGATCCATCGACGTCGAAGATGGGGCCGTGCTTGAAACCGGCGCCGGTATGCGCGGCGGCACGAAAACCGCTCATCTCGCGGATACTGAGGGCACCCATGATGGCGCCCCCATACCCCGCGCCACGCCCAACAATTTCGATATTGGCCGCGCCTCGGCAGAATGACTCGAGATCGGCGCGCAGGGCAAAGACTGGATCCAGATCCGCGGCAAAACTCTCCGCCGCCACTTCGGCGTCTTTTCCCCACGGAATCCCGAGCATCTCAGAAGCCATAATGATGGCCGCCGCGGTGGCGTTCGTATAAGTTTTGGTGGCGATGCCGTATTCGGGGCCCGCAAGGATGGGCAGATTGTTCCGACCGAGCTTCCAGCAGGTGCTGGCGGAGTTGTTGCAAAGCAGGCCGGGCAGCTGCCCCTCGCCCGTTCGCATCAACTCTACGAGTTCCGCGCTCTCCCCCGAAGTCGTCAATAACATCGAAAGCGCAATGTCTTTATCCATAGGCCGCGCATATTGCAGCCATTCGCCCGCATCCACCGTGAACGAAAGTCGCCCGTGTGATTGCAGCAGGATGGAACCGGCGATGGCGGAACAGTAAGAAGCGCCCATCCCGGCAAACAGGACTGCGCCAGGCAGGGCCGCCCGTTCGCGAAACGTTTTCAATTCGGCGCGAATTAACGCGTTGCTTTGGTACGCATCGACGAGCTGACGCAGGCACGCGGGCTGTTCGCGGCACTCCAATTCCATAATTTGTGTTCCGGTGGCGTTCAGCAATTCAGGCGGCGGCACTACCCCGCCAACCCACCGCGGCTCTTCTGTGCTCGTCAGTCCGATCATTTACCTACTTCCTAATGTTTATTAACTATTGTCGCACATACTCAAAAAAACAAGACCCGTTCGAGCGCCAACCGCAAACCCGGGCGTTCCATGAGTGACGGTAAGGGATGCGCTGTCATATAGTAAGCCTGAGATTCCTTCGTCTAACTGTGAAGAAGTGAAAAAGAAAATAATTCCAATCGGCCGTCCGTCTGTGCTGCGGTTCACCAATGCCCATGGCATCCTCAAGCTGCTGCGCGCGAGCGGCTCTTGTTCGCGGGCCGACCTCGTGCGCGCCTCTGGACTGAGCGCGCCCACCATCACCAACGTGGTCAGAGATCTGTTGGCAGCGAACCTGGTTGAGCCATTGGGAGAAGGCGAATCCAGCGGTGGCCGTCCCCCCGACCTGATCCGCTTCAAGGCCGAACGTGGATGCCTGCTGGGAGTGGAGATCACCGCCGCCGCAATTTCATTTCTGCTCACCGACCTGAACGGCAGCGAACTCGCTGTGCACGCGGTCACGCTCTCGAAACGCCGCACTACTCCCGACGCCATCTGCACATACATCGGAGAGGAATTGAAGGCGTTGCTCAAGAAACAGCGGAGGGCCATGGACCAATTGCTGGCTGTAGCCATTAGCGTGCCCGCCATCGTCAATGTGAGCGAAGGAAGCGTGCTTTCAATCAGCACCTTACAAGGCTGGCGTTCCGTGCCACTGCGATCGATGCTAAGCAAGATCGTGAGTTGTCACATCATCGTTGACAATGACATGAACCTTGCGGCGCTGGGCGAGCAGTTCCGCGGAGCGGCGCGCTTGGAAAGCGATTTCGTTCTCATTCACATGGGCGCGAATGTGGGCGCGGGAATCTATTTGGAGGGTAAGATTCATCGCGGCGCGCAATGGTCGGCAGGAGAGATAGGTTACCTTCGGCTTCCCTCAATCTCCAGGCGGGCCCCTGCGATACATGAGTTCGGCGAATTGGAAGCCGTGCTCACGAACACGGGAATCCTCAAGAGCTGGCGCGAAGTTTGCAGCAGTACGCCGCAGGGCGCAAAGCACATCCATCAGCCGATGAATGTCCAGGCTATTCTGAACCTGGCTCAGGCAGGGAACGAATGCGCCGTCAAAATAGTTCGTCAGCGCGCGGAGATCGCGGCCGACATCGTGATCAACCTCTCCTTGATTCTGAATCCCGGACTGATCTTGCTCAGCGGCGAAGTGGGCAGCCATCCGGTAATGATCGACTTCGTCCACAAGCAGCTTGCTGAGAGCGAATTTGCGGTCACCAAGATCAAGCCGAGTGCTCTGGGACTCCGCTCGGCACTGTGGGGATCGATCGCGCTGGCGCTCGACGCATTGCCCGCGATCCTAATCCCACGTCCCACGGCTTGAGGCACAATCCATGCGCAGCCTTATTTCCTACTTGGCAGCTTCCCGCTCTTTGTTATACAACGTTAGAAAGCTGGCGCAGAGCAATTTGCGTCGTATGCTGTCCGGTGGAAAGGACACTCCATGCGCATCATCACAACTTTCATTCTGGCAACAGGCATGGCGGCTTCCGCCAACTGCGAGCCCGCTCACCCCATCCTTGCTCTCGGCTCACCCGCGCCAAACTTTGCGCTGCCTGGCGTGGACGGCAAGGTACATAAGCTTAGCGATTATTCGGCCAGCCCGGTGCTGGCCGTCGTCTTCACCTGTAATCACTGCCCTATCGCGCAGATCTACGAGCAGCGGATCGAGCGACTCTACGAGAACTATGGCAAGCGCGGCGTCGCCGTCGTGGCAATCCAGGGCAACGACCCGAAGGCGCTGACGATTGATGAACTGGATTCGTCGGACATCAGCGACACGCTTCCCGAGATGAAGATCCGGTTCTCGTATAAACATCTTCACTATCCGTATCTCTACGATGGAGACACGCAAGAGGTGACCAGCGCCTATGGACCACAGGCAACGCCCCACATCTTCATCTTCGACAAGGGCAGAAGTCTTCGCTACGAAGGCCGCATTGACGACAGTTACGAAATCGAACACGTGAAGACACACGAGGCTGCGGATGCGATTGAGGCATTGCTGTCGGGCCAGCCTGTGGCTGTAACGCACACCGGCGCTTTTGGGTGTTCCACCAAATGGCAGGAGAAAGAAGCACTTCGCACTGCATACGAGCAAAAGCTTGAGGCGCAACCCGTAAGTGTGGAAGCGGTTGATGCCGAGGGGCTGAAGAAACTACGCGTGAATGCCACGGGGCACGTTACATTGATCAGCTTCTGGGCCACGTGGTGCGGATCGTGCGTTGCGGAGTTTGCCGATCTGCAGGATACGTTTCGCATGTACAGCGATCGCGATTTCGAGTTGGTGACCGTCGCCGCCAACAGGCCCGACGAGAAGCCCGCTGTACTGCGCTTTCTCGAGAAAAAGCACGCCACCAGCAGGAACCTGATCTTTGCTTCCGACAATACCACCGTAATGCAGGCGGCGTTCGATCCTGCATGGCAGTCGGCAGTTCCCTATACCGTTCTTCTCGGCTCCGATGGCAAGGTCCTCTACAGCTCTGTTGGCTCGGTGGACATCCTGGAGTTGCATCGCAGGATACTGGCTGCCGTTCCGGCGGCATACATCGGGTTCAGCGAGTATTGGGCCTCTAAATAAATTCGGGCCCCGCTCCGCTATGGCTTCTGTTCTTGATGAGCAGCCCAGAAGATGGAGTTCCTGAAGATGGTGGCGAAGGCCGGGTTCTGGAGGAGATTCGGATGGTGGCCCATGAAGATGTAGATATTCCGGGCCTTGTAGTGTTCGTTGGTCCAGATCACAGGATGGTCTCCCATCTTAAACTTGGTGTCCGGCGAATAGGTCTTCTCGTCCACGCTGGCTAGCACATGCACGTTGGCGCGCGGAGACTGGCTCCACGTGTACCATTCTTCCTTTTGCACAAGGAACGGCGAGGCTACCCCATTCATGGCCGGATGCGAAGGATCTTCCACTGTCACCATCCCATCCGCGAACCCCGGAATGTAGTCTGTGAATCGAATGTCGCCCATGAACTTTGAGAACCACGGCCACATCTTGAATCCGTCAAATTCGCCGAGAAGAGTGGCATGATGAAATCCGATCCATCCTCCGCGGCCCTCCTCGATGTAGCGCACAAAGGCTGCCTGCGCGGTAGGCGTCCAGTTGTAGGGTGGATAGTTCAACTGGATGAATAACTGGTGCTGGGAGAGAAAAGCATCGTCAATTTTGTCGGTGTTCTCGATGTAGTCCACCGCGAAATCGCCCTTCGTGGCCAGCGCATTCAGCCATACCTTTGCCGCATCCACAAATGGCTCATGAATCCCGCCATGCTCTGCGAGCACAACCACGCGGAAACGCGGCGCCTTCTCTCGGGCGATTGCAGAGCACGAGATGCAAAGCCCCATCGCAAGAACCGACAGCGCCAAAAAGCGTATGCCTTCAACATTCAGCCTGCTTACCGCACGTCCCATAGCTCCTCTCCCTCCGTCCCAACCGGTCCACTGTCTTCGCGCCTTGCGTCTACTTGCCTTGCGCGCGTCTCGGCGTCATCTCCATCGCCCACACTGCCATCGGCCGCATGTACATGCCGGCGCGAAAGTTCCCATTGATATCCCACGCTTCGGGTGTGCGAAACCAGTATCCCTTGCTTTCGTAGATGACGTGATACAAGCCCCACGCGGTCTTCCAAGCATCGTCGTCCATGCCGTGGCTCTTGAGCATTCCGGCGTATGCAAAGGTGGTTCCGACCCAAACTTCCCTGGCTTCGGCGTTTTCCAGAATGGCGCCGGTGGCGGTCATCCCGTTTCCCGCGCCCATCTCGCCGTTGCCGAACTTCATCACGTTGACGGCGAATATCTTCTTCAATGCGGAATCCTGCATCTCTCGCGGGACGATGTCGCCCAGTCCGGTGAGGTCGGCATACCATTGGCCGGCAAGCTGGTCGGTTTGGATGTCGTCTTTCGAGTCGCTGCTGGTGTCGTAGCGGAAGTACGAGCCATTCCAGAGTTGCGTCACGTAGGTATTCCGTCCCTTTAGAAACAGGGCGTGATAGGCGTCCGCCGTCTTGGAGTCGCCCAGGATGCGGGCAGTCTCTTCGGCGGCACGGAGTGCGGCCAGCCAAAGGCCGCCGGAGTATGCGCTCACTCCGCGCACCACCCAATCATCGTAGGTTTGATCGGGATAACCGCTGTTCTCCGGAACCCCGCCGCCGTGATCGAACTGGCGAAGATACTCAAGTGCCGCCCGCACCGCGGGCCAGTTTTCCCGCAGGAACGATTTGTCGCAACGCCCGGTGAGCACATAGTCGCGATACACCATTAGCACGAACTTGGAGTTGAGGTCTTTCCAGTTGTTGGTGTCCTGCCAGCCCGGTTCGTTGACGGCGACGAACGGATCGCCTTCGGGAACACCCAGATCGTGCGGCACTGCGCCCAGCTTCTTGCGTTTGTGCGTGACGGGCTCGCCGATCTTCATCGACTTCCATACCCACAACCCCTGCTCCGGCCACTCCTTCCGCACCGTCTGCGCAAACTCGCGCAGGACCTCCTTATCGATCTTCGGCCAGAACTTGAGCAACGGCAGCGAGCCGTAGAATCGCACGTCGAGCGTGCCGTAGTACGCGTAGTCGAAACACTCGAGAAGCGCAAATTTGGCGGGCGCTTTCGCGTCGCTTCCCTCTTCGTGTCCCCAAAAAGTGCCACCATCGGTCAAGGCATAGAGCTCGTTGAAGAGCATGCCGCGATACCAGAGCGGCTTGTTCTCGTCATGGATGTAGGGCGCCTGCCATGCATCCAATTGGTTGCTCCAACCGCGCGCGTTCAGCAGGCCGTCCCGCGCGATGGCCCATGCGTTTCGTCCAGAGGTTCCGTAGAAGTCGGTATAGCGACGATCCCACCGGCGTCCTTCTCCGAACTGAACAACCGGAAAATCCCACGCGATGACCATGGGAATCACGCGCTTCTCGCCCGGTCGCAGCGTAAATCGCACGGCAATTGCACCAGCCAGTTCTTCCTTGTCGCTGGTCCACGATTTGGAGCCGTTTGCCAGGCGCCCGTCTTTCGCGAACGGCGCCCACACCGCTTTACCGTCTCCGCCTGCTTGAAAGGTGGTTTGATAGCTCACTTCCACGCCATCCGCGTCAAGTGCGGCGATCGCGAACTGCCCATCCCACTCGTTAGGCCTTGCTCCGGCGCGCATCCGGTCGAAGACAATGCCCTTCATCGTGCCGGCGTGGCCCATAGGGCCGCTTTTGCAGGTGTTGTAATTTCCCTGGTTCGGAGCTCCTGCAAAGTCGCGAGTGAAGGTGCGAAACCACCCCGCCATGTTGCTCCATGACAACAGCACCGAAACGGTAACGGCCTTGTCGGTCGGGTTCTCCGCATGCCAGCGGTATACGGCAACAGGGTAACTGGATTCGCGGTAGTTTCCCGGAAGCACCGGCGAGAACTGCTCCAGCGTGACGTGCGCGGGAAACTTCTTCCATTTGTAGTCGAACCACGACTTGGGATAGAGCGCCGCATATTCGCCGGCGCCCACCGGATAATCCCATTGCCAGGAAGATAGCTGGCCACCATCGGGATGACCGTTCATCAGCACTTGCGCCGTTCCCGCGGCATCGCCTTCGGCGCGCTGATACAAGGCGAACTGATTCGCATACACCGGCTGATATTTGTGGACCCCGGCCTTGATGTGCCAGCGCGCGAAATCGCCACGGTAGGTGCGCGAGAATGTTCCGGCCCCGAAGCCCCCCACGGGCGCGCCTTGCCAGTAGCCATCGTCGATGCCGCCTGGCGAGCGGTTCACGCCTGGATTCTCAAGGGGCAGACCGAGCGGCCGTCTCCACGCCGCGCGCGGTATGTCATCCTCCCCCTGAGCGACACAGGCCGCCAACACATGGAATGCCGCCAGGAGTAGCAAATATTTCCGCGTTGTCAAATATCCCCCCGATGCTTCTCGATCGGCCTTAGCAAATGAATGGAGTTGAGCGATCGTTACGTTCTTATCGCGCCGTAACTTTGCCTCCAGGCGTAGCGGACGGCCTGCCCAGCCAGAGCAAAGCGCTTTCAAAAAAGCGGTTCTGCTGCGTGCTGGTGAATATCCTGTTGCCGTGTCCCGTGTTCGTGTAGAGCATGCGATATTTTGTGTTGGTCCATACGACGGGAATATCGCCGCCCTCCAAAGTGTCCTTGAATCCAATGGGGTAGTTTGATGGAGCAAGCGTCATCAGAATTTTTACTCCCGGCGTTTGCCGCGGATCGGGATCCCAGCTATACCACTCATTCAGAGGTGACAGAAAGCTCGCCGGGACACCCTTCATTGCAGGGTGCTTCGGATCGTCCACGGTAAGCCTGCCAGGAAGCGGAGGCCAGTTATTGCCGTAGAAGAGCGTACCCAGAAAATCGGCGAACCACGGCCAGGTCTTGCGGCTATCCATCCACCCGGCGATGTGGAAGCCAAACCATCCGCCTCCATGCACCATGTACTCTTCAAAGGCAACGCGCTGGGCGGCGGTGGAAGGTGCATCGTCAAGCCACATGACCACCTGGTACTGTTTGAGCACCTCGGGATTCATGTCATTCCAGTCAGCGGTGGCCTTGAACTCGAAGCCGTCGCGTTTCGCCATCCTGGCGAAGAAAGGAATGGCTTGCAGAGCGAAATCGACATGGTCCTGTTCCACGCCGGTCGAGTAGAACGCGAGAACGCGGAACCTCGGCGGCTGGCTGAACCCAGCGGATGCCGGAAGCACCAACGCCATGAAAAAACAGAATGCACGCATGTGCCGAATCATCAAGACCCTTCGCGTCCGGAGCCAGCCGATTCGACACCGAACTTTCTAATGGTTAATAATATAGTACGATTTAAGAGGATCTTCTCAAGATGCATCGCCAGCATATCTTCGCGCACATGATTTCGTTGAAGTTGGCCGCCGCGCTGAGGGCAGGCGTGTTTGGCGGCATTTTGCTTTCCTGCGTCGCGGCTTGCCATGCACAGGCCGGAAGCGGAGCCCCGCGCGGACGACTTATCACCAGCATGGCCGTTGCGGTAAACCCCTCGACGCATAAAGCCTATGCCGTGGATGAACGCGATGGCAACGTAGTGGTGATCGACAATGCTGGAACTACGCGTACGGTGAAGGTGGGTGCCAACCCCATTGCCCTGACCATCGACCGAAAGACAAATAAGATCTACGTTGCGAACGCGGGCAGCGGCTCCATCAGCGTAATCGACGGCACCAGCGACAATGTGGTGGCGACGATTCCGGGCGAGGCTCATCCGTACGCAATCGCTGCGAACGACATCACCGGCACAGTTTACGTAACCAACACCTACAGCGACGCCGTCACTGTGATCGACGTTCAAACGGACACTGCGCATCCGCTTAACGTCGGCGGAGCCGATGGCATCGCGATCGACTCTCGCACCAACACCATCTTCCTGACCCACTACGAAGATCCCAACCTCCGCCTCGTGGACGGCGCAACGGGTACGGTGCGGAAGGTCAGCGTCGGCGCACATATTTGGGGGATTGCCTTCGACGAAGACTCTGACTCTGTCTACCTGGCGCACACCGTAACTGCTGAGATCGTATCCCTGAACGAGAAGACTCTGGCCGTCCGCACCATTCCGGTCGGGCAAATTCCCTGCGCCCTGGCGGTAAATCCAGCTACACACAGGCTCTACGCCGTCAACTACGGCGATGAAACGCTGAGCGTGATCGACCTTCGCGCGCAGCGGGCAATTGCCACGCTCCCCGTAGGCCACCATCCGCAGGCCGTGGCGGTGGATCCAATTCGCAACGTCATCTATGTGGCGAACGTGCACGGTAACAGCGTCACGACCATAGACGGCCGGAACAACCGTGTGGTTGGCTCCTCCGCTGCCAGTGACGCGCCCTACGCCGTAGCCGTGGACGCGGAAACGGGAAAGGTATTCACAGCAAGCTACGGAAGTCCCGCTCTCACACAAGTGAAAGTTCCACACAGTGCCGCGAACGAAACGCGATAAGGAATCAGCCCGCGCAAGCGCTTATCGGTTCGTAGGATTCTCTGACAAGTTCAAATGGATGGATCCAGCAATCCCTCGGAGACCGAACGCATGCGTTATTCCGTAGCATCCGGGGCGACTAAGGGTCGTGCCCTTTCAAAACATCGTTTCGATGTAGCTCTAGTGCGGCAGGCTAATTGCGTAGAGATACCACGCGGCGTGCGGCAACCACTCCTCGGTCCATCGCCAGTCTTCATCTTTGCCGGTAACTGCAAATCCCTGATTGAAGGCGATGCCGTCTTCGTTATCCAGGGCCGACGTGATGCCGTTCAGAACGGCCCCCGGTGCGCTCGTGTACTTATACGACTTGAAGAACATATAGGCGGCATTGTTATGTCCGCTTCCCATCAGCATGCTGATGTCGAAGGGATTGCGGCCGAGTATCCAGTGCAACTGGTTCCACGCGTAGTTGTGCAGCTCCGCTTGAAAGCGCTGCTGATCCGGGAAAAATGGAATTGCAAGGCGCGCCGCCACGGCCAGCGAACCCAGCCGAGCGTTCTCTCCTTGCCACCAAGGCGCCGCCTCCGTGTCATGAGGAAAAAAGAATGCCGTGCGCAGCTTTCCATCCTTTGTGCGCACAAGTTGACGCGCATAGCCGAAGGGATTGTTGACTTCCGCCGTCGCCGCAAGTTCGAAGCGCAGTGAGCGCTCCACGGTTTGCAATGCCTTTCCACGATCGTCAGACGAGGCGATGAGCGCAAATTGCAGCAGGCTGATGACGGGCAGTCCAGCGTCTGACGGATGGAAGTAAGGACGCGTGCCCGCATCGGCGCGCCAGTAGTCACGCCATGCGCCCGAAGTTGCCAGGCGCGCCATCAGGCTCTGCGCACGAAGTGCAGCCGACGTGCGGTATGTCTCCTCATTGCTGGCCTTGTACAGTTCAGTTGCGGCCATCAGTGCGCAGTAGTCATCAAGGATGTTCTCGACTCCGTCGTTCAGCAATTCGCGGTTGTGGCGATCCAGAAAACGAAATGCTTCTTTGGCCGCCTGCAAATAACGCGCGTGTGGGAAATCGCCATCTTCCGGCATGGTGCTTGCCAGCGCCAGCGCCGCAATCGCCATCCCTCCACCGGAGCGGAAGCTGACTTCGTAGGCGTGCGGTCCTTCCGTTGCGGCAATCGACTCCGTGGATTCCGATGCGCTGGTCTTGATGCGCGTACGCCAATTGGGATTCCCGATCTCGCGATTTTTCGCGAGCTTTTCGCGTCCCGGCGCGGAGAGCGACTCAAAGAACGAGCCGTCTGGCCGTTTCATCCGCACCAGGAAATCCGCTCCGAACAGTCCCTCATCGAGCAGCCTGCGCTCGTATTCGCTGAAGTTGTCGTTGTTCCGGCGCTTCAGAGCGTTGAAGCTCGACAGCAGACTCCAAGTCACCAGCGGAACCTGCTGTGGATTGAAGTAGGATGTCGGATTTTGGTGCGATAAATGGATGCCGTAGTCACCTGTCGCGTCGTACCAGCCGCCATGAACGTCGACAAAAGTGCCTGGTAAACTGGGCACTAACATGCGCCGGTCGGCCTGGTCAAAAGACCCGCTCGATCGCTGCCCCTTGAAATAGAAGATGACATTGGAGAGCGTATCGCGTTCCAGAATGTCGTCTTGAATTTCAAACGGACACGATTGCACCTCACCCTTTGCCGAACGCACATGAACGGCATAATGCCCCCGCTGCCGCCAGCCGGAGAAATCGGCAATCCAGAACGTGAAGCCTTCCCAGTCGTAGACTTTTCCCGCGGGCTTCAGATCGCCGACATAGACTGTTTTCGCGTTGTCGGCATCCACGAGTTCGAACTTCGTCGGCTGATCCTGCGCGGTTCCAGCAAGAATCGCCTGCTTTTCCTGAGAGGATTCGTAGCCGACCTGGTCGACCAGGACGCGGACCTGGCTGAGAACGTCTGGTGCCGAGATTTCGCACAGTAAGACAACCAAAAGAACATTGAAAATATGAGCAGCCTTCATCTTCATCCGCCGCCTTAAATCCAGTCCGCGGCGCTCGCCTATGCTGGCTGCCCCACAAAACTGAAATCAATCTAAACAGACCGCGCACGACTTTGATAGTGTTATTTACAAAGTTTATGAGCGCGATCTCCAACCCCGGTTATGCGAGCGATTGGGACTCCGTTTCTTCTGTCCGGTATTTTTACAACCGGGCGAACCGAACCTTCGCCTCCAATGCAGACACGGAATCCTTGACCCGCAACGGCCGGTATGTTCTCGATCATCGGTTGGGAGACATTATGTTCTGGGACTATGAGAGCGATCCGCCCGGCCCACTGCTGGCAACAGTCAACCATGCGCCGCATTGCATTTTCGCTCTTCACCAAGAGGCTCAATGAACGCCACCACAGTTTCGCCCACGGTTGGTGAGTCGATAGGCGCGTCCTCCTCCCGCGTGATCTCCATCGACATCTTTCGCGGATTGACCATGGCGGTGATGATCTTTGTAAATGCGGTGGCCGAGGTGCGCGGCCTGCCCTGGTGGACCAACCACGCCCACGCCTGGGAAGACAGGATGACCTACGTGGACATGGTCTTCCCCTTCTTTCTATTCGCGGCCGGAATGTCGATGCCCTTAGCCGTGACGCAACGCCTCAAGCGCAATCCTTCCACCTTCGCACTTAGTCTGCACATCGTCTCGCGCGTGCTGGGCCTGTTGGTGCTCGGCTTCATTCTGGCGAATGCTGAAAAGGCCGACTCCACAAAGATGGCGCTACGCGGCGGTCCATGGGCGTTGCTGAGCCTTCTCTGCATGATGATCTTTCTGAATGTCTATCCTCGATGGGAACTCCATCCGGGCTACGCGACGGTTCTGCGTTTCAGCGGACTAGCGGGCGCCGCCGTCCTGCTGGCGCTCTTCCGCAGAACCACACACACCGGCCAGACTGCCTGGCTCGATCCTTCCTATCCTGAGATTCTCGGTTTGATCGGCTACACCTATCTTGCTGTTGCTTTCCTTTATCTGCTCACACGTCGCTGGAGATGGGCGCCCGCTCTCTGGTTTTTCATGCTGGTCAGCCTCTGCGCAGCTTCGGCCGCGCGGCTCGTCGCATTTCCTGATCGCCTGCCTCTATACTTCTGGCCCTTCGGCAACGGGGCAATGGCCTGCATCATGATGGCCGGCGTGGTTACATCCATCCTTTTTCTGGGTACCGGCCAGCGGCCCTCGCCGCGGTTCTCCATCAGCATGGCCGCCGGTTTCGCGCTGCTGACACTTCTTGCGGGCGCGGCTCTCACCCCGTTCGGCATCTCCAAGATTCGCGCCACGCCCACTTGGTCGCTATACAGTGTGGGCGCCGCCATCCTCCTCTTCATCGCCCTCTACTGGCTCTGCGATCTGAAGCGTTGGAACGCCTGGACTTTCCCGCTGCGCTCTGCCGGCTCTAACACTCTCTTGACTTACCTTCTGCCTGACTTCTGGTATTTCCTTTTGGTGTCGGCCGGGATCACCTTTCTCGACTCTCACTGGAATGAGGGTGCCCCGGGAGTGATCAAGTCGCTGATATTCACTGCCATCATCCTCGCGCTCTCCACACTCCTGACCAGGTTCAAGGTTCGGATGCAGCTATAGAACTTGTGATGTGCCTCATTGGGACCCGTTTGATTCTTTGTATTCGCAATTTCCGCCGGCGCTCTGAAGCTGAAATAAGGAGTGAATCACGACATTAGAGCCGAGGAAGGCCGTGCCAGTGAGCGAAACAACACCGAACCCAAAAATCGGGGCGGGGCGGCTGCAGCGGAATGTGCTCTCGCTGAGCCAAATCGTTGCGACCACCCTGGCCAGCATCGCGCCAGCCATGAGCTTCTTCTTCGGCTATTCAGTCATTGTGCGCGGAGCAGGCCTTGCCGCGCCTCTAACGATTCTCGTTGCCATGATGGTCATCCTGTTCCTGACGAACACGATTGCGGAGTTTTCGCGCTTCACTCCGTCTACTGGGTCGTTTGTGACCTTCACTGGCAAGGCATTCGGCCCTTCCATTGGCGCGGCGGTCTCCGTCTTCCTTACCTTCGGATATGTCGTGGCGTCCTCAACCGTTGTGTCCATCGCTGGAGTCTGGATCTCTGAAACCCTGAATATCTTTCTCGGTCTGTCGCTCAACTGGGCCATTCTCACAGTGCTCATATCGACGGGAACTGGCTGGCTGGCTATGCGTGGCATCGGACTTTCAACCTTCTGGTCAGGCATTTTCTTTTACTTTGAAGCGGCCCTGCTGATCTTGGGCAGCATTCTCATGATGGCCACCCATCCCAACTTCCTCAATCTTGCGCCATTCCGGCTTTCAAACCTTCGTGGTGGCCTGTCCGGGCTTGGAGCGGGCTTTCCGTTGGGCATCTATCTCTTCATTGGCTGGGAGAACTCTGCCTCGCTTGCTGAGGAAACAGAGAATCCGCGACTCAATATTCCGCGCGCACTGATGACCGGGACGCTCGCAATCGGCGTGTTCTATATCTTTCTGGCCTACGCAACCACTGTCGGATTCAGCATGAATGAGCGCGGTCTTGGCGCATCGCAACTGCCTTTCATCGACGCGCTGAGGACCTCGGCTCCTTCGCTGCTGGCTGTGGCCTACGTCGCCGGTGCTACCAGCATTCTTGGCTCGCTCATCGGCCTCGTAAACTCTCAGTCGCGAATCCTCTTCAACTCCGGACGTGAAGGTTTGCTCCCTGCAGTCCTGGGTAAAATCCACCCGCGGCACCAGACCCCCCACCGTGCAACGTGGGTATTCCTGGCCATTGCGGTCTCGCTCATACTCGGCTTTGGCCTTCTGGGCGGAGTGTCGCCGCTGAATTACTTCGGTTTCGCCGGCACGCTTGGAACCATACCCATCATCCTCACTTACATGCTCACAAACCTTGCCCTGCCGGTTTACATCTTCCGGCACCATCGTAGTGAGCTCGATGTGCTTCGCCATATCCTGCTGCCGGTTGCAGGCACGCTTGTGATGCTGTTTCCGCTTTGGGGCCTCATTCAGCCAGCACAACCATGGCCTTACAAAATGTTTCCGTGGGCTGCCGTCGGGGTTCTTGTCCTGTCTTTGGTCTACGGCCTCGTCATCGCGCGGATTTCGCCCGGCCTGGCGGGCCGCATCGGCGCGTATGTAGCGGATCAATAAGATCAGCTTTACATTTGCTATGGAGGTAAATGCTATGAAGCCAGTTCTTTTTCGCGGCGCCTGTATTTGGGACGGCAGCGGCGCAGCAGCCTTTCCCGGCGATGTGCTTGTTGATGGCAGCAGGATCAGAGTAGTTGCGCCTGCGCCGGAACGGCTCTCTGTTAACGGCGCCACCGTCATCGAAGCCCGCGGCAGAACGCTGATGCCCGGGCTCGTGGAAGGCCACGCTCACATTTCTTTTGGTGGGGCCGTGAATGACTCCGACCTCGGCAACATTCCTCCCGAAGAGCATGTTCTGCTCACCGTGCGCAATGCCAAGACGCTGCTAGATCACGGCTTTACCAGCGCCTACAGCGCAGCGACGTCAAAGCTGCGTCTCGACGTTGTCATTCGGAATGCCGTCAATGCCGGGGAGTTTCCGGGTCCGCGTATTCGTGCCGGCAGCCCGGAGATCACCGTCACCGGAGGTCTTGGCGACGAACGCAAGGCGCATATGTACTTCGAAAGCTTTGGCCTCATTGCCGATGGCGTGGAGGAGATCACGAAGGCCGTCCGCTTGTGCTGCCGCGAAGGTGTGGACAACATCAAGCTCAACATTTCCGGCGACGACTTGAGCCCCGCCGCTCACGGTGGCCTCACGGTCATGACTGAGAAGGAGATACAGACGGCGGTCAACGTGGCGCGCGATTTTGGCAAGAGGGTCAACTGCCACGCCCGTGCGGCGGAATCTGTAAAACGGGCCGTTCGCTGTGGGATCGATGTGATCTATCACTGCGAATCGGCAGACGAAGAAGCGATCGATATGCTGGAGTCGGCAAAGGATCGCGTGTTTGTCGGACCTGCAATTGGCATCATTTACACCACGCTTTACGAAGGTGAGAAGTTTGGCTTCTATCGCGATTCCGAAGTAGGACGCAAGATGCAGCGCACGATCGATACGACGGCTGCGGTCTATACCGAACTGCGCAAGCGGGGTGTGCGCGTTCTCATAGGGGGAGATTACGGATTCGCTCAGTCGCCGCAGGGAGACAACGCCCGCGACCTGAAGCATTTCGTCAATCTGCTGGGTTTTTCACCGAGCGAGGCGCTGCAGTGCGGCACCCGCATCGGGGGGCAGGTAATGGGAATGGGCGACGAACTCGGTCAGATCAAGGCAGGCTACGTCGCCGATTTGCTTTTGGTTGATGGCGATCCACTCATGGATCTTGATTTGGTTGTGCATGAGAAGAACCTGCACGTCATCATGAAGGAAGGAACGCTTCATAAGGACATTTCCGTCACCAGAGTTCATGAGCAAACTGGCCCAGCCTGATCTTGTGTGCCGGTGAAGCAACCCAGGAGACGCAGGTGGCTCAAAGTATCAAGACTGGACGTTGCCCGGACTCCTTCCTACGAGAAAGCCCCAACGGATAAATCGAGGCCAACGTATTCGACGCTAGCTGCCATCGAATTCACTTGAAGAGTGGTTCCATCGGAACCAGTCGATTTGGCTTCGTGGAGGAAGGCTATGCGTCGGAATAAGACTCGGGGCGTGGCCGCGTATTTGCTTTTCACGTTGGCTCTCAGCTCGGTCTTCTATTTCCTCATCGCCAAGTCGGGCCGCGTTGGCGGTGGCTGGGGCGCATATATTGGCTGCCTGATGTGGTGCCCAGGTGTCGCGGCACTGCTGACTTGCAAGTACCTTGGCCGCGACCTGTTAACTCTTGGATGGAATGGGGCAAAACGCGTTACGAGATTGCCTGTTACTTGATCCCGCTGGGTTATGCGACAGCGATCTACGCGTTCGTCTGGCTGACTGGACTCGGTGGGTTTTACAATCGGCAGTTTTACGACAGGTTTTCGAGTGACTTTGGGCTTGGGACGATGAAGGCCTGGGCAAACATCGCCTTGTACTTTGTCTTTACTGCGACGATCACGGTCGTTCGGGATTGCGCTACTGTACTTGGGGAGGAAATAGGTTGGCGAGGATTTCTTGTACCGGAGCTCGCCAAACGACACAGCTTTGCCGCGACTGCCATCATTTCGGGACTCGTCTGGGCCTTGTGGCACTATCCGATTTTTCTTTTGGCGGATGGCTACAGTGGCGGCACGCCGGTTTGGTACTATTTGCCACTGTTTACATTATTGTTGCCGGCCATTAGCTTCCTATGGACATGGATGAGGATCAAGTCGGGTAGCATCTGGCCTGGCGTCGTCCTGCACGCAGCTCACAATACTTTCATCCAGCAGTTTTTTGATCCGCTGACGGTAGACAAGAGCAATACAAGGTATATCGCAGGTGAATTTGGTGTTGGGCTTATGGTTATCTCAATCCTGATGGCTTTCTATTTTTGGAAGCGCCGAAATGAAGTAACCCCGGCTGCAGAGACGGTAAATACGGTCGCAATGACCTAGAGCCCTTCGAATCCCGTGCCGCTAGATGGGCAAATCGTGCGCTGTGGAACAGCCCGATCCCGCGCGAGTAATTGGTGGCCTCGAGCTAATCCTAAACTGACGGACTAAGAACAAGCACTCATTGAGCTATTCAGAGCAATCTCTGGCCAGTGGCCGAAAAACAGCTGCTCGTAAATTTGACTGCCTTACTGGCGCGAGGCAGCCAACCCAAGTTCAACTTGACGACCAGGCCAACGTTACCGTGAGAATCCGACTAGGGCAACGGCAGCGGCGCTCATCACGGCTGCGCAGGCCCAACCGAGCACTTTCATTCTTGGTGAATTGACCCGGTTTCCCATGACTTTGCGGTCGCTGGTGAGAAGAACGACCATGATCACCAAGGGCGGAGCCAATAGGCCATTGAGAATAGCCGACCAAAATAGCATCTTCACCGCATTGAAACCAGCGAAATCGAATGCGAGACCGATTAGGATAGAGACGCCTATTACGGCATAGAATTTTGCAGCAAGTCGCGGCTGGAGGTTAAGGGAAGCCTCTTTCCATTTCGCGCCTTCCGCGATCGCATACGCGCAAGATCCTGCCAGTACCGGAACTGCGAGCATTCCCGTTCCGATGATTCCAAGCGTGAATAGCCAATAGGCTCCAGGACCAGCAAGAGGACGCAAAGCCTCGGCAGCCTGCTTAGCAGTTTCGATGTGTTTCTGACCATGGGCGTTGAGTGTCGCGCCGGTCGTGAGAATAAGGAAGTACATTACGACATTCGACAACAACATTCCGGTGACCACATCTCTTTTCGCCACATGGAGTTCTTTGTTGGTGGCACCCTTTCTTTTGGCGACCGTATTCTTGCCATGGTCGCGATCTTCCTCAACTTCCTGTGCCGCCTGCCAAAAGAAAAGATAGGGTGAAATCGTCGTCCCCAAGATTCCGACCAAGACCGAGATGTAATCCCTGCTCCATTCGATGTGCGGAATGAACGTCGCTCGGAGAACGTCGCGCCAGTGAGGATGAGACAGGAAAGCCGCGGCGATGTAGGCGAACAAAACCATCGTCAGCCACTTAAACACGCGCGCCATGGTTCGATACGAAGTCCAGAGTAAGAGTCCCAGGATAAGAGCAGCGAAAAACGGTGTCCATATGTAAGCACGGACGCCGGAGATCATCTGCATCGCGTCCGCCATGCCCCCGAGATCGGCTCCTATATTGAAGACATTGGCCACAATGACCAATGCGCAGGCAAACCAGAGAACCCAACGGGGATAGCGTGTGCGAATCACGCTGGCCAGTCCGCATCCCGTGACCATGCCAAGACGTGCACACATTAACTGAATCGCGGCCATCAAGGGGAAGGAGAGCAGGGCCGTCCAAAGAGTCGCGTATCCGTACGAAGCGCCCGCGACGGAGTACGTCGAGATGCCGGATGGATCATCATCTGCGGCACCGGTGATGAGACCGGGGCCGAGGTCTTCGAGAAAGTCCGACAAGCGGACCGATTGGCGAGACGTCGGCGATGGTTGCAACTCGTCAGTCGGTCTTTGCGACACAAGTCATCCTAGCTGGCATTCGTCGCGTTCTTGTTGACGTTTTTGGCGATTCCGCTAAGAAGCTTGTCCGCAGCCTTCTCCTCCGCCAACGTCTCATCCAATAACTGAGCGACATCGGAGAGGCCTAGTTGCTTGGCAAAGTCTCGTGCCGAACCATATCCCGCCATCTCGTAGTGCTCCACGCGTTGCGATGCGGATATCAGCGCCGCATCACGAACATCTCCTTTGTCCGTATCTTCGAGGACTTCTGAACCCTCTTCGAGTACACCCTTCATGCCGGCACAACTCTTACCGGTAAGCTTCTTACCGACGATCTGGGAGATCTGCTCCAGCCTCGCCACCTGCCCCTTGGTTTCCTCCAGGTGTTGCAAGAGAGCTTGCTGAAGCTCCTTCGACGTGGATGCTTTGGCAAGTTTGGGAAGAGCACGCACGATTTGCTTCTCTGCCGAGTAAAGATCCTTCAATTCATCTATCAACAACTCTTGCATTGTTTCGACGCTCATAGCTACTCCATTCAATGATCCTGACGACTGTGTGATGCCCGCTTTGGTTTAAGTGTTGTGCTTGGGGTCTTAGCGTTTGAGACCAGATGAGCATTTGGGTTTTTGGTCTAGTAATTGTTGTTCGTGAAAGGAGGTACAACCTTCTCTTCGGGACTATCGGGAATTCAGTCTTCGAAGACCGCTCATTGCTGGTTAAACCTGAGAGTGCTCAGACTGGAAAGGGGTCGGGATCGACGAAGATTCGCTCCACGGTAGGTTCTTGTTGACGGATACGCTTCTTTATTCGTTGAATGGCCAATTCGACCTGAAGGATGTCGAGAGTGCGTTGAAATCTGATTTCGACACTTAGCAGTGCTTGCTGCGGGCCCATCTGCATGGTAAAGAGTTTTTCCAATGCGCTCCACTGCAGGGTCACTGACGATGATTTGTCTCATTATTCGAATGCGCGCGCGGTTGGTTCACTCCCCGACGAGGAGAGCCCCGGTCTCCCGGCCCAAGAGCAATGCGACCAGGGCGAGGACGATTCCGATAAGGATCGACGCAAGCGGATCGAAGAGCGGACTATTGAAAAGTTTGCTCAGAGATATTCCAAGGAACGCGAGGAAAGTTCCGATGAGTCCGGCCGAATCACAGAAAAAGGTGACGATTGATACCGCTCAATGGATACAACTCGGACAAAGGAGGCGCGCATCATCTTCCTCGAACGCCTCGGTCCGACCATGCGCTATTTCTTCTTGGGGACCTTCGCACCTTTTTTCGTGCCTCGGAGAGACCAATAGCGATGGCCTGTTTCCGGCTCTCCCTTGCCGACTCTGCGAGACATTGGGAACTCATCGGTCCGGATGTAGTGGAAACCGACTTGCTCCCCACACTCGCGAGGCCATTCGTCGAGCGGGTAAACTGTGCTGCCAAACTTGACCAGAGCAATGTTGACAATGCTGGTGCATCCCGGCTTCAATGCCGTGAACGTCAGCTTAAGCATCGGGATGAGGAACCCATCACGCCATGCTTCGCCGCTCGTGTATCTGTTGCACGACTGGGTAACGTCCGTGCTGTAAATCTCTTTACAAAAATATGGCGGACTGCTAAAGCGAAAATCACAGCGTCCAGCAACAACTTCATACGGAACATCTTCCGCTGGCAAGTTGTGAAGCTCCACTACATCAGCAAAGCCGAGGTCACGAGCAAGCATCGTGTTTCCCAAATGCGTCGGGATGTTCGGGTCGATTTCGACATATTTTCCAGCGATGCCTGAAGCTAAGAATCCAACGAGACGACCACCGTAACCTGTGCTCGTGTCCAGAACTGTGTCACCGGGCTTGCAATACTTGCGATACAAATACGAGGCAAATCCCGGACGGAAATTCGAAAAGCTTTGAGTTCCGCTAACAATGTTAAGAGCCCCGAAATACCCCTGACCGATCTTGCCGGTCGTCAGTTCCAGTGCGAGGGCACGGCGGAGTAGTTTGTCATCACCAAATGAGTCGAACGGAGCCTTCATACTTTTCTTGGCCGCATGAAAACGGTGCGGGTGGAAACTATCAGCGACGTGATAGGCAACGTCAGTACCGACTAGCGAGTCCATGTCCGTTGCAGCAAGTTGGTTGACTTGCTGCAGCATGACGTATGTCGGCAAGTTCGGTAAGGGAAGCCAGTCGCTCTGTAATGTTCAAACGCTGCATCAACAATCTGTTCGTCTGAGAACAGACGCGGACGGTCGGCGTCAGTTATTCCGTCTGAGAGGCCCGTAATCTCGGAGAGTTCCTCGGCTGAGAAGTAGGGCTTCAAGTCGAGGTCGGTCGCCAACGCGGCTAAGACTTCGGGATTCCATTCAGCAAGCTCGGCGGTTCTGTTGTCAGCAATCGCAAGCTGTCTGGCCTTAGGGTCAGCGTCCAAGTCGAGGTCTACGCGCTGGACAGCGATGATCCTGGTGCCATCTGGCTGAATTACATCCACTTCGGTGATACCAGCTTTGTTCGCGTTCTCTATGACGCCGTTGCCTGTGATTATTTGGCCATGTTTGTCAATGACGATGGAACGTCCAGCGCCTAGCTCTTTCAAGCTGTGCTCAATCGTTCCGCTTGCACGGGAATTACGACGACGGGCATTCTTCTTGTCAAACGTTAGGTCTGTAAGCTTCAATTGTCGTCACCGGGCCAACATTGCGTGGGGTATGTACGGGCGAGGTACGGCCATGGCGAAAGTGACCAAGGTGTCAACTGGGTACGAATTCGCAGGTCTGAGTGCAATTGGGATGAGACTTGTGAACGAATTTCAGCGGTATCATCCCGAACTCTGTATGCCGAGTCCGAACCCGTCGTACAGGTTTATCCGCCAAGGTTCTCTGGAGCAGAATCTCGAATTGGGAAAGCTTGTGGCCGACGTTAGGGCCCAAGACCCAGAACCACCACAACCAACGTTCAAACGGAAACTTTGAGCCCGACGTTCATTTCGCGGGTGTATGCCTAAACCTGATGCGCGGTCTACGCGACCTGGAGTTCAGAGGTATTTAGGCCCCTATCCCCCATCCTTGGATGGATAGTCCGGTTGATGCATTAGTATTGATACTTCCCGATGCAACAACTTTCGATTCTGGTCTGTGACCTCGAAGTCACGAGTACGGTCTCCGTGCGGCTGACTGTAAGCCCGAGCGCGGAGATATGGATTTGGTCGTACATCCTCCACTCCGGCGAAATCATAGCCCGTGGGAACACGCCAACGCGGTTGGCTGCTCAGGTTTCCTCGCAGCTTGCCCACGAAGATTGGCTTCATCGCAATCGAAAGCAGTTCAGCGCCCCGGTGCTTGTTTCTTATCCTTGGAAAGAAGCCCGGTAGACCGTCACTCACCACTGTGTCCTGACCCCGTGACAACTCTCGCAGAGAGCCATGCAGTTCGTTTCGTCGTAATGCCGCTCCGGGTACTGAGCAACCTTGAGTACGTGGTGGACTTGCTCAGGAGCCTTCACGATGGTTCTATCGAGACAGTCGATGCAGAGTGGATTAGCGCGGAGATAATGTAATCGCCATGTTCTCCTGCGTCGTCCATAGCTTCTACTGCTAGAGCTACCTCGTCCGTCTTGCCATCGTTCACAGCTGTGACAATCACACCAGCCTGTGTCAGTTAACAACGGGCAGTTGGCGTAACGACATGGACGCTTTGGTGCAGATGGCATTACTGGGTGGGCGTCGGCTGCGGCGGCTGACTGTTCTGGTTGTCGCGATTCTTTGCCCAGTCGTTAAATGTTGTTCGTCGCGTACAACGGCCCAGCCGTCGCAATTAAGAAGGCGGACGCAGCACCGAGGAACGAGTCAAACTGCTCAATGGTCAGGTGTTGGCGATGCACGAGCCAACTGAAACTACTTCCAACACCGAGGATGAACAGCGTCAATAGTGTGATGTGTACTCGGGTGCTGCTGCCGGTTCCGTCTGGCTCGGAGTAGACGGTCCGGAGCCAAGTAAAGAACGAAGTAACGGATGATTGTAGAGTTTGCAACATTTCAACGTTTCTTTGCCAGTAGTATGTAATCAGGATTAGATGATGCGAGAGCGAGAAAATGGAACCTGAACTAAATATCGAATATGACATGCGCCTGAAGCCAATTGCGGCTAAGTGTTCTGTCTGTAGAGATAAAATGCCACGCATGGAATCGAATCTTGTCTCGGCGGGTGAAACCTACAGATGGTTTCAGATTCAGTTCGAACTCCATAAGCACCGAAAACATCGCGCTAAGCAATCCGCCGCATAGACCGGCACTCCCATCAGAATTGTGCGCTAGAAGTGAAGGGGTGGACTGCCTTTAGGAAGTCCGGACTGGAATGAGCCAGCCCACCAAGGAGCACCGTGGAGGCGCTCTACTTACCTATACGTTCCAGTGCATGAAAATCCCCCCTGCTAAGCACACTTATTCTGCTTTATTTTTGCGAGACGTTTATCGAGCGCGCGGAATCGCTATGCCCGACAGCGAGTACGGTCGAGAGGGCCGCATTCGGGGACCCCAGAGCAGCCGCAATTTTATTAGCGTGGCAGTCGATTTCTCCGTTAGGCCGGAGTAACCAAATGCATATATCGGCACGCAAGCGTCAGCAGCTTCTCTCGGAGCTAATTCAGACTCACAATGAACTGGCTGTTGCGATTCACGCTCGGCACCTGACCGAGGATGTCACCAGCACGGCTGACAGCCATCGGACACGGTTCTGCCTTGGCTGCAAGGTCTACTTCAACGCAGGACCGCTCGAACTGACACGTGACAAAGGAAGCCTTGATCCCTTAGGATGTGGCGAGAAAAAGCGATGAAAATTGGCAGGGTAGGAAAAGCAAGCCCGGATGTCAATTATTTGACCCGCTGTCGGTACGCGGTCGAATGTATCGAGTCAACGTCTACCACGTGGCTCAATCAGGTGGTCGAGTTGCGGTCGATGATGCGGGGAGAGATTGAGGAGATGGAGAGGCACACTCCGTCTGATAAGACCACGCCTTGGCAGGTTCTCAAGGAATACATAAGCTACATGGAAGAGCGAGGAAATCGGCTTAAGAGCCATCACCGGCGAAGAGACGACGTGCAGTGCCTGTTCGTTGTCGAGTTCATGGAGGCAATCTCCGCCCCGGCTCAGGCTCAGGTGATTGAGCTTGAATTGATGATGCAGGATGGGGAAGATGACGACTGCTGAGGTATACTTCCGCTCATGAGCGTAGAAACAATTCTTGCATCAATTGACCAAGAGATTGCACAACTTCAACGAGCCCGTTCTTTACTTTCCGGCTTATCCACCAAGACGAAGAAGACGCCTAAAGCGGTTCCCAGAAAGAAACGCCGCAAGATGAGTGCTGAGGGCCGTAAGCGTATAGCTGATGCACAAAAGAAACGTTGGGCAGCACAGAGGGCGAAGAAATCCTAGATAGACCCCGTTACGGCGTTACAGCCTCACCGGGTGTAACACCGTAACCCCCATTCATGCCAACTGCTGCTGAACCGCTTTGAGGATTGGCGACCTCTGATAGCCTTGGGCTACCTGCTTACCGAACCTAATCAGACAGGGCTTCACGCCGTGAACACCGAATAGGGCCGCGAGACTCTCCACCGTTAGCCCTCTTCCCCTGCCACTTGCGCCACGGAGACGTTGGCAGCGCCTTGAGAGCCTCAAGAAGTTCAGCGGTGGGTATTTTGTCTTTGTCGCCTATGACGGTCATCGCATCGTTCACCAGCCAGTTTGAGTATTCCAGCCTCATTTGTTTTTCTTCAATCCCCGTGAGGTCTGCCATCTTACGGGCTGGCTGGGTCTTCATAGCGGACATGTCCGCTGCCGAGTAAGCAAGTTCCTCTATCCTCTCCGGACAAAATACCTGACAGAAGGAGAACAAAGGCTTCCAAATCTCAATGTCCCGGTCACGCAGGTCAATCGGTGGGAATAGCCTGTGGTATTCCCTGTATGCTTGCCAAGGCGAAATCTTTCTTCTTGCTAATGCAGCGGGCGTATCGCGATACTGCAAAAACTGGTTCACAAATCAAAAATGAGCAAAATGGGTTTCCTGGCCTTATTCCCCTTCCACTCAGTTGCCAGGGATCGAGGAGGGCACTTTGAATCCGAATAAGGCTTTGTGGGAAAAGGGTGACTTCACCGAGATTGCGGCCTTCATGCGTGAATCCGGAGAAGCATTCGTGAAGTCAATCGAGATGACGCTACCGATGAAGGTCTTGGACCTCGGCTGCGGAGATGGCACCACCGCGTTACCGCTAGCGGTCCTGGGAGCTGATGTGACTGGAATCGACATCGCCAGGAACCTCGTAGACGCCGGAAACGAGCGGGCCGCAGAGGCGGGTCTCGAACGGCTGAAGTTCTTTGAGGGAGACGCGAGCAATCTGAACGGGGTCAGCGATCATTCGTTTGATCTGACCCTCTCGGTCTTTGGTGCAATGTTCGCCCCCAAACCCTTCGACGTCGCCAGGGAGACGGTGCGTGTTACAAAGCCGGGGGGCCGCATCATCATGGGCAATTGGATTCCCAGCGATCCGACTTTTGTGTCGCAGGTGCTCAAAATCAGCTCTGCATTCACGCCTCCGCCTCCCGCAGGATTCGTGAGCCCGATGACATGGGGAGTAGATACTCACGTGATTGAACGATTCGGCCAGTGCGGCGTGCCGAAGGAGAGAATCTCCACCGCCAAAGATACCTTCTATTTCAAATCGCGGGACAAGAGCCCCGCGCATTTCATCGACCTGTTCCGGCGCTATTACGGCCCGACGATGAATGCTTTCGAAGCTGCCGAAAAGAATGGAAAGACGGAGGAACTGCACAGCCAACTTGTGGAACTGGCGGAGTCCCAGAACCAGAGTAAGAACGGCGGCACGTCGATTCCTGCTACGTTTTTGCGAGTCACTGTTTCGGTCTGATCGAGTCCAGATGCTGTCAGCTCCTTACCGAGCTGGCAAACCGCATTCGGAGTGGTCTTCGCTGAACTTCAGACGGCCAACTTTTCGTTCTTGCCCACTGCGAAAAAGGCCCCAAGCCGAAGCTGGAGGCCTTTCTCGTTTTGTACTGCAAACACTGCTTGAGTGCCACGTTAGGCTGTCCTAGTATCCGCCATCCATGCCGCCGTAGCCGCCAGCCGCGACCGCGGCCTTGGGCTCGGGAAGCTCGACAACCATGGCTTCAGTGGTCAGAAGGAGACCGGCGATCGAGGCTGCGTTCTCGAGTGCCGTGCGCGTCACCTTGGTCGGGTCGATGACGCCGGCCTTCACTAGGTCTTCGAAGACACCGGTAAGGGCGTTGTAGCCGTAGTGCTGATCCTTGGATTCGAGGACCTTCGCCACGACGACGGCGCCTTCCTCGCCGGCATTGGCGACGATCTGACGCAGCGGCTCTTCGAGGGAGCGTCGCACGATCTGTGCGCCGATCTTCTCGTCGCCTTCGAGCGTCTTGATGAGAGCGTCGACCGCCGGAATGGTGCGAACTAGCGCCACGCCGCCGCCCGGGACAATGCCTTCCTCGACTGCCGCGCGGGTTGCGTGCAGAGCATCCTCAACGCGAGCTTTCTTCTCCTTCAGTTCGGTCTCGGTGACAGCGCCCACCTGAATGATGGCGACGCCGCCCACCAGCTTGGCCAGCCGCTCCTGGAGCTTCTCCTTGTCGTAGTCCGAGGTAGTCTTCTCGATCTGTAAGCGGATCTCCTTGACGCGGCCTTTGATCTTGCTGCCCTCGCCGGCACCGTCAATAATGGTGGTGTTGTCCTTGTCGATGGTGATGCGCTTGGCGTGCCCCAGAAGCTCGAGCTTCACGCCTTCCAGCTTGATGCCGAGGTCTTCAGTGATGGCTTCGCCGCCGGTCAGGATGGCGATGTCGCCGAGGATAGCCTTGCGGCGATCGCCGAAGCCGGGAGCCTTGACGGCAGCAACGTTCAAGGTGCCGCGCAGCTTGTTCACCACCAGGGTAGCCAAGGCTTCGCCCTCGACGTCCTCAGCGATGATCAACAGCGGCTTGCCGCCACGAGCAACCTGCTCCAGCAAGGGCAGCAGATCCTTCATACTGCTAATCTTCTTCTCGAAGATCAGGATGGAGGGCTCGTCCAGCACTACTTCCATGCGCCCGGCGTCGGTAACGAAGTAGGGGCTCAGGTACCCGCGATCAAACTGCATACCCTCCACTGTCTCCAGAAAAGTATGGCCTGTCTTTGAATCCTCAACGGTTATAACGCCGTCCTTGCCAACCGTCTTCATCGCTCCCGCGATGATGTCTCCAATCTCCCTGTCGCCGTTGGCCGAGATAGCCCCCACCTGGGCCACGGATCCCTCGTTCACGGGCCTGGACAGCTTGCCCAGTGCGCCGCCTTCGACCCACTTACCGTCCTTGTCCCGAGTACCAATAATCGCAATCACGGCCTTTTCGATGCCGCGCCTCAGTGCCATCGGGTTGGCGCCGGCCGCCACCGTCTTCACGCCTTCGCGGAAGATGGCCTGCGCCAGAACCGTCGCGGTCGTGGTTCCGTCGCCGGCCACGTCGCTGGTCTTGGATGCCACCTCGCGCACCAACTGAGCGCCGACGTTTTCCATCGGGTCCTTCAGGTCGATCTCTTTGGCCACCGTCACGCCGTCCTTGGTGATGGTGGGTGAACCGAACTTCTTCTCAATCACAACGTTCCGGCCCTTGGGTCCGAGCGTCGCCTTGACGGCATCCGCCAGCGTGTTCACGCCGCGCAGAATCGCCTGACGGGAATCCTCACCGTGCAGAATTTGCTTTGCCATACTTGTAACTCTCCATTTCAGTAATCCGTTTCAGTGGTCGAATCTCAACGGGAAAGGCCGTTGAACCAGCAGCTTTTTGTTTGCCGCTAACCCCACTAACACGCGCTCAGCAGGGCTTCTCTATTTCTTGATGATGCCGAGGACTTCTTCCTCACGCATGATCAGGAACTCCTCACCGTCGATCTTGATCTCGGTGCCGGAGTATTTGCCAAAGAGAATCTTGTCGCCGGCCTTGACGTCGAGAGGGAATACCTTGCCCTCATCGTTCGACTTGCCCTTGCCGACAGCGATGGCTTCGCCTTCCTGGGGCTTTTCCTTGGCGCTATCCGGGATGATGATTCCACCACGAATGGTTTCGCCCTCTTCGACGCGGCGGACGAGGATGCGGTCGTGGAGCGGAGTGAAAGTGGTCTTTGCAGTTGTTGTTGCCATTTTTTGCTTTCCTTTCACGCGCAGGCAGGGTTGAACCCCGGCTGCGGGTTCTGGTGGCTTTTGAGAGAAAGGCTTCTGGGATTGCGGACGGCGGCTCCGAGAGTTGGAGCCGTGAACCCGGTCAAGCAGTTCCACCGGTAAAGCGCTAGCACTCTAGTCTTCTAATTGCCAACGATAGGAGTGGGGTCTTGCCATTGTCAAGGGGCATCTCATGCTTGATGAGGTTTAGGTCGCTCAAATTTCGCACGCAATCAATGCGTTTGAATCGAACCGTCCTGGAAAAGTAGAGAACAATTATGCGAAATTTGGGTGTCAGGCTCACTGGCCTGCCCTGGGGAATTCTGTACTTGAGAGAAGCTGCGACATAACGGAACCTCATCGTTCATCGCATTCGCATTAGCCCCCAGCATCGATTAAAGTTGCACTATTTTCTTAGAGCCGCCTGCTATGCCGCAATCAATGCCGTCAGGCCATTGCCTACCGTCGCATTCATATCGGTTTTTGGGCTTGAGGAGCTGAGCGCCTCCAACGCCAAGAATCCCGAAAGTAGCGGCAGTGAGAGCCGAGGAAATAACAAGGCCGCCGGAGAATACCGGCAAGTCCCATACGCCAAGCAGTGTGATTCAATTCTCTTGCCTCCTTATGAATTGAGCCCATCGTCGGTCATCGTTGCCGTGCTGGCCTGATTGCGATCATGCAGATCCTCAAGGACACGAAATGCATATTATGCGAGATCTGCGCAATTGCGATGCGGAAGGTGGCGAGACTGGATCGGCCTATTGGCCGCAGGATTTTCCCGTGCAACCCAGTAAATGCGTCCGCTCTATATGAAGACTGAATTGAGTCGCGAACCATGTAATGTTGTCGATTGGGTTCGTGATGCGAGGTCTGCCTTGGGGCATCTGTTCGCCTCAAAAAGAACACTTATCCGAGACAGGAATACTGTTCTCGTCATAACTCATGGCGGCATACGGAGAGTGTAGCCCTCCACGAAGCACATGCGGCAACGTGAGCGATATTGGACAGTCAGCCATTCCCTCCCGGTGTAATAGTGTCCGAATGAATGTCGAGATTCACCTGCTGGCGGTAGAGCTAGATGGCAAAGACGGGCTGATGGTAACGTTTTCGGACGGGACGACTGGCGGATACGTGATTGAGGAGCTACTCCAGCTTAGGCCAGTTCGCGAACGAGTGAAAATCAAGAAGACGATTCCAGTTGCCCGTAATGGAAAAGCGCAACCATGACAATCCCGGAAGCGAAGCGAACTCCCGCGCAGGTTCTCGTAATCGAGGACGACACTGCGGTGGCTGACACAGTTGCCATGGTTCTAAATATGGATGGCTTTGAGGCGACGGTTGCGTACAGCGGTGAAACGGGCGTCGAACTTGCCCGTAACCGTGAGTTTGAATACCTCGTTACAGGTGTTGTAATGCCGCAGATGAATGGCATTGAGGCCGCGATTGAAATCTGTAAGCTCGTTCCCGAATGTAAGGTTCTTCTAGTCTTCGGAGACACCCTTGTATCTCGGCATATTCCCTCCATGTGACCACCATCATATTCCGTCCCTTTTCCACAGCGTAAAATTGTGGTAAGGGAGTGAAGTATGTAATTCCCCAGTATTAGGCATTTGGACAGAAGTCCGGTAGGATCGTTCACGCAGATGTTGAAAGATGGTGGATGTAGGTCTTACATCGATGAAATCCGTATGTACCGTGCGATGTCCTTCGCGCTCATAAGAAGCCCCGCAACAACAATTACGGCAATGGTGATCCCGGCAATTTTAAGTCCGCTCATTTATTACCTCCGCCCGGTTGGATCCACTATTTGACCGTAACTTTGCAAGACTGGCTCAATCGTGTGCGAGCTATCACCAATTATGGAATTTGCGGCAGCACACTTGCCACCCGCTGTAGATCGCATCGCTCGTGCAAAAGTGGGCCCCAGGCAATTAACACCTGGGGCTCGTGGTAGCGAAGACAGAACGCCTTAGGCGGTTCGACGACTCCCACGCAAGAAATGGAACAGGAACGAAACCAGCGCGAGTATAAGTAGGATATGGATTAAAAAACCCGCCGTGTGAAACATGACGAACCCACCTAGCCACAGCAAAACCAGGACAAAGCCGATTACCAAAAACATTTGTTTCTCCTTTATCTATTGGGAATATCGGACTCACCCGACTGCGAAAGCGGAAGCTGTCTCAAGATTTGAGACGCGCATAGTCCTCTAGGTTGTATGACCTTAGTCAATATTCTTTCTCACGATTTCGGATTGTGATGGAAACGATGCGCCTGACCTGGCGCAAGAACGTTGTTCAGGCTCAAGCCGCTGCTCGGGCCCCGTCGCATTCGTGCACGACGCTCTTAACGAGCCAACGGCGTATGCAGTTGCGCACCGTATCCTGCGCCGGACGGCCGAGTTTCTTACCCAGGGGCGGCCGCGGAATGGGTGCATGACCATGCAGGCCACCTTGGCCGGTGAAGGCGAACCTATCCGCATAAAGCTTATCGCCCTGAGGGTCAAAGAGCAGGATGCCTTGCGCCGGCAATTTGAACTAGCCAAAACAGAAGGTGATCTTCCGAGCCATGCGGATGACGGCGATCTTGCCCGATTTGTCACTGCCGTCTATCAGGGCATGACCGTACAGGCGATCAACGGCGCAAGCCGCGAGGATCTGTTTCGCCTCAGTGACACGGCATTGCGCATATGGCCAAGATAAGTGCGGAAGCCACTACATCCTTCATCGCGAGCAGCTTCAACGAGCGACAAGACGAATGGTTCCCGAAAGCCACTTCCATATAGCCCTGAGCCTTCTCGGGACCAAACGCCACTGTTCCCCCGACTCAGAGCTCGAGAGTGCAATCGCTGCGTAGTCAGAACCACCCTCGCCCACCTCGCAGAGGATATGGTCTATCGCGAACTTGCTCCAGTGACCTCAACTGAGTAGTAGTAGTATTCTTAGCTGAAGAATACCGTGCAGCAAAATCCATGGAGTCAGCTATGACAGACGAGAAAAGTGTACTTGTGATTGGTCTCGATCCAACACTGATTGATTTCTCACAACCCGGCTACGCGCCTGGCATGGACGCAACCAAGGTGCTAGCTGGTCTCAAGTCCTCTGAAGACGAATTGACTCGACTCGGGTACAGTGTGCAAGTGTGTTTAACCGACCTGGGCGAAACTGCGCAGGCAGTTGTTCAAAGCCAACTCAGGGAGAAGCGGTTCGACTGCGTCCTTATCGGGGCGGGTGTAAGAACGAACCCAAGCAACTTCATGCTGTTTGAGAGGTTAATCAACGTGATGCATGAACACGCACCTCAAGCCAAGCTGTGCTTTAATACCCTACCGAGCGATACAACTGCGGCCGTACAGCGTTGGCTCTGAGTTACTCCGCTACCCGGTATCCTCATTTATGTCTTCCGAATATCTACAGGTTTTGCGATTTCGGAAAACCTGCGTTCGGATGTCTGCGAAAGTCGTCGGACAGTGCTGGACCAACGGTCCCGAGCGCGTTTCACCGGACAAGTCATACCTGAATCTCGATTCCCTTCCCGCGATCAGTTCGGGAAATCTGCGTTTCTGACGAATCGATAGAAAAGGTTCATGTACTCGTCCCAATTGTGAGTCGGAAGATGGGCGGTGAGGTAGTTGTGAGTGCTTGAAAGTCTGCGTGCTGAGGTAGCGTACAACCTACAACCCTGCGGTAACAGTTGCTCGGGAGGCTTTTTGAGAGTTTACTGCTCTTTACGTTCCATGTAGCTCATAAATAAGGCGGTTGGTTGAGTCATGCCGTTGAACTGAGACGCACCGATTACTGGCGAGACTCCTTGGTATTCTTCCCGGTATTCTGCCGGCAACCCCCGCCGTCGCGAGTTGCTATCTCCCAAAGACCAAATCCTAACCACGCAGGCGGACTTCCAGCAGTCCTGATCGCTCGTTGCCGATAGCGGTCTTCGTCGCGACTTGCATCCCCGGCCTTGGCGAAACCGGTCGCGTCGGCCATCGAGAACCCCCTGTTGTCGCCGAATGTTGCAAGGGCCGAACTCACCTGTCATACTCCGAGGATTCGCGCGTCACGCATGGCAATGACCGTACCTTCGGAGGTTCCATGGGCGATTTCATCCAGCGGTTGATCGAGAAGGGTTTGGCCGGGCTGTCGCAGCACCTTTTTCAGGCGTTGGCAGCTCTTATCCCACTGGTTTCTGGCGCGCTGTTAAAGATGCTGCAGGGCCACTCTCACGAGCGACGCAGCACCGAACTTACCCAACGAATCTCCTCGCTGACAAAGACAATTCACGATCTCCCTCAGTTGTCGCTTCCTGGCACTACGCTTGGGGTCACGCCGCAAGCGGCGCTGACTGCTGAGCTGCAGTCTGCAATCCACGAGCTGACCGTGTTGCAGAACAGTCCAAGCCGCGGCTTCGCCTTCTCAACATTTACGGCAAAAATCCGGTCCGCCTTACTGCTCTATCGACCCGACGGCCTGGCTGCGTGGACCCTGCACATCGTCTTTTACGCTTACCTGATTTGCTTTGTCGTGATCATGTGGGCAGGATTCTTACCGGATAACACAAGTGATTTGGGCTCAGCGAGCCAGCATGAGAGTTTCGCATTCAAAGCATTTCTTTTCATCTTCGTGTTTGGCGTGTTGGGAATCCCGCCGCTGATCATTCGTTACTTTGCAGCGCGAATTCATGACAAGCAACGCCCAAAGAAGCAGGACGAGGCGTCCGACGCAACCAATTCAACTCCAGTGGCTCCGCGCGCAGTTGGGCAGCAGGCTTGAGGTGATGGACCGGAAGCTATCTTGGGCAATTTTGCTCAGGCACTATGGCGGATTACTTTCGCGGGGACTGCCGAATACGAAGACTCTTCAGAGAGGACATGAAGCATCGGAAGGCCACTTCTGCTGGAGACGGAAATGCCAAGGCTGTTGCTGGTTGACTTGGTCCACCGCGTCTTCGAGAAGCTTCGTCGTATCGATGGGTAGGCCGTCACGACCTATTTCGAATGACACCACGACCTTGCCGGGCTTGGCCGCATACGCGTGTTGGTTGGGGTGATTGGCTGCAAATTGCGGGGCGGTCACATCGAGCAGATCCCCAAGCCAGAGATAGCGAGGGTCTTCGGCACTAACGGAAATTCCGAGACAACTGGAGAGAGTCAACGCAGCCATATGCAGCGGCCAACTTCCGGCAACGACCAATTGAGCCGTACTTCCATGCCACTCGATGCGGCCATATTGGCGAATCTTTGCGCGGTTTGGATTGTCGTTGTGAATCCAGGATTGACTTTCACCTGATTCATTGTTCCCGACTACAGGGTCGAAGCGAGCAGAATTGGTACGTTGGAGCGAGATGTCCTGAGCTGGCGAGTGGATGATCGAGAGAGCGATCATAAATAACCCGAGGCTGATCTGATTCTGAAACCACCGCATAAACATGGGCCGCCTCTCTACAAGAAGATGGACGCATCGCTCACTCCGATGTGAGTCTCTACGTTCCGAGTGTGTTGTTTGAATGATAAGCATCGGATGGGGCCTCCCAAGAGGGACGGGATGAACAGGCGTAGTTCATACTGGATCCGCTGGAGCCTGCGACAGCTACAGCCCGGCCTTGACATTGGTGCTTAAATCAAGCCCGTTGTTAAGCGTGGGTCCGAGGTCGCGTAGAGGTCAGTGGTGACGTTCGCTTCGTGCGGCGAGACTGAGTGGACGGATGCTGCCGATTCTGCACCCAGATGCGGCTGGGATTGATATCGGCGCCGAAGAGATATTTGTTGCTGTTCCACCGGATCGCGACATCGAATCGGTCCGTCGGTTCGGCACGTTCACTCGAGACTTGATCGCATTGGGCGATTGGCTGCGCCAGTGCAACATCCGGTCCGTGGCCATGGAGTCGACTGGCGTTTACTGGATCCCGCTATATCAGATTCTGGAAACGCACGGGTTCGAAGTCTTCCTGGTTAACGCACATCATGTGAAGAACGTCCCTTGACGCAAGAGCGACGTTTCGGACTGTCAGTGGATCCAGTATTTGCATTCGGTTGGACTACTGAAGGCGAGTTTTCGGCCGCCCGACGAGATTTGCGTATTGCGGTCGCTTTGGCGTCATCGGGAAGGTCTCGTTCAGATGGCAGCTGAGCATATTCAGCATATGCAGAAGGCTCTAAGCCAGATGAACCTCCAGCTACACCACGTCTTGAGCGATATCGTTGGCGTCAGCGGCACAGCGATTCTGGATGCCATCCTGGCCGGAGAACGGGATCCAGCCAAGCTGGCTAACCTATGTAACCGGCGCATCCGCAGCCCACGCCAGACGGTGGCGAAGTCTCTGGAAGGAGACTACCGTCCGGAGCATTTGTTCGCGCTTCGCCAGTCTCTGGGTAAGCGTACGCCGACGCCCTCTTGACGGCGCTGTAGAGTGTGTTCTCAGGTGTCCACCTAATTTGTTAGTGGGCACTTGTTGAGTGTGTCTTAGGCAGCCTGAGAAGAGTGGGTCTGGAGTGAGGG
>Ga0193726_1000297_pt1 | contig 60343 bp, 56 predicted proteins | sample H2c1metaG_FD_144928 | JGI IMG/M metagenome (GOLD analysis project Ga0193726, IMG submission 144928) | Soil microbial communities from a riparian zone of the East river system, Colorado, United States - H2c1 | ecosystem: Environmental > Terrestrial > Soil > Riparian zone | place: USA: East River... | reverse complement strand
GAAATCCCGCGACCTTGCGCTTCTGGATTTCCTCGCTGCCTTCGGTGATGCGGTAGCGGCGGTGGTGGCGGTAGATGTGCTCGAACGGCTTGTGGCGCGAATAGCCCATGCCGCCGTGCACCTGCATCGCGCGGTCGGCGGCTTCGCAGCACAGCCGGTTGGCCCAGAAATTACACATCGACACCTTGTCGGACAGCGTGTGCTCCACTTCAGCTTGCGTCAGCCGGTCCATTTCCCACGCGGTCTTGCGGATCAACAGCCGCAGCATCTCGGCTTGAGTGGCAAGCTCCACCAGCGGCCACTGAATCGCCTGGTTCTCCGCCAGCGCCTTGCCGAACGGTTTTCGCTCGCGCGCGTATTTCACGCTCTCCTCGATGCAATAGACGGCGGCGCCGAGCGAACTCGCCGCCTGCCGGATCCGGTTCTCATGCACAAAACATTGCGCCAGCGACAGCCCGCGGCCGACTTCGCCGAACAGCGCATCGTCGGGCACGAACACATCGGTGAAGGACACACGGGGATGATCGGTCGGCATATTAAACGTCCACATATACTCCTCGATCCTGACGCCCTCAGCTTTCGCCGGCACCAGGAAGCAGGTGATGCCGCGCGCATCACCGTCATTGCCGGAGGTGCGCGCGAACAGCGCACAATGCGTCGCCACATGCATGCCCGTGGTCCACATCTTCTGACCGTTGATCGCCCAACCCTTGACGTTATCGCGCGTCGCAGGCTGCGCGCGGGTTTCCATATGCGTCGCATCCGAACCGTGCTCCGGCTCGGTGAGGCCAAACGTGATGCGATATTTTCCGGTGATCGAACCTTCGATCATCGCCTTCTGCTCATCGCTGCCGTAACGATCCAGCATCGTGACCAGCGGCAGATTGCCGACGATCGAATGCTCGTTCTGCAGATCGTTGTGCAGGCCGAGGCCTTTCGCGGCAAAATGCTCGCGAATGACCGCCATCCACAGATTAGAGCCGTCCTGGCCGCCGTAACGTTTCGGAATCGCAAAGCGCAGGTGACCCGCGCTGTCGGCGAGGTTTTTCACCCGGCGCAGCAGCGCTTCCCATTCATGCCGCGGCAACCCGCCATTGTCGAAATCGGTGCGCGCCCATTCGCGGCGATGATCGAAAAAGCGGATGTTGTCGTCGGCCTCCTCGATCGGCTTTATCTCGCGCGCGATGAAGCGATCGAGTTCGTCGAGATAGGCGACGAGATCGGCGGGCAGCGAAAAATCCAAGGCGGTTCTCCCGGATGTCGGTTTCTTGTTTCGTTGGATCGATTAAGGTGAGAACTCAAACCCAAGTCAAGCAAAGGAGCGGGAGCGAACATGGACCTGAAATTTTCGACGGTGACGCGCAAGGGCCCGATCACCGTCGTGACGCTGTCGCGACCGGAAGTTTATAACGCGCTGCATACCGACGCGCATTTCGAGCTCAACAAGGTGTTCGACGATTTTTGCGCCGATCCCGAGCAGTGGGTTGCGATCGTCACCGGCGCCGGCGACAAGGCGTTCTGCGCCGGCAACGATCTGAAATGGCAGGCGGCGGGCGGCAAACGCGGCTGGGACAAGGGCGGCTTCGGAGGCCTGACCTCGCGCTTCGATTGCGACAAGCCGATCATCGCCGCCGTCAACGGCGTCGCCATGGGCGGCGGGTTCGAAATCGCGCTCGCCTGCGATATCATCATCGCCTCGGAGAATGCCAGGTTCGCTCTACCCGAGCCGCACGTCGGCCTCGCAGCGATTGCCGGCGGCCTGCAGCGATTGCCGCGCCAGATCGGGCTGAAGCGCGCAATGGGCATGATCCTGACCGCGCGGCATGTCAGTGCGGTGGAAGGCAAAGAGCTTGGCTTCGTCAACGAAGTGGTGCCGGTTGGCGAAGCGCTGGCGGCCGCGGAGCGCTGGGCCGAGACGATCTGCAAGAACTCTCCGATGTCGATCCGCGCCTCCAAGCAGGCGATCCAAATGGGCATGGCGGTGTCGCTCGAGCAGGCGATCACCGAGCAGCGCGAATATCCGGCGGTGAAGGCGATGGCGGCGTCGCAGGATTATATCGAGGGACCGAAGGCGTTTTCGGAAAAGCGCCCGCCGAAATGGGTGGGGAGATAAGACGAAGCGTTGCCGCAAACATTTCCCGTCATCACCCGGCTTGACCGGGTGACCCAGTATTCCAGAGCGCTCGTGATGGGATCGAAAGGCCGCTGCGTACTGGGTCGCCCGGTCAAGCCGGGCGATGACAGCTTCATGTATCGCTAGCCCTAGCGTTCCAACTCCCTTCGATACGCCGTATAATTCGGCTGATCGACCGCAAGTTTATCCATCGTGGTCTGCCAGAGATGATCGGCAAGCCCCGGCGTGTTCAAATCGGCCTCGCCTTTGGCGATACGATCGGCCAATGCGCGGTTGAGTTCGCCAAGCGATCCCTTCATGCCGAGCAACTGGGCCAGCCGCGCTGCTTCTGCCGCATCGCTGCTACTCTCCAGCGCGAGTTGCCGCGTCACCAGATCGAGCGCGTTGATCGCGACCCGCAGCTTGAACGCGCTATGCCCGCTGATTTGGGGCGTGATACCGTTCCGCAAAAAATCCGCGACCGCCTTGATCAGCTCGGTGGGCATCGGTTCGTCCTGCATGTCAGGTCCCTCTCGGAGCAAGCAGCCGCAACAGATCAATCTCGGTCTCCGACGACCGCCGTCCGATCATCGCGCGTTCGATGGAATGCTCGGCGCTTAAGCGAAAGCGCTGCATCATGCCGCAGCACATCACGCCCCAGCGCAGCGTGCCCATCACTTCCCAGAAGTTTACACGGGATGGATCGACGTGGCGGCCCTTTGATTGATAGCCGGCGAACAGCTCCTCGCGCGAGCCAAATCCGCCGACCGGTTTGTCGATCTCGCCGAACCGCCATGAATTGACGCAGATCCAGCCCAGGTCTTCCATTGGGTCGCCGGTATGCGCCAGTTCCCAGTCCAGCACCGCGCGCACGCCGTCGGGGCCGATGATGAGATTGCCGTGGCGGAAATCGCCGTGCACCAGCGTCACCTCCTTGGGTGGGCCGGGATCGTGGTCGAGCAGCCAGCGCAGCGCCAGTTCGAACACCGGCCGCGGCCAGTTGAAGCCGCGGTAATCGCGCTCAAGCTCGGCAATTTCGCTTGCGGCAGTCATGCGGCGAAGTTCAGGCAAGTGCGGCAGCGGCAATCCGTGAAGGACATTGAGAATCTCGCCGCACTGATGCGCCAATTTCGGCCACGCGGCCGCGAATTGCTGGTCGCGGAGAATTTTTCGCGGGATGGTTTCGCCCTCGACGCGCTCCATGATGAAGCCGGTGCCGAGATCATCCTCGGCGCGAAGCACATGCAGCACCTTCGGCGACGGTACGCCGGCGGCATAGGCGAGCTGCATCAGCGCGGCTTCCGCGTTCAGGCCCGCCGCGCGCGCAGGTGCGGCGCCATAACCCTGCGGCGCGCGGCGCAGGATGGCGCCGATGTTGCCGCTGGGATGCGCGATGTCGAACGACCAGGTCTCCTGGCTGGCGCCGCCCGACAAACGAGCGGCCTTGGTGACGCCGGTCGCGCCCGAACACCATGCCGCGACGCAGCGCCCGAGCAGCTCCTCGATGGTCGCCGCCATCGAACGCTATTTGCCCTTGAACTCAGCCGGACGCTTTTCAAGAAAGGCCGTCACGCCTTCCTTGAAATCTTCCGCCGCACCCGCCTCGCGCTGCAATCGCTGCTCGAGATCGAGCTGATCTTCGAACGAATTGCCGGGGCTTTCCCAATAAAGCCGGCGGATCAGCGACAGCGCGACCGTCGGCCCATTCGCCAGCTCATGCGCAAGCTTCATGGTCTCGTCCATCAAAACAGCGTCGTCATAGACGCGGTTGACGAGACCCCATTCCAGCGCTTTTTCGGCCGGGAGTCTTTCTCCCATTAATGAAAGCTCGACCGAACGCGCCTTGCCGACCAGCCGCGGCAGCAGCCAGGTCGAGCCGCAATCCGGCACCAGCCCAATGCGGCGAAACGCCTGCAGAAAGTAGGAGGAACGCGCGCACAAAATCATGTCGCCCATCAGCGCGATGCTCATGCCGGCGCCGGCGGCGGGTCCGTTGACCGAAGTCACGATCGGGCAATGCAGATTGCGCAACCGGCGCAGGAACGGATGATATGCTGTTTCCAGCGCTGCGCCGGCGTTGGTTCTTCCGCCCGGTTTGGTGTTGCCGCGGCCCTGCAGATTGGCGCCGGTGCAGAACGCGCGTCCGGCGCCGGTAATGACGAGGCATCGCACCTCAGCCTTGCGATCGTCGATGGCATCGAGCGCCTCGCCAAGGCCCCCGAGCATATCCATCGACACTGCGTTCATCACCTCCTGATGATCGAGCTTCAGGATGGCAACGGCACCGTCGATGTCGATCGTGACGTGTTTGAACTGCATGTCGTCTCCTCGCGTGATCCCGCGTTTATTCCGCGGTGAGATCGGATGTCGACCGCCATATTTGATTTTTAAGGCGCACTTGTCCATGGTTGGAATTAACGCACTCGATCAAAACGGAAACGTCCAATGGAAACGCTTACGCGCATTTTCGACCTGAGCGGCCGCGTCGCCATCATCACCGGCGGCAATGGCGGCATCGGCCTCGGCATCGCGCAGGCTTTGGCCACGGCCGGCTGCAACGTCTCGATCTGGGGCCGCAACGCCGAGAAGAACAAGGCCGCCGCGGGGTCGATCGCAGGCATGTCCGGCAAGGTCGATACCCGCATCTGCGATGTCAGCGATCCCGCCGCGGTGAAATCGGCGATGGCCGCGACGCTCGACACATTCGGCCGGGTCGATGGCTGCTTTGCCAATGCCGGCATCGGCGGCGGCGGGCGTCACGCCTTCATCGACCGCACCGAAGAACAATGGCGCACGATGTTCGCCACCAATCTCGACGGCGTGTTTCATGTGTTTCAGGCAGCCGCCCGGCACATGACCGAACGCGCCAATGCGGGCGACAAGTTCGGCCGGCTGGTTGCAACCTCCAGCCTCGCCTCGCTGTTCGGCACCGCGCGCAACGAGCATTACGCCGCGACCAAGGCCGCCATCAACGCGCTGTGCCGCGCGCTCGCGGTCGAACTGGCGCGCCACGGCGTCACCTCGAATGCCATCCTGCCGGGCTGGATCAAAAGCGACATGACCGCACGAGTGCTGGCCGACGACAAATTCGTCGGCGCGGTGATGCCGCGGATTCCGATGCGGCGCTTCGGCGAGCCCAGCGATTTCGGCGGCATCGCGGTGTATCTGATGAGCACAGCGTCGTCATATCACACCGCGGATTGTTTTGTGATCGACGGGGGATATACGGCGTTTTGAATTTCGGCCGTCATCGCCCGGCTTGACCGGGCGACCCAGTACGGAGAGTTAGTAATCGAACTCGGCTATGCCGATACTGGATCATCCGCTTTCGCGGATGATGACAGCAGAGCTAGGACGACACCGCCATCTTCGGCCGTTCCGCGGGCGTCATCGCAAAGCCTTCATAACCCTTGGCCGCGACGTCGTTGCAAATCTGCCTGTAAGCGCCGACGCCGCCGATATAGGGCATGAAGATCTGCGGCTTGCCCGGAACGTTCGCGCCCATGTACCATGAGTTGGCCTGCGGATAGAGCGTGGTGGACGCGACTTCGTTGACATGCGCGACCCAATTGTCTTCGGCGTCCTTGTTCGCTTCCATGGCGCAGAGATCGCGCTTGCGCATGTAGCCGATGCAGTCCGCGATCCAGTCGACGTGCTGCTCGATCGAGACGATCATGTTGCTCAGCACCGAGGGGCTGCCGGGTCCGGTGATGATGAACAGATTGGGAAAGCCCGCGCTCATCACGCCGAGATAAGTGCGCGGCCCTTCCGCCCATTTCTGATTGAGCGTCTGTCCGTCGCGGCCGCGGATATCGATCCTGGCGACAGAGCCCGTCATCGCGTCAAAACCGGTCGCCAGCACCAGCGCATCAACCTCGTAGTCTTTGCCGCCGGCGCGCACGCCGTTCGGCAAGATTTCTTCGATCGGATTGGACTTGATATCGACCAGCGTGACATTGGGGCGATTGAAGGCAGCGAAATAGTCGCTGTCGATGCAGATGCGCTTGGTGCCGATCGGGTGGCTGTTCGGCTGCAACAGTTTCGCGGTCTCGGGATCCTTGACGATCTCCGCGATTTTCTCGCGCACAAAATCGGCGGCGGTGTCGTTGGCGGCCTTGTCCAGCGCGAGGTTGTTGTAGACCGACATGAAGGTGAGACCGCCGCGAGTCCAGCGCGAATCGTATTTTGCGCGACGCTCGTTGTCGCCATCGTCAAGCGCGCCGCGGTCGGGCATGTCGGTATAGATGCCGTTGCGCGCCTCCTCGCGCGCGAAGCGCCGGATTTCCGGATAGTTGTCGCGGAACGATTGCCGTTCCTCCGGCGTCAACGCGGCATTGCGCGCGGGAATGCTGAAATTCGCGGTGCGCTGAAATACCGTGAGATGGCTAGCCTGCTCGGCGATCACAGGCACCGACTGAATTCCCGACGAACCGGTGCCGATCACGGCGACGCGCTGGCCGGTGAAATCGACCGGCTCATGCGGCCAGTGCCCGGTGTGATAAACCTTGCCCTTGAAGTCGGCGAGACCTTTGATATCGGGCATCCTCGCATTCGACAGACAGCCGGTGGCAAGCACGACGAATTGCGCCGTCATGGTCTTGCCGTCCGATGTCATCACCGACCAGCGGTTGGTATCTTCATCGAACGACGCTTGTTCGACCCGAGTGTTGAACTGGATATCGGGCCGCAGGTCGAAGCGGTCGGCGACATGATTGGCGTATTTGAGAATCTCCGGCTGCGGCGCGTAGCGCTCGCTCCAGTCCCATTCCTGCTGCAGCTCGTCGGAGAACGAGTAGGAATATTGCATGCTCTCGACGTCGCAGCGCGCGCCGGGATAACGATTCCAGTACCACGTGCCGCCGACACCATCGCCCTGTTCATAGACCCGCGCCGACAACCCCAATCCGCGCAGGCGATGGAGCATGTACATTCCGGCAAAGCCCGCGCCGACGATCACGACATCGAATCTGTCGGCGCCAGAGCTTGTGCTGGAACTGGGCTGCAAGGCGGGCATCTGTTCGCGCTCCCCGGTTTTGATTTGTCGCGGATACCATTCTACCCGATGCGCCAAAGTGCAAGAGACAAAACCGCTATACCCTTCGCCATATTCTGCAGTGCGGAACCAAGCGAATTTCCGACCACAACGGCCTTTGCATGCCAACAGAACGTAAGCTAGCGTCAGCCCATCCTGCGGAGTGAGACACAACCATGAAATCGCCGATCTGTAACATGCTGGGAATTGAATTTCCCCTGCTCGCTTTCAGCCATTGCCGCGATGTGGTCGCAGCCGTCAGCCGCGCCGGCGGTTTTGGCGTGCTCGGCGCCACCGCGCATACGCCCGAATCCATCGCACAGGAACTGAAGTGGATCGACGATCACGTCGATGGCAAGCCCTACGGGCTCGACGTGCTGATCCCGGAGAACATCTCCACCGCGGGCGAAAAGGACGTCACCTGGAAAAGCCTCGAAGCCCGGGTCACGCCGGAGCATCGCGCCTTCACTCGCAATCTTTTGAAAAAATACGGCATCGAACTGACCACGACCAACGTCGCCGACAACCAGCCGCAGCCGTTCGACGCGCAATGCGCGATGGAGGTGCTCGACGTTGCATTTAAGCATCCGATCCGGCTGATCGCCAATGCGCTGGGCGTGCCGCCGAAGGCGATGATCGAGATGGGCAACAAGCACGGGGTGCCGGTGGCGGCGCTGGTCGGCGCCAAGGAACACGCGATCCGCCAGGTCGCGGCCGGGGTCGATATCCTGGTGGCGCAAGGCACGGAGGCCGGCGGCCATTGCGGCGAGGTCTCCACCATGGTGCTGGTGCCGGAGGTGATCAAGGCGGTCAAGGCGATCCGCGATGTGCCGGTGCTGGCCGCGGGCGGCATCATGACCGGGCGGCAGATGGCGGCGTGCATGGCAATGGGCGCCGCGGGCGTGTGGACCGGATCGGTGTGGCTCGCGACCGTGGAATCCGAGACCACCGAAATCTTTCGCGAGAAGATGATCGCGGCGTCCTCGCGTGACGCCATCCGCTCCAAGGGACGCACCGGAAAACCGGCGCGGCAATTGCGCTCAATCTGGACCGACGCATGGGACCGCGGCGCCGACAGCCCCGGCGCGCTACCGATGCCGCTGCAGAGCATCATCAGCCGCGACGCGTTCAATTCGATCGACCGCGCTGCGGCTTCCGGCAACGCGCAGGCGCGCGATCTCGTCAGCTATTTCGTCGGCCAGGGCGTAGGATTAATCGACAGCGTGAAATCCGCCGGCGCTGTGGTGCAGGAATTCAAGGAAGAGTTTGCGGATGCGGTCGAGCACATGAATGCGCTGGTGGCGGAATGAGCACCGTTCCCGGCGATCGCATCCCCGTCATCGTCGGCGTCGGCGAAATCGCCGATCATCCAGCTGAATTAACCGCGGGCCTCGAACCGCTGGCGCTGCTAGAAGCTGCGGTGAAACGCGCGGTCGCCGATGCCGGTGCGCCGTTGCTTGGCGAGATCGACTCGCTCGACGTCGTGAATTTCCTGAGCTGGCGCTATCGCGATCCCGAACAGCTGCTCGCGGCAAGGCTCGGCATCAAACCAACACACTGCACTTACGGTCCGGTCGGCGGCGAGAGCCCGATCCGTTATCTGCACGAGGCGGCGCAACGCATCACGCGTGGCGAGACCAAGGTCGCGGTGGTTTGCGGCGCCGAGGCGCAGAGCACGGCGACCAAGGCGGAGCGCGCGAGGGTCGAACTGCCATGGACGCCGTTCGCGCATGACGTGCCGGAGCCAAAGCGAGGCGCGGCGTTCCAGAAGCCGATGGCCGTGGCGCTCGGCGTGTTCAGGCCGGTGACCGTGTATCCGCTGTATGAGGCGGCAACCGCGGCGCATTGGGGCCAGACCCCGCGCGAAGCATTGGCTGAGTCCGGCGAGCTATGGTCGCGCTATTCGGCGGTCGCCGCCGGCAATCCGCAATCCTGGATGACACGCGCGGTCCCGGCCGACGCCATCACCACGCCCTCGCCGGACAACCGGCTGATCGCGTGGCCCTACACCAAGCTGATGGTCGCCAATCCCACCGTCAACATGGGCGGCGCTTTGCTGATGACGTCGCTGGCCCGCGCGCGAGCGGCTGGGATTCCCGAGGACCGGATGATCTACATCCACGGCGGCGCGTCGGCCGAAGAGCCACGCGATTATCTGATCCGCGACCAGTTCGTCGAAAGCCACGCGCAGAATGCGGTGCTCGGCGCGGTGCTCGACATGGTCGGCAGCGACGGCAAGGCGTTCGACGCCATCGAACTCTACAGCTGCTTTCCCGTCGTTCCGAAGATGGCGCGGCGAACGCTTGGCCTTGGTGCCGACGTGCAGCCGACGGTGACCGGCGGCCTGACCTTCCACGGCGCGCCGCTCAACACCTACATGACGCATGCGGCCTGCGCGATGGTGCGCAAGCTGCGGAGCGGCGCAAAACTCGGACTGTTGTATGGGCAAGGCGGCTTCGTGACCAAACATCACGCGCTGGTGCTGTCGCGGCAGGCGCCGCAGGAAGCGCTTGCACAGGACACCAGCGTGCAGACGGAGGCCGATCGCCATCGCGGCGCGGTGCCGGATTTCGTGACTGAAGCGAACGGCCAAGGCACTGTCGAGAGTTTCACGGTGCTCTATGGCCGAAACGGCGATGTCGAGCACGGCGTGGTGATGCTGCGCACCACCGACAACGCACGCGCACTGGCGCGCGTGCCCGCGCGCGACGGCGCAACGCTGGCGCATTTGCGGGACATGGACCGCACGCCGGTTGGTTCAAAGGGCGATATCGTGAATGCGGAAGACGGGATATTGGAGTGGCGGGCGGGATGATCCCGTGTCCCGGGCGCGATGCAGCGCTCTTCGCGCTGCTTCGCAGAACCGGGACCGTACCAAGCACCAGAGTTCGTTACGGCCCCGGCTCTGCAGCGCACTACGCCGCAAGGGCGGCGCGCTGCGTTGCGTCCGGGGCACGAGCGCGTTGCCTACTTCTCCGACACTTTCTTGGGCTCGCTGCCCTTGCCCGCAACCCGGACCTGATCGCCGTCCGCAATGCCGTCCGGCGGTGCGGTGATGATACGGTCGTCGGGCGAGACGCCCGATGCGAGTTCGATGTCGCGGCCGAGATCGCGGGCGATGGTTACGGTCTTGAACAGCACCCTGTCGTCCGGCCCGACGGTGGCAACACGCAGGCCGCTCTGGTTGAAGATCAGCGCGCTGGCGGGAATGTGCAGCGGCACCGCGTCGCGCTGCAGGCTCATTTTGACGTTGGCATAGCCGCCCGGCATCAATTCGCCGCCGGCATTGTCGAGCGCTAGTTGCATCCGCGTGGTGCCGGAGGAGACATCGACCGATTGCGACGAGGCCTCGACGGTGGCGGCGAAATTCCGGCCCGGATATTCCGGCATCGAGATGATTGCCTTGGCGCCGATCTTGATCGCCGGCACATAGCTCTGCGGAACGTTGACATAGACCCGCAGCTTCTTGATGTCGGAGATTACGAACATCGCAGGCCCGGTGCCGCCGCCGGCATTGATCAGGGCGCCGACGTCGGTGTCGCGCGCGGTGACCACGCCGTCGAACGGCACGGTGATTTTCTTGTAGCCGGCCAGCGCTTCCAGCCGCTCGACATTGGCCTGTCCGGAATTGACCGCGGCCTTCTTGTTGGAAAGATCGGCGGTGCGCTCGTCGATTTCCTGCATCGAAACGAAATTCGACGCAATCAGCGACCGGCGACGGGTTAGCGTTGCTTCCGACAATTTGGCGCTGGCCTGCTGGCTGGCGAGGTCGGCTCTCGCCTGCAGCAATTGCTGGTCGAGGTCGGGCGCCTCGATTTCGGCGATCACCTGCCCGGCCTTGACCTGTGCGCCGATATCGGCGCTCCAGTTCTTGAGATAGCCGCTGACGCGCGCGTAGATCGGCGCGCGCTGATAGGCCTCTAACCGCCCCGGCAGATCGAGGGTCGCGTTGAGCACTTTTGCGTCCGGCAGGATTACCGCCACCGTCGGGATCGCCTGGGTGTCGGTCCATTCGCGCAGCTTTGCGCTGGAATCCTCGCGCGCGCGAATGCCGGTGATCACCACCAGCACGGCGGCGATGCAGGCTACCACGCCGAAAATGCCCAACTTCCGGCGCGATACCGGTGAGCTGTGTTCAGTGGGCATGCGGCATCTCCGGTGAGGCGGCGGCTTTGGCGCCCTGTTTCTTGTGTACCATACTAAACACCACGGGGACGAACATCAGCGTCGCAATGGTTGCAAAAATCAGTCCACCGATCACGGCGCGGCCGAGCGGCGCGTTCTGCTCGCCGCCCTCGCCGAGGCCGAGCGCCATCGGCGCCATGCCGATGATCATCGCCAGCGCCGTCATCAGCACCGGGCGGAAACGAACGAAGCCGGCTTCCAGCGCCGCGGCAACGGGATCGCCGAGTTCCTCATAGCGCTCGCGGGCGAAAGAGATCACCAGCACGCTGTTGGCGGTGGCGACGCCCATGCACATGATCGCACCGGTCAGCGCCGGCACCGAGAGCGTGGTCTGGGTTGTGAACAGCATCCAGACAATGCCGGCGAGGGCCGCCGGCAGCGCGGAGATGATCACGAACGGATCGGACCACGACTGGAAGTTCACCACAATCAAAAGATAAATGAGCACGATGGCGGCGAGCAGCCCGAACAGCAGGCCGGAAAACGCGCTGTTCATGGTCTGCACCTGGCCGAGCAGGACCACCGATGAGCCCTTTGGGACCTCCTTCGCGGTGTCGTCGATAGCCTTCTTGACGTCCACCGCCACCGCACCGAGATCGCGGCCTTGCGGCGTCGCATAAATCTGCACCATGGACTGGATGTCGTATTGCGACACCACGGCACTGGAAGTCGAACGCGCGATGTTGGCGATGCCGCCGAGGATCGGTGACTGCGACACTCCGGTCGCCGTAATCGGCAGGGTCTGCAGTGCGCTCAAGGAATCGATCTGGTATTGCGGCGTCTGCATCACGATCGAATACGACACGCCGTTATCGGGGTTGAGATAATAGGTTGGTGCGACCTGCGAACTGCCGGCGAGATTGACGACCAGGCTGTTGGTCACGTCACGCTCGGTCAGGCCGACATATTGTGCGCGGGTGCGATCGACATCGATATTGAAGGTCGGATTGTTGGGCGACTGCTGGATGCGCGCGTCCGCAATGCCCGGAATGCGGCGGATCCGGCTCAGCAATTTATTGGCATAGGCGTAGTTCGCGGCGAGATCGGCGCCACGGATCTGCAGGTCGATCGGCGCCGGCGCGCCGAAATTCAGGATCTGGCTGACAATATCGGCCGGCAAGAATGCGAACTGCATGCCCGGAAACATCCGCGGCAGTTGCTCGCGCAGCGTCTGGACGTATTCTTCCGTAGGCCGGTGACCTTCCTTCAGCTTGATCTGGATGTCGCCATCCTGCGGGCCGATCACGCCGGTGTTGTTATAGGTCATGTTGATGCCGCTGATCGGCATGCCGATATTGTCGGCGAGCGTCTCGATCTCGTTCGGCGGAATGATCTTGCGGATCGCCTTCTGGATATCGGCGAACTGATTGGCGCTTTCCTCGACTCTCGTTCCGACCTGGGTGCGCACATGCATCAGGATGCCGCCGGCATCCACCGACGGAAAGAAGTTGCGGCCAAGATACGGCACCAGCAGGAACGACACCCCGACGAAGCTTAAGAACCCGATCACAAAGATCGGCCGCCGGGTCAGCGCGAGGCCTAAGAGATCACGGTAGCCGGCGCGGAAGCGCTCGAAGCGCGCCTCAAAACCGCGCTGGAACCGGACCAGCGGATTGCGCGAGCGCGGCGGCCCCTCGCCTTCGGCATGATGGACGTGCGGCTGCAGCAGATACTTCGCCATGGTCGGCACCAGCGTGCGCGACAGGATGAACGACCACATCATCGCGAACATCACCGCTTCCGCCATCGGCACGAACAGGAAGCGCGCGACGCCGGTGAGAAAGAACATCGGCACGAACACGATGCAGATGCACAGCAGCGAGACGAAGGCCGGGGTTACGATCTGCCGCGCGCCATCCATGATCGCGGGCTCGACCGCCTTGCCCTGCTCCAGGTGGTAGTTGATGTTCTCGATGGTCACCGTGGCGTCGTCGACGAGAATGCCGACCGCGAGCGCAAGCCCGCCCAGTGTCATGATGTTGAGCGTCTCACCGATCGCCGACAGCATCACGATGGCACCGAGCACGGAGAGCGGAATCGAGACCGCGATGATCACCGTCGAGCGCCAGCTTCCTAAAAACAGCAGGATCATCACGCTGGTCAGCAGGGCTGCGATCACGCCTTCATTGGCAACGCCGCTGATCGCGCCGCGCACGAACAGCGACTGATCGGCGATGAAACCGATCTTGAGCGCGTCGGGCAGCGAATCCTTGACGTCGATCACCTTCTGCTTGATGCCGGCGATGATATCCAGCGTCGAGGTCGATCCGGCTTTCAGCACCATCATCAGCACGGAGCGATTGCCATCGACATGAACGATGTTGGTCTGCGGCGGATTGCCGTCGCGCACGCTCGCGACATCGCGTACATAGACCATGGCGCCGTTGACGGTCTTGATTGGCAGGTTGCCGAGATCTTCCATCTTGAGCGGCGAGCTATTGAGCTGAATGACGTATTCGAAGCCGCCGATCTTCTGCGTTCCGACCGGCGTGATCAGGTTCTGCGCGGCGAGCGCGTTGGCGACGTCCTGGCCGGACAGTCCACGCGCCTGCAGCGCGACCGAATTGAGATCGATCTGCACCTGGCGCTGCTTGCCGCCGAACGGATACGGGATCGCCGCACCCGGCACGGTGACCAGCGGCGTGCGCAACTGGTTGATGCCGATGTCGGCGAGGTTCTGTTCGGTGAGGCCTTCGCCTGATAACGCGACCTGGATGATCGGCACCGTGGAGGCGCTGTAATTGAGGATCAGCGGCGGCGTGGCGCCCGGCGGCATCTGCTTCAGCAGGGTTTGCGAGATCGCGGTGACCTGCGCGTTGGCGGTCTGGATATTGACGCCCGGCTGGAAGAAAATCTTGATGATGCCGATGCCGTTATAGGAATTGGCGACGATATGTTCGATGTCATTGACCGTGGTGGTCAGCGCGCGCTGGAACGGGGTGGTGATGCGCCCGGACATCTGGTCCGGCGGCAGGCCGGTGTAGTTCCAGACCACGCCGATCACCGGAATCCGGATATCGGGGAAGATGTCGGTCGGCGTGCGCAGCGCGGCCAGCGGTCCGATGATCAGGAGCAGCAGCGCGAGCACGACGAAAGTATATGGCCGGCTCAGGGCGATGCGGACCAGCGCGATCATAAAACGGGCATTCCTTGGTCAGGCGTACAGGGTTTTTGGACTTTGCGAGCGCCGGCACTTCGCCCGCGCTGATGTACCCGAACTCCAGAGAAAATGCCAATATCTGGCATTCATAAGGCCATGCAATCCGCCGGTATCTTTAACGGCCGGCCGAACTGACGCGGTATCTCACGACAGTTTGATCCCCGGCCGTCATTGCGAGGAGCCCTTGCGACGAAGCAATCCAGCCTTTCTAAGACCGGCGCTCGGGATTCTGGATTGCTTCGCTTTCGCTCGCAATGACGTGGAGAAGGCGTCGCCCTGCCCTCAAACCTCGAGCTTGTCGCCACCCTTCAGGTCCAGGATTTCACGGGCTTCATCGGAGGTCGCCACCTCAAGGCCCAGACCTTCGATGATCTTGCGGGCGAGGGTCACCTGCTCGGCGTTCGATGCGGCCATCCGGCCAGGTGCCGCCCATAGCGAATCCTCCAGCCCAACGCGGATGTTGCCGCCCATCGCGGCGGCCATCGCCGCGATCGGCAACTGGTTTCGGCCGGCGCCGAGCACCGACCAGACCATTTTATCGCCGAACAGCCGGTCGGCGGTGCGCTTCATGTGCAGCACGTCTTCGGGATGCGCGCCGGTGCCGCCCTGCAGCCCGAACACGGTCTGCACGAACAGCGGCGGCTTCACCATGCCCTGCTCGAGGAAGTAATTCAGGTTATAGAGATGCGCGGTGTCGTAGCATTCGAATTCGAACCGCGTGCCGGTCTCCGACAGTGTCTTCAGCACATATTCGATATCCTGAAAGGTGTTGCGGAACACGATGTCCTTGTTCTGCAGATGCTTGAGTTCCCAGTCGTGCTCGAACTTCTTGAAGCGGTTGAGCATGCCGAAGAACGCAAAATTCATCGAACCCATGTTGAGCGAGGCGACTTCCGGTTTGTAGACCGCGGCGGGACGCACCCGCTCGTCCACCGTCATGGTCGGCGCACCGCCGGTGGTGAGATTGATCACGCAATTGGAGCGTTGCTTGATGATCTTCAGGAACGGCGCGAACGCTTCGGGGCTTTGATCGGGCTGGCCGGTTTTTGGATTGCGCGCGTGCAGATGCACGATCGCGGCCCCTGCTTCCGCGGCATCGACTGCGGCGTCGGCGATTTCCTGCGGCGTCACCGGCAGCGCCTTGGACATCGACGGGGTATGGATCGCGCCGGTTACGGCGCAGGTGATGATGACTTTGCGTGCCATGGTTGCTCTCTTTCTTTTTTCTCAGGACTTGTCTTTTTGTGCGGCCTTGTGCGCGGCCAGCGCGGCGAGGCGTTCGTTGCGCCGCTGTGTCAGCGCAGCGATCCGTTCGGGCGACGGCTGGTGCGGCCATGCCGCGATCACCCGATCGACTTTGGGGCTTTGGTACACTTCAGGACCGGCGGACGCCGACGCCAGCTCCTTATAGAAACCGGTGTAGCGCGCGCAATAATCCGGAATACCGCCGGGCGCGTTGAGTTCGATGGTCTCGAACGGACCGAGGAAGGACCAGCGCAGGCCGAGGCCATCCTTCACGGTGTGATCGAGGTCTTCGGCGGAGATAAGACCCTCACCGACGAGTCGAAACGCTTCCGCCAGCAGCGCACCCTGCAGCCGGTTAAGAACAAAACCATTGATCTCACGATCGACCGTAACCGGCACCTGCCCGATCTCGCGATAAATTTCTCGCGCCCGCGCGATGGCCTCCGGCGCGGTCCACGGCGCGCCGCACAGTTCCACCAGCGGCACCAGATGCGGCGGATTGACGGGATGGCCGACCAGGCAGCGCGACCTGCCCGGCAGCATTTCGGTGAAACGGGATGCGACGATCGCCGACGTAGATGACACCAGCAACGCATCCGGCGGCGCCAGCCGGTCGAGCTCGGCGAAAATCGTGATCTTCTGATCGACGTTTTCGGGTCCGTTTTCCTGGACGAATTCGACGCCCTTGACGGCGTCCGCAACGCTGACCGCAACCGAAATCCGCGCCGCCGCGCCATCCGGATCGGCCGCCAGGCCATGCCGCGCCAGCGCGTGCAACTCGTCGCGAATCAGGCCGGGCGCGGCCGCGAGCGTGGGAGCATGCGGCTCGGTGAGCCGCACGTTCCAGCCGGCGCGGGCGAAGATCGCTGCCCAGGCGCGCCCGATCAGGCCGACCCCGACGATGGCGACATGTCGTTCTTGATTTTTCATTTCACTCTCACAGCCACAGCACCTTGCGGCGCAAATCGAGATCGTCCCGCAAGTCTTTGGAAGGCCCCTGATGAATCACCCGGCCACGCTCCAGCGCAACCGTGGCGTCCGATAGCGCCAGCGCCAGGTCGAGATTGTGGTCGACGATGATGATGGCGATTTCCTTGCGCAGGCGGTCGAAGGTTTCGAACAATTGCTCGACCACGGTCGGCGCGAGGCCCTCGAACGGCTCGTCGAGCAGCAGCACCCGCACGTCTCCGGACAATGCGCGCGCCACCGCGACCATCTGCTGTTCGCCGCCGGAGAGATAATCCGCCGGACTGTCGAGCCGCTCGCGAATCCGCGGGAAATATTCGTAGATGCGCTCGCGGGTCCAGTGCACGCCGTGGCCGGTCTGACGCTTCAGCCCGCCGAGTTCGAGATTCTGCTCGACACTCATGCCCGCGAACAGACCGCGGCCCTGCGGCACGTAACCGATGCCGAGACGTGCATTCTGCGCCGACGACAGCCCGATCAACTCGTTGCCTGCGAGCTTGATCGAACCGTTCGATGCCGGCGCGATGCCGATCAAGGTCTTTAAAAGCGTCGATTTGCCGGCGCCGTTACGGCCGAGCAGCGCGATAATCTCGTTTTCATGCAGCGTGAAGTTCACATCGTTCAGGATGTGGCTCTTGCCGTAGAAGGTATCGACATTGGTTACCGTCAGCAGCGCGTTGACACGGGCAGCGGTTTCGCGCGGACGGGCGGCGACGTGCGCGGCGCCGGAGCCGATATAGACCTCCTGCACCTTCGGGCTGGCGCGCGCGTCCTCGACCGTGCCGTCGAGCAGCACGCGGCCTTCGTTCATGACCGTGACGTGATCGGCCAGTTGGAACACCCGATCGATATCGTGCTCGACCAGTAGCACCGGCAGGTCGGCCGAGATGCGCTTGATGATGGCGCCGATGCGCTCGCGCTCGGCGGCGGCGAGGCCTGCCAGCGGCTCGTCGAGCAACAGCACGCGCGGCGCGGTCGCGAGCGCCACGCCCATGTCGAGCAGGCGCTGGCCGCCATAGGACAGCGTCCCGGCTTCGGCCTTTTCGATGCCGGCAAGTCCGAGATAGCGGATGGTCGCGTCGGTTTCGATATTGATGGCGTCGATCGACAACGCATTGGCGATCGGATCGAAGCGGCGCGGATGCCGCGCCTGCGCCGCGAGGCGGATGTTTTCGCCGACGCTTAGCGCCGGAAACAGGTTGGTGATCTGGAACGAGCGGCCGATGCCGGCGGTTGCGATTTCTTCCGGCGTTTCACCCGCGATCGGCTGGCCCAGCAGCGACACCGTGCCTTCGTCGGGCGGATACATGCCGGACAGCAGGTTGAACGCGGTGGTCTTGCCGGCGCCGTTGGGGCCGATCAGCGCGTGCAGCGTACGATCCGCGATGGAGATATCGACGCCTTGCACCGCCTTGATGCCGCCGAAGCTCTTGACCATGTGCTTCGCGGAAAGCACCGGGCCGTCAATGTGGGATTTCGGCTTCAGGAATTCCGGCAGCGGCAACAGTTCGATGCGGCGTGCCGACATCGCGGCGTCTTCGAAAACCTTCTTGCGGAACGGCGCGATCAGACGCTCGGCGACGCCGACAAGTCCGGTCGGCGAAAACACGATAAAGCCGACGAAGATCAGGCCGAACCAGAACAGCCAGTTCTCGGTGTAGATGCTGAGGAATTCACGAAACAGGATGAAGAACAGCGCGCCCAGCGCGGGCCCGAGAAAGCTGCGCATGCCGCCGATTACGACCATGGCCAGGAGATCGCCGGAGAACGACACCGAGATCGGATCGGCTGAGGTCATGCGGTTCTGGAACAGCAACAGGATGCCGGCAAGCCCGGTGATGGCGGCGGACAACACAAAGGCCGCGAGCTTGTAGCGGTTGGTCGGATAGCCGAGAAAGCGCGCGCGCTGCTCGTTCTCCCGGATCGCAACCAGCACGCTGCCGACAGGCGAATTGTGGAATCGCCACAGCAGCGCCAGCACGGCAAAGGCAATCAGCGCCACGAACCAGTAATAAACGGTCGATGATTCCAGATTGAATCCGAACAGCGTCGGCCGCGTGATGCCGCCGAGACCATTCTCGCCGCCGGTGACCTCGGTCCAGCGAAACGAGATCGAATAAAGCATCGCCGCCAGCGCCAGCGTCAGCAGCGAGAAATACACGCCGCGCCGGCGCAGGATCAGGAAGCCAAAGGCCGTCGCAACAACCGCCACGATCAGAACGCCCGCGATGGTGGGGCCGAAAAACGAATCCGGCATCAAATTGCGCTGGATCAGCGCCGCGGCATAGGCGGCAAGTCCAAACCATGCGCCGTGACCGAACGACACGAGGCCGGTATGTCCGACCAGAATATTCAGCGCCATGCAGGCCAGCGCAAACACCACGACCTCGGTCGCCGAGGTCATGGTGAGCCCGAGCGCTAGCAGTATCGGCGGCAGCACCAGCAGTCCGAATGCGGCGACGAATAGCGGAATGGGCAGGCGCTTCCACATACCGCTCACTCGAACCGCGTGATGCGTTCGCCGAACAGGCCACGCGGCCGGAACAGCAGCACCAGAAGCATCAGCAGATAGATCGCCGCGGTCGAGGCCGCGGAATAGCCGATGCCGACCATCACGCCCTTCACGAGGCCGACCAGCAAGGCGGCTGCGACCACGCCCCAGAATGAGCCGAGGCCGCCGATCACCACCACGACAAAGGCCGGCGTGATGATCTCCTGCCCCATCGCCGGATGCACCGCATAGATCGGCGCCAGCAATACGCCGGCCAGTCCCGCAAGGCCGATGCCGAGCGCCGCGACCGCGGACATATAGGGCTGCAGCGAAATGCCGAGCGCGCCGACCATGTCGGGGTTCTGCACGCCCGCGCGCACCACGCGGCCGAAGGAGGTCTTCTGCAGCAGCACCCACAGCCCGGCGATGCAGGTTACGGCGACGCCGAGCAGAACCATGCGGTAGAATGAATAGATGAAACTGCCGAGGGCAACCTGACCGCGCAGCGCCGGTGGAATCGAATAGGACAGCGGCGGCGCGCCAAAAATCATCCGCAGCACCTGCTCCGCTACCATCGCCAGCCCAAACGTCATCAGCAGCGACAGGATCGGATCGGAGCGATAGAACCTCGTAAACAACAGCCGCTCAATCACCACGCCGAGCAACGCCACCGTGACCGGCGCCACAACGAACGCGCCGCCGAAGCCGAGATACGGCGAGACCACCAGCGTCAGATACGCGCCGATCGCAAAGAACGCGCCATGCGCGAGATTGACAATGCCGCCGAGCGAGAAGATCAGCGACAGGCCAAGCGCGATCAGAAGGTAATAGACGCCGTCAAGCAGCCCGTTGAGGATTTGCTGCGCCAACAACATGGCGGACATGGTTCTGACCTCGGAGCGCGTGTGGCTAGGACAACGGGCGTAATTTCTTCGTCATTGCGAGGAGCGCTTGCGACGAAGCAATCCAGACTCGTTTACCGAAAGGCTGGATTGCTTCGCTACGCTCGCAATGACGGCGTCCGCGCTCAGCTCGGGAACGTGCAGCTGTTCTCTTCCTTGGTCGCGGCGATCACTTCCAGATCCTCGTTCGGGCCGGGCACCGCCGGGCTCGAGGTGAAGATGTCCCACTGGTTCTTGATCTGGTCGGCGGGCAGCGCGGTCACCGCATACATTTCGTGCATGAGCTGGTGATCGGAGCCACGGAAGTAGCCCTGCCGCGTCTTCAGAAGATCGAACTTCGCGCCCTTCTCGAAGTGCTCGATGATTTTGGGCGACTCCGCCGATTTCAGTTCGTTGACGGTCTGCGCCACGATCTTGGTGGCGATGTAATCGCCCCAGGCCTGGTTTTCCGGCGGCTTGGAATATTTCTTGGTGAAGGCCGCGACAAACGCCTTGGTGCCGGGCGTATCGACCTGATGATGCCAGACCACCGGCCAGGTGCCGACGAAATTGCCCTTGCCCGCCGCCCACGCCAGCGCGGTGTCGAAACCAAAACCGCCGACCGGGAAGGTCAGGCCGAACTCGGCATATTGCTTGAGGAAGTTGGTGATCTGGTTGCCGGCGAGATTGATCACGACCAGATCGGGCTTGGCCTCGCGGATTTTCAACAGATAAGCGGAGAAGTCGGTGGCGTCGGTCGGCACCAGATCTTCGCCGGCGAAATTGCCGCCATTGGCTTCCATGAAGCGCTTGGAGACCTTCAACAGATCGTGGCCGAACGCGTAATCCGCCGTCAGCGAGTACCACTTCTTGCCCTTGACCAACCCATCGCGCAGGAACGAGCGGCCGACGGTCTTCACATACATCGAGTTCTGCGACTCGACGTGGAACATGTAGCGCTGGCAATCCTTGCCGCGCAGCGCATCCGAATTGCCGCCGGTATTGATGAACAGCGTCTTGTTGCGCGACGCGACCTGCGCGATCGTAAGACACGAGGCGGAAGAAATCTCGCCGATGATGCAGGCGACCTTGTCGCGCTCGATCATGCGCTCCGCCTTGGTCGATGCCGTCTGCGGATTGACCGAATCTTCCTTGAGCAGTTCGACCTTGCGCCCCATCATGCCGCCGGACGCGTTGATCTCCTCCACCGCGAGGTCGACCGCCATTACGGCGTATTCGCCCAATGGACCGAGGAAGCCGGTGCGCGGCGTCAGGTGGCCGATCCTGATCACGTCCGATGTCTGCGCGCGCAAAATCGCCGGCGCGGAAATTCCCGACACCAGCGCAAGTCCGCCGGCGGTTCTCAGCAAACCGCGGCGCGTGAATTGATTGTTGCTCGACATAATATTTTTCTCTCCCTGATGCGTCCGCTTTGGCGGCGCTTTTTTCTCCCGGCAGCGCTCGCTTCGCTGTGCGCTTCTGTCGCTTGCCGTGATCTTTGATCGCAGCTAGGGTCGCAAAAGATCAGGCCGTTGTCGAGTCCGCATGGATTTAGAAATCAAGGGTTTACGCGTGTTGGTGACCGCGGGCGCCAACGGCATCGGGCTTGCGATTGCGCGCGCGTTCGCCGGCGAAGGCGCCAGGGTTCACACTTGCGACGTCGATGAGGCAGCACTGTCTGCACTCGCCTCCAGCGATCCCGCCATCACGCAAACACCCTGCGATGTATCCGACCGCGCCGCAGTCAAGCACCTGTTCGCGGAAGCAACCGCGAAGCTCGGCGGCCTCGACGTGCTGGTCAACAATGCCGGCGTCGCGGGACCGACCTCCAAGGTCGAGGAGATGAATCCGGAGGACTGGGATCGGTGCCTTGAGATTTGCCTGACCGGGCAATTCAACTGCACGCGGCTCGCGGTGCCCTTGCTGCGCCAGAGCACGAACGCGTCGATCGTCAATATCTCGTCGGCCGCCGGGCGTCTCGGCTTTGCGATGCGCACGCCCTATGCGGCGGCGAAGTGGGGCGTGATCGGTTTCACCAAATCGCTGTCGATCGAACTCGGACCGGACAACATCCGCGTCAACGCGATTTTGCCCGGTCTCGTCGCGGGCGACCGCCAGCGCCGCGTGCTTGAGGCCAAGGCGCAGCAGCGCGGGATTTCCTACGCCGAGATGGAGCGCACCGCGTTCTCCTACACCTCGATCAAGGATTACGTGACGCCGCAGCAACTCGCGGACCAGATCCTGTTCATGTGCAGCCCGCGCGGCAAAACGATTTCCGGCCAGGCGATTTCGATCTGCGGCGACACGCAGATGCTGGGGTGACTGCCGGGCCTGTCGTCGCGAAATGCGGCACCGTCCGCGAAAGCGTACTCCGTTGTCATCCCCGCGAATGCGGGGAACCCGTATTCCAGAGTGCTTGTCGGGCACGCGGCATCTCATCAACACTCTGGAATACTGGGTCGCCCGGTCAAGCCGGGCGATGACGAGTTTTGATTGGATCTGCAAACATCGCCTTGCTCCGGGCAAGCGTCATCGCCGCCCGCGAATCCCTTCACGTGAATGGTTAAGTCAATTAACCTCCCCCGAAAGATGAAGAGGGAGGTGGAACGCCGAAAGGCGCGCCTTAGGTAGTTGGTGCCGCAGCATGCTTCCCGCCTTAGGAAAACAGAGGCCACGGAAACGCCTCTCGACGCTCCACCACGGCGATCTTTTAGCCTCGGTCCGCGCTTCCGGGGACTTGGCGGCCTTTTGGGCCTGAGCACGGCGATTTCGCGCCGCTCGCCTGTCCCCGTCCAGCCAACTTCAGTGGCAGGCCCTTACGGGCCGGACGGAAACCCAAGGCCTCCTGTGTGCGTGAGGCTACGTCTGCCCCGCCCGCAGGCGCCGCTCCCACCCCACGTTCCAAAGCGTCCCAGGTAACGCTCCCTCAAGTTGGGAAGAGATATGTAGGAATATACACCAGACGGAAAACTTGTCAAAGATCAGAACGATCAACAAACCGCGATTATATTCCTATGACGTTGGATGTGTGTCCGGACGCGGTGCGGCGTCTCTTGACGGTGCACCGCTTCGTAAGTGCTACGCGCTGCGCTGCGTCCGGGGCACGGCGCCGGCAGCTTGAATTATTCTTCAGGCGCATTCTCGATTGGATCGAACCGGTCCGCCTCGAGTCCAAGCAGGTTCCAGGACCGCAGCATGTGCGGCGGCAGCGGCGCGGTGGCGTCGATAAAACCGCCGCGCGGATGCGGGATCACGATGCGCCGCGCCAAAAGATGCAGCCGGTTCTGCAGGCCGCCCGGCAACTGCCAATTTTCCTTGTTGAAATATTTAGGGTCCCCGACGATGGCGTGATCGATATGGGCCATGTGCGCGCGTAGCTGGTGAGTACGCCCGGTCACCGGCTTCAGCGACACCCATGCGAGCTTGGTCGCGGAGGTCTCCACCACCGCATAATAGGTCACCGCGTGGCTGGCGCCCTCGTCGCCATGCGCGGCGACGCGCATGATCGAATCTTCCTCGCTCTCTTCCTTGGCGAGGTAAGTCGAGATACGGCCCTGCTTCGGCTTCGGCACGCCTGCGACCAGCGCCCAATAGATCTTGCGCGCCGAGCGATGGCGGAACGAGCCCGTCAATGCCGTCGCGGCAAAGCGGGTTTTGGCGACCAAGAGACATCCCGACGTTTCGCGATCGAGCCGATGCACAAGGCGAGGACGCTGGCCCTTGGCGTCGCGCATGACCTCCAGCATCTGATCGACATGCCTGGTGATGCCGGAGCCGCCCTGCACGGCCAAGCCCGCCGGCTTGTTCAACACCATCACGTCGGCGTCCTCGAACAGGATCATGTCCTTGAGCGCGTCGTGGGTTTTCCTCGAAGCCTCCGTAAAACTCGCCTCTGCCTTCGGCGCGTCGAGCTTTAGCGGCGGAATGCGGATGCTTTGCCCTTCTTCCAACCGGTCCTTGCTGTCGGCGCGCTTGCCGTTGACGCGCAACTCGCCTTTGCGGACGATGCGCTGGATATGGGAAAACGACAGGCCCGGAAATCGCGCCTCGAGAAAACGATCGACGCGCATATTGGCTTCGTCAGCGGTCACCACGACGGTCTGGACTTTTGTCGGCAACGGCGGCGGCTCGACGACTACTTTCTCGGGCTGGGCAACAAAAGGTGCGGACTTTGCCGCACGCGGTGCCGTTGACGCAAAACGCGCAGGCTTGCCGCCGGGACGATGCGCCTGAGGCCGCTCAGCTTGCGAGCCGCGATACGGCCGCGCGCCCTTCGGGCGATCGCCGGTTGTGCGTTTCGCAAGCGGTCTTTTGACTCGGCGGCTCATGATGTGTGGGGCTCCAAAACTGCATCGTTGGGTAGCGCAAAAGCACCCCATCGTCACGGCAAAATCAGTACAAATTCTGTGCAGGATCAGCCATCATCGGCAGAACAGGCCCATCGGCCGACAACAACATGAGGGAGCACGAGATGGCATCGGCGAAACCGGCTTTGGCGCTCCTTGCAACAATCCTTATAGCGGCGACGGCATCGGCATCGGCTCAGGAAAACCAGATGCCAGCCGATATCGCTACGAAACTGCAGGAGATCGGCCGCGTGGTCGATCCGCCAAAGACCGCGCCGCTTTACGCGCCGCTGCAGGAAAAAGAACCCTATTCCGGCGCCAGAATCGAGCGCGACGTCAAATACGGGCCCGAGGATCGCAACCTGCTCGATGTATTCATGCCGAAAGCAGGCTCGTCGTTCCGGCCGGTCCTGATGTATGTCCACGGCGGCGGCTTCGTGGCTGGAAACAAGCATCCGCCCGGCAGCCCGTTCTACGACAATGTGATGCTGTGGGCCGTGAAAAACGGTTTTGTCGGCGTCAACGTCACCTATCGGCTGGCGCCGCAGGCGGCGTGGCCGGCCGGCGCGGAAGACTTGGCACTAGCCGTTCAATGGGTGTCCGAACAGATCAAGCAACACGGCGGCGATCCGGTTCGTATTTTCCTGATGGGACATTCGGCGGGCGCCGTGCACGTCGCCAGCTATGTTTCGCATCCCGAGTTCTACAAGGTCAAGGGCGGCGGACTGGCCGGCGCGATCATGCTGTCCGGACTCTACGATTTGACCGCGACGCCGGCCGGCGCTCCGGAGATCGCATATTTCGGCGCCGACCCTGCGCGCTATGCCGAGCGATCGTCGCTGCAGGGCCTGCTGAGGACGAATACGCCGCTGATGATCGCGGCAGCCGAACTCGATCCGCCCAATTTCGTGCAGCAGTTCGAGCTTCTCAGAGATGCCGCCTGCAAGCGGCCCAGCGGCTGCATCACCGCGGGCCTGCTGCCGCAGCACAGCCATATGTCGGAGGTTTATTCGATCAATACCGACGATAACGGGCTGACATCCGAGATTTTCACGTTCGCGGAACAGGCAGGCAAATTGAGTCAGCGCCGCTCCCGGCGCAGCTTGGCCCAGTAATCCAGCCGCTTGCGAAGCTCGCGCTCGAAACCGCGGTCGGGCGGATCGTAGAAAGTCTGGCGGCCCATTGCTTCCGGGAAGTAGTCCTGTCCGGAAAACGCCTCTTCGCTGTCGTGATCGTATTCGTAGCCGCTGCCATAGCCTTCCGATTTCATCAGCTTGGTCGGCGAATTCAGGATGTGCTTTGGCGGCAGCAGCGAGCCGCCCTCCTTCGCCGCGCGCATCGCCGCGCCAAAGGCCTTGTAGGCGGCATTGGATTTCGGCGCGGTGGCGAGATAAATTACCGCCTGGGCGATGGCGAGTTCGCCTTCCGGGGACCCGAGAAAATCATAGGCGTCCTTGGCGGCATTGCAGATCACCAGCGCCTGCGGATCGGCCAGCCCAATGTCCTCGACCGCCATGCGGACCACGCGCCGCGCCAGAAACAGCGGGTCCTCGCCGGCATCCATCATCCGCGCCAGATAATACAGCGCCGCATCGGGATCGGAGCCGCGCACCGACTTGTGCAGCGCGGAGATCAGGTTGTAGTGGCCATCCGCCGATTTGTCGTAGATCGGCGCGCGGCGCTGCAGGATGTCCTGCAACTGCTCGGCATTGAAAATCTCGCTTTCGCGCGCGGCGCGCCAGACTTCCTCCGCGAGCGTCAGCGCGGCGCGGCCGTCGCCATCGGCCATCCGCACCAGCACCGCGCGGGCCTCCTGATCCAGCGGCAGCTTCTTGCCTTCGATTTTCTCCGCGTGCGCGAACAGTTTCTCGATCGCGTCCGCATCGAGCGAATGAAACACCAGAACCCGCGCCCGCGACAGCAACGCCGCGTTGAGTTCAAACGACGGATTTTCGGTTGTTGCGCCGACCAGCACCACGGTGCCGTCTTCCATCACAGGCAGAAACGAATCCTGCTGCGCACGGTTGAAGCGATGCACCTCATCGACAAACAGCAAAGTGCCCTTGCCCATCTCACGGCGCGCACGCGCGGCATCGAAGACTTTTTTCAGATCGGCGACACCGGAAAACACCGCGGAAATCTGCTCGAAATGCAGCTCTGTCGCGTCCGCCAGCAGCCGCGCTACGGTGGTCTTGCCGGTGCCGGGCGGGCCCCAGAAGATCAGCGAACCCAGCGTGCGCGTCGCCAGCATGCGCGTCAGCGCGCCGTCCGGTCCGAGGATATGATCCTGGCCTACGACGTCGGCCAACACCCGCGGACGCAACCGATCGGGAAGCGGATGCGGCGCTTCCCGTTCCAGTCCGGCCGCGGCAAACAAGTTCGCCGCTTCGCGTGGGCGTTTCGGGCTCATCCGCCTAATGTGACGTTGATCTGCTGGCCGCCGCGGACCACGACGATGCGCCAGAGCCGGGCGGATTCGCGCGTGGCCTTCTCGAGATCGCTGGTTTTGGCGATCTTCTGATTGTTCACCGCGAGGATGATATCGCCCTTCTGGAATCCGACGCCGGCGGCGGTGCCGCCATCGGCAAGGTCGGTCACGACCACGCCCTCGGTGTTCGAATCCAGATGCAATTCATCGGCAACCGCCGGAGAAATGTTCGCGACCTTGGCGCCCTGGAACGGCGAACGTCCGGTCAGGACAATTTCGTCGCGGCCGGTGTCGGGCGCGGTTTCCAGCGGCACCGTCAGCTTGGCTGGCTTGCCGTTGCGCTGGATGTCGATCTGCGCGGTGCCGCCAAGCGAACGCGTTGCGAAGCGATAGTCGAAGGCATTGATATCCTCGATCGACTGGCCGTCGACCGCGACGATCAGATCGGACAGTTTCAAGCCCGCCCGCGCTGCGGGACTGTTCGGCGTGACACTCGCGACCAGCGCGCCATTCGGCGCTTTGAGCCCGAGCGTCTCGGCGATCTCCGGCGTTACCGATTGCAGGCGCGCGCCGAGCCATGGCCGCTTCACCGCCTTGCCGCCGCTTTTTGCGGAGGCGACGACGACGCGCACCATGTTGGCGGGAATCGCGAAGCCGATGCCCTGCGATCCGCCCGAGCGTGAGAAGATCGCGGTGTTGACGCCGACCAGCCGGCCGGTCATGTCGACCAGCGCGCCACCGGAATTGCCGGGGTTGATCGCGGCATCGGTCTGGATGAAGAACTGATAGTCGGTGATGCCGACCTGCGTGCGCGCCAACGCCGAGATGATGCCGTGGGTCACGGTTTGCCCGACGCCGAACGGATTGCCGATCGCGAGCACGACGTCGCCGACCAGCAACTCGTCGGAATTGGCAAAATCCAGCGTCGGGAATTTCTCTTTGGTGTCTTTCAGGCGCAGCACCGCCAGATCGGTGCGGCTGTCCTTCAGTACGATCTCGGCTTCGAATTCGCGCTTGTCCGACAGCGACACCTTGACCTGATCGGCGCCTTCGATGACGTGGTTGTTGGTGACGACCAGACCGGACGGATCGACCATCACGCCGGAGCCGAGCGAGCGCTGCATCTGCTCGGGCTGCGGCCCGCCGCCGCCGAAGAAACGGCGGAAAATCGGGTCGTCGAGCAGCGGATTGCGGTTTTGCACGGTTTTGGCGGCGTAGACGTTGACCACCGCCGGCTGCACGCGCTGCACGACCGGCGCGTAGGACAATTTCAGCTCAGTCGGCGAGGCCGGAACGCGCCGGTCCTGCGCGAAAGCCTGAGCCATCGCGGCCAAGGTGACCAAGATTGCCGTGCAAATGCGAAGGTAGGTCATGAACCAGAATCCCGTAATTGGTGCGGCGAATATAGGCTTTTTGGACCGTACTTGCCAATTCCGCCGGGAAATAGCACCTAATAGTGCCAGCCTAGAGACATAAGGAGAAGCGCCGGATGAAGGCCGTCGGTTACAAGAAATCCCTGCCCATCGAGGACGCGGAATCGCTGGTCGATTTCGAGGCCGCAAAGCCGGAACCGCAGGCGCGCGATGTAAGGGTCGCGGTCAAAGCGGTGTCGGTGAACCCGGTCGATACCAAGGTGCGCAAGCGCGCAGCACCCCCCGAAGGCGACACCAAGATCCTCGGCTACGACGCCGCCGGCGTGGTCGATGCGGTTGGCTCCGATGTCACGCTGTTCAAGCCCGGCGACGAGGTGTTCTACGCCGGCTCGATCCTGCGTCAGGGCACCAACGCGGAGTTTCACCTGGTCGATGAGCGCATCGTCGGCCGCAAGCCGAAGACGCTGTCGTTCACCCAAGCCGCAGCCCTTCCGCTGACCTCGATCACCGCCTGGGAACTGCTGTTCGATCGCCTTGGCGCGCTACCGGGGGGGAGCGTCGATCCGCGCACGTTGCTGATTATCGGCGGCGCCGGTGGCGTGGGATCGATCCTGATCCAGCTTGCGCGGCGGTTGACGGGTTTGACCGTTGTGGCGACGGCGTCGCGGCCGGAGTCCAGGACATGGTGCCTCGACCTCGGCGCCCACGCCGTAATCGATCATGCCAAGCCGATGAAGGAGCAGATCGAGAAGCTGAAATTTCCGCCGGTCGCATTGATTGCAAGCCTCACCAATACCGACCAGCACTACAAGGCGCTGGCGGACATTATCGCGCCGCAGGGGAAATTCGGACTGATCGATGATCCTCCCGAGTTCAACGTCGCCGTGTTCAAGGGCAAGGCGGTGTCAGTCCACTGGGAGTCGACGTTCACGCGCAGCTCGTTCCAGACGCCGGATATGATCGCGCAGCATCATCTCCTGAACGACGTCGCTGACCTGATCGACAAGGGCGTGTTGCGTACTACGCTCGATCAGACCTTTGGGACGACCAACGCCGCCAACCTTAAACGCGCGCACGCGCTGATCGAATCCGGCAAGTCGCGCGGCAAGATCGTGCTGGAGGGGTGGTGAAGCCACAGAAGATGTCATCGCCCGGCTTGACCGGGCGACCCAGTATTGTAGAGCGCTTGTCGTGAATCACGAAAGGCTCTGGAATACTGGGCCCTCCGCTTTCGCGGAGGGTGACGGCGGAGATAAATCGCAGTGATCGCGCGCGCCTCACGCGACGGTCTGAATGATGCCGCCCTCTGCCCGCAGCGCCGCGCCATTGGTCGCCGACGCCTCTTTCGAGCTGACATAGACCACCATGTTGGCGATTTCCTCGACGCTGGCAAAACGTTGCAGCAGCGAGGTCGGGCGAAATTGCTTGACGAACTGCGACGCGGCTTCTTCCACCGACTGGCCATTCTGCTTCGCGAGGTCTTTCACGAAAGTTTCTACGCCTTCGGACATCGTCGGACCCGGCAGCACCGAATTGACGGTCACGGCGGTGCCGCGGGTCATCTCCGCGAGTCCGCGGGACACCGCGAGCTGCGCGGTCTTGGTCACGCCATAGTGGATCATTTCCTTCGGAATATTCAGCGCCGACTCCGATGAGATGAAAACGATGCGGCCCCAGTTGCGCTGAAGCATTGCTTTCAGGTAGGCGCGCGACAGGCGCACGCCGGACATCACATTGACCTCAAGGAAACGCGTCCAGTCTTCATCAGGGATATCGAAAAAACCCTTGGGTTCAAAAATGCCGGCATTGTTGATGAGAATATCCACGTCAGGCAGCGCCGCGACCAGCGCATTGCAGCCCGCCGCTGTGGAGACATCCGCGCCGATGCCACGCACCTTGCTGCCGGTCACAGCCTTGGCGATCGCAGCCGCGGCGGCATCTACCTTGGCCTGAGTCCGGCCATTGACGACCACGCTTGCACCTGCCGATGCCAACCCCTTGGCGATCGCATGCCCGATCCCGGAGGTAGATCCCGTGACCAGCGCCGTCTTTCCCGAAAGGTCGATTTTCATGTGCGTCTCCGTCAAGCGATGAGGGGGATATCGGGTGCCGCACGCATGCCCGCAATTGCAGGCGACCACGGCAGGACCGTTTGGCCATCAACACTTGCCCCAATCGGAAGGGGTGGTTCTAAGGTCTGCTATATGCCAAAACAGCCGCGGACCGCGGCGGCCGCTCGAGATCATAAAATAGTGCTCGAAAGATCAAGTACAAAGAGTGAGGTGAGACATTCTTGTGCTTGAGCAAGGTCGCGATATCGAACTTCAGCTCGCTGTCGAAAATATACTTTTGAACATCGTGGCCGATATGATCGCCGGTATCGATGAAATGCTTCATCTCGAAGAATAGACACAGTCGAAATCCGATCAGGAAAGCCGCAACTTCGTTCGAACCAAACAAGAAGCGATCCTGTTCAGAAATATCCACGGCGTTCTCGCCTCGATGGGCGAAATTGAGGACGACGCGACGCCTCAGCCAATAGACTAGAAAGCCGGCCTGCTTGAAATGATCGGGCGGAGTTTCGGTCTTGATATCAATTCGGCCTGTGTCGCGTGCCCATAGCGATCTGGCTTCCTCCAGACGAGCCGCCGACAGTTCTATGCGGCAGCCATGGCGACTGGCGATATCCAGATATTGTTCGGCGACAGCAGTTGCGAACCACTGCTCGGCATCAATGAGTTCACCCGACTCGAGTTTCACCCCATCCCGAAAACAATCGAAGACGTCCGGACGATAGATGGTGATGGTATCCAAAATTGGAGCCATTCAACAGGTTCGGCTCAATCCTTCTTGTCCGAAGGCGCCGGCACGGTGCCGACTCGGTTTACCGCCTCTATTTCATCCGGTGTAAGCGCCCGGTTCGGCTTGTATAAGTTATTTCCGCCATATGAGGGGAGCCTTTCCTTCGGGCTCATCCCCTCGATTCGCGGGTCGCGGTCATCTCGAAACGAACCATCAAACTTGCCATCACGAGTAATGGTCTTCATGAGACCTCCGGGCAATGATGTCATTCAACAGCGACAGCCTACACGATTCGGAACAAGTTATTTACGCCGCTTCAGCGGCCTTCGCCTGCTCCGGACCGGAATCGAGGCCCTTGGCATCGACATCGCGGTCGACGAATTCGATCACCGCCATCGGCGCATTGTCGCCGTAGCGGAAGCCGGCCTTGATGATACGGGTGTAACCGCCCTGACGGTCCTTGTAACGGGTCGCCAGCGTGTCGAACAGCTTGCGGACCTGATCGAGGTCGCGCATCTCGCTGATCGCCTGGCGGCGCATGGAAAGGCCGCCCTTCTTGCCGAGCGTGACCAGCTTCTCCACGATCGGGCGCAATTCCTTCGCCTTCGGCAGCGTGGTGACGATCTGCTCGTGCTTGATCAGCGCCGCGCACATATTGGCGAACATCGCTTTGCGATGCTCGGCGGTGCGGTTGAGCTTCCGATGAACCTTGCCGTGACGCATGATATATTCCTCAATCTTTATTCTGTCGCGACGGCTCGCCGGACACGTTGCTCAGGTGGGCTGCCTGCGTTCGCCCTGGATTCCGGGTTCGCGCAAAAGCGCGCCCCGGAATGACGAAATCAGTAGTGGTCCTCGAAGCGCTTGGCCAGTTCGTCGATATTCTCCGGCGGCCAGCCCGGCACTTCCATGCCGAGATGCAGACCCATCTGGGCCAGCACTTCCTTGATCTCGTTCAGCGACTTGCGGCCGAAGTTCGGTGTGCGCAGCATTTCCGCTTCCGACTTCTGCACCAAATCGCCGATATAGACGATGTTGTCGTTCTTCAGGCAGTTCGCCGAACGCACCGACAGTTCGAGTTCGTCGACCTTCTTGAGGAACGCCGGATTGAACGCGAGATCGGGAATGATCTCCTGCGCCACTTCCTTGCGCGGCTCTTCGAAGTTCACGAACACGTTGAGCTGGTCCTGCAGGATACGCGCGGCATAGGCAACCGCATCGTCAGGGCTGATCGCGCCGTTGGTCTCGATGGTCATGGTGAGCTTGTCGTAGTCGAGGATCTGGCCCTCGCGGGTGTTCTCGACCTTGTAGGAGACCTTGCGCACCGGCGAGAACAGGCTGTCCACCGGGATCAGGCCGATCGGCGCATCCTCAGGACGGTTACGCTCGGCGGCGACGTAGCCCTTGCCGGCGGCGACGGTGAATTCCATGCGGATCTCGGCGCCCTCGTCGAGGGTGCAGATCTGCAGTTCCGGATTGAGCACCACGACATCGCCGACGGTCTGGATGTCGCCGGCGGTGACGGCGCCCGGGCCCTGCTTCTTCACGACCATGCGCTTCGGGCCTTCGCCCTGCATCTTGATCGAGATGTCCTTGATATTCAGCACGATGTCGGTGACGTCCTCGCGGACGCCGGCGATCGAGGAGAACTCGTGCAGCACGCCGTCGATATGCACCGACTGCACCGCAGCGCCTTGCAGCGACGACAGCAGGATGCGGCGGAGCGCGTTGCCCAGCGTCTGGCCGAAGCCGCGTTCAAGCGGCTCGGCGACCAGGGTCGCGAAACGGTTGGGATCGGTGCCCGGGGTCACCTGGAGCTTGTTCGGTCGAATGAGTTCTTGCCAATTTTTCTGGATCGTCACTGTTTCACCCATACCTGCCAGCTAGAAATTGCCATCATCGCTGGCGTTGGAGACCGCGGATCAGTCCGCGTCACATGCATCTAAAGCCATCGCGAGCGGATGAGCCGCCCGCGGCCGAAAAACTTAAACCCGCCGGCGCTTGCGCGGACGGCAACCATTGTGCGGGATCGTGGTCACGTCGCGGATCGAGGTGACGGTGAAGCCCGCAGCCTGCAGCGCACGAAGCGCCGATTCGCGACCCGAACCTGGGCCGGCAACTTCAACCTCCAGCGTGCGCATGCCGTGTTCCTGCGCCTTCTTGGAGACGTCTTCCGCCGCGACCTGAGCGGCATAGGGGGTCGACTTACGCGAGCCCTTAAAACCCATCGTGCCCGCCGACGACCAGGCAATGGTGTTGCCTTGTGCGTCGGTGATGGTGATGGTCGTGTTGTTGAACGACGAATTCACATGCGCGACGCCGGAGGCGATGTTCTTGCGCTCGCGGCGGCGTATGCGGGTGGCATCCTTGCCCATTTCAAACCTTTCTTACGATCTCAACGCCGCCGTAATGCCAGCGGCTACACCTCAATAGCGAGTAGTGAGTGGCGAATAGCGAAGTGTAGGATCGTTCCCTACTCGCCATTCGCTATTCCCTATTCGCGAATTTACTTCTTCTTGCCGGCGATCGACTTGGCCGGACCCTTGCGCGTGCGCGCATTGGTGTGGGTGCGCTGACCGCGCACCGGCAAGCCGCGGCGATGACGCAGGCCGCGATAGCAGCCGAGATCCATCAGACGCTTGATGTTCATGCCGGTCTCACGACGCAGGTCGCCTTCGACCATATAGTCGCGATCGATCACTTCACGAATCTGCAGCACTTCCTGATCGCTCAGTTGCGACACCCGGCGGTCATCGGGAATCTTGACCTTCTCCATGATCTCGGCGGCATTCTTCTGGCCGATGCCATGGATGTACTGAAGCGCGATCAGAACGCGCTTGTTGGTCGGGATATTCACGCCGGCAATACGGGCCACAGACTTCTCTCCTGTCGCCGGCCATCCAAGACCGGCAGTTCTTTCGTTATGTCAGGCGGTATCCACAAACGCGAACACGACGCCCGTCCCCTCGATCGTCTCGGGGCCCGGCATCGTTGGAAAACTATCCGACTGGATACCGGGCTTATTAAAGGATTCCACTTCGTTTCGTCAACCGTCTCTAGGCTTTAGCTCGCTTTTTCGTGACCTTTTTAGCCGATTTTTTGGGCGATTTGCCGGCCTTGGCCTTCGGGGCTGGCCGGGCCTTGGAAGCCGGCTTTTTTGCACCCTTCGAGGCCGGTTTCCCGGCCTTCCGGGGCGCTTTGGCGGCTTTTTTGGCAATCTTGGCGGCTTTGCCCGGCAACTTGAGTACAGCCTTTCCGGCGGCTTTTTTGGTCGATTTCGCGTCCACCGCGCCGATCGCGGTCAGGATGCGGTTGATCTCCCTGGTCACGTGCTCGATGGTCATCATGCCATCGACCGTCAGCAGCTTGCGCCGCTCCGAATAGTAGTGAATCAGCGGTTCGGTCAGCGAACGGTAGCTTGCCAGCCGCTTCGACAGCACTTCCGGGGTGTCGTCGATGCGGACTTCTTCGCCCCGCGCCGTCATCTCCGCGACCCGGGTCTCGACGCGCGCCAGCAGCGCGCTCTCGTTGACGCGCAACTCGACCACGGCATCGAGCCTCATGTGCTTTTTCTTCAAAAGATCATCCAGCGCCTGCGCTTGCGGCACGGTGCGCGGAAAGCCGTCGAGGATAAAACCTTTCGCGGCGTCCGGCTGGTCGAGCCGATCGGAAATGATTCCGATGACGATATCGTCAGGAACCAGCGCGCCGCTGGCCATGATGTCCTTGGCCTTGAGACCCACCGGCGTTTGCGCGGCCACCGCGGCGCGCAGCATTTCGCCCGTCGACAACTGGACGATGCCGTAACGATGAACCAGCCGCTGTGCCTGCGTTCCCTTGCCGGCCCCCGGCGGCCCGAGAAGAATCAATCTCATCTATTCGCCCCCTGCCCGCCGGCCTTATCGGCGACGACCCCTCAGCTTCGATTTCCTGATCAACCCTTCGTACTGATGCGCGAGCAGATAGCCCTGCACCTGCGCCACCGTATCCATGGTGACGCTGACCACGATCAGCAGCGAGGTGCCGCCGAAGTAGAACGGCACCGAGGCGTAGGAAATCAGGACTTCGGGAATCAGACACACGATCGCGAGGTAGACGGCGCCGAGCACCGTGATGCGCGAGAGCACGTAGTCGATATATTCGGCGGTGCGCTCGCCCGGGCGAATGCCCGGAATGAAACCGCCATGCTTCTTCAGATTGTCGGCGGTCTCGGTCGGATTGAATACGATCGCGGTATAGAAGAATGCGAAGAACACGATCAGCGCGAGATAGAGAAACAGAAACAGCGGGCGGCCATGACCGAGCTGCGTGGTGATCCACTGGAACCATTCCGGCCCCTTGCCGGCGTTGAAGTTCGCAACCGTGGTCGGCAACAGCAGCAGCGACGAGGCGAAGATCGGCGGAATTACGCCCGAGGTGTTCAGCTTGAGCGGCAGATGCGAGGACTGGCCCTCGAACATCTTGTTGCCGACCTGGCGCTTTGGGTACTGGATCAAAAGCCGCCGCTGCGCCCGCTCCATGAACACGATGAACGCGATCACCACGACCACCATCACGATCACGACCAGGATAAGCCCCGTAGACAGCGCGCCCTGACGGCCAAGTTCGAGCATATTGGCGAGCGCCGACGGCAGTTCGGCGACGATGCCTGACAGAATGATCAGTGAAATGCCGTTGCCGATGCCGCGCGACGTGATCTGCTCGCCCAGCCACATCAGGAACATGGTGCCGCCGGTTAGCGTAATCGCGGTCGAGAGGCGGAAGAACAGGCCGGGATCGCTGACCACGTTGCCGGCGCCTTCAAGGCCGACGGCAATGCCGTAGGACTGGAACGCGGCCAGGATCACCGTGAGATAGCGCGTGTACTGGTTCAGGGTCTTGCGGCCGGATTCGCCTTCCTTCTTCAGCGCCTCGAGCTGCGGCGATACCGTGGTCAAGAGCTGAATGATGATCGAGGCCGAGATATAAGGCATGATGTTCAGCGCAAAGATCGCCATGCGGTGGATGCCGCCGCCGGCGAACATGTTGAACATGCCGAGAATGCCGCCCGCCTGCGACCGGAACACCTGTTCCCAGATATTGGGATCGATGCCGGGCAGCGGAATGTAGGTGCCGAGACGATAAACAAGCAGCGCGCCCAGTGTGAACCAGATGCGCTTCTTCAGTTCCTCGGCCTTGCCGAGCGCCGAGAAATTAAGGTTTGCCGCCAGTTGTTCTGCTGCAGAGACCATGTTTGGCTTTCTCCCGCGCCCCACCGACGCCGGATATCAATTTGGTGCTCGGCTTTCGAAAAATCCACCGTCCCGGCATGCCGGACCGCCAGCTTTAAGCCGGCGATGACGCAGATGTTACGCAGCTTCGCCTTCGTCCTTTTTCGGCGCCAGGATTTTCACCGTGCCGCCGGCCTTCTCGACCGCCGCGATGGCGGATTTCGACGCGCCGTAAACCTCGAAATTCAGCTTGGCCTTGATCTCGCCGCGGCCGAGCAGGCGCACACCGCCCTTGGCGCGCCTAATAGCACCGGATTTCACCAGCGATTCGGCGTTGATGGCGTCCTTGGCATCGAGCGTCTTGGCGTCGAGCGCCGATTGAATGCGGTCGAGGTTGATCTCGGCGAATTCGATCCGGAAAATGTTGGTGAAGCCGCGCTTCGGCAGGCGGCGATGCAATGGCATCTGGCCGCCTTCGAAGCCCTTGATGCGCACGCCGGAGCGCGCAGTCTGGCCCTTGCCGCCGCGGCCGGCGGTCTTGCCCTTGCCGGAGCCGATGCCACGGCCGACCCGCATGCGCTTCTTGCGCGAGCCGGCATTGTCGGCGATATCGCTGAGCTTCATCGTTCGCTTCCTTCTCTCTTCGTCATGGCCGGGCTCGTCCCTGCCATCCACGTCTTTTTGCGAGCCTGACGCGAAAGACGTGGATGCCCGCACAAGGCCGGGCATGACGCAAAACTACTATTTCTCGTCGACGACGCGGACGAGGTGTTGAACTTTTGCGATCATGCCGCGAATCGCAGGCGTATCCTGCAGCTCGGTAACCCGGCCGATCTTGTTAAGCTTGAGGCCGATCAGCGTCGCGCGCTGCGAGTGATGGCGGCGGATCGCGCTGCCGGTCTGCTCGACCTTGATCATCTTTGCGGCCTTGGCCATCGTCATAACTCCGAAAAGCGCGAGACGCGCGTTATTACTCAGCGACCACTTCAGCGTCGCCACCGACACGGCGCGACTGCAGCGTGGACACCTTGATGTTGCGGCGCGCCGCGACCGAGCGCGGCGAATCCTGGTGCTTCAGTGCGTCGAAGGTAGCGCGAACCATGTTGTAGGGGTTCGACGAGCCGATCGACTTGGCAACCACGTCCTGGATGCCCAGCGTCTCGAACACCGCGCGCATCGGACCGCCGGCGATGATGCCGGTACCGGCCGGCGCCGCGCGCAGGTAAACGCGGCCCGCGCCATGGCGGCCGGCGATATCGTGATGCAGCGTGCGGCCTTCGCGCAGCGCCACGCGGGTCAGGTTGCGCTTGGCCGACTCGGTCGCCTTGCGGATCGCTTCCGGCACTTCGCGCGCCTTGCCGTGGCCGAATCCGACCCGGCCCTTCTGGTCGCCGATGACGACCAGGGCTGCGAAACCGAAGCGCTTGCCGCCCTTGACGACCTTCGCCACACGATTGATGTGGACGAGCTTGTCGACGAACTCGCTGTCGCGTTCTTCCCGGCCGCCCCTGTGGCCGCCACCGCGTTCGCGTTCACCTGCCATGGTGTTTTTCCGATCTTTTAAAGGCTTGCCTTGAGAAGCTTTCGCTTCCGTCCTTGTGTCCGTTCAATTCCAACTTAGAAACTTAATCCGCTCTCACGCGCTGCGTCCGCAAGCGCCTTGACGCGGCCGTGATAGAGATAACCGCCGCGGTCGAAGACCACTTCCTTGACGCCGTTCTTCACCGCGCGCTCCGCCAGCAGTTTGCCGACGGCCTTGGCGGCATCGATATCAGCGCCGGTCTTGCCGCCCTCGCGCAGCGTCTTTTCCAGCGAAGACGCCGAAGCCAGCGTCTCGCCCTTCAGGTCGTCGATGACCTGCGCGTAGATATGCTTCGACGAGCGGAATACCGACAAACGCGGACGGCCGCCGGCGGTGCGGCGCAGCGAGAGCCGCACGCGTTGCTTGCGCCGGGCATTCGTAATCTTGAGTTTCGACATGACCGGCTCCGTTACTTCTTCTTGCCTTCCTTGCGGAAGATAAATTCGTCCGAATATCGCACGCCCTTGCCCTTGTAGGGCTCCGGGGGACGATAGCTGCGAATCTCGGCGGCGACCTGGCCAACCTTCTGTGAATCGTTGCCGACGATGGTGATTTCAGTCGGCTTCGGCACCGTGATCGTGATGCCTTCCGGGATCGCGTAGACGACGTCGTGGCTGTAGCCGAGCGCAAGCTGCAGGTTCTTGCCCTGCAGCGTGGCGCGGTAGCCGACGCCGGTGATGTCGAGCTTCTTCTCAAAACCCTTGGTGACGCCCTCGACCAGATTTGCGACCTGGGCGCGGGCAGTACCGTACAACGCGCGGGCGCGGTTGGTCTCGACCCGGGGCGCCACCTTGACCGCGCCGTTCTCGAACTTCACGTCGACGTCGTCATGCACGACGAACTGAAGCTGGCCCTTCGGCCCCTTCATCTTGACGGTCTGCCCCTCGACGGTCGCAGTAACGCCCGACGGGACCGTGACAGGTCGTTTGCCAACTCGTGACATGACTGATCCTTCCTCAGAACACCGTGAAGAGAATTTCGCCGCCCACATTCGCGTCGCGCGCGTCGTGGTCAGCCATGATTCCCTTCGGCGTCGATAACACCGAAATTCCGAGACCGTTGTTCACGCGCGGCAGGTTCTTGACCGAGGCGTAAACCCGCCGCCCCGGCTTCGAAACCCGCTCGATCTCGCGAATGACAGGCTCGCCGTCGAAATATTTCAGCTCGATCTCGAGCTCGCTGCGGCCGGACGCATGCTCGACGCTGGCGTAGCCGCGGATATAGCCTTCGCTCTTCAAGACTTCGAGCACGTTGGCGCGCATCTTCGAGCCCGGGGTCGAAACCTTGGGCTTGGCGCGCATCTGCGCGTTGCGGATGCGGGTGATGAGATCGCTGATCGGATCGTGCGTTGACATGTCCGACCCTCCTTACCAGCTCGACTTGACGAGGCCGGGAATAAGGCCCTTGGAACCATATTCACGCATCGCGATGCGGCTCATCTTGTTCTTGCGATAGACCGCACGCGGACGGCCGGTGATTTCGCAGCGGTTGCGAATCCGGGTCGCCGACGAATTGCGCGGCATCTCGGCGAGCTTCAGCGTCGCCGCGAAGCGCTCTTCCATCGGCTTCTTCTTGTCGGCGATGATGGCCTTGAGCTTCGCCCGCCTGGGCGCAGCGTTCTTGGTCATCTTCTTCCGCCGGTTGTTCTTCTCGATCGAACTCTTCTTTGCCATGCTTGGCTCCTTACGTTTCCGCGTTTGAGAGGCTGCTCAGCGTCTCACTGCCGGAACGGGAAATTGAATGCGGTCAACAGTGCTCGGGCTTCGTCGTCGGTCTGCGCGGTGGTGCAAACTGTCACGTCCATGCCCCACGTTTCCCCCATCTTGTCGAAATCGATTTCGGGGAAAATGATGTGTTCCTTGATGCCGAGCGAGTAGTTGCCGCGGCCGTCGAAACTCTTCGGGTTGAGGCCGCGGAAATCTCGCACGCGCGGCAGCGCGATGTTGATGAGACGATCGATGAAATCGTACATCTTGGACTTGCGCAGCGTGACCTTGGCGCCGATCGGCTGGTTTTCACGCAGCTTGAAGGTCGCGATCGCAACCCGCGAATAGGTCACGATCGGCTTCTGGCCCGCGATCAGCGCGAGGTCGGCCGCGGCGAGTTCAGCCTTCTTGCGGTCGTTGACGGCTTCGCCGACGCCCATGTTGAGGACGACCTTGTCCAGGCGCGGCACCTGCATGACGTTGGCATAGCCGAACTGCTCGGTCAGCTTGCCGCGGATTTCCTTGTCGAACTGCTCGCGCAAGCGCGGAATGTATGCGGTCTCAGCCATCGATCTCTGCTCCCGAGCTCTTGGCAATGCGTACCTTCTTGCCATCGGCCTGAATCTTGAACCCCACGCGGGTCGGCTTGCCGTCCTTGCCGACGATCGCGATGTTGGACAGGTGAATCGGCGACTCCTTGGAGATGATGCCGCCTTCCTGCGCCTGGGTCTGCTTCTGGTGACGCTTCACCATGTTGACGCCGCGAACCAGCGCCTTGCTGTCGCCGGGGCGCACCTCGAACACTTCGCCAGTGCGGCCCTTGTCGCGGCCGCTCAGCACGATGACCTTGTCGCCCTTCCGGATCTTGGCAGCCATCACAGCACCTCCGGCGCGAGCGAAATGATCTTCATGTGGTTCTTGGCGCGCAGCTCGCGCGGCACCGGCCCGAAGATACGGGTGCCGACCGGCTCGGACTGATTGTTGATCAGCACGGCGGCGTTGCGGTCGAAGCGGATCACCGAGCCGTCGGCGCGGCGGATGTCCTTGCGGACCCGCACCACCACGGCCTTCATGACGTCGCCCTTCTTCACCTTACCCCGCGGGATGGCTTCCTTGATCGACACGACAATGACGTCGCCCACGGTGGCATAACGGCGCTTGGAACCTCCAAGCACCTTGATGCACATGACACGGCGTGCGCCTGAATTATCGGCCACGTCGAGGTTGGTCTGCATCTGAATCATTGATGCACCTCGTCCTCTTCTCTGTGCGCGATACGCGCTGGTTAGCGCTTACGCGGTTTTCTTCTGTTCGCCCCGGACCACGGTCCAGCGCTTCAACTTCGAGATCGGCTTGCTTTCCTCGATCCACACCATGTCGCCCGGCTTGAACTCGTTGTTCTCGTCGTGCGCGTGATAGTTTTTCGAGCGGCGAATCGTCTTCTTGTAGATCGGATGGGTGAAGCGGCGGTCGACGCGCACCACAACCGTCTTGGCTTGCTTGTCGCTGACGACCACGCCCTGAAGCGTACGTTTTGGCATGTCGGCCCCTTACTTCTTCGCGTCGCGCTTCTGCGCGGCGATGGTCTTGATACGGGCAATGTCGCGGCGGGCTTCGCGCAGCCGCGACGTGTTCTCCAGCTGCCCGGTGGCGCGCTGGAAACGCAGGTTGAAGCGCTCCTTCTTCAGATTGAGGACGGCGTCGTCCATCTGATCGGGGCTCATCGCGCGGATATCGGCGGTTTTCATCTCGGCCATGACGCTCACTCCGCGATGCGCGCAACGAAGCGCGTCTTGATCGGCAGTTTGGCGGCGGCGAGCGACAGCGCTTCTTTCGCGGTCTGCACGGTGACGCCGTCGATCTCGAAAATGACGCGGCCGGGCTTTACCCGCGCCACCCACAATTCCGGGGTGCCCTTGCCTGAGCCCATCCGCACTTCGGCGGGCTTCTTCGACACCGGAACGTCCGGGAAGATGCGGATCCAGACGCGGCCGGCGCGCTTCATGTGACGGGTCAGCGCACGCCGCGCGGCTTCGATCTGGCGCGCGGTGATGCGCTCGGGCGCCATCGCCTTCAGGCCGAACTGGCCGAACGACAACGTCGCGCCCGAAGTCGCAGTGCCGTGAATCCGGCCCTTATGCGCCTTCCGAAACTTCGTCTTCTTTGGTTGCATCATGGCTTACGCCCTCAAACCTTCTTTGTCTTTTTGCGCATGATCTGATCCGAAAACCGGTACCCGCTTTTCGGGATCATGGCTGTATCTCTCAGGCGGCGTCGCGACGCGGCCGTGAATTGTCGCCTTCGGCCATCTTCTTGTCCTGGGCCATCGGATCGTGCTCCAGGATTTCGCCCTTGAAGATCCAGACCTTGACGCCGCAGGTGCCGAACGTGGTGAACGCGGTCGCAACGCCGTAGTCGACGTCGGCGCGCAGCGTATGCAGCGGCACGCGGCCTTCGCGATACCATTCCATGCGCGCGATTTCGGCGCCGCCGAGACGGCCCGAGCAGTTGATACGGATGCCCTCGGCGCCAAGACGCATCGCCGACTGCACCGCGCGCTTCATGGCGCGGCGGAACGCGACGCGGCGCTCGAGCTGCTGCGCGATGGATTCGGCGACCAGCGTGGCATCGAGTTCGGGCTTGCGGATTTCGACGATGTTGATGACGACATCGGACGCGGTGATGTCGGCGACCTTCTTGCGAAGCTTGTCGATGTCGGCGCCCTTCTTGCCGATCACGACGCCGGGACGCGCAGAGTGGATCGTCACGCGGCACTTCTTGTGCGGACGCTCGATCACGATCCGGGCGACGGCCGCCTGCTTCAATTCCTTGTGCAGCATCTCGCGGATTTTGACATCCTCGTGCAGCAGCTTGCCGTACTCGTTCTTGCCTGCGTACCAACGGGAATCCCACGTCCGGTTGATGCCGAGACGCAGCCCGATTGGATTGATCTTCTGACCCATCGTTCTCTCCCGCGCGCCGCTTAAGCGCTCGCCTCGACCTGACGAACCACGATCGTCAGCTGCGAGAATGGTTTAAAGATACGGCCCGAGCGGCCACGGCCGCGCGGTGCGAAACGCTTCATCACGATGCCCTTGCCGACATGCGCCTCGGAGACGATCAGGTCGTCGACCTCGAGGTCATGGTTGTTTTCGGCGTTGGCGATCGCGGACTCCAGGCACTTCTTGACGTCGATCGCGATCCGCTTGCGCGAGAACTGCAGGTCGGCGAGCGCCGCCGATGCCTTCCGGCCGCGGATCAGCTGCGCGACAAGATTGAGCTTCTGCGGGCTCACGCGCAGCATCCGGGCAATCGCCTTGGCCTCGTTATCCGGGAGGCTCCGTTCGCGCTTTGGTTTGCTCATAACTTAGTCCTCAAGCCTTCTTGGCTTTCTTGTCGCCCGAATGGCCGTGGAAGGTCCGGGTCGGCGAGAACTCGCCGAACTTGTGACCGACCATTTCCTCGTTGACCGACACCGGCACGTGCTTCTGACCGTTGTAGACGCCGAACACCAGGCCGACGAACTGCGGCAGGATGGTCGAGCGGCGGCTCCAGATCTTGATCCGACGCACGCGCGACATCTGCCTTCTTGAGCAGAGAGCCTTCAACGAACGGGCCTTTCCAGACTGAACGAACCATGTCCGGCGTTCCTTACTTCTTCCGCTTGTGGCGGCTGATGAGAATGAATCTGTTGGTCGACTTGTTCGAACGGGTCTTCTTGCCCTTGGTCGGCTTGCCCCACGGCGTCACCGGATGACGGCCGCCGGAGGTACGGCCTTCGCCGCCACCGTGCGGATGGTCGACCGGGTTCATGGAAACGCCGCGGTTGTGCGGCTTGCGGCCGAGCCAGCGGTTACGACCGGCCTTGCCGATCGAGATATTCATGTGATCCGGATTCGACACCGCACCGATGGTGCCGGTGCAGCGGCCGTGGACCAGGCGCTGCTCGCCCGAGTTCAGGCGGATGATGACGTAGTCATGGTCGCGGCCGACGAGCTGGGCGTAGGTGCCGGCGGAACGCGCGAGCTGGCCACCCTTGCCGATCTTCAGTTCGACATTGTGGATGATGGTGCCGATCGGCATGTTGCCCAGCGGCATCACGTTGCCCGGCTTCACGTCGACATAGTTGCCGGCAATCACCGAGTCGCCAACGGCCAGACGCTGCGGCGCCAGGATGTAAGCCTGCGTGCCGTCGGTGTATTTCAGCAGCGCAATAAAGGCGGTGCGGTTCGGATCGTATTCCAGACGCTCGACGGTCGCCGGCATATCGACCTTGGTGCGCTTGAAGTCGACGATGCGATAGGTCTGCTTGTGGCCGCCGCCGCGGAAACGCACGACCATGCGGCCGGTGTTGTTGCGGCCGCCGCTGGAATGTTTGCCCTCGGTCAACGCCTTGACCGGCTTGCCCTTGTAGAGAGCCGAACGATCGACCATCACCAGCTGGCGCTGGCCGGGCGTCGTCGGATTGTATTTTTTCAATGCCATCGTCGTATCCGCCTTATAGCCCGGTAGTGACGTCGATGCGGTGGCCCTCTTCAAGGGTCACGATCGCACGCTTCACATCCGACTGGGAACCGAACTGGCCGCGGAAGACCTTGGTCTTGCCCTTGCGCACCAGCGTGTTCACGCTCTTCACCTTGACGTCGAACAGTTTTTCGACGGCTTCCTTGATCTGCGGCTTGGTTGCTTTGCTCGCGACCTTGAACACAACCTTGTTGTGCTCGGAGGCGACGGTCGCCTTTTCGGTGACGACGGGGGCAACGATGATGTCGTAATGGCGCGGGTCGATGGTCTTCATTTGAAGCGCGCCTCCAACGCATCGAGCGCCGCCTTGGTCAACACCAGCTTCTGGCGACGCAGAATGTCATAGACGTTGATGCCCTGGATCGGCAGCACGTCGATATTAGGGATGTTGCGGGCCGCCGCGGCGAAACCGTTGTGAACCTCGGCGCCGTCGATGATCAGCGCGCTGGTGAGACCCAGACCCGAGAAGTGACCGATCAGGGCCTTGGTCTTGGCGGCTTCGAGCGTCGCCGATTCGATGACGATCAGGCCGCCGTCTTTTGCTTTCGCGGAGAGCGCATGGCGAAGCGCCAGCGCGCGCACCTTCTTCGGCAGCGCGAATGCGTGGCTACGCACCACCGGACCGAACGCGCGGCCACCGCCGCGGAACTGCGGCACACGGGCAGAGCCGTGACGCGCACCGCCGGTGCCCTTCTGCTTGTACATCTTCTTGCCGGTGCGCCAGACATCGGCGCGGCCCTGGGTCTTATGCGTACCGGCCTGACGTTTGGCGAGCTGCCAGTTGACGCAGCGCTGGATCAGATCCTTGCGCGGCTCAAGACCGAAAATCGCGTCCGACAGCTCAACCGAGCCGGCGTCCTTGCCTTCAAGCGTGGTGACATTCAATTTCATCTCACACGCCCCCCTGCTCGGCCGGCGCCGCTTCAGGCGCAGCAGCTTCTTCACCGCCATTCGCGAGCTTGAACTTGCCCGGCTTCGGCGCGTCTTTCGGCAACGCCTTCTTCACCGCATCGCGCACCGCGATCCATCCGCCCTTGGAGCCAGGAACGGCGCCCTCGACCAGGATCAGGCCGCGCGCGACGTCGGTCTGCACCACGCGTAAGTTAAGCGTGGTGATGCGATCGACACCCATGTGACCGGGCATCTTCTTGTTCTTGAAGGTCTTGCCGGGGTCCTGGCGACCGCCGGTCGAACCGATCGAACGATGCGATACCGAGACGCCGTGGGTGGCGCGCAAGCCGCCGAAATTCCAGCGCTTGATGCCGCCGGCAAAACCCTTGCCGACCGAGGTGCCGGTGACGTCGACGAACTGGCCGACCACGAAATGGTCGGCCTGAATTTCAGCGCCGACCGGGATCAGCGCGTCTTCCGACACGCGGAATTCGGTGACCTTGCGCTTCGGCTCGACCTTGGCGACGGCAAACTGGCCGCGCTCGGCCTTGGGTAGATAGACGGTCTTGCGCGTGCCCGAACCGAGCTGCAGCGCGACGTAACCGTTCTTCTCGCTGGTACGGTGACCCAACACCTGGCAATTGCCCAGCTTCAGCACGGTCACAGGGATATGTTCGCCGGTCTCCGTAAAGACCCGCGTCATCCCGACCTTTTGTGCGATCACTCCGGAGCGCATCGGCGTGCTTCCTGTTCTTGTCGTCCGCTAACGTCGGACTGGCTAAAAGTTTAGAGCTTGATTTCGACGTCGACACCGGCGGCCAGATCGAGCTTCATCAAAGCATCGACGGTCTGCGGTGTCGGATCGACAATGTCGAGAAGGCGCTTGTGCGTGCGCATCTCGAATTGCTCGCGGCTCTTCTTGTCGACATGCGGCGAACGGTTGACGGTGAACTTCTCGATGCGCGTCGGCAGCGGAATCGGTCCGCGAACCTGTGCACCGGTCCGCTTCGCGGTGTTTACGATCTCACGCGTCGACGAATCGAGAATTCGATGGTCGAACGCCTTGAGACGAATGCGAATATTCTGGCCGTTCATCTTGTTTCTCTCTCACCGTCATCACCCGCGAATGCGGGTGATCCAGTATTCCGAAGTGTCGCAGTTAACTCGAAGCCTCGCGGCGTACTGGATGCCCCGCTTTCGCGGGGCATGACAGCGGTGTTGTGTCTTACTCAATAATGCTTGCGACGACGCCGGCACCGACGGTGCGGCCGCCTTCACGGATGGCGAAGCGCAGCTTCTCTTCCATCGCGATCGGCACGATCAGGTGCACTTCCATCGCGATGTTGTCGCCCGGCATCACCATCTCGGTGCCTTCGGGCAGATGAACCACGCCGGTCACGTCCGTGGTGCGGAAGTAGAACTGCGGACGGTAGTTGGTGAAGAACGGGGTGTGACGGCCGCCCTCTTCCTTGGTCAGGATGTAGGCTTCGGCCTTGAACTTGGTGTGCGGCTTGACCGAACCCGGCTTGCACAGCACCTGACCGCGCTCGACTTCCTCGCGCTTGGTGCCACGCAGCAGCGCGCCGATGTTGTCGCCGGCCTGGCCCTGGTCCAGCAGCTTGCGGAACATCTCGACGCCGGTGACGATGGTCTTCTGCGTATCGCGCAGACCCACGATCTCGATTTCCTCGCCGACCTTGACCACGCCGCGCTCGACCCGGCCCGTCACAACCGTGCCGCGGCCCGAGATCGAGAACACGTCTTCCACCGGCATCAGGAACGGCTGGTCGATCGGACGCTCCGGCTGCGGGATCGAGGCATCGACCGCCTTCATCAGTTCCAGGATCGCATCATGGCCGAGCTTGGGGTCCTTGTTCTCAAGTGCGGCCAGCGCCGAACCCTTGATGATCGGAATGTCGTCGCCGGGGAAATTGTACTTCGAGAGCAGTTCGCGGACTTCCATCTCGACCAGTTCGAGCAGCTCCGGGTCGTCCACCATGTCGCACTTGTTCAGGAACACGACCAGCGCGGGAACGCCGACCTGGCGCGCCAGCAGGATGTGCTCGCGGGTCTGCGGCATCGGGCCGTCGGCGGCCGACACCACCAGGATCGCGCCGTCCATCTGCGCGGCGCCCGTGATCATGTTCTTCACATAGTCGGCGTGGCCGGGGCAATCGACGTGGGCATAGTGCCGGTTCGCGGTCTCGTATTCGACGTGCGCCGTCGAGATCGTGATGCCGCGCGCCTTTTCTTCCGGCGCCTTGTCGATTTGGTCATAGGCCGTGTACGTCGCACCGCCCGTTTCCGCCAACACCTTGGTGATCGCCGCCGTCAGCGACGTCTTGCCATGGTCGACGTGACCGATCGTTCCGATGTTGCAATGCGGCTTGTTACGTTCAAACTTTGCTTTGGCCATGACTCTCTCCGTTCAATCCTGAATTGCCGCCAACGACAATCAGGCAAACTTCTTTTGGACTTCTGCCGACACGTTTGCCGGCGCTTCCGCGTAGTGATCGAACTGCATCGTAAAGGTCGCGCGGCCCTGGCTCATCGAGCGCAGGTTATTCACGTAACCGAACATGTTCATGAGCGGCACCATCGCATTGATGACGTTGGCATTGCCGCGCATGTCTTGACCCTGGATCTGTCCGCGCCGCGAATTCAGATCGCCGATGACCGAGCCGGTGTAGTCTTCCGGGGTCACCACTTCGACCTTCATGATCGGCTCGAGCAGAACGGACTTGCCCCTCGTCAGCGCTTCGCGGAAACAGGCGCGCGTCGCGATTTCGAAGGCCAGCGCCGAGGAGTCGACGTCATGATACTTGCCGTCGATGAGCTGCACCTTGACATCCACCACCGGGAAGCCGGCAACCACGCCCGCGCCCAGCACCGACTCGATGCCCTTCTCGACGCCCGGGATGTATTCCTTCGGCACCGTGCCGCCGACGACCTTGGACTCGAACTCGTAACCTTTTCCCGGCTCGTTCGGTTCGACGATCAGCGTAACGGCCGCGAACTGACCGGTACCGCCGGTCTGCTTCTTGTGGGTGTAGCTGTGCTCGACGCGCTTGGTGACGCGCTCTCGGAATGCTACCTGCGGCGCGCCGATATTGGCATCGACCTTGTAGGTACGCCTGAGGATGTCAACCTTGATGTCGAGATGGAGTTCGCCCATGCCCTTGAGAATGGTCTGGCCCGACTCCTGATCGGTCGAGACCCGGAACGACGGATCTTCCGCGGCGAGTTTTGCCAGCGCCACGCCGAGCTTTTCCTGATCGGCCTTCGACTTCGGCTCGATCGCGATTTCGATGACGGGTTCCGGAAATTCCATCTTTTCCAGAATCACCGGCTTGTTGGCGTCGCACAGCGTGTCGCCGGTGCGGGCTTCCTTCAGGCCCGCCAGTGCGACGATGTCGCCGGCATAGGCTTCCTTGATGTCTTCGCGGTTGTTCGCATGCATCAGCAGCATGCGGCCGATGCGCTCCTTGCGGTCGCGCGTCGAATTGATAACGCCGGTGCCGGAGAGCAGCGTGCCGGAATAGATGCGGCAGAAGGTGATGGTGCCGACGAACGGATCGTCCATGATCTTGAACGCGAGCAGCGCCAGCGGCTCCTTGTCGTTCGGCAGCCGAACGACTTCGTTGCCGTCTTCGTCGACGCCCTTGATGGCGGGAACGTCGACCGGCGACGGCAGGTAGTCCACCACGGCGTCGAGCAGCGGCTGTACGCCCTTGTTCTTGAAGGCCGAGCCGCACAGCACCGGAAAGAACGCGCCGGTCAGCACGGCCTTGCGGATCATGCGCTTCAGTGTCGCTTCATCGGGCTCGTTGCCGTCGAGATAGGCGGAGAGAACTTCATCGTCGAGCAGGACGGCAGCCTCAAGCAGCTTCTCGCGATATTCCTTGGCCTTTTCGACCATATCTTCGGGAATATCGATATCCTTGAAAGGAGCGTCAAGCTTCTCGTCTTCCCAGACCACGCCCTTCATGCGGACGAGATCGACCAAGCCCTTGAAGTTGTTTTCCGAGCCGATGGGAAGTTGAATTGCGATCGGCTTGGCGCCGAGGCGGTCAACGATATCGTCGAGGCATTTGAAGAAATCGGCGCCGGTCTTGTCCATCTTGTTGGCGAAGACGATACGCGGAACCTTGTACTTGTCGCCCTGACGCCAGACGGTTTCGGTCTGCGGCTCAACGCCCTGGTTGGAATCGAGCACGCACACCGCGCCGTCGAGCACGCGCAGAGAACGCTCGACTTCGATGGTGAAGTCGACGTGGCCGGGGGTGTCGATAATGTTGAGGCGCTTGCCGCTCCAGAACGCGGTAGTCGCGGCCGAGGTGATGGTGATGCCGCGCTCCTGCTCCTGCTCCATCCAGTCCATCGTCGCGGCACCTTCGTGCACTTCGCCGATCTTGTGGCTCTTGCCGGTGTAATAGAGGATGCGTTCCGTGGTCGTGGTCTTACCGGCATCGATATGCGCCATGATACCGAAGTTGCGGTAGTCCTCTATGGCATGAACGCGGGGCATGGGATGTTCCTTAAATTCCGTTGTTTCGCCGTTACCAGCGATAGTGCGAGAAGGCGCGGTTGGCTTCCGCCATCCGGTGCACGTCTTCACGCTTCTTAACGGCGTTTCCCCTGCCATTCGATGCGTCGAGCAGTTCAGCCGAGAGCCGCTCCGTCATCGTCTTTTCGTTGCGGTCGCGCGCCGCCGTAATGATCCAGCGAATCCCCAGCGCCTGGCGCCGGACGCTGCGGACTTCAACCGGCACCTGATAGGTGGCGCCGCCGACGCGGCGCGAGCGCACTTCGATGGTCGGCATCACATTCTCGAGCGCCTGCTCGAAAATCGGCAGCGGGCTCTGCTTGGTCTTGGTCTCGATCATGCCGAGCGCGCCGTAGACGATGCCTTCGGCGACCGACTTCTTCCCGGCGTACATCACCGAGTTCATGAACTTCGTAATGATAATGTTTCCGAACTTCGGATCCGGAAGCACTTCGCGCTTTTCAGCAGAATGGCGGCGAGACATCTCTTCTCTTCCTTCGTCATTGCCGGGCTCGACCCGGCAATCCACGTCTTAACTTGTTGATCCAGATCCCCGGGTCTCACTACGTTCGCCCGGGGGTGACCTTCGCTACGCTCAGGTCACTTCGGACGCTTCGCGCCGTACTTCGAACGGCGCTGCTTACGGTTCTTGACGCCCTGCGTATCGAGGACGCCGCGGAGAATGTGGTAGCGCACGCCCGGCAAATCCTTGACGCGGCCGCCGCGGATCATGACCACGGAATGTTCCTGAAGGTTGTGACCTTCGCCGGGGATGTAGCCGATGACTTCGAAGCCATTGGTCAGGCGCACCTTGGCGACCTTACGAAGCGCCGAGTTCGGCTTCTTCGGGGTCGTGGTGTAGACGCGGGTGCAAACGCCGCGCTTCTGCGGCGACTGCTGCAGCGCCGGCACCTTCTTGCGCGACTTCTGTACTACGCGCGGACTTGCGATCAGCTGGTTGATCGTCGGCATCGTTCACCCTTGCTCGCGCGAAACCGATCGGCTTCGCAAATTCGTTCGAGGCCACCTGCCCCATCGGCCGCGTCGCGCGAATTAACCCCGCGCAAAGCGAAATCGCGCCAACCGCTCGTTGCTGAGCGGAAAGCGCTTCGACGCCACAGAGGACCGCGATTGCGACCGGTCAGCGGTTGCTGCCCAGTCCGTACCGAGGTCATGCATCCGAAATCAATCTCGAGAGAACTTGCTCAAGAGACGACAATCGTCCTGGCATTGCCTAGCTATCATCGACAGCGTTTGAGCGGCATTCGTCGAGGTTGGTGCCCATCTCGATCCCATGAACTTACCCAAAGGATTGAGAGGGTGATCCGTTCCGACTCTGGCGACGCTCACCGCCTGTCGTTAAGTGCGCGGGTTTTATCCACCAAGACTCAGCAAGTCAAGGCTAAACCCGCAGCAGCAGAAGCACTTCTTACATCAATAAAAACAACGTTGGAGCAGCGTATATGGCCGCTCGACGCGGCTGCCGCAACCCTGCCCGTGAGGCCGTATTTAGGGTTGCGGAAAGCCTGCGCAGGCGTGAGTCGCCGATCTCCGCATCAGCGCGCGAATCGTTGGCCAGAAGGAAACGGCGACGGGTGTCTGAAGACAAAAAGGCTAATAATACCCGGATATTATTATCCTTTCGCGTTTGCGCCCGATTACCCGATTGCGGTCCCAAGTTCCCGCCCGGCGGTTCCACGAACCGCGCTCAAGCTGAGCCGTAAAACTAAGGGTTTGTTTGCCTTTTCCGGCGCAATGATAGCGCTGCAACGCGAAGACAGGCCCATGCGGTATACGGACATTGCGATCGTCGGCGGTGGTCTTGCCGGCTCGACCGCCGCGGCCATGCTCGGACGCGCCGGCATTCCCGCGGTCCTGATCGACCCGCATCCTTTGTACCGGCCCGACTTTCGCGTCGAAAAGCTGAGCGGCCATCAGCAGCTTGAACGTTTTCGCAAGACCGGCCTTGCGGAGGCTTTGCTGCGCTCCGCCACCCACGACGGCGAGAACTGGATCGCCCGCTTCGGCGTTCTGCTCGACAAGAAGCCCAGCCAGCAGTTCGGCATCATGTATGACGCGCTGGTCAACGCCATAAGGGCTGAAATTCTCCCCGATGTCGCAACCATTCACGCCAAGGCCACCGCGATCAGGACCAGCGCGGAGCGGCAGAAGCTCACGCTGTCCAATGGCGAAGAGATTTCCGCACGCCTTGTCGTGCTGGCCAACGGATTGAACATCGGACTGCGCCAGACGCTCGGTATCGAGCGCCGGATTGTCAGCGCATGCCATTCGATTTCGCTGGGATTTAACATGGCGCCGATCGGCCGCCCGGCCTTCGAATTTCCGGCGCTCACCTACTTCTCGGAGCGATCGAGCGACCGGACGCCGTATCTGACGCTATTCCCGGTCGGCAATACGATGCGGGCCAACCTGTTCGCCTATCGCGAGATCGACGATCCATGGCTCCGGCAGATGCGCCGGACGCCTGAGGACACCTTGAACGCTTCGCTGCCACGGCTGCGCAAGCTCACCGGCAATTTCAAAATCACCGGCGAGATAAAAATCCGCCCGGCCGACCTCTATGTCAGCACGGGCTATCGGCAGTCCGGCATCGTTCTCGTCGGCGATGCCTTTGCAACCTCCTGCCCGGTCACCGGAACCGGCACCGACAAGGTATTCACCGACGTCGAGCGGCTCTGCAACGTTCACATCCCGCACTGGCTTGCGACCGACGGCATGGACGAGAGCAAGATCGCCGCGTTTTACGACGATCCGGTCAAAACCGAATGCGACGCATGGTCGGCCGCGAAGGCCACCAGCTTCCGTTCGGTGACGTTAGACAACGGCCTATACTGGCGGGCCCAGCGCTGGGCGCGTTTTGTGGCGGGCTTGAGCGAAGGCACGGCGCGGCGGGTGCGCGACCGGGCAAACGCCGCCTCGGCCGCTCCACAAACGGCGTCCGGACCTTCGCGTGGAAGACTCGCGTAAAGCGCGTTGGAGCGGACGGAGGGAATCGAACCCACACCTCCAGTTTGGAAACCGTCGCTCGGCCATCGAGCTGCATCCGCGGAACGAATCTATCATCGCGGCTAAAAGCATGCGGCTAATTTCCGCTCGCTGCCCTCAGATCGTTAAAGTTGGCGTTAATTTTCCCTAACCGCGGCGCGGTCTCCCGCCCCGCGCGGTTCTTAATCGTCGTCGTTGTCGTCATCATCATCATCATCATCGTCGTCCGCCTTGACGGGCGCATGGGTCTGAACGCCCTGATCGTCCCAAAGCTTGCGGTAGGCGCCATTTAGCGCCAGCAGCTTCGCATGCGAGCCGCGCTCGATCGCCTTGCCGCCGCTGATGACGATGATCTCATCCATATCGACCACCGACGTGAGACGGTGGGTTGAGAAGATCATGGTGCGGCCCTTGGCGAGCTTTAGAAGCGTCTTGTTGATCGCCGCTTCCGTGGTTTGGTCCAGCGCCGAGGTTGCCTCGTCGAGCAGCAGCACCGATGGATTGCGGACGATCGCACGCGCTATCGCGATGCGCTGGCGTTGCCCGCCCGACAGCGTATCGCCGCGCTCGCCGACCGAGGTATCGTATTTCTGCGGCAGGCTCATGATGTAGCGATGGATTTCGGCCTTGCGCGCGGCCTGCTCGACTTCTTCGTCGGTGGCGCCCTCCTTGCCGAGCCGGATATTTTCCCGGATCGACATGTTGAACAGCATGTTTTCCTGGAACACCACCGCCATGCTCCGGCGCAGCGACTCCCGGGTCACCCTGCGGATATCGACGCCGTCGATGGTCACGCGGCCTTCATCGGGGACGTAGAGCCGCAGGATCAGATTGAGCAGCGTGCTTTTGCCGGAGCCGCTGGGGCCGACAATGGCGATGGTTTTTCCGACATTGAGTTTGAGGCTGAGATTGTCGAGCACCGGCGTCTGGCTGTTTTCATACTGGAAGGTGACGCGGTCGAAAGTGATGTCGTTGGTGATACGCGGCAGGTCAGGCGCGCCCGGACGATCGGCGCCCCGCGTGGGTTCGTCCAGCAATTCCTGCATGTGGCGGACCGCGGCGGCCGACTGGATCGACACCGGGATGAAATGCATCAGGTGCGCGATGTTATACGAGACCTCCCAGAACGCACTCTCGAACGTCACGAAGGTTCCAATGGTGATCTGGCCCTTGGTGGCGAGATAGGCGCCGATCGCGAGCACCACGAGGTGCAGCAACAGCACCGAGATCGTGACGGTGCGCTCCACCATGGTCGACAAGAACACCGCGGAAGCGGTTTTCTGGCGTACCTCGTTGTTGCGCATCGTGAACCAGCCGAAGGTGCGGCGCTGCAGGCTGAAGGCCTTGACCACCGCTTGCGCCGCGACGTTTTCCTGCACCATGCCGAGAAGTGCGGATTCATTGAGCTTCTGTTCGTAATTGGCCTGCACCGCCTTCGGCGTCAGGATGCGCGGGCCGATCAGCGTGATTGGGAATACCAGCAGCGCCACCGCGGCGAGCTGCCAGTTCAGGAACAGCATCAGAACGATGCCGGCGATCAATTCCAGGAACGGTAGTGCCGCGCTATTGGCAAAACTCTTGATCGATCCTTCGAACGCGGAAAGGTCGATCGAAAACCGCGACAGGATTTCGCCGCGTTTGGTGCGCGCGAAATAGGACGACGGCAGATTCTGCACGTGTTCGAACAGCCGCGCCCGCACATCGGAAATGACGCAAGCCGCCAGCCTGGCATCCCATCGCTCGTACCAGACTGCGACGATCGAGGTGAAGATGCCCGCCGCTGCGAGCACGCCGAGGATCGTATAGAGTGCCTGAAAGTCTTCCTCGCCGAGCGCGTCGTCGATCAGGAATTTGAGGCTCAACGGCATGATGACGTTGAACAGGGTTTCAACGACAACGCCGATGCCGACGAAGATCAGCATTTTCTTGTAGTTTTTCAGGAATGGCTTGACGAATGCGTAGATCGTCGCCAGCGCGCCGGCGGCCTCTTTCGCTGTAAAGACGACGAGGTCCTCATCGTCTTCGTCGTCTTCAAGATCCGGTTCACTGTCGCTATCGTCACCGGATAGAGGCGGCGGTGTTTTTCCATCGCTGACAGGGGCCGCGGCGGCGACTTCCGCTGGAAGCTCGTCGTCGATCTCCGATGCGACGTGCTCGTCCGCGGAAGCGGGAGCCGGGTTATCCGATGACGGAGGCTTGGATGGTGGCTTGGGCGCCATGAAACGAACCGTTGTTCACGGCCAGCATGACCGCAAAAGTGACCGCGATGGTTTGGGTGCGTTGATCCTATGCGATTAGCGTGCGTTCGGCAAAGTGGCCACTCTCCACGCGTCGTCCCGGCAAACGCCGGGACCCATAACCACCGAGCTCTCGGTACGACGGCGATTATCCGGGCTTTCGACCTTGCGCTATACCAACATCGGCGGTTATGGATCCCGGCTTGCGCTCGCTTTGCTCGCTTGCCGGGATGACGTGTTGAGGAGGCTCAGTCGTCGGCCGCGACCTTGTCGAAGAACGAATAGCGCAGGCTGTCGGAGTCCGCATACCACTGGCCGGGCCCCTTGTTGGCGGCCAGGGTCGCGGCCCACACCGCATCGGTGTAATCGCGCCGGTGCATCGACAGGTCGAACCCATTGCCGAAGAACAGCTCGGACCATTCCCACCAGGTGCCCAGCTTCTTCACCCCGCGCAGCAGGTCGTAACGGTCGATCAGTGCCGGCGCCATGTCTGACGTCACCGATCCGAACACGAGGCCGGTCTTGACGACGCGATTGAGATCGCGGACGGCGCGCGATACCTGCTTTTCCGCGAGATGGCAGAGGCTGGTCTCGAATACAAAGTCGAACTCCCCGTCCTTGAACGGTAGTTCGGCGATCGATCCGAGCTTGTTGAATTTCTTCAGCGCCTTCGGCGTTTTTGCATGGATGAAGCGGTTGTTCTCGATGCCCCACGCATCGATGCCTCGCGCGCGCAACGCGCCGACCAACTCGCCGCTGGCGGAGCCTGCGACCAGCAGCTTGTAGCCCTTGGCCCTGTTCCAGACGATCTTGATCAGGTCGGTCAGATAGGCGGGATCGGTAAACCTGCTCCAGACTTCGCTATAGGGACCGAGCCCGCGGTAATTCTCGAAGTAGTCGCGGTCGATCTTGTCGGAGACGGGGTTGCCGCCATTGCCCTGCGCATGGCGCAGCTTGATCATCTCGGTGAGGATGATGTCGGTGGCGGCGTCCGAAGAGTCGAGCAACCCGTTGAGGGTGGAGTCGAACAGATAGTCCCCGACCACGACAATGCCGGGATGATCCTTGGGCTCAGGCCGGTGATTTGTCATCACATCGCGCACCGGCAGGCCGCCGGGAATCGCGTTGACCGACGACAACCAGCGATGCGTCTTGCCCTCCATGAAATGTGCGCGGGCATCGCCAAGCGACGCCGGCAGCGATTTTAGCGCGGCATCGATCAACTGTTCGTCGCTCAGATTCGCGAACGCCAGCGCGTCGGAGCCGGCGATCAGCCAGTTCAGCACGCCATGCCGGCCGACATCGTGGCGCGCGCCCTCGTTGTAGACGCAGCAGCCGCCAAACGCTTCCGACATGAACCACGCGCCGGGAATTTTCTCGCCCCAGAACGGCGTGTCGAACAGAATCGAAACGCGCAGATAATGCGCCGGACGATCGAAGTAAGCGACGTGCTTTACCATCGACTTCCGCAATTGTTCGCCGTCCCAGCGCATCGTCGCGAGCCAAGAGTGCGGCAGGCACATCAGTACGAGGTCGAAGTCCCGCGTCTCCGGCCCCTTGCCGTTCATCATGTTGAGCTGATAGCGCCCGGCCAGCGTCTTGCCGACCTTGAGCACACGGTGGTTGAGCTGGATATCCGCATCGACCTCGGACTGCAGGCAGCTGATCAGTTGTTCGTTGCCGTTCTGGATCGAATACAGGCCGATATAGCCATCGACATCCATCACGAAGTTTTTCAGCGCGTTCAGCCCGTTGGTGTTGTGGCTTTCGGTCGCAAGATCGGAGCGCGCCATCACTTTGAGGAAGCGCTTGGCGGTCGGATCGTCGACGTGCTTGTCGAGCAGTTCCTCGCACGTCATCCAGGCCCATGGATGTTCGTTGTCGTGGGCGCCGACGCCTTCGTAATATACGACCGGTGACACCATCGTGGTGCAGAGCTTGCGGAAGCCTTCGATCGCGTCGGCAGTTTTCGCGCCGTATTTGCGGCGCATGCCCGGCACGTCGTTGAGCAATTCGCCATCGAGCTGCACCTGCTCGGCATCCATCGGAATGGTCTGCAGGCCGAAATGCTGAATCAACTCGCGCAGCGGATCGGGGCCGGTCATCGAGTAGTCGTAGATTTCGGCGACGCCGGCTTCGTACATCGCGGGCGCCGAGTCGAATTTACGCGTGAGGATTTTGCCGCCGACGCGGTCGGACGCTTCATAGATCGTGACGCGGCAGAGATCGCCGAGCTTCTTCTTCAGATACCAGGCGCTCATCAGACCGCCGGGACCGCCGCCAACTATTGCAAGATCGAGCATTTCTGTTCCGTCGCCTGCCGCCGTCGCTGTTTTAAGGACACGCGGCTTAAGTCACCCTAGCAAAAGCGCTTTTCTCTCTGAAGGAAAGATGAACAAATCAGGTTCCTGCGCTGCAACATCAAAGAAAACAGCAAAAAGGCCGGCTTAAGCCGGCCTTTTGATATCATCGTGAATCCGCAAAGAGCATTATTCCGCGGGCGGGAGCGCCAGGGGTTCGACTTCCGGAGCCGCAGGAACGATCGTTGCCTGCTTTTCGCGTTCGTCGAGGATCAGCTTGTCGCGCTTGACGGCGACTTCGCGAATCTTGGCCATCGACGCGCCAGTGCCTGCCGGAATCAGCCGGCCGACAATGACGTTTTCCTTGAGGCCTTCCAGCGGGTCCACCTTGCCGTTGACGGCGGCTTCGGTGAGCACGCGGGTGGTCTCCTGGAACGAGGCCGCCGAGAAGAACGAGCGGGTCTGCAGGCTCGCCTTGGTGATGCCGAGCAGCACCGGCGTTCCCGTCGCGATCTTCTTGCCCTCTTCCTTGGCCTTGGCGTTGATCTGGTCGAACTCGATCTTGTCGATCTGTTCGCCCGAAATCATGTCGGTCTCGCCCTGGTCGGTGATTTCCACCTTCTGCAGCATCTGACGGACGATCACTTCGATGTGCTTGTCGTTGATCAGCACGCCCTGCAACCGGTAGACCTCCTGGATTTCGTTGACCAGATAGGCCGCGAGTTCCTCGATGCCCTTGATCGCCAGAATGTCGTGCGGCGCCGGATTGCCTTCGACGATGAAGTCACCCTTTTCGACGATGTCGCCATCCTGCAGGTGGATGTGCTTGCCCTTCGGAATGAGGTATTCGCGGGTCTCCTCATTCTTGTCCATCGGCTCGATCGAGATGCGGCGCTTGTTCTTGTAGTCGCGGCCGAACCGGATGGTGCCGGCGATTTCCGCGATGATGGCGGCGTCCTTCGGCTTGCGGGCCTCGAACAGTTCCGCCACCCGCGGCAGACCGCCGGTGATGTCGCGGGTCTTTGCGCTTTCGGTGGAGATACGCGCGAGGATGTCGCCGGTCTTCACCTTGGCGCCGACGTCGACCGACAGAATCGCATCGACCGACAGCATGTAACGGGCCTCGCCGCCACGCGCGAGCTTGAGGATTTTTCCATCCTTGCCCTTGATGACGATGGCCGGACGCAAATCCGCGCCGCCCCGCGACGAACGCCAATCGATAACGATGCGCTTGGCGATACCGGTGGACTCGTCGAGCGTCTCCGAGATCGACTGACCCTCGACCAGATCCTCGAACCCGATGGTGCCCTCGACTTCGGTCAGAATGGGCCGCGTATACGGATCCCATTCCGCGATGCGCTGGCCGCGCTTGACCATATCGCCTTCATCGACGTGCATACGCGCGCCGTATTGAATGCGATGGGTCGCCCGCTCGGTGCCGTCGGCGTCGGTGATCGCAACAACCATGTTGCGCACCATCGCCACCAGATGGCCCTCGCCGTTCTTGGCGATGGCCTTGTTCTTGATCGTGATCTTGCCGTCGAAATTCGACTCGATCACCGACTGCTCGTTGATCTGCGCCGCGCCGCCGATGTGGAACGTCCGCATCGTGAGCTGGGTACCGGGTTCGCCGATCGACTGCGCCGCGATGACGCCGACCGCCTCACCGTGGTTGACCGGCGTACCGCGGGCGAGATCGCGGCCATAGCACTTGCCGCAGATGCCGTTGACGAGTTCGCAGGTCAGCGCGGAGCGGATCTTCACTTCCTGAATGCCGGCCTGCGCGATGGCGTCGACATGGGTCTCTTCCATCAGCGTGCCGCGCTTGACCACGACCTTGTTGGTCGCGGGGTCGCGCAGATCCTCGCCCGCGGTGCGGCCGAGAATGCGTGACGCCAGCGAGGCGACGACGGTGCCGGAATCGATGATGGCGCGCATCTTGATGCCGAGCTTGGTGCCGCAATCGTCCTGCGTGATGATGCAGTCCTGCGCCACGTCGACCAGACGCCGCGTCAGGTAACCGGAGTTCGCGGTCTTCAACGCGGTGTCCGCGAGGCCCTTGCGGGCGCCGTGGGTCGAGTTGAAGTATTCGAGCACCGAGAGGCCTTCCTTGAAGTTGGAAATGATCGGCGTCTCGATGATCTCGCCCGAGGGCTTGGCCATCAGGCCGCGCATGCCGGCGAGCTGGCGCATCTGTGCCGGCGAACCGCGCGCACCGGAATGCGCCATCATGTAGATCGAGTTGATCTGGGCCTCGCCGCCCTTCGGATTCTTTTTGACGGCGGAGATTTCCTTCATCATCTCCTTGGCGATTTCTTCCGTCGCCTTCGACCAGGCGTCGACGACCTTGTTGTACTTCTCGCCGTGGGTGATCAGGCCGTCATTGTACTGCTGCTCGAAATCCTTTGCGAGCGTGCGGGTGGTGTCGACGATCTTCCACTTCGACGCCGGCACGACCATGTCGTCCTTGCCGAAGGAAATACCGGCCTTGAACGCGTTGTAGAAACCGAGCGCCATGATGCGGTCGCAGAAGATCACGGTCTCCTTCTGACCGCAGTGACGATAGACCTGATCGATCACGCCGGAGATTTCCTTCTTGGTCATCAGCTTGTTGATGACGTCGAACGGCATCTTCGGCGATTTCGGCAGCACCTGACCGAGCATGGCGCGGCCCGCCGTGGTTTCGTACCAGCGGGTTACGGGCTTGTTGTTTTCATCCACGCCCTGCCAGCGATATTTGATCTTGGTGTGAAGGTGGATCACCTTGGAATGCAGGGCGTGCTCGATCTCGGCCATTTCGCCGTAGAGCTTGTTTTCGCCGGGCAGACCTTCGCGCAGGATCGACAGATAATACAGGCCGAGCACGATATCCTGCGACGGCACGATGATCGGCTGACCGTTCGCCGGGTGCAGGATGTTGTTGGTCGACATCATCAGCACGCGCGCTTCCAGCTGCGCCTCAAGCGACAGCGGAACGTGCACGGCCATCTGGTCGCCGTCGAAGTCGGCGTTGAAGGCCGCGCACACCAGCGGATGCAGCTGGATCGCCTTGCCTTCGATCAACACCGGCTCAAACGCCTGAATGCCCAAGCGATGCAGCGTCGGCGCGCGGTTCAACAGCACGGGATGCTCGCGAATGACCTCGTCGAGAATATCCCAGACTTCGGGACGCTCTTTTTCGACCAGCTTCTTCGCCTGCTTCACCGTGGTGGACAGACCCTTGGCGTCGAGCCGCGAATAGATGAACGGCTTGAACAGTTCGAGCGCCATCTTCTTCGGCAGGCCGCACTGATGCAGCCGCAGTTCGGGACCGACCACG
>Ga0193726_1000296_pt1 | contig 60460 bp, 60 predicted proteins | sample H2c1metaG_FD_144928 | JGI IMG/M metagenome (GOLD analysis project Ga0193726, IMG submission 144928) | Soil microbial communities from a riparian zone of the East river system, Colorado, United States - H2c1 | ecosystem: Environmental > Terrestrial > Soil > Riparian zone | place: USA: East River... | reverse complement strand
AACCGCAAGAGGAAGTGACGGCCATGGCTCAATCCCAGCGCAAGACCGTCCGAGTCGGCTGCCATTCCGGCTTCTGGGGCGACACCGAGACCGCCGCCGTCCAGCTCGTGCGCCACGGCAATGTCGACTACCTGGTGAGCGACTATCTGGCCGAGGTCACCATGTCGATCATGGCGGCCCAGAAGCTCCGCAATCCGCAGGCGGGCTACGCCACCGACTTCGTGAGCGTCGTCATGGCCCCGCTCGCGCGCGAGATCGCCGACAGGAAGATCAAGGTGATCACCAATGCCGGCGGCGTGAACCCGCAGGCCTGCCGCGACGCCGTGCTGAAGGCCTGCGAGGCGGCCGGGGTCACGCTCAAGGTCGCCGTTGTTCTGGGCGACGATCTGCTGCCGCGTGCCGACGAGCTGCGCAAGCTCGACATCCGCGAGATGGATACCGGCGCCGAGCTGCCGCAAAAGATCGCCAGCATGAACGCCTATCTCGGCGGGTTTCCGATCGCCCGCGCGCTCGACGAAGGGGCCGACGTGGTGATCACCGGCCGCTGCGTCGACTCGGCGGTCACCCTGGGCGCGCTGATCCACGCCTTCGGCTGGAGCATGGATGACCATGATGCGCTGGCGGCGGGCACGCTGTGCGGCCACATCATCGAATGCGGCGCACAGTGCAACGGCGGCAATTTCACCGATTGGCGCCTGGTGCCTGACTACGACAACATGGGCTTCCCGGTGGCCGAGGTCTTTGGCGACGGCTCGTTCGTACTCGGCAAGCCCGACGGCACCGGCGGCCTGATCACGACCGCCACTGTGGCCGAGCAGATGCTGTACGAGATCGGCGATCCGCGCGCCTACATCGTGCCTGACGTGGTCTGCGACTTCACCGGCGCCATCTACGAGCAGGTCGGCAAGGACAAGGTGCGCGTGTCGGGCGCCAAAGGCCGTCCGCCGACCGATACCTACAAGGTCTCGACCACCTGGCCCGACGGCTACAAGTTGAGCTCGATCTTCATGCTGGGCGGCCGCGAGGCGGTGGCCAAGGGCCGGCACAGCGCCGACGCCATCATCAGGAAGACGCAACGCATGTTCCGCGAGAAGAACATGGGCGACTACCGCGACGTCAGCATCGAGATCATCGGCGGCGAGGCGACTTACGGCCCGCATGCGCGCGCGCAGGACAGCCGCGAGGTCGTGGTCAAGATCGCGGCCAAGCACGACCAGAAGGAGGCTCTCAGCCTGCTCGGCCGCGAGATCGCGCCGATGTCGACCGGCGGGGTGGTCGGCATGACCGGCAGTTTCGGCGCCGGCCGGATCTCGCCCTCGCCGGTGATCCGCATGTTCTCCTGCCTGGTGTCCAAGGGCCTGGTGCCGATCACGATCGAGATCGACGGCCACACGCTCACCCTGGAGCGCGGCGCCAAAAGCGGCGGCTTCACCGTGGCGCAGCTGCCGGTGGAGGCGCCGCCCGCTCCGCCGCTGCCGGCCAGCGGCCCGAATGCCGCGACTGAGATCGTGCCGCTGGTGGCGTTGGCCTATGGCCGCTCTGGCGACAAGGGCGACAACGCCAATATCGGCGTCTTCGCGCGACGGCCCGAGTACGAGCCGATCCTCGATTCAGAGGTGACGGAGGAGGCGGTGGCGACATACTTCGCCCATCGCATCCAGGGCAAGGTCACGCGCTGGCGCCTGCCCGGCATCAACGGCTTCAACTTCCTGCTGCGCCAGGCGCTGGGCGGCGGCGGCATGGCCTCGCTCAAGGCCGATCCGCTGGCCAAGGCCTTCGCCCAGATGCTGCTCGACATGCCGGTGCGGGTCCCGGCGTCGCTGGCGCAGAAGCTCGCGGCCTAGCGTCTGTCCGGCGAAGACGAAATCACCTCACCCTGAGGAGCGGCCCGTAGGGCCGCGTCTCGAAGGGTGGGCAACAACAGGACTGGTTCCCACCCTTCGAGACGGCCGTGGAGTTTACCCCGAGGTACTCGAGGGGCGGCCTCCTCAGGGTGAGGTCGTTGGCTGTTGCTGCGATTTGATTCCACTATTGTCGGAATGACTCCAAGCTGTTCGCTTGCGCCCCAGCCTTCCGACGATGAGAACGATAAGAGCCGGATTGATCACCTGGATCGCGTCGAGCACGAGCACGCCCATGCGGCCGGCGACGAAGACGGTGGCCGAGCCGATCATGATCACATGATAGACGATGCCGGCGACGATGGTGGCGATGACGGCGCGCCAGCCCAGCCGGTAGCGGGAGAGGGCGACGTGGAAAACCCACAGCGACAGGGGCACGAAGATCACGATCGCCGTCACCAGGCCCGCATTGTAGGTGCCCTGAACCACTGCCGGGACGATGTGCGGGATGGCGTTGATGATGGGTACGGCGAAGAAGGCGAGCGCGAGCTCCGGCCGGCGCCGTCCGAGCAGCGCCGTCGCGGGGCCGAACACCCAGACGACGCTGATGTTGACGGCGGTGACGAACGAGAAAGGGATGGGGCAGGCCTCGACGTCGGGGAACCCGAAGTTCCGGCACATCTCGGCGCGGAAGGCGTAGGTCGCGCCGAGGGCGTCGATGCCATGCTCTTCGAACTGGTGGATCAGGTAGGCCAGCGTGCCCAGCCAGGCGAGCCAGACGAGGTCTTGCCAGCGCGATACCGTGAGGTCGCTGCGCAGGGCGTCGGTGGTGAGCAGCAGGGCCAGGAGGAGGGCCGCACCGAGGCCCATGTAGGGCCAGACGAGATAGAACGCGAACATAGGCCACCACACTAGCCTTGCACGCTCCGTGGCGTCGACGGGGAATGTCCCTGAGCGGTCGCGTCGATGCCTGTCCGGCCACCAAATCAAGTATCCTGCGGATCATGACGCCGGCAGGAGGGTCGAGCGGACCTCCGTCGGCGCGCAAGAGAATTACATTAATGGGTTCTCTGGTACCCACTTATTGGCCGGCGATTTAGGCCCGCGGAAAACCCAATACTTTCAGTAGTCGAAAAGGGCTTTACCCCCGGCATGGTGCTTGCTTATTCACGTCGCGCCATCTTCGAAGCAATACTTATATTTACTTGACATATACTTAAGTCACGCGATAGCATCGACGTCGACCCTGGATCCGATCGCGGCAATCCGATGGAAGGCGACGCGAAAGCGCAAACCTTCCCGCAAACAATGGAGGGACAGTAGTGACGATGGCTTCTGCCAGCGCAAATCGCGCGAATTTCCGCGAAACTGTCCGCAGTTCTGCTCTCTCAGCCAAGGGGCGCATTTCCGGCGCCGATTGGCATAACGCTTGCGGAAATTGCGGAAATTGCCGAAACCGTCCGAGGCCGACGCTGCTAGAGTGCCCGCGTCGCGGCCTCGGCCACTTCCTTGCCCCACTCCTGCAGGAAGTGGCCGCCGTCAGCGATCTCCATCGGCGGCGGGCAGTTGCGGATGTCGGCGTGCAGAGCGCGCATCACCGGCGGGCCCAGCACCGGATCCTTCATGCCGATCGCCATCAGGCTCTTGCCGGTCCAGCGCTCGCGCCAGAAAGCGCGCGCCTTGCGCGAGAGCGCCGCGCCGCCGGCGTCGAGCCGGTCGGGCACAAGATTGGGAAAGCGCCGTACGCCTGCCTTGTAGGTTGCGTCGGGGAAGGGCGCGGCATAGGCGGCGGCTTCGGCCTCGCCGAGATGCGGACAGGCGCGTTGCATCAGTCTGGCGATATCCATGTCGGGATTGCGGTTGGAGAAGGTGCGCCAGGCGAGGAAGCCTTCGCCGAGGGGCGCATCGCCGGTCCCGAGCATGGTGTTCATCACCAACAACGATGCGTAGCGCTCGGGCGCTGCCATCGGCAAAGTGAGCCCGATCAACCCGCCCCAGTCCTGCACCACCAGCGCGACGTTCCGGAGTTCGAGCGCCTCGATCAGGCCGAGGAGCGTCTTGCGGTGGAAATCAAAGGTGTAGAGCGCGTCGTCGGTGGGCTTGTCCGACCGGCCAAATCCCAAAAAGTCGGGCGCCACCACGCGATCGCCGGCGCCGACGAAGACCGCGATCATGCGACGGTAGAGGTAGCTCCAGGTCGGCTGGCCGTGCAGGCAAAGCCACGTCCTGTTGGCTTCACGCGGCCCTTCGTCGACATAGTGCAGCCGAAGCCCGTCGGGGCGCTCGAAATGGCGCGGTGCATAAGGCCAGTCCGGCAGGCCGGCGAAATTCCCGTCAGGTGTGCGCAGGGCGTCGGTCAAATGGTGTATCCTCCCGTCATGACCGCCCCCTCAAAACCCGTCCCGCAGAAGGACGCCCCACGAGGCGATGATCGCGCTGAGCGGCTGGCCGCCGCTTTGCGGGAAAACCTCAAGCGGCGCAAGGCTCAGGCCAGATCCCAGGCTCTGGCGAAAGGGGACGGACGAAAACCGGTGGATGCCGGCAAGACCGGTGGTTGAGCCGGCCCGTTCCCTCGTCTAGAAGCGCCCCCAATGACAATCCTCTCCGACCGCTGGATCCGCCGCATGGCCGAGGACACGGGCATGATCGAGCCCTTCGTCGACGCGCAGAAGCGACAAGGCGTGATTTCCTACGGCCTGTCGTCGTACGGCTACGATGCCCGCGTCGGCCGCGACTTCAAGATCTTCACCAACGTCGATTCGGCGGTGGTCGATCCCAAGAACTTCGCCGACAACAGTTTCGTCGACCGCACCGCCGACGTCTGCATCATCCCGCCCAACTCCTTCGCGCTGGCGCGCACCGTCGAATATTTCCGCATTCCGCGCGACGTGCTGGTGATCTGCGTCGGCAAATCGACCTATGCGCGCTGCGGCATCATCGTGAATGTGACGCCGCTCGAGCCGGAGTGGGAGGGTCACGTCACCCTGGAATTCTCCAACACCACGCCGCTGCCGGCCAAGATCTACGCCAACGAAGGCGCCGCCCAGTTCCTGTTCCTGCAGGGCAACGAGCCCTGCGAGACCTCCTACCGCGACAAGGCCGGCAAGTATCAGGGCCAGCGCGGCGTCACCTTGCCGAAGATCTGAGGGGGGCGACCATGGACCGAATCCGCATCCGGGGTGGCCGCCAGCTCAAGGGCGAGATCCGCATCTCGGGCTCCAAGAACGCTTCCCTGCCGCTCATGGTGACGGCGCTCTTGAGCGACAAGAAGCTCACCCTGCACAACGTGCCGCGCCTCGCCGACATCACGACCATGATGCAGCTCCTGAAACAGCACGGCGTGGAGATCGACACGGCGGCCGGCGAGAACGGCCATGCGCACGGCACGACGCTGACGTTGCAGGCGAGCAAGATCTCGTCGACCACGGCGCCCTACGACATCGTGCGCAAGATGCGTGCCTCGGTGCTGGTGCTGGGTGCGTTGCTCGCCCGCGAGGGCGTGGCGCGGGTCTCCTTGCCCGGCGGCTGCGCCATCGGCGCGCGGCCGGTCGACCTGCACATCGCGGGACTGAAGGCGATGGGCGCGCAGATCGACATCGATGGCGGTTACCTGGTGGCCAAGGCGCCCAAGGGCCTCAAGGGCGCGCGTTTCACCTTTCCCAAAGTGTCGGTCGGCGCGACCGAAAACCTGATGATGGCGGCCGCGCGCGCCAAGGGCACGACGGTGCTCGACAATGCCGCGCGCGAGCCCGAGATCACCGATCTTGCCCACTGCCTGGTGGCGATGGGCGTGCCGGTGGCCGGCATCGGCACGGAGACGCTCACCATCCAGGGCGTCGAGGCGTTGAAGGAGGCCACGCACAGCGTCATCCCCGACCGCATCGAGACCGGCACCTACGCCATGGCCGTGGCGATGACGGCGGGCGACGTCGAGCTTTTAGGCGGCCGGCTCGAGCTGATCGAAACGGCCGTCGCCAGCTTGCGCTCGGCCGGCGTCACCCTCGAAAAGACGGAGCGTGGCCTGCGCGTGCAGCGGACCAACGGCGCGCTGCACGGCGTCGACGTCATGACCGAGCCCTATCCCGGCTTCCCGACCGATCTGCAGGCGCAGATGATGGCGCTGATGACGCGCGCCGAGGGCGCGTCGATGATCACCGAGACCGTCTTCGAAAGCCGCTTCATGCACGTGCCCGAGCTGTCGCGCATGGGCGCCAACGTCACCATTCATCACGAATCGGCGCTGGTACGCGGCGTGCTCAAGCTGCGCGGCGCCGAGGTGATGGCGACCGATCTGCGGGCCTCGGTATCGCTTGCCATCGCGGCACTCGCCGCCGAAGGAGACACCACGGTGAACCGCGTCTATCACCTCGACCGCGGCTACGAGCGGCTGGAAGAGAAACTCGCCGCCTGCGGCGCCGACATCGAGCGGCTGAAGAGATGACGATGAGCATTCGTCGCGCCGCTGGGGGCGCGCCACTCCAGTGGCGCGTCTTCGTTTGTAACGCCAAAGATCGCGCGACTGGAGTCGCGCGCCCCCAGCCGTGAGCGACAAACTGAAACTCACGGCGCTCGACGCCGACGACCTCGGCGTGATCTCGGCGGCCTGCCAGGACGCCCTGGTGGCGGTGCGCGACTGCGCCCACTTCAAGGACGAGAAGCGCTTCGTTCTGCTTTTGAACCGGTTCCGCTGGGAGGCCGATCCGACCATCGAGGCCGCCTATTCGCGCACCCATTCCGCCCTTGTTTTCAACGAGGTGCAGGCCGTCCGCCATCACGACATCCCGTTGGACGAGCCCGACCGGATGCTCGAATTGCTGGCGGTGGCGCCGGAAAACGACCGGTCAGTCACGCTGCGGTTCGCCGCAGGAAGGGCCATCCGGCTGGAAATCGGCCGTCTTGCATGCCATTTGGGGGATGTCGGGGAGCCTTGGGCTACCCCCTGGAAGCCCGCCCATCCGGTCGAATAGCCCCTCTCGGCATTCGACGAGGGGCGGGCATTCGTTACTGGAGCACAGGGCCGTGTCGAGCAAAGCCAACGAGAAGCTGATTCTGGCGCTGCCCAAGGGCCGCATCTTCAAGGAAGCGGCACCTCTCTTCGCGCGCGCCGGCATCGAGCCGGAGTCAGCCTTCGCCGACCCCGACGCGCGGCAGCTCCGCTTCACCACCAATCACGCCGATCTCGACATCATCCGCGTGCGCTCCTTCGACGTGGCGACCTTCGTGGCCTTTGGCGCGGCGCATCTCGGCATCGCCGGCGCCGACGTGCTGATGGAATTCGACTATCCCGAGATCTACGCGCCGATCGATCTCGGCATCGGCAAGTGTCGGCTGGCCGTCGCCGAGCCGGTCGAGATGGCGGGCAGCGACGATCCGCGGCGCTGGAGCCATGTGCGCATCGCCACCAAGTATCCCGAGGTGACGCGTCGCCACTTCGCCGCGCGCGGCGTGCAGGCCGAGTGCGTGAAGCTGTCGGGCGCCATGGAGCTGGCGCCGTCGCTGGGCCTCAGCCACCGCATCGTCGATCTCGTCGATTCGGGCCGCACGCTCAAGGAAAACGGCCTGGTCGAGATCGAGCACATCGCCGACATCACCTCGCGCTTCATCGTCAATCGCGCCGCGCTCAAGACGCAGCCGGCGCGGGTCGGCCTCTGGGTCGATCGCTTCCGTGAGATCAGCTGTGCCGCCTGAACGGCTCGACGCCTCGGCGCCGGGTTTCGAAAAGGAATTTTCAGCCTTCCTCGGGCGCAACCGCGAGACCGACGAGAATGTCGACAGGATCGCGGCCGACATCGTGGCCGACGTGCGCGCCCGTGGCGACGCCGCCGTGGTCGAGTACACCAGGAAGTTCGACAAGGTCGACACCGACGCGGCGGGATTGCGCATCTCGGATGACGAGCGCCAGGCAGCCGCGGCCAAGGTGCCCGCGGCGCAGCGCGAGGCGCTGGCCTTCGCCGCCCAGCGCATAGAAGCCTTCCATCGTGCGTCGCTGCCGAAGGACGTCGATTTCACCGACGCCACCGGCACGCGGCTCGGCGCGCGTTACCGGCCGCTCGAGTCGGTCGGCGTCTATGTGCCGGGCGGTACGGCGGCCTATCCGTCGTCGGTGCTGATGAACATCGTGCCGGCCAAGGTGGCGGGCGTCTCCCGCATCGTCATGGTCGTGCCGACGCCGGGCGGCGTCCTCAATCCGCTGGTCATGCTGGCGGCCGAGATCGCCGGCGCCGACGAGGTCTGGCGCATCGGCGGCGCGCAGGCCGTGGCGGCACTGGCCTACGGCACGCAATCGATCAAGCCGGTCGACAAGATCACCGGGCCGGGCAATGCCTATGTCGCTGCCGCCAAGCGCCGCGTCTTCGGCCAGGTCGGCATCGACCTTATCGCCGGCCCGTCGGAGATACTGGTCGTGGCAGACGCCCAGAACGATCCGGCCTGGATCGCCGCCGATCTTCTGTCGCAGGCCGAACACGATGCCTCCTCGCAGTCGGTGCTGATCGCCGACGATGCAGCCTTTGCCGATGCCGTTGCGCGTGCCGTGGACAGCGAGCTCAAGACGATGGCTCGCGCCGACATCGCCGGCGCGAGCTGGCGCGACAATGGCTGCATCATCCTGGTGCCCGATGTCGCGGCCTGCGCGCCCATCGTCGATCGCATCGCCGCCGAGCATGTCGAGCTCGCGATGGAGACGGCGCCCGCCGAAGCACTGGCCGACAAGATTCGCCACGCCGGCGCGATCTTCCTCGGCCGCTACACGCCCGAGGCGATCGGCGACTATGTCGCCGGCACCAATCACGTGCTGCCGACTTCGCGCGCGGCGCGCTTCTCGGGTGGCTTGGGCGTCGCCGATTTCCTCAAGCGCACCTCGCTGGTGGCCTGCACGCCCGACGCGCTTGCTGCCCTCGGTCCCGCGGCGCTGGCGCTGGCCGACGCCGAGGGCCTTGGCGCCCACGGCCGGTCGGTTTCCATCCGGCTGAGCCGCCGCTCCTGAAACTCGCCATGTCGAAGGCTCGTCGCATCGCCGACATCGTGCTGGACGAGGAGTCCGTCGCCCGCCGTTCACCCGAGGTCGAGCACGAGCGGGCGGTGGCGCTGTTCGACCTCCTGGAGGAGAACGACTTCGTCCTGGTCGGCGGCGCGCCCGGCCCCTATCGCCTCAGGATCGGCATCTTCGAGCAGCGCCTGGTCTTCGACGTGCGCGATTCGCATGACCACAAGCTGCGCGACATCGTGCTGTCGCTGACGCCGTTCCGGAAGGTGGTGAAGGACTACTTCCTGGTCTGCGAGAGCTACTACGCCGCCATCAAGAAGCTCGGCCCTTCGCAGATCGAGGCGCTCGACATGGGCCGCCGCGGCCTGCACAACGAGGGATCGGAGCTGCTGCGCGAGCGGCTTGCCGGCAAGATCGAGGTCGATCTCGATACGGCCCGCCGGCTGTTCACCCTGATCTGCGCCCTTCACATCACATCGTGAGTGGCTGCAGGCGATGAACGGAATTCCCGCCAGCCTGCTGTTCGCCTGCAGCGAGAATTCCGTCCGCTCGCCGATGGCCGAGGCCCTGGCCAAGCGTCTCTATGGCCAGGCGTCCTATATCGATTCGGTGGGCGTGCGGGCCAGCATGGTCGACGGCATGGCCGCCGCCGCGCTCGACGAGCTCGGCATCGACGTCCACCGCCACCATGCCAAGACCTTCGACGATGTCGATCCGAGCTCGTTCGACGTTATCGTCACCTTGTCGCCGGAGGCCCATCACCAGGCGCTGGAATTCACCCGCGGCACGGCGGCCGAGGTCGAATACTGGCCGGTGATGGATCCCAGTGTCGTCGAGGGGTCGCGCGAGATGCGGCTCAGTGCCTATCGCAGCACGCGCGACCAGATCCTCGCGCGCCTGAAGGCGCGCTTCGGCGCGCCGTCAGGGCCGTCAGTTTAGGTTTTGCCCGTTCTGGCGCATCTCGCTGATGTGGCCCGAGCGGTCGACCGCCACCAGCACGTCGGCCGGGCCCTTGTAGGCGCGGGCGTGCCAGGTGCCGTCGCTGTCGCGCTCCAGGTTGTTGACGCCCGAGTAGCCGGCGCCGCGGATCGCCTCCTTGATGTAGGCTTCCTCGGCCGACGGGGTCCACGTCGAAACGATTCCCTTGGGATCGCGCGCAACCTGCGGCATGGCCGTGTAGCTCATGGTGCTGGTTGCGACGCCGTTCCCGGCCAAGGGAACGGATTGTGCCTGCACGGACGACGCGGCGACTGTCGAGACGCCGAGCAGAGCGAGAGTGATAAGCGTGCGATGCATCTGGTACTCCTTACAAATGGATGCACGCCCAATACTTGCCCAGATTGTGATTGAATTGTGCCCAACTCGTGCATGACGGCGCATGCCAGATCGCGCGCTGTGCTTCACTGAATCTGCGTTTCGCGAATCTCTTCGTCGACGCTTGCCGATCTTGCTGCGTGTTCGCGCGCAGCACTGCAACTGAGGCTATGGCTTGCCGGCGTACCACGCACCGTGATGTGAAGTCCGTCGCGCGATCGGCAGGTTGACGATGTCCATGAAGACCGAGGCGGCACCGTCGGCGCCGGCGAGGTCGCCTTCGAGCACGTCGACGTCGAACGTCAGCCGGTCGCCCTCGAGCTTGGGCGATTTCAGCACGACCACTGCGTCAGTCACGCCTGCCTTTGCCTTGTTGAACACCGACACGGTGGCATTGGGCGGCGTCTTGGCAAAGCTGTCGGGCGAGCTGCTGCTCCATTCCTCGAGCAGGTGCGCCGTCAACGCGTGCCCGGCCGAGCGGACCGGCCGGTCGGCGAAGATGATGGCGTTGGGCGAGATGCCTTCCAGCGTGAGTTTCTGTCCCTCGAGCTTGGCGCCGCGCGCGTTGAGCACGATCATCGACGGCACGATCTGCGGCGGCTGCGGTCTGCCGATGGTCTTGGCCGCCTGAGGCGCGGACTGGGTCGCGTCGGTCGCCGGCGCGGCAGGGGTTTGCGCGCCGGCCGGCGCCGACAGGCCGAGCAGCGCCGTGGCCATCGCCAGCCCGGCCAGGATGTTGAGCGGATTCATGGATGGCCTCAGTAGCAGGGCAGGAGGGGAGGCTTGCCGCAGGTCGGCGCGTTGTAGCGCTGCTGGTAGCGCGGATCGATGTCCGGCGGCGGCGGTGCGCCGGGGCTTGGGCCGTAACTCGTGGGCGGCGGAACGTACGGGCCGGTGGGCGAGGGATTGGACCAGCCGGTGAAGGTGCTGGTGCCGTTCGGATCGCCGATATTGGGCGTGATGCCGCCGGTCGTCTGGCTCTGGCCGTAGTAGGTGAATCCGTTCGAGCCGAGACCCCACCACAGCGTGTCGATGAAGACGGAGGCCGGGCCGTCGGCCTTGCCGTCGGCCTTGCCGAGACTGCCCTCCAGGACCTTGACGTCGAAGGTCAGCCGCTCGCCCTCGAGCTTGGCCGCGGTCAGCTCGACCACGGCGTCGCTGATGCTCGAGCCGTCCTTGGAGAATACCGACACGGTCGCGTTCGGCGGATCCTTGGCGAAGCTCCCGGTGTGCCAGATCGCGACCATGTCGGGCGTGACCATGTGGCCGACGCTGCGCACCGGACGGCTGGTGAAGAGCGTGGCGCTCGGCTGGACGCCGTCGAGCACAAGCTGCTTGCCGTCGAGCTTGGCACCGCGGGCGTTCAACACGATCAAGGCCTGCGAATACTGCCGCGCCGCGGGCACGCCAATCGTCTTCTGGGCTGGCGCCGTGATGGCGTTGGGGGCGGGCGGCGCCGTCAGCGTTTGGGCGAAAGCGAGACCCGTTGTCAGAGCCGGGGCCAGAATCAGGGCAGCCAGAAGGCTGCACCTCTGCTGTGCGTTCATTATGACTGGTCCTTCCTTCCCCGGGCGTTCGCAGCCGCGCCTTGTATAAGGGAGGCACGGGCCGGTGAGAAGGGCAGGTTGGCCTTATCCCCCAACTCAGTGCAGTTGACTAAACCTTTCTCGCAGCCCATTTTCCGCCCGCTTCGTCCATAATTCACCCCAAGCCGGAGGCCGGATGGCCAAAGAAGATCTGATTGAATTCACCGGTGTGGTCGCGGAGTTGCTGCCCAACGCCATGTTCCGGGTGAAGCTCGACAACGACCACACGATCCTCGCCCACACATCGGGCAAGATGCGCAAGAACCGCATCCGCGTGCTGGCAGGCGACCGCGTCACCGTCGAGATGACGCCCTACGACCTGTCCAAGGGCCGCATCACCTTCCGCTTCAAGTAGGCGTTGGCCGCTCCGTCGATCCCCCCGCTCGTCCTGGCCTCCGCTTCGCCGCGCCGGCTCGACCTGTTGCGGCAGGTCGGACTTGAGCCCGCCGAGATCGACCCCGCAGACATCGACGAAACCCCCGGACCCGGCGAGGCGCCGCGCAGCTATGCGTTGCGCATGGCCAAAGCAAAGCTCGCCGCCGTCGCCTGTCGTCATCCCGGCGCGGTCGTGCTGGCGGCCGACAGCGTCGTGGTCTGCGGCCGCCGCATCCTGCCCAAGGCCGAGATCGAAGAAGTGGCGCGCGCCTGCCTGAAACTTCTGTCGGGCCGGCGGCACCGCGTGCTGGGCGGGATCGCGGTCGGCGCCGCCGATGGCGCGGTGCGCACGCGCCTGGTCGAGACCGTGGTGCGCTTCAAGCGGCTCGAAGCGGCTGAGTTCGAAGACTACCTGCGCTGCGGTGAATGGCGCGGCAAGGCCGGCGGCTATGCCATCCAGGGCCGCGCCGCACGTTTCATCGCCTTCGTCTCGGGTTCCTACAGCAACGTCGTGGGCCTGCCGCTGTTCGAGACGGTGGCCCTGCTGAAGGCCGCTCAGCCGTGAGCAAGGTCGACCGGTTGATCTGTCATGTGCTGCCCAAGGCGTTCCTGATGGCGCTGGTCGCCGACGGCCGTCTGGTCGAGCTGCAGGTCGTGCGCCGCGATACGCCCTCGCGGGTCGAGAGCGTGTTCCTCGGCCGGCTCGAACGGGTGATGCCCGATCTCGATGCCGCCTTCGTCGATATCGGCATCGGCCGCTCGGGTTTCCTGCGCGCCGAGGATCGCGCGGGCAGCGACGACTGGCCGCCGGCAGGGGCGCCGCTGATGGTCCAGGTGCGAAACGACGGAGAAGGCGAGAAGGGGCCGCGCCTGTCGATGAACGTCGCCGTCACCGGGCGTTACGTCGTCTATCATCCGGTCGGCGCGGGCGTCACCTTCTCGCGCCGCATCGAAGGCGAGTCCGAGCGCGACCGGCTACGCGGCCATGTCGAAGGATTGCTGGAGGGTGGCATCGTGCTGCGCACCGCCGCTGCCGGCGCTGCGCCGGACGTGCTGCGCGCCGACGCCGAACAGGTCATGGCACGTTGGGAACAGCTCCGCCGCCAGGCCTTCGACGTCCAGCCGCCGGCCGACCTGTCGGCGCGCATTCCCGGCGAGCGGGATCCGATCGCCCGCCTGCTGCGCGACCACGGCGCCTCCCTGGAAGAAGTCATCCTCGACGAGCGCGCCATGGCGCGCGCGCTGCAGGACGAGATGGACCGTTTCGGCGAGAAGATCCGCGTGCGCTGGCACAACGGCTCGATGCCGGCCTTCGACATCGACGACATCGCGGGCCAGATCGACACCGCGCTCGCCCCGCGCATCGTGCTGGAAAGCGGCGTCGAGGTGCTGTTCGAACCGGGCGAGACGCTGTGCGCCGTAGACGTCGACAGTGCCGCCGCCGGCGGCCGCCAGGGCCGCGCGCCGCGCCGGCCGATCGACGTCAACCTCGAGGCGGCGCCGGCGATCGCCCAGCAACTGCGGCTGCGCAACATTGCGGGCGCCGTGGTCATCGACTTCGTCAACATGCGCAGCACCTATGACCGCGACAAGGTCCAGGCGGCGCTGGCCGAGGCGATGGCCGACGATCCGGTGCCGACGCAGCTCTACGGCTTCACGCGGCTCGGCCACTTCGAGTTGACGCGCGCGCGGCGAGGCGCGACCTTGGCGGCCCAGCTCGAAGCGTTGGAAAAAGGCGATGACTGACCGATCGACCCCGCCGCTGCGCGCGGTGCGGATAATAGAAGCCAAGTGCGCGATCTGCGGCAAACCCGCCGTCGCCGACTACCGCCCGTTCTGCTCCAAGCGCTGTGCCAATATCGATCTCGGCCGCTGGCTCAAGGAAGGCTATCGCGTGCCGACCGACGAGGGCCCGACCGAAGACGAGTCCGGCGGCGAGGGGCGGGGACCAACTGGACAGGAAAGCTGACGCGTCCTATACAGCCCGCCGCCAGCCGAACGGTACGCCCAGGTAGCTCAGTTGGTAGAGCATGCGACTGAAAATCGCAGTGTCGGTGGTTCGACTCCGCCCCTGGGCACCATTTCTTCTTATTGTGCATCGGCTTGCGCAATCGTGCCTGTGTTAGGCTGGACATCATGTCTGGACAGGCACCCAGCGACCCGAAGCCGCCCTCTCCCGAGAAGATCGTCCAGGACGAGAGGCCCCAGCTCGATCTGAGCCGCACCATGAGCTACGGCGACTACCTGCAGCTCGACGTGCTTCTCAACGCGCAAAAGCCGCTTTCCCCTGCCCACGACGAGATGCTGTTCATCGTGCAGCACCAGACCAGCGAACTCTGGATGAAGCTGATGCTGCACGAACTCACCGGCGCCAAGCGGTGCATCGCGGCGGACGAGCTGGGCAACGCGTTCAAGATGCTGGCGCGGGTGTCGCGCATCCTGGAGCAGTTGGTGCAGGCCTGGGATGTCTTGGCCACGATGACGCCGCCGGAATACACGGCCATTCGGCCATATCTCGGCGCGTCCAGCGGCTTTCAGAGCTATCAGTATCGCTGCATCGAGTACTCGCTCGGCAACAAGAACCCGATCATGCTGAAGCCGCACGAGCATCGGCCCGACCTGCTGGCCCGGGTGCGCGCGACCTACGAAGCGCCGTCGCTCTACGACGAGGCGTTGCGCGTCCTGGCCCGCCGCGGGCTGCCGGTCCCCGCAAGCCATGTGCAGCGCGACTGGACCCAGCCTTATGTCGACAGCGATGAGGTCGAGCAGGCTTGGCTGGTGGCGTACCGCCAGCCGCAAGCGCATTGGGATCTCTACCAGCTGGGCGAAGAGCTGATGGATCTCGAGGACACATTCCGGGTGTGGCGCTTTCGCCACGTCACCACGGTCGAGCGGCTGATCGGTCTCAAGCGCGGCACCGGCGGCACCGGCGGCGTGGGCTACCTGCGCAAGATGCTCGACGTCGTATTGTTCCCCGAACTCTGGCGGCTGCGCACAAACTTGTAGCGATGACCGATCCCCGGAACTGGAAGCTCGATTGGCAAAAGCTTTCCCTCAAAGACCGCGAGCGCGAGTATTCGCCCAGCTCCTGCATCGGCGGTAATTACCAACCCTACATCCGTGCCTACACCGACTTGAGTACGGCCGCGCGGCGGGCTCACGTTCCGGCGACGGTCCGGTACGGGACGACGGAGCGGCAAACGCTCGATCTGTTTGTGCCCCACGGCGTGGTCAAGCCCCCCGTCCTGGTGTTCTTTCATGGCGGGTATTGGCAGGAACTTTCGAAGGAGGCCTCCGCCTTTGCCGCCCGGCAGTGCCTGGCTACCGGCATTGCTTATGCCGCCGTCGGCTACACGCTGGCACCAGCCGCCACCCTCTCCGAGATCGTCGCCGAGTGTCGCGCCGCCGTCAGCTGGTTCAGGCGTTTTGGCGACACGATGGGGATCGATCCTGACCGTCTCGTCGTTGCCGGAAGTTCGGCCGGTGCACATCTGGCGGCTATGACGGCTCTTCTGCCTCCTCTTGGCGCGCCTGGCAGCAACCCGGTGAAAGGCGCTGTGCTGGTGTCGGGCATCTATGATCTCGAGCCGCTGATTGGCACGTCGATCGACGCGGCGCTGAGCCTCGATCCCGCCACGGCCGCGCGCAATAGCCCGCTGCGCCAGCCCTTGAGGGGCTTCCCACCAAGCCTCGTCTGTTGGGGCGAGAACGAGACCGATCAGTTCAAGCGCCAAAGCCGCACCTTCGCCCAAGCGCTGCAGGAAGCCGGCACCGACTGCGTCGAATTCGAGACCGCCGCCCGCAATCACTTCGACGTCATTCTGGATCTTGCCGACCCCGCCACGCTGTTGGGACGGCGGGTGCTCGCTCTGATTCAGTCCACGGCACCTTGATCGGAAATCTGCGCCACCGGCGGCAGCCAGTGACGCCCCGGAATGGAGTCGAGCAGGCTCCGTGTATAGGGGTGCTGCGGCGCCGCAAAGACCTCCGCCGTGCGGCCTTGCTCGACGATCACGCCGCGCTGCATCACCGCCACCCTTCCGCAAACCTGCGCGGCGACGCGCAGATCGTGCGTGATGAACAGCATCGTGAGCCCAAGCCGCTGCCGCAGGTCTTCGAGCAACGCCAGGATCTGTGCCTGAACCGAGACGTCGAGCGCCGATACGGGCTCATCGGCGATCAGCAGCTCCGGCTCCAGCGCAAGGGCGCGGGCGATGCCGATGCGCTGGCGTTGCCCGCCGCTGAACTCGTGGGGAAACCGCTCGGCCGCGCCGGCATCGAGCTGGACGAGAGCCAGCAGCTCGTCGGCCCGGCGGAGTGCCGACGCCCGTGCCATGCCGTGCGCCATCGGCCCTTCGGCGATGATGTCGCCGACGCGACGACGTGGATTGAGCGAGGCGAACGGATCCTGGAAGACCATCTGGATGCGCTTGCGGTAGGGCTTCCAATGCCGGCGCATCAGTCGTCGGAGATCGGTGTCGTGATAGCGGATCGTGCCCTCCTCAGGCTTCACCAAGTTGACGACGCAGCGCGCCAGCGTGGATTTTCCCGAGCCGCTTTCGCCCACCAGGCCGAGCGTCTCGCCCTTGCGCAACACCAGGTCGGCATCCTGCACCGCCGGAACTTTTACGCGCGGCGAGAACAGGCCGCCGCCGCGCCAGTAGCTCTTGCGCACGCCGATCAGCTCCAGCACGGGTCGTCCCGTCGGCGGCGCGTCCAGCGCGCGCGCCCGGTGCGGCACGGCGGCGATCAGGGCCTGGGTATAGGGATGCTGCGGGGCATTCAGCACCTGCGTCGCGGCGCCTGCTTCCACGATACGGCCGTGCTGCATCACCGCGACGCGGTCGGCAATCTCCGCGACCACGCCGAAGTCATGGGTGATGAACAGCACACCCATGCCGCGCCGCGACTGGATCTCCTTGATCAAGCCGAGGATCTGCATCTGCGTCGTGACGTCGAGCGCGGTGGTCGGCTCGTCGGCGATCAGCACGGCCGGTTCCAGCGCCAGCGCCATGGCGATCATCACCCGCTGGCGCTGCCCGCCCGACAGAAGGTGGGGGTAGGAGCGCGCGATGCTATCGGGATCGGGCAACTGCACGGCGTTGATCAGCTCCTGTACGCGCCCAGCCGACCCGCGCGCGCCGTGGACCTTCAGCACTTCGCCGATCTGCTCGCCCACCCGCATCAGCGGATTGAGCGCCGTCATCGGCTCCTGGAAGATCATGCCGATCCGGCTGCCGCGCAGCAGGCGCATCTCCGCCGGCTTCAGCCGCAGGAGGTCGCGGCCCTCGAAGCCGATACTGCCCTGCACGACCCTGAGCGCCGGCGGCAGCAGGCTCATGATCGCGCCGGTCGAGACCGACTTGCCTGAGCCGCTCTCGCCCACGATGCACAGGATCTCGCCGGCCTCGAGGGTGAAGGAGACATCCTCGACCGCGTGCGCGCGTTCGGCCCCCGGCGGCAGCGCGATGGTGAGGTTGCGGACGTCCAAAAGGCTCATCGACGGCGCGCCAGGCGGGGATTGAGGGCGTCGCTCAGCCCCTCGCCGACAAGATTGAGAGCCAGCACCGTCAGGAAGATGGCGATGCCTGGAAAGACGCTCATCCACCAGGCGATGCGGATCACGCTACGTCCGGCGCCGATCATGAATCCCCAGGAAATCAGGTTGGGATCGCCGAGCCCCAGGAACGACAAGCCGCTCTCCAGCAGGATGGCGCTCGCCACCATCAGGCTGGCGAGCACGATGATCGGCGAGAGCGCGTTCGGCAGGATCACGCGGAAGACGATCGCGGTGCGCGATCGTCCGAGCACCTCGGCGGCGTGGACGAATTCGCGCGAGCGCAGCGACAGGAACTCGGCGCGGATGACCCGCGCCACCGGCGGCCAGGAGACGATGGCGATGGCCGCGACGATGGAGCCGATGCTGGGCGAGAAGATCGCCACCAGCACCACGGCGAGCATGAAGCTCGGCACGGTCTGGAAGAATTCGGTGAAGCGCATGATCGCATCGTCGACCATGCCTCCCGCATAGCCGGCCACCGCGCCCAGCGTGATGCCCAGCAGCACCGCCACCACCGTCGACACCGCGCCGATCAGCAGCGAGACGCGCGCGCCATAGGCTATCCCCGCCGCGACGTCGCGCCCCAGGCTATCGGAGCCCAACAGGAACTCCATCTCGCCGGGAGGCATGAACGGCGCGCCGCGCATGTCCCAGGGCGAGTAGGGAAACAGCAGGCCGGCGGTGGCGGCGGCCACGCCCACCAGCGCCAGCACGGCGAGGCCTGCCGCCGCACCCCGGTTGCGCAGGAAAGTGCCAAAGAAGTCGCCCAGCAATCCGTTCACGTCATCTCCACGCGCGGATCGATCCAGGCATAGAGCAGGTCGGTGACCAGGTTGAAGACCAGCACCAGCACCGAGGTGGCGAGAAACACGCCCAGCAATATCTGGTAGTCGCGGGCGAGCAGCGCGTCGAAGGCGAGACGGCCGATCCCAGGCCAGGCGAACACCGTTTCCACCAGGATCGAGCCGCCGACCAGTTGCCCAGCCTGGATGCCGGCGACGGTGATCACCGGCAGCAGCGCGTTGCGCAACACGTGACGGCGCTGCACGCCGCCCTCGGGAACACCCTTGGCGCGGGCGGTGCGCACGAAATCCTGCGACGCGACCTCGAGCATCGCCGCGCGCGTGAGCCGTGCATAGACGGCCATGTAGAAGAGGCCGAGGGTCAGCGCGGGCAGCAGCAGGTAGCGGGCCGTATCCAGCACCGCGGCGCCGCCGGTCAGGTCGGCGCCCACGGTGTTCATGCCGAAGCTCGGCAGCCAGTCCAGCCACACGCTGAACACCAGCACCAGCATCAGACCGACCCAGAAGATCGGCGTGGCATAGAGGGCGAGCGCCAGCACCGTGATCAGGCTGTCGGATGTGCGCCCGACCCTTCTTGCCGCGAGCGCGCCCAGCGTGACGCCGCCGAGTACGGCCAGGATGAAAGCTGTGCCGGTCAGCAGCAGCGTCGCCGACAGCCGCTCCAGGATCAGCCCCAAGACGGGGCGTTGCTGGCGGTACGAAACCCCGAGATCGCCCTGGGCCACATGACTCACATAGAGCCAGAGCTGCGTCGACAGCGGCTGATCGAGGCCGAACTGGGCACGCAATTGGGCGAGGAACTGCGGATCGGCCGCGCCCGCTTCGCCGGCGATCACGCTCGCCGGATCGCCGGGGGCGGCATGGACCAGCAGGAAATTGGCGACGATGATGGCAAACACCATCACCACCATCTTGATTACCCGCTGGACGAGGAAGCCGGCGAAGCGCGCGCCGCCCATCTCAACCGCACGTCATGAGAGGAAGACGTTGTCGAACGAGGAATTGGGTCCCATCGCCGTCTGGATGACGTTGTGCAGCTTCTTGTCGTGGATCGTGGGCCAGGCGAGCTCCATCAGCCAGATCTGCGGCAGCTCCTCGCACAGGATCTTCTGCACCTCGGTGAAGGCCTTCTGGCGCACCGCGGGATCGCCGGCTTCGCGTGCCGTCGTGAACAGCTCGTCGACCTTGGGGTTCGAGTAACCGCCGGTGTTGGTGAAGGTGACCTTTTTGATGTTGGTGGACACGTAGCTGCGCTCCACGCCCAGGGTCGGGTCGCCGTACTGCGAGAGGAAGTTGACGCTGGTCTCGTAGTCCCAATCACCTATGCGCCGCGCCCAGGCGCCGGCATCGGTGGTCTCGAGCACGACCTCGATGCCGACCTGGCGCAAGGCGGTACGGAAATACTCCGACAAGCGCATCCAGACTTCGCCATAGGGCAGCGCCAGGTGCTTGATGGTAAAGCGCACGCCCTTGGCGTCGGGCTTCAACCCGGCGGCGTCGAGCAGCTGCATCGCGGCCTTCGGATCGTGCCCCGGCAGCTTGGCCACCGCGGGATCGTAGAATTTGGTGGTCGAGCAGATTGGTCCCGTCGCCTGCTTGCCGATGCCGAACCACAGCCGATCGCGGATGAAATTGCGGTCGATCGCGAGATTGATCGCTTGTCGTACGCGGACGTCGCCCAGAGGCTTGACCCGGTGATTGATCTCGATCCAGGAGAGCTGCGAGGCGTATTCCCAGCCGTTCAGCTCGACCTCGAGATTGGGCAGGGCACGGAAGCGCGGCACGTCGAACGGCTCGATATCGTTGGCCTGCGTCAACTGCACCTGGCCGGTCTGCAACGCCAGCGCTCGGCTCTGGCTGTCGGGGATGATGCGGTAGATGATTTCGTCGAGATAGGGCTGGCCCGGCACCCAGTAGTCGTCGAAGCGCTTCATGCGGATGAAATTGCCGCGCTGCCACTCGACGAACTGGAACGGCCCGGTGCCGATCGGCTTCTGGTTCGCCGGATTGGTCCGGTAGTCCGTCCCGTCATAGATGTGCTTGGGCACGATGGCGCAGGCGGTGGCGTCGAACATCAGCATGAACGGTTCGAACGGCGTGGCGAGCGTCAGTACCACGGTGTGCGGATCGGGCGCCGTCGCCTCCTTGATGTTGGCGAAGATCGGCCGGGCGCGCGGCGACAGCTCCGAATGGAACTTGGTGATCGAGAAGATCACGTCGTCCGCCGTCATCGGATGGCCATCGTGGAATTTCACGTTCTCCTGCAGGTGAAACGTGTAGGTCTTCTTGTCGTCCGACAGCGACCAGCTCTTGGCGAGCTGGGGGATCGGCTGCAGGGTGAAGGAATATTGGCACAGGCCCTGGAACAGCTTGCTGGCGGCGAGCTGGGTCGGCCCCTGGTTGTTGACGCCCAGCACGAGCACCGGCGGCTCGGGTGTTAAGATGGTGTTGAGCGTGCCGCCCTTCTTGGGGGCGACGGCCGGCTTTGCCGGCGTCTGGGCGTAGGCCAGCCGCGAGGTCAGCATTTCCGGCCCAAGGCCTGCGGCCAGGATGCCGGCGGACAGGCCTCGTCGGGCCAGCGCCCGTCGCGTCAATTTTCGCATTCTGATCTCCCGTTTGGCGCGCATACGGGCGAGGCAGATGCTTCACGGTACGCACGAGTTCAGCTTTCGCCGGGCTGCTGACAGAGCAGCAATTCGTGTGCCAGAGATGGAAGAAGTCGAGGAGGCGGGGAGCATGAGTGACCATACGGCGATCAGTTCGATGCCGCTCTACACGCACGTGGAGCGCGTCGAGCGGGCATTGGCCGCGCTCGGCATCGGCCGGCCCGGCCGACTATGCGGCCGATCTGCGTTCAGCGGGTTTCACGGAGGTCGCCACGACGGACCTCACGAACGACCAGGCGCCCTACGCCGTCATCGCGCAGCTTTACGACAGCGGCAGTCTCGGCGGCATTCGTCTCGTTGCCCGTATGCCGGCGGCGAAAGACAAGATCTGAAACGCTACTTGTCCAGCCACACATCTTCCATCCGCAGTCCGTTGTAGATGCTGTTGATCATCGGCACGTAGTTCTTCACGTACGGCTGCCAGCAGGTCCCCGAGCGGTTGTGGTAGAGGACCGGCCGCGCGACGTCTTCGGCCAGGCGGCGCTCGATGTCCCAGACCAGCTTCCGGCGCTTGTCCTGGTCGGCTTCCATCGACTGCTGGTCGAACAACTTGTCGATCTCGGGGTTGCAGTAGCCGTCGTAGTTGCTTTCCGAACCGCAGGCATAATTTTCATAGAATGCCTGGTCGGGATCGTCGATGCCGTTGCCGGTGAGATTGGCGCCGATCGTATAGTCCTTGCGCCTGACCCTCGGATACCACGCGGTGGTGTCGAGCGGCTCGAGCTCGGCGTCGATATAGATCTTCTTGAGCTGGTCGATCAGGATCACCGCCGGGTCGCGGTAGGGCGGAATGTTGCGCGTCGACACCTTGAGCTTCAGCCGGTTGCCCGCGCCGTAGCCCGTCGTCTCCATGATCTTGCGCGCCTCCGTCCGGTTCTTGGCGACGTCGGGGTCGTAGCCCGGCAGCTGTTGCATCAGATCTGCCGGCATGCCCCAGATCCCCTCGGGCGGGGCGAGCAGCGCACCGCCTACATCGCCCTTGCCCTGCGTCAGGGTGTCGATGAAGGCGCGGCGATCGACGGTCAGCGCCACCGCCCGGCGCAGCTCGGGATTGTTGAAGGGCGCCGCCTCGCGATTGATGATGACGTTGCGCTGCACGTTCGACGGTACCAGCGTGCAGGTGACCTGCGGCGCCTGGTCCTTGATGTCGTTCAGAACGGGCACTTGCAGGAAATAGGGCGATGTCATGTCGACCTCGCCGGCGACGAAGGCCAGAGCGCCGGTCGACTGGTTCTTGATGATCTTGTACTCGATGCCGTCGAGATAGGGCCGACCCGGTTTCCAGTAGTCCGGGTTGCGGGCGACCCTGATCGACTCGTTGGGCTTGAACTCGACGAACTTGAACGGGCCGGTGCCGATGGGACGCCGCCGCATCTCGGCCGGCGGCACATGACACGGATAGACCGGCGAGAACCCCGACGCGAGCAAGGCGATGAAGGCCGGCTGCGGGCGCCTGAGCTTGAACGTCACCTCGTCATCGCCATGGGCGATCACCGTGTCCAGGTTGCCGTACCATGTCTTGCGCGGGTTGACGCGAAGCGTCTCGCTCGCCTTGCCTTGCAGCAGGTCCCAGGTGCACTTGACGTCGCGGGCGGCGAACGGCTTGCCGTCGTGCCACTTGACGCCCCGTCGCAGCTTGAAAGTGAGGTTGGTCCCGGCCGCGTCCCATGACCACTCGCGGGCGAGATCGGGAACGATCGATTTCATCCCGCTTTGCGGCACGCTTTGGTCGTACATGACGAGGTTGTTGAAGACCCCCATCATCGGCCCCTGGCCGGCGATCGTCGATTCTTCGTGGATCGACATGGTGGCCGGGCTGTCGAAGAAGAAGATTTTCAGGATGCCGCCTGGTTTCTGCGCGCTCGCCGAACCGATCGGCGCCGCTGCCAGCGCCATGGCAAGACCGGCGAGAAGGACGCTTTGCATGTGCTTCACGTGCCCCTCCACGTTCGAGACGTCGGGTGCTGAAAACACTTGTGAAGGCGACCGAGGATCGGTCGTACGCTGCGCTTACCGGGCCGCTTAATCGGACGCGACGGATCAGCAGGTACGCACTCGCTAAGACCGGCTCTTCAAGAACGCCGCAAGCAACGCCGTGATCTATTCAATGGAGCAGCGAGGAAATCGAACGGTGGCGGCGATGATAGCGTCGCTTCGCCGGTGGCGTCTACACTCCAGCCTTCACACCGTTAGATTGAAGGCGATGGAGATGCGCTCGGCGTTGCCGCGATAGGGCCGCACCTGATGCAGCAGCCAGGACGGGAACATCACCAGCCGGCCGGCCTTGGGGATCACCGGCTCGTTGGCGCCGGCCTTCAGGCCGCCCGGCATGGCGACCGCGAGATGCGGCGCATAGATCGCCGCCATCGGTCCGCGCGGATCCATGAATTCGAGCTCGCCGCCCAACGACGGATCGTCGGCGATACCGCCATCGTCGACGTAATAAACGCCGGACCAGTAGCCGCCGGGATGTGAGTGGAACTCGTTGCCGTGGCCACTGCGGTTGACGTTGGCCCACATGTTGGCGCCCCACGTCACGGCGAAATAGCCGGGATAGGGGCTATTGACCGGCTTGCCTTCGCGATCCGTCGTCACGCGGTTGGCGGTGTTGCGGCCGATCGCCAGGAGCTTGATGGCCGGCGCGCCGCCCCAGCGGTCCATGTCGTGGCTCGACTGCCAGCCGCCCTGGTTGGAATGCTGCGTGGTGGGGTGCGATTTCTCGCGCTGCTCGATCACCTTGCGCAGCTCGGCATTGAGCGCCGCCGCGTCCGGCACGTCATAAATGACAAGCGGTGTGGCGAACAGGGGAACGATTTCCGGGGCATTGCTCATGCGTCTTCTTATAGCCGAACGGCGGCGGCGGAATCGAGTGGCCTCGCATCGGTCACTTCGTGAGCGAATTCTTGAAGATCTTTCCGTCCTTCATGATCACGACGAAATTCCTGGCGGGATCCGAAATCAATTCGATGTTCTCCACCGGATTGCCGTCGACCAGCAGGAGATCGGCCAGCGCGCCTTCTTCGACGACACCGAGCTTCCCCGGATAGGGGCTGCGCAATCCCGACAGCGCCAGCAATTGCCCATTGTCTCCGGTCGCCATCTTGAGCGCCTCGCCGGACGTGTACCATCTGACCAGTTTCGCGAGCTGGGCGCCTTGCCGGCCGGCCAGCCGGGCATCGAACAGCACGTCCGTCCCGAACGCCGTCTTGATCTTGTACTTCTTCGCCAGGGCATAGGCGCGGTCGGTGCCTGCTATGACCTCCAGCTGCCTGGCCCGCATCATCGGGCTGTGTACGGGATTGGCGTCCTCGTCATCCAGGAAAGGCTGGATACTGAGCCAGATGCCCTTCTCGGCCATCAGCTTGGCCGTCGCTTCGTCGAGAAGATGGCCGTGCTCAATGCAGAGAACGCCGGCGTCGATTGCCCGCTTGATCGATCGCGGCGTGTAGGCGTGCACGGCCACATAGGTTCCCCAGTCCTCGGCGGCTTCGACGGCGGCATGAAGCTCCGCTTCGGTATATTGGGTCGTGTCGAGGGGGCCGAAAGGCGACGACACCCCGCCGCCCGCCATCAGCTTTATCTGGCTGGCGCCGCGCATGAGGTTTTCCCGGGCGCGCAGGCGAACCTCGTCCGGGCTGTCGGCGATGGCGGCCACGCCGATCCGTTCAGCGTAGCTCAGAGGTGTGTTTTGGGTCCGCGGGATGTCCGAGAGCTGGCGGAAGTCGCCATGTCCTGCCGTCTGCGAGATGAAGGCGCCGGAGGGATAGATGCGCGGCCCGGCGACGATGCCTTCGTCGATCGCCCGCTTGAGGCCGAAGGTCGGCCCGCCCATGTCGCGCACCGTCGTGAAGCCACGCATCAAGGTGGCTTCTGCTTCCTGGCCAGCCACCAGATTGATATAGCCCATGTCGGCCGTCAGCGCCGTGGCGAAGGTCGGCGCGACCATCATGGCGTGCCAATGGGCCTCGATGAGTCCCGGCATCAGGACCCGTCCTCCGCCGGCGATGATCGTCGGGCTGGCTTTCGGGTCGACGGCGATGTCGGCTGTCGACACGCTGGTGATGATGTTGCCCTTGATCAGCACATTCGATGCCGCGCTGACCGTCCCGCTTTTGCCGTCGAAGACGCGAACGTTCTGAAACAGCGTTGTTGTCTCAGGCTGGGCGACGGCTGATGCACAAAGGATCAGCAGAACGGCAGCAATGATGAAGAGCCGGCGAAACACAAACATCTGTTTGATCTCTCGTTATCCGAACAGGGTTGCGGCGCCGAGCACAAGAGCGATCGCCAGAAGCGACAGGCCCGCCATGGTCCATTGGCGCAGCAGGCCGTCCGCCCGCTCCGACGCGCCGCCGACGATATAGCTGGCGCGGAAGGCTGTCTCCGCGGCGCCGATAATATCGCCGGCGGGGAGGTGCGGCAGGCGATGCTCCCAACGTCGCAGGGCGAGTGCCAGCGCCGCGCCGATCAGAACCGGCCAAAGCGCGTCGAACAACGCGCCGGGGGTGAGCGCATCGGTGAGGTGGCCGCCGGCAAACGGATAGAGCAGCCAGGGAACGGCGACGGACGCCAGAGCCATGACCTGCCACGGCACGGCAAGACCAGCGGGCGCCGCCGGCTGTTCCGTTTGCGGCGTGGTCCGCGCCAGACGCTGCAGGAAGTGCAGCATGAGAAGGGTCGTTCCGACTGCCGAAAGGTTGGCGAGCAGGCCGGCAAAGCCATCGCCGAGCGGCGCCTTGACCGCGAGCTTGGCCAGCGCACCGCCGGTCAGCGGCAATCCGCCGAGCCCGAGCGCCAGCACGGCCGCCAGGAGCAGCGTTGGCCGCAGGCGGCGCGCGGCGGTCACGGCGACGACGCCGACGGCCAGGAAGAGGGCGCCCTTCGCCAGGACATGCGTTGCGGCATAGAAGGCGGTGTCGAGCGCGACGCCTTGGTCGCCGGCCGCAAGGCCCATGCCCAGCACGGCGGCGATCACGCCCATCTGGCTCACGCTGGAATAGGCCAGCACCGTCTTGGGATTGGCCTGGGTGATGCCGACCGCGGCGCCATAGAAGGCAGACAAAAACCCGAGTGCCACCAGCGTTTCGCCCGCACCGGGCATCGCCGTGTCGAGGGGCAGGAAGCGGATGAGCCCGATCACGCCCGCCTTGACGGCGGCTCCGCTCAAGACCGACGCGGCCGGAATGGGCGCCGCCGCATAGGTGAGCGGCATCCAGCCGTGGGCCGGCACCGTCCCGATCTTGAGCGCGAAGCCTGCGATCGTGAAGACCAGCGCTGTATCGCGCCACGGCGATTGCGGAAGTGCTGCCACGACGTCGCGGATTTGCAGGCTGCCGTTGGGCTCGCCGGCCGCGAGCAGCACGAAGCCCATCAGCAGGAACGCCTCGCCCAGCACGGTGAAGGCCATGTAGACGCCGCCGGCATGTCGCGCCGCTGCATCGTCGTCGTCATGCACGATCAGCCCATAGGCGGGCAGGCTGACCAGCGCGAAGACGAGGTAGAAGCCCAAAAGGTCGGCGGCAACGAAGACGCCGAGGCTGCCGGTCAGGGTCAGCAGCCAGCATACGGCGAAGCGCGCGTTGCTCGTCTTGCCACGCAAGTCGGTGAAAGCATAGACGCCAGCCGCGCTCCAGAGCAGCGCCGCGACGCCCAGCAGCAGGGCGCCCGGCACGTCGAGCGCCAAGCTGATCCTGAGCTGCGGTTGGTCGTAGGCGAGCGGCGTCCCGCCGATAGCCAGCAGCGCCGCGGCGAGACCGGGGAGGGGCGCCAGCACCAGCAGCGCCGGCATGTTGTCCCGCAGGCGCCGCGACAGGCAGGCCAACAAGAGCACGAGTGGCACGGCCAGAGTGGCAACAAGCAGCGCCGTGCCGAGCATACCTGTGCCGTTCATTGCAGAGCCACCGTCGCGACCGGCCGGCCGATCTGCAGCAGGTCGAAGAATTCCAAAGGGGCAAAGCCCAGCAGCACCGCGCCGAGCGCGAGCGCGAGCGCCACCGCCTCGCGGCTCCGTGACGCCGGCGCCTTCACGGCGACGCTTGCGCTGGTCAGCGCCGGGGCGATCACGCGATAGACGTAGCCGCCAGCCAGCAGGCCGCCCGCCAGCATGATCACCGCCCATGCCCACTGGCCGCTTTCCACCGACGCCTGCAGCAGCAGCCATTTCGCCGCGAAGCCGCCGCTCGGCGGCAGGCCCATCAGCGACAGCCCGCCCAGGCCGAAGGCGAAGACGGTCATCGGCATGGCCCGGCCGATGCCACGCAGCTCGGCGATGCGGTCATGGCCGAGCTGCTCCGCCACCAGGCCCGCCGCCAGGAACATCGCGGCCTTGGCGAAGGCATGCGACAGCGTCTGCATCACGCCGCCATTCCACGCTTCGGCGCTCCACGGATGGCCGCCGGCGACGAGGGGAAACATCAGGAACAGGTAGCCGATCTGTGCGACGGTGGAATAGGCGACCAGGAGCTTTAGCCGAGCCTGACGCAACGCCAGCACGCTGCCGAACAGGATGGCCGCCGCGCCGAGCGTGGCCAGCACCGTCGTCACCGCCTGGCTGGCGAGTCCCGGCATGACATCGAACCACAGGCGAACGATCAGGAAGAACGACGCCTTGACCACCAGTGCCGAGAGCACGGCGCTGGCCGCTGCCGGTGCATTGGCGTGCGCGGGCGGCAGCCAGAGATGCAAGGGGAACAGGGCAGCCTTGGCGAGCAGTCCCGCTGTCATCAGTCCGGCCGCGACGCAGACGGCCGGCGCGACAACAGGCTCGGCGCTGATCCGGTAGGCCAGCAGGGCGATGTCGAGCGTGCCGTAGGAGCCGTAAAGCAGCGCCGTGCCCAGCAGATAGAGAACCGAACCGAACAGGGCGAACAGCAGATAGCGCAGTGCCGCCGCGAGCGTTTCCGGACGGCCGTCGAGGCAGACCAGCGGCACGGCGGAGAAGGTCAGGAGTTCGAGCGCGACGAAGAGATTGAACAGGTCGCCGCCCAGGAAGACGACGGTGAGCGCTGCCCACAGGCCTTGCAGCAGCGTCCAGAAGGCGAGCGGCGCGCGCTTTTCCGGGAGTTCCGGCGGCGTCTGGAAATTGACCCGCGCGAAATAGCCGGCCGCCGTGATCACCAACGCCGCCGTCACCAGCATCACGGCCGAGAAGCCGTCGGCGCGCAAGGCGATGCCGAGCGGCGGCGTCCATCCGCCCAGGACATAGACCAGCGGTTGGCCGGTGACCCAGACCTCGATGGCGATGGCGAGCGAAAGGCCAAGCCCGGCGGGCATTAGGGCCAGCGCGATGCGTTCGGCATGGCGCCCGCCGACCACCAGCGACAGCAGCATGCCGATGACCGGCACGATGATGGCAAGCACGAGCAGATACCCGCCCCCCGTGGTCGCGAGGGCGAGCGCCATCGCCAGCATCAGCCATCGACTCCGGCGTCGGGTGCCTTTGCCGGCGCATCGGGGTCGAGCGTGGCGCGACCGGTTTCCTGAAAAAGCCGCAGCAGCAGCGCCACCGCGAGCGCCGTGGCCGAGAAGGCGACGACGATACCGGTGATGACCATCGCCTGCGGCACAGGATCGGCGGCGAAGCCTGCCGCCGCGCCCTTGCGTGCGATGATGCCGAACAGCAGGAAGACGCCGCTGCCCAGGATGTTGAAGGCGAGGATCTTGCGCAGCGGGTGCGGGTCGGTGAGGAGGCCGTAGAGGCCGAAACCGACCAGCGCCGCGCCCGTCAATCCGGCCAGCGTGGCGGCGCTCGCGCTCATGTCCGCGGTGGCCGGTTGGGCGGACCGATGACCAGCATGGGCAGGGTCGCCGCGATGGAGAGCGTCATGAACGCCTCGATGAACAGGATCAGCGGCTTGGCCCAGCCGGCAGGATAGGCGAGGAAACTGCCCGGTACGACAAAGCCCGCGACGCCGATCGCGAGAAACATCGCCGGCCCCGCGATCAGTGCCAGCCGCAGCCATCGCCGGCGGATCTCGGGCGCTTCGGCGAGCCGCGCCATCATGACGATCAATGCCATGGCGGCCAGAATCGCACCGCCCTGGAAGGCGCCGCCCGGCTCGTTCGCGCCCACCCAGACGATGTGGATGGCGACCACGACGCCGAGCGGCGGCAGCAATTGGGCGAGGAAGGCGAGCGCGCCTTCCGGCCGTGCGATGCGCCGCGGGCCGGCAGCGCCGCCCCAAGTGCGGTCGGGCGCGAGCGACCACACGCCGATCATGGCCAGGATCAGCACGACCTTCTCGAGCATGGTGTCGAAAGAGCGGTAAGCGATCAGGACGGCAGTGATCGGATTGCCGACGCCGAGTTCGCCGAGGTGGCTGGCCGCTTCGGGCGCCAGCGTCGCACCGGGATCGGGCATGAGCAGCACGACGGCGGCGAGGGCCGCCGCGACCGCCGTGCAAAGCGCGGCCGCCAGGATACGCAGCAGGACGCCCGGCCGCTCCGCCGCGGCCGGCGCCTCGGTCCTGCGCAGCCGTACGATGGCGCTGATCAGCAGCACGCCGGTCACGCCGCTGCCGATGGCCGCCTCGGTCAAGGCCACATCCACCGCGAACAGGCGGACCCAGACAAGCGACAGCAGCAGCCCATAGGCGACGTAGCCCACGACTGAGGCGAAGGCCTCGCGCGCGGCGATGGTCCAGCCGGCGACAGCGAGCACCAGGAGGGCAAGACCGATATCCAAAGCCTGGATGACGCTCATGGGCGTCTCTTGATGGCCGTCGTCTCGACCGGAGCGCGAAGCGCGGAGCGGAGAGACCTTCTCTCCACGATAAGCGGCTTATCGTGGAGAGAAGGTCTCTCCACTCGGCCCTGCGGGCCTCGGTCGAGACGACGGAAATCGCATTTGCGATAGCTCTGCTTCATGCGGAGGGACCCCTGCGCCGGAGCGCGTGCGCAATGAGCTGCGCCACCGTGGCGCCGGCCAGCTGCACGAGCACCCAGACGGCGACGAGCTTCAGCGCTCCCAGCACGCCGTCTGCCTGTGGCAGCAGGCCGAGCACGATCAGGCCGAGACCGAGATTGTCCGCCTTGGTCAGGGCGTGCAGGCGGGTGAAGGAGTCGGGAAAGCGCAGCAATCCCACGGTGCCCGCCATGAAGAAGACGGCGCCGGCGCAGATCGCGACGATGGTGAAGATGTCGATGGCGATGCTCATTCGGGATCGTCACCTTCTGGTGGAGCAGCGTTGTTCACGAAGGCGACCGCGGCGAAAGCGGCAAGAAGGGCAAGCCCCAGCGCGACGTCCTCGGCGCCGCGCACGCCGGTTGCCGCCGCCACCAGCAGGAGGGCCGCGATGCCGCCCGTGCCAAGGAGCTGCGCCGCCATCGTGCGGTCGACATTGCCCGGCCCGCCCAGGATGCGCAGCAGGCCCACCGCCACGGTCAGCAGGACGAAGCCTGCCGCGGCGAGCAGGAACTCAGTCATGGCCGATCGCCCGGCTGAACAACGCCTCCTCCGCCGCCAGGTTGGCCGCGACGGGCTGGTCGACGTCGAGGCAGTGGACGACGAGCGCGCCCTCTTCGTTGGAGCCGGTCGGCAGCGTGCCGGGCAGCAGGCTGGAGAGCGCGCAGAACGCGCTCCGCGAGCCGGCCGACCGCAGACGGCAAGGATAGACGACAAAGCCTGGATTGATTGGCAGCCGCGGATCGAACGCACGCCAGGCGACTTCGACGCCCGAGCTCGCCGACTGCCGCAGGAAATGCAGGGTGAATGTTGCCAGTGACAGAAGCCGCAACTGCACTTTGACCTTGGGAAGGAGTCGCAGGCTTGTCCAGGTCGCTGCCGCAGCGGCGATCAGCCCGATCGGAAGATCGACCGGGTCGTAACCTGCGATCATGAGCCAGAAGGCAAGAAAGAGAATAGCTCGCCCCGCCGCGACCCACGCGGGACGGGGAGCACCATCATCTCGAGTGCTGCTCAAGATGAAAATCCGAGAAGAGCGACGCAAGGCATCTCTGACCCCGACTGGCTTCTCTCCGCAAACTTTACTCTCTTCCGCAAATCCCACCAAGGGCACACGAGGTATTCACCGATTGCCCGTTCCAGCGCGGGCAATTCGAAGCTAGAGTACAACGCGAGTATGTGTCGTTGCGTTCGCCTGGCTGGATCTCGATCGAGCATATCCAGGGAGAGGATCGCGCCGTGGCTCTGTGCTCCCTCTATTCGAACGTGAGCCGCAATGCGGTGCGCAGCCTGCTGCTATTGCCCGCGATTGCGTTGTTGGTTGCCGGCTGCGAGCAGAAGACCAAGGCCAAGACGGTCGATGCGCGGCCGGTCCGCACCATCACCGCCGCGAAGGGCGGCACCGGCGAAGTGGTCGTCCTGACCGGCCAGATCAGCGCCGAGAACGAAGCCTCGCTCGCCTTCCGCATCGGCGGCCGCATCATCGAACGATCCGGCAATGTCGGCGATCGCGTCACGCCCGACCAGGTGCTGGCGAAGCTCGACCCGCAGAATGAGCTGAACGCCTTGCGCTCGGCGCAAGCGGCGCTGTCCGCGGCGGAAGGCCGCGTGGTCGAGACGAGCAACACCTTCGACCGCCAGAAGACCCTGCTGCCTCAGGGCTTCACGACCCAGGCCCTGTTCGACCAGGCGCAGCAGGCGCTGCGCACCGCGCAATCTCAGGTCGACAATGCCGAGGCCCAGTTGCACATCGCCAAGGACCGCGTCACCTACACCCAGCTCAAGGCGGGGGTCACCGGCTCGATCACGGCGCGTACCGCTGAATCGGGCGAGGTGGTGCAGGCCGGGCAGACGATCTTCCAGGTCGCCCGCCAGGATGGGCGCGATGCGGTGTTCGACGTGCCGGCCCAGGTCATCCGCTCGGCGCCGCCCGATCCCAAGGTCGTGGTTTCCCTGACCGACGATCCTTCCATCACCGCGATGGGAAGGGTGCGGCAGGTCGATCCGCAGGCCGACCCCATCACGCGCACCTTCCGGGTGCGCGTCAGCCTGATCGAGCCGCCGGCCGCCATGTTTCTGGGCGCGACGGTGAAGGGACGGATGGAGCTCGAATCGACGCCCGGCATCGCGATTCCCGCCAGCGCGCTCACGCGCATCAACGACCAGCCGGCGGTATGGCTCGTCGACACGGCGAACATGACGGTCTCCCTGCACAACGTGCAGGTCGAGCGCTTCGACCCGGCGACGGTGATCGTTTCGCACGGGCTCGATGGCGGCGAGGTCGTGGTGACGGCGGGCGTGCAGGCGCTCCATCCTGGCCAGAAGGTCCGCCTTCTGGGGGCCCAGCCGTGACCAATCTCTCCGAATGGGCGCTGAGGCATCGGGCATTCACCGTCTTCCTGATGATCGTGGTGACGCTTGGCGGACTGTCCTCATACTTTGGACTCGGGCGCAATGAGGATCCGGCCTTCACCTTCAGGACCATGGTCGTGCAGGCGGCGTGGCCGGGCGCCACGCTCGACGACACGCTGAAGCAGGTGACCGAGCGGATCGAGCGCAAGCTGCAGGAGACGCGCGGGCTGGATTTCCTGCGCAGCTACACGACGCCCGGGCTGACGACGATCTTCGTCAATCTCAAGGGATCGACCTCGGCGTCGGAGGTCCCCGACGTCTGGTACCAGGTGCGCAAGAACATCGGCGACATCCGTCACACCCTGCCGGCCGGCGTGGTCGGTCCCGGCTTCAACGACGACTTTGGCGACACGTTCGGCCTGATCTACGGCTTCACCGCCGACGGCTTCAGCCACCGCGAGCTGCGCGACTACGTCGAGGCGGTGCGCTCGCGACTGCTGAACGTGCCCGACGTATCGAAGATCGAGATCATCGGCGCCCAGGACGAGCAGATCTTCATCGAGTTCTCTACCCAGCAACTCGCCGGCCTCGGCATCGACCGCGCCGCCCTGATCGCCGCGGTCCAGGCGCAGAACAGCGTCGTTCCCGCTGGTTCGGTCCAGACCATCAACGAGACGCTGTCGCTGCGGGTATCGGGCGACTTCCGGTCCGAGCAGGACATCCTCAACGTCAACTTCCTGTCGAACGGCAGGATGATCCGGCTGCGCGATATCGCCGAGGTCCGCCGCAGCTACGCCGACCCGCCGCAGCCGATGTTCCGCGTCAACGGCAAGCCCGCCATCGGCCTCGCCATCTCCATGCGCAACGGCGGCGACATCCTGGCGCTGGGCCGCAACGTGCAGCAGGAGATCGATGACGCCGTGGTCGACCTGCCGCTGGGCATCGAGCCGACGCTGGTCTCGGACCAGCCCGCGGTCGTCGATCATGCCATCGGCGAGTTCATGATCTCGCTGTGGCAGGCCATCGGCATCATCATGGCGGTGAGCATCATCAGCCTCGGCATTCGACCCGGCGCCATCGTCGCGGCGTCGATCCCGTCACCTTTCCCATCATGCAGATGTTCCACATCGATCTGCAGCGCATTTCGCTCGGCGCCCTGATCATCGCCCTCAGCCTGCTGGTCGACAGCGCCATGACCACCGTCGATGTCATGACCACGCGCATCGCCCAGGGCGACAGGACCGAGGACGCCGCTTCCTTCGCCTACAAGTCGCTGGCCTTCCCCATGCTGACGGGCACCTTCGTCACGGCGGCGGGCTTCGTGCCTATCGGCTTCGCGCAGAGCGCCGCCGGCGAGTACACCTTCTCGATCTTCGCCGTCGTGACCATTGCGCTGTTCGTGTCGTGGTTCGTCGCCGTGCTGTTCGCGCCCTTGCTGGGCGTCGTGCTGCTCCGGCCGCCGAAGTCCCAGGAACCGGCGAAACCCAACGTGGTCCTGCGTGTCTTCCGCACCTTCCTCGTCGGTGCGATGAGGGTGCGCTGGATCACCATCGCGGTGACATTGGGCTGCCTGGTCGCCGCCTTCCTGGCGCTGCCCTTCGTGCCGCGCCAGTTCTTCCCGGCCTCCGACCGCCCTGAGCTCGTGGTCGACATGACCCTGCCGCAGAACGCCTCGATCTACGCCAGCGACACCATCGCCGGCCGGCTCGACGCCTTCCTCAAGGGCGATCCGGATGTCGAGCGCTGGAGCACCTATGTCGGGCGTGGCGCGATCCGCTTCTATCTGCCGCTCGACGTCAAGCTGGCCAACGATTTCTTCTCCCAGGCCGTCGTCGTGGCCAAGGACGTCGCGGCCCGCGATAGGCTCCAAGCCAAGCTTGAGAAGATGATGGCCGAGCAGATGCCGAGCGTCGTCGGCCGCGTGTCGCCGCTCGAGCTCGGGCCGCCGGTCGGCTGGCCGGTGCAATACCGGGTGAGCGGCCCCGATCTCTCCCAGGTACGCTCGATCGCCCTACGCCTCGCGGAAGTGCTGGGCGGCGACCCGCACATTTCGGAGATCAGCTACGACTGGATGGAGCCTGCCCGCCAGGTTCGCATCACCATCGATCAGGATCAGGCGAGGCTGCTGGGCCTGAGCTCGCGGACGATCGCCGAGGTGATCAATACCCTGATGGCCGGAACCCCGATCACGCAGGTGCGGGACGACATCTATCTCATACCGGTCATCACGCGGGCGCTCGACGAGCAGCGCAGCTCGTTGTCGACCTTGCGCGCCCTGCAGCTGCCGCTGCCCAACGGCCGTACCGTGCCGCTGAGCCAGGTTGCGACCTTCGATTTCAAGCAGGAATATCCCTTGATCTGGCGGCGCCAGCGCGTTCCCACCCTGACGGTGCTGGCCGACGTCCCGCCCACCGTGTCCCCGGCGGCTGCCGTCGATGCGCTCGCGCCCGCGATCGAGAAGTTCCGCGAGGGCCTGCCCAGGGACTATCACATCGCCGTCGGCGGCACGGTCGAGGAAAGCGCCAATTCGCAGGCCTCGGTCTTCGCCAAGGTGCCCTTGATGCTGCTGCTCATGCTGTTCTTCCTGATGGCGCAGCTGCACAGCTTCAGCCGCCTGTTCCTGGTCGTGAGCGTGATCCCGATGGGCCTGATCGGCATCGTCTTCACCCTGCTGATCGTCGGCAAGCCGCTGGGCTTCGTCGCCATCCTGGGCATTCTCGCCCTGATGGGCATGATCGCCCGCAATGCGGTTCTGCTCATCGAGCAGATCGAGACCGAGCGAACGCAACGGACCCACGTCTGGGACGCAGTGGTCGAGGCGACGCTTTCGCGCTTCCGCCCCATCATGCTGACGGCGATTTCCACGGTGCTCGGGTTCATTCCGATTGCCGCCGACGTGTTCTGGGGCCCGATGGCCTTTGCCATCATGGGCGGCCTGTTCGTGGCGACGATCCTCACCCTGATCGTGCTGCCCGCGCTCTACGTCGCCTTGTTCCGCATCAAGGAGTCCGCGCCGGACGTCGTCGCCGCCGATTCGCCCGGACTGGAGGTGCAACGCTAGAGGAGGCCTATGCGATGAAGATCCTCATCATCCTTGTGACCCTGTTGATTGTATCGGCGATCGTTCCGCTCGATCGACTCGCCGCCCAAGGGCGCGACTCGCGCGATGACGGCGCCGCAGCACGGACCGACGCCATCTTGGGCACGCCCAACCGGACGACTCCGGTGCCGCAGACAAACAAGTTCTCGACCTCACCCGGCCTGGAACAACAAACCCCCGCGCCACCGCCCGCAGCATCGCAAGGCAATCAAGGCACGTCTGGCGACAAGGTTCGCCGTTAGAACGTTTCCACAAAGCCACCTCACCCAGAGGAGGCGCGCAGCGCCGTCTCGATGGGGCAACGACAGGGCAGGTTGCCATCCTCGAGACGCATCGCTGCGCGATGCTCCTCAGGATGAGGTGATAGGGTGGCGGCTCTGTACGAAAGATTACTGCACGAGGCGCGCTCTGAGCCGCGCATACTCTTCCTTCGAAATGGCGTTCTCCGATGCCAGGCGATCGAGCTTCACGAGCTCGTCGGCCGCACTGAACCCCACAGCCTGACGCAGTTCGTCCCGAGCCTGTCTGGCCTGGACTCTGTTGCGCTCAGCCATGCCGCCGCCTTGGGTGAGGATGTAGGCAAAGATGCCGATGTAGGGCAGCACGATCAGCAGGATCACCCAGAGCACCTTGCCGAAACCCGATATGTCATGACGGCGAAACAGGTCGCTGGCTGTGGTTATGAACAGCCAGAACCACAGGATCAAAACGAATATCGCGAAGGCGTCAGCCAGGAAGTTGGCGAACGTGGACTCTGCTGAGAACAGCATGTTCCTTCTCCCAATTGTCGGAAGTTGCCGTCGGTCGATCCTCGCCGTTGCGGACGGGTTCTACGGCGCCGGCTGGTGCCGGGCGCAGCCGGCCGCAAGCGCCAGAAGAGATACCGCGGCCGCTGATATTTGCCCTGGGCATTTGACCCTCCCAGTTGCGCTGACGTCAGGATCCGCTCAGGGCGCGACGGCGTTCCAGCGGCAGCCAAGCCTCGGTTCCGTGACGTCCAGGGTCTTCGGTGATTTCGATGTATCGGCGACGACGTTGAAGTTCGTGCCGCCGATGCCGAGGCTTGTCGTGAAGACCTTCGGCGTCGTCTGCTTCATGTTGCTGGTGACGCCGCCCGCCGTCGTCAGGGTGGCGGAATCGCCAGCCGGCGTGAAGGTGTGCACGCGAGAAAGGGCGGCGTCGAATTGCTGGCAGGAGGACGGATTTCTGTCCCCCGCAACCACTCGGAACTGGATGCCGGCGGTTTGCGCGGCTGCCTGGGTGGAAATGAATCCCGCAAGCGACGCGACGAGCATGGAAGCGCAAAGTGCTTTGTCGATGATACGCATGTTGTCCTCTCCTTGTGTTGAACGGCTGCTGAATCTGCTTTCACCTTTGAAGGTGTCGGCCGGATCCGCTTACGGCGCGGTCACTTGGCATGACACACGGTCGACGAAGACGTCTGTCCTCGGGCCGTAGATCACCAGTCCCTGACGCACGCTGGGCGCGGTCTGCTGGACCATGGCGCGTGTCGCCATGACGGGGTTGCCGCTGTTGGTGAAACGGCACTCGATGACCGGCTCGACCGGATTGCCACTGTTGTTGTCGAGATAGAGGACGGCCTGCCAGCGCTGTCCGGGCACCGCCCGCAGCGAGGCGTTATCCATAACGACGATCGGCACGGTCGGTCCCGCCGTAACCGGCACCGTTCCGACCGGCCTGCCGCGCACCCGCTGCTCGATCATCGTGGCCGGCACGTTCTGCGCGCTCGGATTGAAGGCCTTGTCGTCGGGTCCGGTGAGGGGCCTGCCGTCCTGACTTACGGTCTCCGGAGTCCAGACCTGCCCGGTCTTCGGATCCTTGAACGCCGGAGCACCGGTAGAGGCGGCGACGGCGACGCTGCTGCGAGTCGCCTGCGCAAGGGCCGCTTGAGCCACCGTCATGGCGACGAGCCCGATCAAAACTTTCGGGACGATGTGAACACGGCGCATTTCACGACCTCCTAGGCGAATGAGGGGGCCGCTATCGCGGCCTTGTTGGGCGCGCGCATTCTACGAACGACGCTCGCCGACACATCGGCCTGGAATCCCGTGACTGTTCCCGGCGTCCCATTTTGAATGCAAATGGCGTTCGTCGAACGCCCAAGGGCGGCCGTCGCATGCTTGTGGTTGGTTGTTCGCAGCGACCAAGCGGCCTGTCGGACGCGCTGTTATGGCCCGTAGTGCGGCTCGGCGTCTTTTCGCTACTTTGGGTATATGCTAGAAAGTGACGTACGACGCGCACTTGCGAGTCTCATTGCGCAACTTGTCACTTCAAGATGCTGCGGGAGAAACGCCATGATTGCGGAAACATTCTCTACGTATTCGTTGCCGGCATCGCAGCAGCTCGAAGCGTGGCGCAATTGGTATGGTGCCATTTTCGAAGCAACATCGGCTGGATCGCCGGATGAGGGATTTGCGGCGGCTAATTCGAACTGGCACCTGAGCGGATTCACGTTCAGCAAGGTTTCTTCGCCGGCTACTTTCATCGACAGAACAAGATACCTGTTGCGCCGCAATCACGTGGATCATTGGGCGTTCACCGTCAGCAAGCGCACGACGAGCGATATCGCAGTGCGCGACCGCTCGCTGGAAGTGCCACCCGGGGTGCCCTTCCTCCTCTCGTTGGGAGAGGAGATGCATATTGGCCGCCGGCAACAGGACGAGCGGGTTCAGCTCCTTCTGGCGCGCGACAGTTTCCAGGCGATTGCTCCCTTGCTGGATGCAACACGGGGGATGGCCTTGAACACGTCCCAGGGCAGTCTGCTCGCAGACTACATTCTTCTGCTCGAGCGCAATCTTCCCAATCTGACGCCCGAGGATGGATCGCGGCTTCCGAGCGCAATCCAGGCCATGGTTGGGGCCTGCCTCGCGCCGTCGGTCGATCGGTTGGCGGCCGCAGGGCGCCAGATCGATCTCACGCTGATGGAGAGAGTGCGGCGCGCGGTGCGCAGGAACCTGCGCTCGCCATTGCTTGGGCCGGACAAGCTCTGCCGGGAGGCAGCCACGTCGCGCTCCCAGCTCTATCGTCTGCTGGAAGGCGAAGGCGGCGTGGCCCGTTACATCCAGCGCCGGCGACTCTCCGAGAGCTTTGCCATCCTGTGCGATACTTCGAACAACTTCTCGATCGCCGCGATTGCCGAGACTTTGTGTTTCGCCGATGCGTCCAATTTCAGCCGCGCGTTCCGGCGGGAATTCGGCATGAGCCCGAGCGAGGTGCGCACCGCCTCCCTGGTTGGCCTGGCGCCGGCGGCGACATCGAAGATTCCCGCGGGATCCGAAACCCACAGTTTTGCCGACTGCTTGCGGCCCTTTTGAGTCGCACGCGCGGAATTGTCCAGCCGGAGAACGAAACTTGGATCGATTCGGAGGAAATTTGGGACGGAGGGAATAGTCCGGAGACTGAGCGCCAAGGAAAGGGTGATTCAACCGCCTTAGGATGTCTCACGTGAAACGCCACTCGATGCGTTTTGCGGGGAGAAGGCTAATGAAGTTTTTCAGTTCGGTGCCGCGCCGTGAAGGCGTCGCTGCTTCGGCCATGCCGCAAAAATTGCATATCTACCCGGCCGATCCTGTCGCTCAATTTGACTTTCAAATATCGCGGGCTCAGCCTTCGCGGATCGGTTGTACGCGTGTCGCCTTGAGGATGTCCGGTTCTCAGAGGAGGTAAGCGTGAAACTATCGCCTTTCGAAAAGAAATGGCGGTTCGAGCGGCCGTTCAAGACTCTTGCCCTCGCGACCCTGTCGGCCGCCCTGCTGGCCGCTCTCTCGACTCCCATTGCCGCGCAGCACAGCGATGCGCACAGCGACGGTAATCTGGCGCGCAGCGATGCGATGTTCGGCATGCCGGACCGCTACGGGATCGTGCCGCCGGACAACATATTCGCGACCACGCCCGGCCTCGAGCAGCAGGCGCGGCGCTCGCAGTTCACTGTCAACGTCCTGGCGCCGATCTTCTACAACTCAAACGGCGACCTCGCGCCGGCGGGCGGGCCGGCCGGCACGAACTCGGCGGAGTTCAGTCCGATTGCCGGCGTGTCGTGGTCGACACCGGTCTTCGACCTGCCGCTGCGCTTCACGGCGAACGCGCGGGCCGAGGTCGACCGCTTCACCCAGGTGCCGGCCGCGAACTTCGACAAGATCGCCCTGTCGGGCCGGCTGCAATACATCGATCCGACCAACGACCAGAGCTTCTCGCCCTACGTCGCGTATGCGCCGCGCTTCGATTTCGACCCGTTCTTCAAGGAAAGATTCGCGACCCGGCAGGACCTGAATCTGGGCGTCAACAAGACGTTCAATTTCGACCGCAGCTTCGGCAGGGTGGCGTTCGCGCCCAACACGCTGGCCGACACGGTGTGGTCGCTCGGCGTGACGACCTTCGCCCAGCGGCGGTTCCGGGATCCCGAGCCCTCGTCGTGGGCCTTCTATCTGATCCCGTCGGTAACCTACGTCATCAACCAGCAATGGAACGTGAGCCTCGGTGCCGAGCTGATGTTCCGCACCTTCGACCCGTACCTGGGCTTCACCGAGAATGAATGGTTCCTCGAGCCGATAGCGACGCTCGAATTCGTGCTGCCGAGCTCTTGGTTCGGCTCGGACAGGAACGCGACGCTGTTCGGCCGGCCGGCGATCGACCTGCAGATGGCCTACGAGCAGAACTGGTCAAACATCGCCGCCTTCACCTACGGCGCCATGCATGTCGGCGCCGCGCTTAAGCTCGGTTGGCGGTTCTGAAAAAGCATAAGGAGAGGGCTTGATGGCGCCGGAGCAGACACAGAAACTATCGCTGTTCGCCCTCACCACCATGGTGGTGGGTGGCATGGTCGGTGCGGGCATCTTCTCCCTGCCGCGGACCTTCGCCAGCGCCACCGGCCCGATGGGCGCGGTGATCGCCTGGATCATCGCCGGGACCGGCATGTACATGCTGGCCCGCGTGTTCCAGTCGCTGGCCGAGCGTAAGCCCGACCTCGATGCCGGCGTCTTCGCCTATGCCAAAGCCGGCTTCGGCGACTATCCTGGCTTCCTCTCGGCCTTCGGCTACTGGATCGGCAGCTGCATCGGCAACGTCTCCTACTGGGTGCTTATCAAGTCGACCTTGGGTGCTTTCTTCCCCATCTTTGGCGACGGCAACACGGTGGTGGCGATCCTGGTCGCCTCGATCGGCATCTGGCTGTTCCATTTCATGATTTTGCGCGGCACCCAGCAGGCTGCCGTCATCAACAGCATCGTCACGGTGGCCAAGGTGGTGCCGATCCTGGTCTTCATCGTGCTGCTGATCTTCGCCTTCAAGCTCGATCTGTTCAGCGCCAACTTGTATGGCGGCGACTTGACCGGCAGCGTGTTCGAGCAGGTTCGCGCGACCATGCTCGTCACGGTGTTCGTGTTCCTCGGCATCGAGGGCGCGAGCGTCTACTCGCGTTTCGCCAAGGAACGCTCCGACGTCGGCCGGGCGACCATCCTGGGCTTCATCATCGTGACCTCGCTGATGGTGCTGGCAACCCTGCTGCCCTACGCGGTGATGCAGCGGGCCGATATCGCCGGCATGCGCCAGCCGTCGATGGCGACGGTGCTCGAGGCCGTGGTCGGGCACTGGGGTGCGGTCTTCGTCAGCATCGGCCTCCTGGTGTCGGTGCTGGGCGCCTACCTTGCCTGGTCGCTGATCTGCGCCGAGGTGCTGTTCACCGCGGCCAAGACCAAGGACATGCCGGCGGTGTTCGCCCGGGAGAACAAGAACAAGGTGCCGGTGGCGGCGCTGTGGGCGACCAACATCGTGGTCCAGCTCATCGTCATCACGACGTACTGGTCGCGCGATGCCTTTGCGCTGATGCTGAACCTGACCAGCGCGATGGCGCTGATCCCGTTCCTGTTCGTGGCAGCGTACGGCTTGATGCTGACCAATCGGCGCGAGACCTACGAGGTCCGGCCGCAGGAGCGTAATCGCGACCTCATCATTGCGGCGATCGCCACCCTCTACACGATCTTCCTGCTCTACGCCGGCGGCATGAAGTTCATCGTGCTGTCTGCGGTGCTCTATGCGCCCGGCACCGCCCTCTACTTCTGGGCCCGCCGCGAGCAAGGCAAGCCGGTTTTCACCAACGTCTGGGATTGGGTCATCTTCATCGTGGCGGTCATCGGAGCCGTCGTCGGCATCTACTGGCTGGCGACCGGCTACATCACCATCTGACAACGGAGCGTTTCATGGCACAGGCACCTTCCAAGTCATCCGCGCCCTTTGGCGTCCACTCCGAGGTCGGCCAGCTGCGCAAGGTCATGGTGTGCGCGCCGGGCCGCGCGCATCAGCGGCTCACGCCCAGCAACTGCGACACCCTGCTGTTCGACGACGTCATGTGGGTCGACAACGCCAAGCGCGATCACTTCGACTTCATGCAGAAGATGCGCGATCGCGGCGTCGACGTGGTCGAGATGCACAGCCTGCTGGCCGAAACCGTGGCCATCCCCGAAGCCAAGAAGTGGATCCTTGACAACCAGGTCGTGCCCAACCAGGTCGGCCTGGGCCTGGTCGACGAGATCAAGAGCTACCTCAACGGCCTAAAACCGCGCGATCTCGCGGAAACCCTGATCGGCGGCCTGTCGACCGAGGAATTCCCGGAAACCCACGGTGGCGAGATGCTGACCCTCGTCAAGGACGCCGCCGGCGTCACCGAATACCTGCTGCCGCCGCTGCCCAACACGCTCTACACGCGCGACACGACGTGCTGGATCTATGGCGGCGTCACGCTCAACTCGCTGTTCTGGCCGGCGCGGCACGAGGAGCCGATCCTGACCACGGCGATCTACAAGTTCCATCCCGACTTCGCCGGCAAGGTCAAGGTCTGGTGGGGCGATCCGACCGAGGACCATGGCCTGGCCACCGTCGAGGGCGGTGACGTGATGCCGATCGGCAAGGGCGTCGTGCTGATCGGCATGAGCGAGCGGACCTCGCGCCAGGGCATCAGCCAAGTCGCGGCGGCGCTGTTCAAGCAGGGGGCGGCCGAACGGGTGATCGTGGCCGCCATGCCCAAGCTCAGGGCGGCGATGCATCTCGACACGGTGTTCACCTTCGCCGATCGCGACTGCGTGCTGCTCTATCCCGACATCGTCTACAACATCCACGCCTATTCCTACCGGCCGAGCAACAAGCCGGGCGGCGTCGAGCTGCGCAAGGACGAGAAGCCGTTCGTGGAAACCGTGGGCGACGCGCTGGGCGTCAAGAAGATGCGGGTGGTCGAGACCGGCGGTAATGCCTACATGCGCGAGCGCACCCAGTGGGACTCGGGCGCCAACCTGGTCTGCGCCTCGCCGGGTGTGGTCTTCGCCTACGACCGCAACACCTACACCAACACGCTGCTGCGCAAGCAGGGCATCGAGGTCATCACCATCGTCGGCGCCGAGCTCGGCCGCGGCCGCGGCGGCGGCCATTGCATGACCTGCCCGATCATCCGCGACGCCGCGGATTAGTCTTTGCCGGGAGCGGATCCGGCTAGAACGACCCGAGCACGCTCCCCAGCGCGATCACGGCGACCAGCGCGACCAGCGCGCCGACGATGCCTACCATGACGATGTCGAAATAGCTCTTGGCATGCGTCGAACCGCAGACCGCCAACAGGGTCACCACGGCACCGTTGTGCGGCAGGCTGTCGAGCGTGCCCGCGCCGATCACCGCGACCCGGTGCAGCAGCGCAGGCTCGATACCGTGCTGTTTGGCGAGCTGCATGTAGGTTGGACCCAGCGCATCGAGCGCGATGGTGAGGCCGCCTGAGGCCGAGCCGGTCAGCGCCGAGAGGACGTTGGTGGCGACGGCGAGCGATACCAGGGGCCCGCCCTCGATGCCTAGCACCCAGCCGCGCACCAGCGCGAACGCCGGCAGGGCCGCGACCACGGCGCCGAACCCCACCAGGCTCGCCACGCTGAAGGCCGGCAGCACGGCGGCATTGGCGCCGGCATCCATGCTCTGCCGCAGGTTGGGCAGGCGCCGTCCCGTCAAAAACAGCAGCGCCACGATCGCCGCGGCGAGGGCCACCGCCACCGACCACACCCCGCCGACGGCCGAGAGCGAGGTGGCGCCCCAGCGCGGCTCGGCCAGGAAAGCGGTGTCCATGCGCGGCAGCACGACAAAGGACATCAAGAGGTTGACGGCGACGACCACGACCAGCGGAAGGGCTGCCAGCACGATGGACGGCAGCGTTTCGCTTGCTTGCGAGTGATGGATTTCCGCCGGATCGAAAGCATGCGCCGTCGTCGCCCGCTCGCGCACCAGCGGATCGTCGGCGGCGGCGTCCACCGGTACGGCCGCCCCATCGCCGAAGCCCTCGCCCCGATGCTGCGCCGCGGCGGCCGCGCGCCCCAGCCACCACAGGCCGAAGCCCAGCATGATGGCGGAAGCGATCACGCCCAGCCCCGGGGCGGCGAAGGGCGTCGTGCCGAAGAACGGCATCGGGATCGCGTTCTGGATCGCGGGCGTTCCGGGCAGCGCCGACATGGTGAAGGTCGAGGTGCCGAGCGCGATCGCCGCCGGCATCAGCCGGCGCGGGATGGCGGCGGTGCGGAACAGCGCTTCGGCCATCGGCGCCAGCACGAAGAAGGCGACGAACAGGCTCACCCCGCCATAGGTGACGAGGGCGCCGGCCAGCACCACGGCCAGAATGGCGCGGCCCGTCCCGAGGCGCTCCGTCATCCACTGCGCGATCGCTGCAACCGAGCCGCTATCCTCCATCAGCTTGCCGAACAGCGCACCCATCAGGAACAGCGGAAAGAACTGCGCCAGGAACTGCGCGGCGCTGCCCATGAAGGTCTGCGTCCAGTGCGCCAGCAACGGCTCGCCGGCGAAGGACGCCGCCAGCAGCGCCGCCGCCGGCGCGAGCAGCAGTACGCTCCAGCCGCGGAAGGCCAGCCAGACCAGCAGCGCCAGTCCGAGCAGGACTCCGGCGAGGCCCATCAGACGCCTTCCAGCAGGCGATCGATGTCGAGCGTCGAGCGTTGACCGAGATCCCCACCATGCGCCGCGAGGAAAGCGTCGGCGGCGCGCCGGCCCTCGTCGCGCAGCAGGGTGAGGAACGCCCATTCGGCGTTGAGCTTGGAGGAGGCGCCGAGCTCGACCAGCATGTCGCTGCGGATCATGTGGACGCGCATATGCGCCCAGTGCGCGACCTCGGCGTCCTCGACGGAAGCGACCTTGCGCAGCAGGGCCATCATCCGGAGTTCCTTCAGCAGCACCGCGTTGAACGATACCTCGTTCAGGCGGTTCAGGATGTCACGGGCCGAGCGCGGGATGCCGGTCCGCTCCACCGGGTTGATGGCGACGAGAATCGTGTCGTCCGACACGCATTCCTGGATGAGCGGCGTCATGGTCGGATTGCCGGAATAGCCGCCGTCCCAATAGGCTTCGCCGTCGATCTCGACCGCCTGGAACATGGCCGGCAGGCAGGCCGAGGCCAGCAGCACATCGGGCGACAGCTCGGCATTGCGGAACACGCGCGGCCGCCCGGTCCGCACGTTCGTCGCCGTGATGAAGAGCTTGATCGGCGCCGCGGCCAGGCGCGCGAAGTCGATCGATTCGGACAGCACCTTGGTCAGCGGATTGGGCGCGCCGAAGGCCAGGTCGTAGGGCGAGAAGACGCGTGCCATCATGTCGAAGGCGAGGTAGGCGGGCGAGTGATCGAGCGACCAGCGGCCGAGCAGCACGTCGAGCGGGCTGCGCTGCAACGGGCTGAACGCGGCGGCCTCGGAAACCTTGCGCCAGAAACCCTCCAACGCCTTGCGCGCGCCCGGGTTGCCGTCCCGGGCATGACCGTCGGCCATCACCGCGGCATTCATGGCGCCGGCCGAGGTCCCGGATATGGCCTCGATCGTGAGCCACGACTCCTCGAGCAGCCGGTCGAGCACGCCCCAGGTGAAGGCGCCATGCGAGCCGCCACCCTGCAGCGCGAGGTCGATCAGTTGTGACGGTCGCGCGCCGCCGGCCGGGGAAGGATTCGTGGACATCGGCGCGGCACTCCATTCACGCTAGATCGAGATCATGCCGGTCGCGAGGCTGTAAAGGCCGACGATTGCCGCGACGACGACGACCCCGAAGATGAGCCATTCGACAGGCGTAAAGACCGTCTTACTTTGCTCGCGTTTCGCGATGATGAACAGGACGGTGCCCGGCGCGTAGAGCAGGGCAGACAGCAGGATGAACTTCGCACCACCTGCATAAAGCATGCCGGCGGCGTAAACCGTCGCGATCGCGCCGCGCGTCCAGTCGACGCTGCGACCGCGGCCGCCGACGGCGTAGGTTTCTCCCGTCCAGGCAAGCTTAAGCCCGTAGGCGGCGACGAACAGGTAGGGGATCAGCGTCATGGCGCTCGTCATCTTGAGCGCCATGGTGAAGGCGTATTCCGCGAAAAAAGAGACGATCAGGAAGACCTGGATGACGCCATTGGTGAGCCACAAAGCGGCGGCGGGCGCCTTGTTTTCGTTCTCATGCGCAAGGAAGGAGGGCATCGTGCGATTCTGTGCGGCCGAGTACACGACCTCCGCCGCCAGAAGCGACCATGACAGGTAGTTGCCGAGGACGGAGATCAGAAGGCCAACGCTGATGAATACCTTGCCCCATGGCCCGACGATGGCTTCCATGACGCCTGCCATCGAGGGCGACGACAGCGCCGCCAGGCCGGGTCGCAGCATCACGCCATATGACAGCATTGTCACAAGGATGAGCAGGCAGAGCACGCCGAGGAACCCCAGCACCGTCGCGACGCCGACATCGTTGCGGTTCTTGGCATAGCGCGAATAGACGCTGGCGCCCTCGATCCCGACGAACAGGAACACCGTTACCAGCATCGAACTACGCGCCTGGCTTGCGACGTTGCTGAAGCTGGGTTCCTCGCCACCCCAGAAATTCAGCGCGAAAAGGTCGGCTCTGAACGCGGCGATAGCGACGACAATGAAAAGCCCGATCGGCACGATCTTGGCGACAGTCGCGATGGTGTTGATCGCCGCCGCCTCCTTGATGCCGCGCAGGACCATGAAATGCACGGCCCACAGCAGGACTGAGGCGGCGACGATGGCGGTGGCCGTGGTGCCGTCCCCGAACACCGGGAAGAACAGGCCCAACGTCGCCTTGATCAGGATGAGGCAGGCAACGTCGGCAAGACAGGCGCCGATCCAATAGCCGACCGCCGAGACGAAGCCGGGATACTCGCCGAATCCCGCCTTGGCATAGGCGTAGATGCCGGCATCCAGCTCGGGCTTGCGCCGCGCCAGCGTCTGGAAGACGAAGGCCAGCATCAGCATGCCGACGCCGGCGATCGCCCAGGCGATCAGCGCGCCCAGGCCGCCGGTCGCCCGGCCGAACGCCGACGGCAGGGCAAAGATGCCGGAGCCGATCATCGAGCCCACGACGAGGGCGATGAGGGCGCGCAGCGAGAGCTTCTGTTCCGCTGAAGTCGTCATGGCTTGGAGTACCGATCCGGAAGTCTCTGGGACGACGCTGCATTGCGAAGAACGCAACTCGGTACGTCGTCCTTCGATGCCATACCCGGTAGCACTGACGGGCCAATCTACCACCGCGCCGTCAATCCGGTCCAGCTTCGCGCCGGTGGGTTCAGGTATGCACTTTGATTCGACATCCACCTATGCTTGGCATATCGCAAGCGGTGCGTGATGGGAGTGACGGGAGTGCAATGACTGGCAGGCTGTTCAGGTTTTTCAGACGCGTGCTGGTGCTGCTGATCGTGGTCGCTGCGACTCTGCTCGTTGCGCGCGCCTGGGATTCGCAGCGCGGGCCGGATCTCGAGCCGTGGCACACCTACGTGCCGCACGACATGCACGCCGACCAGATCGACAAGAGCGATTGGGCGTCCTATCTCAAGGCCGAAGAGGCGGTCTTCCGCGGCGTGCGGACCGAAGTCACCGACAAGCTCGACGCCGAAGCCCGCGTCCCGGGCAATCGCTATTACGACGGCAGCCCGATCTATCCCGGCCATTTCGCGCAGGACTGGAACCGCTCCTATATCCTCGAGCCCGCCGGGCCGCCGGTCGGCGCGGTCGTCCTGTTGCACGGACTCACCGATTCGCCCTACAGCCTGCGCCACATCGCGCGCCGCTATCGCGACGAGGGTTTTGTCGCGGTGGCAATCAGGATGCCGGCACATGGCACCGTTCCGGCCGCCTTGACCGACGTCGAATGGGAGGACTGGGATGCGGCCACGCGCCTCGCCGTGCGCGAGGCGAGGCGGCTTGCCGGACCTTCCAAGCCGCTGCACATCGTGGGCTTCTCCAACGGCGGCGCGCTGGCCATGAAGTACGCCCTCGACGCGCTCGACAACAAGCAGCTGGCGCGGCCCGACCGCCTCATCCTGATCTCGCCGATGATCGGCATCACGAGCTTCGCGCGCTTCGCCGGCATTGCCGCGCTGCCGGCGCTGCTTCCCGCCTTCGCCAAGGCGGCATGGCTCGGCATCCTGCCCGAGTTCAACCCGTTCAAGTACAATTCCTTCCCCGTCAACGGCGCACGCCAGTCCTACCGCCTGACGGCGGCCCTGCAGGACCGCATCGCGCGTGCCGCGCGCGACGGACTTTTGGACCGCCTGCCGCCCGTCCTGACCTTCCAGTCCGTCGTCGACTTCACGGTGAGTACGCGGGCGATCATCTCCGGGCTCTATGCCCACCTGCCGGCCAACGGCAGCGAGCTCGTCCTGTTCGACATCAACCGGGGCGCCACGCTGGGCCCTCTGCTGCGCAGCGCCTCCGAGACCGTGCTGTCGCGCATCCTGGCGCCGCCGCCGCGCAAGTTCCGGACGGTGATCATCACCAACGCCTCCGCCGACACCTACAAGGTCGTCGAAAAGGTGACCGAGGCCGGCGCGACAAGCGAGCAGACCAGCGAGCTCGCCCTGGCGTTTCCGCCCGGCATCTTTTCGCTGTCGCATGTCGCCCTGCCGTTTCCGATGAGCGACTCGCTCTATGGCATGGAGCCCGACAAGTCGGAGGATTTCGGCGTCAACCTCGGCGCCATTTCCCCGCGCGGCGAACGCGGCGTGCTGATCGTCAATCTCGACGCGTTGCTGCGCGTTTCGTCCAATCCGTTCTTCCCTTACGTGCTCGAACGGATCGACCAGGCCATCAAGGCGCCCGTGCGCGCGAGCCCTTGACGCGGCGCTACTTCTTCAAGGGCGCCGCGCCCGGCCGGTCCTTCAGCCAGTCCTGCACGTAGAAGCGCAGGACGGCGATGCGACCCACGGCGAGCAACGGCGCGGCCAGGGCCACGCCCATGGCGCCGAACATGGCGCCCATGATCACGATGGCGAACAGCGTCCAGGCCGGCGCCACGTCCACCGAGCCCTTCTGGATCAGCGGTGCGACCACGAAGCCTTCGAGCGTCTGGATCGTGAAGTAGATCGCCATCACCCAGGCCAAGGTCGACAGGCCGAGCGGCATGGCGACCAGGGCGACGGGCAGGGCGGCGATCAGCGGCCCGAGATAGGGAATGAAGTTGGCCGCGCCGGCCTGCAGCCCGAGCAGCGGCGCGCCGGGCAGGCCGAGGAGATGAAGCGTGATCGCCAGGACGACGGCGACCACGGCGCTGCGCACGAGCTGGCCCAGCAGCCAGCTGCGCAGCATCTGCCCCATCTCGTTCATGACCTCGCGAACGCGCGCCCGCGCGCCGAGCGGAACGAGGATCAGCACGCCCTCGCGATAACCACTCGGATGGCCGGCGAAGAACACGCCGAGGCAGACGATGACGATGGTGTTGATTCCGACCGCGTAGGCGCCGCTCACGGCATATTGGACGTGGCCGAACAGCCGGCCGGGATCGGCGATCAGGTGCGAAAGGTCCTGCCTGCCTCCGGGACCGAAAAGATCGATCCCGAAAGTCTCCAGATGGCCCTCGAGGATGCCAAGCTGCGTGTCCATCACCTTCATCAGCATCTGCGCCTGCGCCGGGAAGCGGACGATGCCCCAGCCGATCGCAAGGGCTGCAAGTGACGCGAAAACGAGCGTGACCAGGGCGAAGCGCCAGGCCCGCGCCACCGGCAGGATGTGGCCGAGTCCGCGCGTGCAGGCGTCGAGCAATGTCGCGAACAGGATCCCGGCGAACAGCAGCAGCAGGCTGGGCGCGGTATACAGGACGAGGGCGAGGCCCACCGCGACCGCGAGGACGGTCAACGGCAAGGCAAGCACGCGACTCCACACCGTCCCGCTGGACGCGCCTGCGGGCGCTGCTGCCGGCGTCGAGGCCGGTGCGGAGGATCGCGCCTCTGGCGTCATGGGGCTGGCATTCCTTCGAACTGTCGTCTCGGTGGACGGCTGGCGATCATCTCATCCTTGAGCTACTGTATCCCAGGTTGCGTGGCACGGCGACTTTGCCAGTCCAAGGGCGAGCCCGTCGAACGGGAGGTCGGACATGAGCACCGAATATGCCGGACGCGAAGAACGGCTTCATACGGCCGAAGTGTTTCGCGACAAATGGGTCTGGCTCGTTCTCCTGGGCAGCGTGTTGATCGCAGCAGGCGCGGCGGCGATCCTGGTTCCGGCGGTTTCGGAGATCGCGGCGAGCAAGGTTTTAGGTACAGTTCTCATCATCAGCGGCATCCTGCAGATCATGCAGGCGGCCAAGATGCTGAATTGGATCGGCTTCATCTGGCACATGCTGCTCGGCATCCTGGCCGCGATCGGCGGGGCGCTGATCTACATGGATCCGTTTGCCGGAGTCATCGCCATCACCATCCTGATCGCGATCATTTTTGCTTTTCATGGCGTGACACAGATCGCCTTTGCCGTGAAGGTCCGCCGCCAGGCCGGCTGGCACTGGTTCCTGGTGTCGGGCTGCATTGCCCTGCTGGCGAGCGTGCTGCTCGTGATGAAGCTGCCCTACAGCCATTCCTTCACGCCGGCGACGCTCGCCGGAGTTTCTCTTCTGTTCGCCGGCTGGGCTTATGTCGCCATAGCGCTGACGTCGCGGAGAGCGGCGCGCCAGGCGTGATTTGTGCGATTGCAGCAATGCAAAGATGGATATCGGTAGCGTCCGACAGCGAACGATAATGGCGTGGTCTCGGGGAGAATCCCGGTGACCGTCTTAGTTGCACGCTCCCTCTTGATGGTCGGTATCTGAAGCGGCGGCCGGGTACGGACGCGTCGTTGTTTTGAAATGAGCCCTCCCTGTCGTGTCATGCAAAACATGAGGTGACAAAATGAGCGCAATTCAGAATTCCACCCCCAAAATTCTGGCCTGCCTTGCCGGGATGACATTGGCCTCGGCGGCTTTCGGCCAGGCGCCGCGCAACAGCCTTGACGTCGCCGTTTCCACCGGTGCCTTTGAGTTCAAGGATCCCAAGACGGGACAGGTGTGGACGCCCGAAACCGTCGGCCGGGATGGACGGCCGCTCACCCAGCCCGACGACAAGGCCTTCAATCCGCAGGCGCAAAACGTTCCTCTCCAGGTTGTCGAGCAGCGCGTGCGCGGCAGACAGGTCGGGACCGTGCCGATCACGGCCGGCCCGACCGTTCCGATCGTTGCCATGGACAATGCCTCGCTCAGGGCGGTGCCCGGCCAGCGCTGGCAGGTTGTCATGTATCTGGACAACAACAGCGGCAATGCGGTCGCCCCGGTCGTCGAGTGCGCCTTCACGAATGCCGGCAAGCCCGTCATGGACACGCGCGCCATCGTTGAGCCGATCGGCCCGGGCGTACGCGAGGGACTGCTAATTTACGGCCCGAGGGTCGACATTTTCGTCGACCGCGCGTCATGCCGGGTGGCATCGCCGTAGACCCGGAGGAAACGATGCCGGATACCCTGAAGCCAATCTGCGTTGTCGTGATGGCCGTGGCGCTGGCGGGACTAGGTTGCGCGGAGGCGGTGGCGCAGGAGGCAGCCATCCCGTTTCGCGTTGTGGCGGCCGACAGGAACCCGGCGGCCTGCCAGCGCCTCGACGCGGCCCTTGCGCGCGTTCATAACTTCACGGCGACCGGCGGCGCCTCGCTCAGGTCGGCGGGTGGCGTCAACAGCGGCATGCCTTGACGGCGGTGGCGCAACAGAATCGAGGGGAGAAAATCATGCTGTTCGATGGTGGTTTCACATTCGCCAACTTTGTCGCCGACGCCTTTGCCATATTCATGTTCATCCTGTGGTTCTGGCTGCTCATGACCGTCGCGAGCGACCTGTTCCGTCGCCATGACATATCCGGCTTCGGCAAGGTGCTTTGGGTGATCCTGCTCATCGTGCTGCCCTACATCGGCATCTTTGCCTACATCCTCACGCAGGGCCGCGGCATGGCCGAGCGCAACAAGGAGCAGGCCAAGCTGGCGCGCGAGCATTTGCGCCAGGCCGTTGGTTTCAGTGTTGCCGATGAGATCGAAAAACTGGATCGACTGAAGTCGACGAAGTCGATTTCAGACGACGAATACACGCGCCTGAGGGCGCAGCTCGTGCAGTAGGATCGCCGACACGAAACAGCGCTGCAGCCTGCGCGAGGAGGATTTGCTCCTCGCGCAGGCTGCAGTCGTTGTTTGGTGACCTACAGGCTGTCAGCCAGAACGCTTACTGCTGCGGCGGCGCGCCGGGATTCTCGTAGGTGATCCCGCCCGGGCACGGCGTGCCGACATACGTCATCTTGTCGGTCGACCAGGTTTCCGGACCGCACGACGTATCCGGCGCCTTCTGGCCACCCGGAGCTTGCGCCTGGTCGGCGGCGCCAGCGCTGTTACACGGCACGGTGACGTAGGTCATCTTGTCGGTCGACCAGGTCTCCATGCCGCAATTGGACGGCGCCGGGGCCGGCGCCGTGGTCTGGGCGTAAACAGCGGTCGCGCCCAAGGTCAGGGTAGCAAGTGCGATGAGTGTAGAGAGTGAACGAGTCATGAGTGCCTCCTTCTCCCCCGCAGCTCTATCAAATGCTTGTTCGCTGACAAAAGCCTTACCGCATTGATTCACCTGCAGAATTCATATTTCTGCCCCATTGCAAATGAAACAGGCCAAGTGAATTTTCCGACCGATTTGCACAAGATGTGAGCGAGCCGATTCAACAGGCGTCGACCTTCTCGCTCTTTCGATTTTTGCATTTCAGCTTCATGCACGCTGCATCGGCCTTTCCACAGGCGCAGGATGCCGCGCGTCGTCGCCAAAAATCGGTCCTAGTCGCGAAAGCACGCGAGATGAAAGGGCCGCTTGGCCGGCTTGCCGGCGACGTCGTAGGTGTGGACGTGCATCTTCATCGGATCGGCCATCAGCCCGACGGTGCAGAAGCCGGGTTCCACCATTTCCTGCTCGGCGCTGCCGATCACGCAGGAGAAGTTTGTCTTCGCTTCCTTCTGCAAGGGGACCTTCCAGGTGATGACATACTCGTTGGCGCCGACCAGTTCGCAGCGATCGATCATGTAGCCGCGCGCGATCGAGCCGTCGGCTGCAATGACACAAGCCAATCGCTTTTCGAATTCCGCCATGGTCGTTTTCTCCTGTTTGCAGGTTGTTTCGACAGTGTCAGTAGCCCGCCGCACGGTCGACGATTTCCTTGAGCGGCGCGCCGTCGAGGAAGCGGCCAAGATTGTCGACGAACAGGCGCGCGACGAAGCGGTCGCGCTGCGGGTGCGGCCCACCGATATGGGGCAGCACGACGATGCCCTCGGCGCTCCAGAACGGGTGATCGGCGGGCAACGGCTCCTGGCGGAAGACGTCGAGCACCGCGCCGGCGATCTTCTTCGCCTTCGTGGCGGCGATCAGGTCGTCATCCTTGATCAGGTGGCCTCGGCCGAAATTCAGCAGCCACGCGCCGGGCTTCATCTTCGCCAGCCGCCGGGCATCGATGAGATTGTCCGTGTCGGGCGTCGCCGGCAGCAACAGCAGCACGAAGTCGGATTGCGCCAGCACCTCGTCGGTGCGATCGGATGGCAGAATCTCGGCGACGTGCTCCATCGGCACCGGCCGGCGCCGTGTGCCGATCACGCGCATGCCGAACGCCGAGGCGAGGCGGGCGACTTGCTGGCCGATGGCGCCCAGGCCCAGGATGCCGAGCGTCTTTCCGGTCAGCGGCTGCGGGACGGTGTGAACCCATTTGGCGCGCTTCTGGTTGTCGACCGCCGCGGCGACCGGCTTGGCGACATAGAACAGCGCGGCCATGATGTTTTCCGGCATCGACTCGGTGTGCGTGCCGCGGGCGCAGGTGAGGGTGAGGCCGGGCGGCAGGTCGGGCAAAGCAAGCCAGCCCTCGACGCCGGCGCTCATCGCCTGGGCCCAGCGCAGCTTGGGCATGGACGGCAGCACGCCTGCCGGAACGGCGCCCGCCATCAGCGCCTCGGTGCGCGCGAGCTGGTCCGCCGAGGGCTTGTCCTTGCGCGGCAAGGTATCGACCGCGACGCGATCGGCGAGGCCCGCCGCCTTGATGGCGTCGAGATAGGCGGCGGAAGAGTCGGTCCATAGCAGGACATGGGCGCGATTGGTCACGATGGAACTCCTGCGAATTCGGGCGCGGCACCGTAGCGGATCATTTCGGCCAGGACTACGCATGTCGGCGGTTGGCTGGATATCGACGCCCGTGGTTGACGCCCCGCACCGGGGACGCCAACGTGGCGGCCGATGCCCATTCCAAGCGCGCTGGTCTGCGTTCGTTGTAGCGCCCGCTATCCCATCGATCGATTCGCCGAGGACTGCCCAGCCTGCCGCCAGGCGCGCGCGCCGGCCAATCTCACCGTCGCCTACGATTCGCCGCCGGGCGAAGGCGCCATCCGCGACGCCCCGGCGCGCCGGCCGGCCTCGATGTGGCGCTGGGAGTCGTTCCTGCCGGCCGCCGCCGCCGATGCCGTGAGCCTGGGCGAGGGCAATACGCCGCTGCTGGAAGCGCCGGCGCTCGGCCTCGGCGACGTCTGGATCAAGGACGAATCGCGCAACCCCACCTGGTCGTTCAAGGACAGGCTGGCCTCCGCGGCGCTCACCATGGCTCGGCGCTTCGGAGCGAAGGTGATCGCCTCCAGTTCGTCCGGCAATGCCGGCGCTGCGGCAGCGGCCTATGCCGCCAAGGCGGGATTGCCATGCGTCGTCTTCACCTTCCTCGGCGCCTCGCCGCCGCTCATGGCGCAGATGCGCGCCTATGGCGCCATGGTGGTCGTCGTCGAGGACAAGGCTGATCGCTGGCGTCTGCAAACGGCTGGCGTGCGCGAGCTCGGCTGGTACCCGACCTCGGCCTTCTTCGGTCCTGTGGTCGGCAGCAATCCCTATGGCATGGAGGGCTACAAGACCATCGCCTTCGAGATCGCCGAGTCCTTCGATTGGCAAGTCCCCGACTGGTGCGTGCTGCCGGTCTGCTACGGCGATGCGCTGTTCGGCATGTGGAAAGGCTTCGAGGAACTGAAGGCATTGGGCTGGATCGATCGTACGCCGCGTCTGGTCGCAGCGGAGGTCTCGGGCTCGATCACGGCGGCACTGGCGAGCGGTGAGCCCATGCCGCCCGACCGCCCGCGCAACGCGGCCTCCATCGCCACGTCGATCGGCGCGAGCCAGGGCACGGTGCAGGCGCTGGAAGTCCTGCGCAGAAGCGGCGGCGCTGCTGTCACGGTCGAAGACGACGAATTGGCGCGCTGGGTCGTCACACTGGGCGCCCGCGAAGGCATCTGGGCCGAGCCGTCATCGGTGGCACCTTTTGCCGCCATCGAGCGTTTGCGCGCGAGCGGCGTCATCGCTCCGGGCGATCGCACCGTGGCGCTGCTCACGGCCAGCGGCCTGAAAGACACGTCGGTGATCGAGAGCGCCTTGCCGCCGGCGCCGGTCGTCAGGGGCGGCCTGCCAGAGGTGATGAAGGCGCTGCACGACGTCTATGGTTTCGCCGATGGCTGAGTTCGGCATCTCGATGGACGGCCGCGCGCCGATCGCCGATATCCCGGCCCAGGCGCGTGCCGCCGAAGAAGGCGGCGCGTCGACGCTGTGGATCGCCTGCCATCTCTACCTGCGCGATCCCGTCACCATGGCGGCGCTGGCGTTGGGCGCCACAAAGCGCATCAAGGTCGCGCTGATGGCGATGAGTCCTTATTCGATCCATCCCGTGGTCATCGCCATGGCGGCGGCGAGCCTCGAGGAGATGTATCCCGGCCGGGTCATCCTCTGCCTCGGCGTGGGGGCGCCGGCCGATCTCAAGGCGGCCGGCATCGACTCGCCGCGGCCGATCAGGACGCTCACCGAAGCGATCGCGATCTGTCGCTCGCTGCTGGCCGGCGAGATGACCGATTTCCAGGGCCAGGTCTTCCGCGTGTCCGGGCGGCGCCTGGCCGGCGGCGCGCGCAACGTGCCGATCGTGCTCGCGGCCTCGCGCCCCAACATGCTGAAGCTCGCCGGCCGCGCGACCGACGGCGTACTGATCTCCGCCGCGACGTCGCCGCCCTTCGTGAAGGCCTGCCTCGCACAGGCGGCATCGGGCGCGGCCGGCCGGCCGTTTCGCAAGCTCGGCATCGTCTACACCAAGCTGGGTGCCACGGAGAAAGAAGGCATCGATCCGATCCGCCGGCCGATCGGCTTCGTGCTGCGCGGCGCCCATCATGCCGAGAACATCCGCCTGTCCGGCGCCAGCCTCGACCAGGCAGCGCTGGCGGCCGCCTATGCCACCGAGAACTGGGCCGAAGTCGACCGCCTGGTGAGCGACGACGTGGTGCGCCGCCACGCCGCCTGCGGCACGCCGGCCCAGGTGAAGGCCAGGCTCGAGGAATATCGCGCCTTCGGCCTCGACGAGGTGATCATCGGCGGCGCCGATGACGTGCCGTCGATCACGGCGGCGCTGGCGGCGGCGCGGGGAGAGGGATCGTGAAGTTCAGCATCAGCCTGCCGACCTGCTTCGAAGGCGTGATGTATCCCATTCCCTTCGTCGAGCCCGCCGACTTCGTGCGCATGGCGAAGCTTTGCGAAAAGCTCGGCTACCACTCGGTGTGGGGCAACGACCACATCACCACCCAGCGCTATGTGAGCGAGCTGTTCCCCGGCAAGCCGCCGAATTTCTACGAACTTCTGACGGTGCTGTCGTTCTGCGCCGCGGCGACGACGACCCTGAAGGTCGGCACGGCAGTCGCCATTCCGCCGATGCGCGATCCGTTCTGGCTCGCCAAGCAGGCCGCGACCATCGACCAGCTCTCGGCCGGCCGGCTGATCCTGGGCGTCGGCGTCGGCGCCTATCGCGAGGAATTCGCCGCCTGGGCGCCCCGGATCTCGCCCACCGCCCGGCGCGGCGAGATGCTCGACGAGGGCATCGCCCTGATGCAGCGGCTGTTCACCGAGACGCGCGTGACGCACCAGGGCAAGTACTATGCCTGCCGCGACGTCGAGATGTTCCCCAAGCCGGCGCAGAAGCCGTTCGCGCTGTGGGTCGGCGGCCACAATATCGAGAACGTCGAGCGCGCCGCGCGCGTGGCGACCGGCTGGCTGCCGGGCTGGCGGCCCTGGTCCGAGCTCGAGGAGCGCATCAAGTCGCTGAAGGCGAAGGCCGCCGAACTGGGCCGCGATCCGGCGGAGATCGAGATCGCGCCGCAATTCTCGCTCACCATCGCCAGGACCGCTGAGGAAGCCGAGCGCCGCTACATGGAATCGGGCCTGGTCCATCACCGCAAGTCGCTCGCCTATACCGGCCGCGATCTCTCCAAGCAGGTGGTCGCCAACCTCGTAGGCTCGCCCGACCTCATTCGCGAAAAGGTGGAAGGGCTCAAGAAGATCGGCGTCGATCACGCCTGCGCGTTGATGATCCCGGCCGATTCGATGGCCGAGTTCGAGGACCAGGTGGAGTGGTTCGCCAAGACGGTGCTTTAGGGTCTTTCCGGCAAACACGAAATCACCTCACCCTGAGGAGGCCGCGAAGCGGCCGTCTCGAAGGGTGGGCAACGCGCACGTGCCTGTGCCCATCCTTCGAGACGCGCCCTGCGGGCGCTCCTCAGGATGAGGTCTTGACTCTAACGGGACGCTTATCCCCGCCGCAGATAGTCGATGGCGAGATAGGCCAGCGACCTCACGCCGTATTTCAGCGCCGGCTCGTGGATGTGGAACAGCGGCGAATGGTTGGCGGGCGCCTGGTGCGGATCCTCGTCGGGCGGTGTGACGCCCAGGAAGTAGAACATGCCGGGTACGACATTGGCCAAGAGCGAGAAATCCTCGGCGCCCATCACCGGCCGGCACTCCGTCACCCGCTCGGCGCCCACGCCGTCGCCCAGACTCTGCGTGCCCCAGCGGGTCAGCGCCGGGTCGTTGTAGGTCACCGGCACACCCTCGCCGATATCGACCTCGGCGGTCGCGCCGCCGGCGTCGGCGATGGTGGTCGCCGTCTTTTCGATGCGGCGCTTGATGTCGGCCCGCACCGCCTCGTCGTGGACGCGCAGCGTGCCTTCCATGGTGACGTCATCGGGCAGGATGTTGCTGCGCACGCCGCCATGGATGGTGGAGATCGACAGCACTGCCGGCGTGGCCGTGGATTCGATCTGCCGGGTGATGACGGTCTGCAGCGCCAGGATGATCTGCGCCGATGTCACCACGGGATCGACGCCGCGCCATGGCATCGAGGCATGGGTCTGGCGGCCATGGACGTTGATGCGCAGTCGATCGGCGCTCGCCATCAGCCCGCCTGGCCGGAGCGCGATGACGCCCGACGCCTGCGCCGAGGTGACGTGCAGCCCGAAGATGGCCGACGGCGCAGGGTCGGCCAGCGCGCCCTGGTCGATCATCGCCTGGGCGCCGCTCGGCCGGCCCTCGAAGCCTTCCTCGTTGGGCTGGAACAGGAGCTTCACCGTGCCGGTCAGCTCGCTGCGATACTCGGCCAGGATCTCGGCCACGCCCATCAGGATGGCGACATGGGCGTCGTGGCCGCAGGCATGCATGACACCGGTCATCTGGCCGTGCCACATCGTCTTCACCTTGGAGGCGAAGGGCACGTCGACCCGTTCCTCGACCGGCAGCGCATCCATGTCGGCGCGCAGCGCTACGACCGGGCCGGGCTTGCCGCCCTTCAGCACGCCCACCACGCCGGTGTCGCCGACGCCGGTGGTGACTTCGTAGCCCAGGGCCTTCAGGTGCTTGGCGGCCAACGCCGCCGTGCGCGTCTCGTGATAGGAGAGCTCGGGATTCTGATGGATGTCGCGCCGCCAGGCGATGACCTTGTCTTCGAGGCGAAGCGCTGCCTGGGAGACCCACTCCGAGATTTCGCTGCTGGTCTGCGGGGTAATCGTGTCCATCGCTCGCTCCTCGATCGTGCCGTCGGTTGTTCTTCGCACAAAGCGGCCGGCAAGGCGAGACGGACGGCGCCTATTCCACGCTGACGTTGGCTGCCGCCGCGACTTCCTTCCACATGGCGATGTCCTTCCGCAGGAAGGCGGCGAATTCCTGCGGCGTGTCGCCGACCGGCTGCATCGCCTGCTTGCTCAAAAGCTCCTTGATGTCGGGGTTCTGCAAGGCCCGGACGATTTCCGCGTGCAGCTTGTCGATGATGGCCGTCGGCGTCCGGGCGGGCGCGAAGATGCCGTGCCAGGCCACCGCCTCGACGTCGGGAAAGCCGCCTTCCGCCATGGTCGGGACCTGCGGCGCGACCGGCGAGCGCTGCGGGCTGGTCACCGCCAGCGCGCGCAAGGTGCCGGCATTCATGTGGGGCAGCACGCTCACCGGATCGCCGAACACCATGGTGACCTGCCCCGCGACGAGATCGGCCACCGCCAGCGCCGTCCCGCGATAGGGGATGTGGGTCATCTTCAGCCCGGCCTTGCGGCAGAACAATTCGGTCATCAGATGGTTGGCCGCGCCGACGCCGGTCGTTCCATAGTTCATCGAGCCGGGCTTGCTCTTGCCCAGCGCCACGAACTCCTGCAGCGAAGCGGCCGGCAGCTTGGCGTTGACCACCAGCACGTACGGGTAGGAGTTTGTCATGGTGATCGGCGCGAGGTCCTTCACCGGATCGTACGGCAGGCTCTTGTAGACGGCCGGGTTGATCGAGATCGGCCCTGACTGGCCGAGCAGCAGCGTGTAGCCGTCGGGCTCGGCCTTGGCGACCAGGTCGGTGCCGATGATCGATCCGGCGCCGCCGCGATTCTCGACCACGACCGACTGGCCGAGCCTGTCGCCGACATGTTGCGCCACGACGCGCGCGACGGCGTCTGCGCCGCCGCCCGGGGCGTAGGGCACGATCAGCTTGATGGGCTTGCTCGGATAGTCCGCGGCCAGCGCGCGCGCCGTCGTCCACGGGGCGGCCATCGCCAGCAGCAAGGCGCCGCGCCTGTTCGTCAGCATCGATCGATTTCTCCCCTCAGGACGCGTGTGCCGGCGCGAACTGGCGTTCGTGACGTTTCACCTGCTCGCGATAATTCTCGGCGTAGCGCTCGTAGACAAGGTCGTGCGTCGCCGTGTCGAACTCGACCGTCGGCGGCTCGAACAGGTCGAAATGCCCCCACCTGTCGGCACCGCGCGCCAGCATCGCCGACATCCGCACGGGCCCGGTCGGCCGGACATGGGCGGGAATGTAGTTGATGCCGAGGCCGATGCGCCGGTGCGCCGCGCGGTTTGGCGCCGAGCGATGCACGCACAAGGTATGATGAAGCGAGAATGAGCCGGCTTCGAGCTGCATCATCGTCGCATCAGTCTCGTCGAGCGGTTCGGTGATGGTCTGCCCGGTACGGTTGATGCTGTCCTTGAGCCTGAGTGCTGCGTGATGCATCTGCCGCGGCGCGCCGTGCGCCGAAAGAACCTCCATGCAGCCGGCCTCGCGGCTGGCATCGGTCAGCGCCACCCAGGCCGTGACCTGCTCATGCGGTTCGAGCCCGAAATACGTGGAATCCTGATGCCACGCCGCGAAGGTGGGTGAGTTGGCCTCTTTGATGAAGAAGGTGCCGGTCCACAGCAGGATGTCCGGACCGATCAGGTCCTCGACCACGTCCAAAATGCGCGGATGGCGGACGAGGTCGGCATACCACGGCAGCAAGGCATGCGGCTGCGTGCGCCATTTGAGGTCGGCCTGCGGCACCGTCGTGCCGAGCCAGCG